>Ga0335073_10002433_pt1 | contig 25447 bp, 31 predicted proteins | sample Lox_Sample_22_FD_207093 | JGI IMG/M metagenome (GOLD analysis project Ga0335073, IMG submission 207093) | Soil microbial communities from Loxahatchee National Wildlife Refuge, Florida, United States - Lox_Sample_2.2 | ecosystem: Environmental > Terrestrial > Soil > Wetlands | place: USA... | reverse complement strand
GCCTGGACGGCGAGGCTGGTCTTGAGCCGCGCCTCCGTCATGCGCGGCCCGGATCAGTCCGGCGGCAGGACGAATTTCTGCGTAAGGGTCCGGCCGCGCTTGACCGCGAGGTGACGGACACGCCACTGGCGATAGCAAATCCACGCGAAATCGGCGGATATGACGATAAGCGCGAAGAACAGTATCCACAACAAGCCGGCCATCGGTCAGCGCCCTTCATAGGCCCTGATTACTCCCCCGCCGTAGGAACGATTGCCGCGCCCACTTTATTCCCTGACAAATGGTGCGACCGCCGGTCACACCTGCTGCACCGCCGAAAGCAGCCAGAGCCCGCCCGGACTGCGCACGAAAGTCCAGATCTCGGCCGCTTCGACTGGCCGGTGCGGGTCACCCGATACGACCGCATCGGGCGCGCCGGGCGGCCGGTCCGTGCGGATCGTGTAGTCGATGGCGCGCCAGCGCAGATAGCAGGTGGCGTAGTGGAATTGTCCCTCGTCCCAGGTCTCGCGTGGATCGCCCTGCACGAGCTCGACCTGGTCCACGATGTTGCGGACGCCCTGGCTTTCATTCTCGGCGAGCTGCTCGGAGAAATAGGACAGCATCTCGGGCGTCACGTAATGCCGCATCTCGCCGACATCGCCCTTGCTCCAATCGGCTTGCACATGCTTCAGGATGCCTTCGAAGGCTTGGTAGTCGGTGCCGGCGAGCGCCAGCGGCTCGCCCCGTGGCACCGCCCCTGTCGCTGCCCCATAGCTATAGCCATAGCCCGAACCTGCGGCCGCCGGTCCGCCATAGAGCATGGACCCGCCGCCCATCCCGGCCGATAGCGTATGCACCCCCGGCGCGAACAGCCGGAACGCCCGCCAGGCGAGCCAGAACAGGAACAGCCACAGGAAGATCGAGCCGATCCCGCCGCCATAGCCATAGCCGCCATATCCCATGCCCCAATGCGGGAACAGCATGCTGCCGAGCCAGCCGCCGAAAAGGCCGCCCGCCAGCCCGGTCCAGAACGGATGCGCGGAGCCATAGGAATAGGGCATTTGACCCGACGCCGCAGGGGTTTGCGGCGTGATGCTCCGCTGCATCGGCTGCGCATAGGTGCGCGAGCCGCGGCTGCCCTGGCTCATGAAGCTGCTGCTGCCGCCGGACCGATAGCTGCCGCCGGCCCGCGCCTCGGCGAGCGCCGGAGCGAACGCGATGAACCCGGCGAGCAGGAAAACGACAAGAAAGCGGAATCGGTTCATGGTCCCCTCCACCCGGCGGCCACCCGGGATTTGCCTTTATGTCGTGTCACGGACCTTGCCATGCAAGCGGCTTCCCTGACGCCCCTTGCGGCGTTAACCTTCGAGTCGGGCGGCCGATCCAGCGGCGGCTCGAGGGAGCGTGGACCCGATGAGCCCGAGCATCCGAACGGATGTCCGCCTGGACAACCGGCAGGGATTTCTTGACCGCTATCGCGCGATCAGGGCCAGAACCGAGGCCTTGGCCGAGCCGCTGTCGCCCGAGGATCAGACCCTCCAATCCATGCCGGACGCCAGTCCGACCAAGTGGCATCGCGCCCATACGACCTGGTTCTTTGAAACATTCGTGCTGGCACCGCATCTGGCGGGCTATCGCCAGGCGAGCGCCGATTACGGCTACCTGTTCAACTCCTATTACGAGGCGGTGGGACCGCGCCATCCCCGGCCGTCCCGCGGGATGCTGTCCCGGCCCGGCATGGCGGAGATCGCGCACTATCGCGCCCATGTCGATGAAGGGATGGAGCGGCTGGCACGCGACCTTGGCGAAGCAGCTTGGCGTACGGTCGCGCCGTTGCTGGAGCTCGGCCTCAACCATGAGGAGCAGCATCAGGAGCTGATCCTGATGGACATCAAGCACGGCCTGTCGCTCAACCCGTTGCAGCCGGCCTATGGGGCGCCCGGCGCGGCCCTACGCCGCAACGCGCCGCCGTTGCGGTTCGTCGATTTTCCGGGCGGGCTGCGCGAGATCGGCCATGCCGGCACGGGCTTCGCCTTCGACAACGAGGGGCCGCGCCACAAGGTCTGGCTCGAGCCGTTTCGCCTCGCAAGCCGCCTCGTCACGTGCGGGGAGTATCTCGACTTCATCGCCGAGGGCGGCTACCGCCGGCCGGAATTCTGGCTCTCCGAAGGCTGGGCGACCGTGCAGCGCGAGGGCTGGACCGCGCCACTTTATTGGCGCGCCGAGGATGACGGGGCGTGGTCGGTCTTCACGCTGTCCGGCCGCCGTGCCGTCGATGCCGCGGAACCGGTCTGCCACGTGAGTCATTTCGAGGCAGATGCCTATGCGCGCTGGAGCGGGCGCCGCTTGCCGACCGAGGCTGAATGGGAGGCGGCGGCGGAGTGGGTCGAACCCGCGCTCGAGGGGAATTTGATGTCGAGCGGTCTCTACCATCCCCGGACCGCCGATCCCGATGGCGTCGCGCAGATGATCGGCGATTGCTGGGAATGGACCCAGAGCCCTTATGTCGGGTATCCGGGCTTCCGCGCCGAAGGAGGCGCGGTCGGCGAATATAACGGCAAGTTCATGGCGAACCAGATGGTCCTGCGCGGCGGCGCCTGCGTCACGCCGGAAGGCCATGTGCGCCTCACTTATCGCAACTTCTTTCCCTCGGCCGCCCGGTGGGCGTTCGGCGGTATCCGGTTGGCGGAGGACCTATGAGAGAGAGCGAGGTACTGGCTCAATTCCGCGACGTCGCGCCCGATGAGGCGACCTTTCGCGATTCCGTGCTCGAAGGGCTGAGCGCGCGGCGGAAATCCATTCCCTGCCGGTATCTTTACGACGCGCGCGGCTCGGCGCTGTTCGAAGAGATTTGCGAGGTGCCGGAATATTACCTGACCCGGACCGAGACGCAGATCCTCGAGGACAAGGCCGGCGACATCGCGGCGCTCATCGGTCCCGGCGCCCAGCTCGTCGAGTTCGGCAGCGGCGCGAGCCGCAAGGTGCGCACGCTCCTCAGGGCGCTGCAGCGGCCCGCCGCCTATGTCGCGATCGACATCTCGCGCGAACAGCTCCGCGCCGCGACCGAGGCGCTCGCCGCGGACTTCCCCGCACTTCCCATCGTCGCCGTGTGCGCGGATTACATGCACCCGTTCGATCTCGGGCCGCTTCCCGACACACCGGGCCGGCGGCTCGGCTTCTTCCCGGGATCGACCATCGGCAACTTCACGCCGACCGAGGCGGTGGACTTCCTTGCCGGCAGCCGCCTCGTCGTCGGCGATGACGGCGCGATGCTGGTCGGCGTCGACATGCAAAAGGACAAGGCCACTCTCGAGGCAGCCTATAACGACGCGCAGGGCGTGACCTCCGCGTTCAGTCTCAATTTGCTGGAACGCATCAATCGCGAGCTCGACGCCGATTTCTCGCTCGACCGCTTCGCGCACGAGGCGACCTACAACGAGACTGTGGGCCGCATCGAAATCTTCATCCGCTCGCTCGCCGACCAGGTCGTCACGATATCGGGCCGCGCCATCGCGTTCGCCGAAGGCGAGCGCATCCATACCGAATATTCCTATAAATATTCGATCGAGGGCTTCCACCGGCTCGCCGCGCGCGCGGGCTTCCGCCCGGTGCGCACCTGGACCGACCGCGGCAACCTGTTCAGCATCCACTATCTCGCGGTCGCTTGATCAGCCGCGTTCCTGCTTGACGAGACATATCCCGTTGGTTATGCGTTTATCCATAGCCAATGGGTTATTAATCGCACATGCCGACCGCTCACGATGTGCTCTTCAGAACGCTCGCCGATCCGACGCGTCGGGCGATCTTCGAGCGGCTGTGCCGCGAGGGCGAACAGACAGTCGGCGCTTTGACGGCGCGGGCCAAGGTCTCGCAGCCGGCCGTCTCGAAGCATCTTGGCGTTCTGAAACAGGCCGGGCTGGTGCGCGACCGCCACGAAGGCCGCCAAACGCATTATAGCGCGCAGCTTGGCGCCCTGGCCCCGCTGATCGACTGGACGAGCCAAATGGCCGGGTTCTGGCAAAGCCGGTTCGATCAGCTCGAAGAGCTGCTGAAAAGGATGGATCAATGAGCACATCCGCGACTTCTCCCTCCCGGCTGATCGATGCGAGAATCAAGGAACTCGGCGATTGGCGGGGCGAGACGCTCGCCCGGGTGCGAAAGCTCATCAAAGAGGCTGTCCCCGATGTGCTCGAAGAGTGGAAGTGGAGAGGGGTTCCGGTGTGGTCGCATGCCGGAATCATCTGCACCGGCGAGACTTACAAGAATGCCGTGAAGATGACCTTCGCGAAGGGCGCCTCGTTGGACGATCCCGCCGGACTCTTCAACGCCAGTCTCGACGGCAATGTAAGGCGCGCCATCGATCTCCATGAAGGAGACAAGATCGATGAGAAGGCGGTGAAAGCGCTCTTTCGCGCCGCCGCGGCGTTGAACCTATCGGCGCGCTCACAGAAGAAATCAAAGAGCGCTTGAGAGATTTGCCCGAAAGGATCGGCCAATGACGAATACAGCGATCGGAACGCGCTCCGTCATCGTCGAGCGTGACATCCCTTATCCGGCGGAAAAGATCTGGCGCGCGCTCACGCAGCCCCATTTGATCGAGGAGTGGCTCATGAAGAACGACTTCTCGCCGGTCGTGGACCATCGTTTCAATCTGCGCGCCGACTGGGGTGCCGTCGATTGTCAGGTCCGGGAGGTCGAGACGAACAAAACGCTGTCCTACACCTGGGCGGCATTTGGCGTGGAGACGGTGGTCACATGGACCCTCACCCCGACGAGCAAGGGCACGCATCTGCGCATGGAGCAATCGGGCTTCCGGCCGGAACAACAACAGGCCTATCAAGGCGCCCAAGGCGGGTGGCAGCAATTCTTCGCAAGACTGGAGCAGGTGTTGGCGCGAATGGCGTGAGGTCTGCCCGCGCAAAGCTTGACCTCTTCTTCGCGACGCCTTTCCGCGCGATCGTCACCCGCGGACTTGATCCGCGGGTCCATCGGCTCGTCGGGTCAAGCCCGGCAATGACGCGTACGGGGAAGCGCGCGGGCACGGCAATTGTGTCTCTTCGCCGCCGGCGATAGGGTGCCCGGCGGGGAGGAACGCGGCACATGGTCCAGTTCACGGCGACCGCGGATCGCGTTGCTGATGCGACGGCGGAGGAACGTGCCGCGTTGGGCGCGGCGCAACGCACGCTCGCTGCCAGGCTCGAGCGGCTGCCGATCACGCGCACCCATTGGCGGTCGCGTCTCATTGTCGGCATGGCGACATTCTTCGACGGGTTCGACGCGCTCGCGATCGCCTTCGTGATGCCGGTGCTGGCGGTGGCGTGGAAGCTGACCCCGGCCCAGACGGGGATGCTGATTTCCGGCGCCTATGTCGGTCAGGTCCTTGGCGCGCTGTTCTTTCCGTGGTTCGCGGAGCAGTTCGGGCGGTTGCGCGCGACGGCCTATTCGGCCGGCCTGTTCGGGCTTGCGAGCCTTTTATGCGGGTTCAGCTGGAGCCCGCCGTCGCTGCTCATCGCGCGCTTCGTGCAAGGATGCGGTCTCGGCGGCGAGGTGCCGGTGGCAGCGACCTATATCAACGAGATCGCGCGCGCGCCAAGCCGCGGCCGTTTCTTCCTGATGTACGAGACAGCGTTCGCGGTGGGCTATATCGGCGCGGCGTCGACCGGCTTGTGGCTCGTTCCCAATTTCGGCTGGCAATCGATCTTTTTCGTGGGCGCGCTGCCTGCGATCGTGGCCGCCGTGATGCGCCGGCTGCTGCCGGAATCGCCGCGCTGGCTTGCCAGCAAGGGCCGCGTCGCAGAGGCCGACGCGATCGTGACGCGCATGGAGGGCGAGGCCGAAGCGGCGCTCGGCCACCCGCTTCCCGCGCCCAGTGCGAGCGCCGTTCCCCCGGTCGAGGGCCGGCGCACCCGGTTCCGCGAGATGTTCGCACTCGATTACCGCACGCGCACCATCCTCGTCTGGACCTTGTGGTTCTGTCAGTTCTTCACGACCCAGGGCCTCAACACCTGGCTGCCGACCATCTATCGCACGCAGCTCCATCTCACCGTGCACGAGACGCTGCAATATTCCTTCCTCAACTATGCGCTTGGGATCGGGTCGGCGCTTACGGTCGCGCTGCTGCTTGACCGGACCGGCCGCAGATTGTGGTTCGCGCTCGCGCTGCCGCTCGGCAGCCTGCCGCTGCTGATCCTCGCCGGCGTCGGCGTCACCAGCGTGCCGGAACTCATGATCCTCGCCTGGCTCAGCCAATTCTGCCATTCGACCTGCTCGGTCAGCCTTTATGTCTACACGCCGGAGCTGTTTCCGACCCGCATGCGCGCTTTCGCGGTCGGCACGTCGGCGACCGCGCGCAATATCGGCGCGAGCCTCAGCCCGACGCTTATCGGCATCGTGCTGGGATCGGCCGGCATTTCCTATGTGTTCCTCATGCTGGGGCTGGTACCGCTCATCGGCGCCGCGATGGTGGCGATCGTCGGCACCGAGACCAAGGGTCGCGTGCTCGAGGAAATCTCGCCATGAGGATGCTGTTTGCGATAGTTGCGGCGCTCGTCGCGCTGAATTTTCCCGCGCATGCCGAGGCGCCTCTTTTCACGCTGCCCGACGGAACCTACCGCGTGGTCGTGCCGCCGGGCTGGGACGGCAAGAGCGCCTTGCCGATGGTGCTCTACACGCACGGTTATGGCCAGAGCAGCGCGGAAGTGACGGGCACCGGCGATCTTGTCGCGTCGGTGACAAGCCTTGGCATGCTCTTCGTCGTGCCCGACGGGCTCTCGCATGCCTGGAGTCATGTGGGCGCGCCGCGCCACGAACGCGACGATCTCGCCTTCCTGCACGAGGTCGTCACCGATGCGGAAAAGCGCTGGCCGATCGACAAGACGCGCGTTTATTCCGCCGGCTTCTCGATCGGCGGGTCGATGGTGTGGGATCTCGCCTGCCACGCGCCGCAAGGGTTCGCGGCGTTTCTGCCGGTGTCGGGCGCTTTCTGGCTGCCCTATCCCGAGCGCTGCGAAGGCGGGCCGATCAATTTGCGCCACGTCCATGGCCTCACCGACACGACGGTGCCGATGCAAGGCCGCACGATCTTCGGGAAATTCACGCAAGGCGACGTGATGAAGGGGTGGACGATCTTGCGCGCCGATGATTCCTGCGGGCCGACGCCCGACCGCACGGTGAAGGAGGACGACCTTACTTGCCAGGAATGGACGTCCTGCGGCTCGGGCCGGACCTTGGAGCTATGCCTTCACGGCGACGGGCACGACATGGAACCGCGTTATCTCCATGGCGGCCTCGTCTGGGCGATGGGCCTGAAGCGCTAGACTAGGCCGGGAGCGCCTTCACCGCGCCAAGCGTCGTGATCACCCTGTCGGCGGCGGCCTCGGCAGAGATGAAGGCGGCGTGCGCCGTGCCGAAGAAATTCACCGAGCACGCTTCGCCGGCGAAGAACAGCCGGTCGTCGACGGGCGCTGAGAGCACCAGCCGGTCGTCGGCATGGCCCGGCAGCGCGCAGGAATAAGAGCCGGTGGCGAATGGGTCGAGCACCCAGGCCGAGTGCGCGAGCGGCGTGAGCCGCGCGCGGATGTCATTGCCGAACAGCCCGGCAAGCTCGTCGATCGCGAAGGACGCCATGCCGGCCTCGCCCTCGCGCTCGAGCCCGGTCGCGAGCTCGCCGCCGAAATAGGCGCCGATCATCGGCCACCCATGCGCGCGGATCTGGTAGCCGCCGGTCGCGGTGCGGTCGGTGACGCCGACGAGATGCCGGTCGTTCGGGAAATCCTCGGCTTGTCCCGAGATCGCGAAGAACATCTTGTCGGCGATGCCGAGCGGCAGGCCCGCGGCCGCCGCCAGCTTGTCCGGAAGCGCCGGCACGAACCGGATCGCCTCGTTGGCGAGCAGGTTGGTCGAGACGGTCACGATCACGGCGCGCGCGGAAATGTCGCCGCGGTTGGTGGTGACGGTGATGCGCCGGCCGCCATGGTCGATGCGCGAGACGATGGTGCCGAACCGTACCGGCAAGCGGGCGCCATAGGCCGAGATCAACGTGCCATAGCCCTTGATGACACGCCAGTTGTTGTTGCTGTTCTCGTAGCGCGCGTGGTCCTTGACCGAGACGCGCTCCAGCTCGGTGCCGTTGGCCCAAGTGCTGACGGCGCGGAGCAGCCCGTTCCAGCGCCCGTTCGGCTCCAACAGCTCGACCTCGGCGCGGTCCCGCGGCTCGAGCGCGGCGCGCTCGCAGGCTTCGTCGAAGCGATCGCGCGCCTCCATCCAGTCCTGCTGCGCCGCCTCGCCGAAGAGCCAGCTTACGCGCGCCCCCCAATTGGGCAGGCGCTGGTCGATCTCGAACCCCATCTTCTGCGCGATGCCGGTCCAGGGATTGCGCTCGGCCGAGTGGAGCCACTCGCAGCCCAGATCGGCGGGCAGGCCAAGCGAAGTCTCGACGGTGTGGGCACGCCCGCCGAGCCGGTCCCGTGCCTCCAGAACGACCACATCGAGCCCCGCGGCGACCAGGCGACGCCCGGCCCCGACGCCCGCGGCGCCGGCGCCCACCACCACGACGTCGCACTCGCTTGACGGCAAACGGATCATATCGTTCATGCCGTTATCTTACCGCCGCCGGCCGCCTGCCGCGAGGGGAGGGTCATGTCTGTCGCCTTGTCGCATGCCTCGTTCGGGTCCGGGCCGCCCCTCCTCATTCTCCACGGGCTTTTCGGATCGCATGGCAATTGGGCGGCGGTGGCGCGGCGGCTCGGCGAATGGCGGACGGTCTATGTGCTCGACCTGCGCAACCACGGCGCCTCGCCTTGGGATGACCGCATGGACTATCCGGCGATGGCGGAGGATGTCGCCGCCTTTGTCGCGGACCACGGCATCGCGCGCCCGGCGATCCTGGGCCACAGCATGGGCGGCAAGGTGGCGATGACCCTGGCGCTCGCCGATCCGGCTTTGCTCGAGCGGCTGGTGGTCGTCGACATCGCGCCGGTGGCGCGCCGGCCCACGCATCTCGAAGAGGCCGAGGCGATGCGGTCGATCGACCTCACCAAGGTCACCCGGCGCGGCGATGCCGACGCACAGATGCGACTGCGGATCGAGGACCCGGCGGTACGGGCCTTTCTTCTGCAGAATCTCGTGGCCGGATCTCAAGGCATGCATTGGCGGCTCAACCTCGAGGCCATTGTCGCGAACATGGCCGAGCTCGCCGGTTTCCCTGCCTTTCCGCCGGGCACGGCCTATCGCGGGTCGACGCTCGTCGTGCGTGGCGCCAATTCGGCCTATATCCGCGACGCCGACCGGCCGGCCTTCGCGCAGCTCTTTCCCGACTATCGCCTCGTCACGATCGAAGGCGCCGGGCATTGGCTCCATGCCGAGCGGTTCGAGGAATTCCTCGCCGCCGTGACGCCGTTCCTTCGATAGGGTAGGAATAGTCATGCCCGATCTCGACCGCGTCGCCCGCATCATCCGTGACACCGCGGCGACCGAGATCCTGCCGCGGTTCCGGGCGCTGGGTGCCGGCGACATCTCGGAGAAGAAGCCAGGCGACCTCGTCACCATCGCCGATGTCGAGTCGGAGCGGTCGCTGACGCGCGGACTCGTCGCGCTGGAGCCGGGCACCGCGGCGATTGGCGAGGAAGGCGTCCATGCCGATCCGACCCGGCTCCAGCTCCTTGGAGAGGACGCGCCCGTGTGGGTCATCGATCCGATCGACGGCACCGGCAATTTCGCCAAGGGCGTGCCGCGCTTTGCCGTGATCATCGCCTATGTGGTGCGCGGCGTGACCGAAGCGGGCTGGATCTATGATCCGCTGAGCGATGCGATGGTGATGGCAGTCCGAGGCGGCGGCGCCTGGTGCGACGGGCGCCGGCTTCGGGTCGTGGCGGAGACCCGCCAATCCTCGCTTGCCGGCTCTGCCTATGGCCGGACGCCGGCCGGGGTCAGGGCGGCGGTGGCGCTCGAAGCGAGCGGCCGGGTCGGCGCCGTGCGCAATCGCGGGTGCAGCGGCCTCGAATATATGGAGCTGGCGCGCGGGGAGGCGCATTTCACGCTCCATTCCCGCTCGCTCGTGTGGGACCACGCGGCGGGCATGCTGATCGCGGCGGAAGCGGGCGGCGTCGCGACGTTCCTCGACGGCTCGCCCTACGATCCGCGCATCTCCGACAAGCGGCCGCTGGCCGCGGCAAGCGCCGAGACGTGGAGCCTCATCGCTTCGATCGTCACCGCGCCGGCGCCGTGAGGGCGGCATGCCGGCGCTTGATGGAAAGATCGTCGTGATCACCGGGGCGACCTCCGGCATTGGGCTCGCGACCGCGGAGGCCTTGGCGACGAGCGGCGCGCGCCTCGTCCTGCTCGCCCGCGATCCGGCAAAGGGCGCAGCGGCGCTCGCGCGGCTCAAGGAATTGAATTCCGCATGCGACGCAGACGTGCTCTATGCCGACCTGTCGCGGCTTGATGCCGTGCGCAAGATCGCGGCGGCGCTCGAGGCGCTGCCGCGGCTCGATGTCCTCGTCAACAATGCCGGCGCCATCTTCAATCGCCGCGCCGAGACCGAGGACCGGCTCGAGCGCACCTTTGCCCTCAACCACATGAACTATTACCTGCTGACCCGGTTGTTGCTGCCGCGGCTCGCGGCGTCGGCGCCTGCCCGTATCGTCAACGTGGCCTCGGGCGCCCATCGCGGCGCGCAACTCGATTTCAACGACCTGCAGATGGCGCGAGGATATCGGGGCCGCACCGCCTATCAGCGCTCGAAGCTCTGCAACATCCTCTTCACGCGCGAGCTGGCGCGGCGAATCGTCGATATGGGCGTTACCGCCAATTGCCTCCATCCCGGCTTCGTCGCGACCGGGTTCGGCGACAACACCGACGGGCTTTTTCGGATCGCGCTGTCGATCGGCAAGCGGCTCGTCGCCATTTCGCCCGCACGCGGGGCCGAGACGGTGGTCTATCTGGCGACCGCGCCGGAGGTCGCATCGAAAAGTGGCCTCTATTTCGGCGAGTGCCGCGTCGAGACGCCGTCCACGGCGGCCCGGGACGATGTCGCGGCGTTGAAGCTCTGGAACGAAAGCGCCCGCATCGCGGGATTGCCGGCGGCCTAACAGCGCCTCTATGGTCCATGGGTCATGGCGAGAAACCCCTACGACGTGCTGGGCGTATCAAAGGATGCCGATCTCGAGGCGATCCGCACCGCCTATCGCAAGCTCGCCAAGCGCAATCATCCCGACCTCAATCCCGGCAACAAGGAGGCCGAGGCGCGCTTCAAGGAAATCGCCTCGGCCTATGACCTTCTCTCCGACAAGGACAAGCGCGCGCGGTTTGACCGCGGCGAGATCGACGAGACCGGCGCCGAGCGGCCGCCGCCGCAGCAGACATGGCGCGGCTTCGCCGAAGGGGCGCCCGGCGAGAAGTACGAGACCCAAATCGATCCAGAGGATCTCGAGACTCTGTTCGGCATGTTCGGTGGCGAGCGGCGCGGCCAGCGCGGCAATTTCCGCATGCGCGGGCCCGACCATCATTTCGTCCTCGCGCTCGATTTCCTCGACGCGGTCAATGGCGGGGTGAAGCGGCTCGACCTGCCGCAAGGGCGCACGCTCGACGTGACGGTGCCCGCCGGCGTCGAGGATGGCCAGGTCCTGCGCCTCAAGGGACAAGGGGGCGCGGGCATCGGCGGCGGCCCGCAAGGCGATGCGCTGGTCGAAATTCGCATCACGCCGCACAAGCTGTTTCGGCGTGACGGGAACGATATTCATATCGAGCTGCCGGTGACTTTGGGCGAGGCGGTGCTCGGTGGAAGGGTCAGCGTGCCGACGCCGTCCGGCGCCGTGATGATGACCGTGCCTGCCGGCTCGAACACCGGCCGCGTGCTGCGCGTGCGCGGCAAGGGCGTGAAAAAGACCGACGGCGCCGCGGGCGATGAATACGTGACCTTGAAGGTCGTGCTGCCCGAGGGCGGCAACGCCGAGCTCGCGGATTTCCTGCGCGGCTGGGCGGAAAAGCATCCCTACGATCCGCGCCGCGGAATGGAGGGGACATGACCAGCGTCCGCGTCGTGTGCGAGCTGATCGGCGGCCTCGAGGTGACCGAGCTCGAGCGCTGGATCGTCGAGCGCTGGGTCCTGCCCGAAGAGGGCGACGGCGGTTATGTGTTTCACGAGATCGATGTCGCGCGCGTGCGCCTCATCGTCGAGCTGAGACGCGATCTCGCGATCGACGACGAAGCGATGCCGGTGGTGCTGGGCCTTCTCGATCAGGTCTATGCCTTGCGCCGCCGCATGAGGGGGATCGCAACCGCACTCGGCGCGCTGCCGCCGGATCAGCGCGCCGCGTTCGAGGCGCGCCTCAGGGCCGCCGGCATCGACCCTCTCGCCGACGACGGCGAGGCGACCTAGACTTTGCCCATGACCATCGCGCTGTTGCTGCACATGTTGGCCGCCGTCATCTGGGTCGGCGGGATGTTCTTTGCCCACGTGATGCTGCGGCCCGCCGCGGCCGCGCTCGATCCGCCGGTGCGGCTTGCGCTGTTTCGCCGCGTGCTCGGGAATTTCTTTCCGTGGGTGTGGGCCTGCATCATCGTGCTGCTGGCAAGCGCCTACGGCATTCTGCTGCCTCGCCTGGGCGGCTTTGCCCAAGCGCCCGTCTACGTGAACATCATGCAAGGGATCGGCCTCATCATGGTGGCGGTTTTCCTGCATCTCTTCTTCGCGCCGTGGAAACGGTTCCGCCGCGCGGTCGAGGCATCCGACTGGCCGGCGGCCGGCGCGCAGCTCACCCAGATCCGCCATCTCGTGCTGTTCAACCTGGTGCTCGGGCTGATCGTCGTGGCGATCGGCGGCAGCGGTCGCTATTGGAGCTGACGGACCGGAACCGGGCCGGTCGCCTCGCCGTTATTGCGCTGGAAATGCGCAGCAACCGATTGCGAGGTGCTCCTCCATGTCACGACTTGCCCTTACTGCCGCCACATTTGCCCTCGTGCTGGCGCAGTCCGCCCCCTTTGCCAGGGCTCAGACCCTTAACGCGCCGCCGGCGCAGCCATTCATGGCCCGCGCGTCGGTCAGCGTCGCAAATGACAGCCCCGTGCCGCAGACCGTTGCGGGCACGAATGTCGCGCCGTTCGAGCTTCTGCCGCATCAGCAGGCGCAGCTCGATATGAGCGCGGCGCCGCCGCCCGCGGCGGCCGCACCCGGCGCCAGCGTCCCGGTGCGCTTTGAATATTCCGTGGGGCAGGGCGCCGGCCCGCAATGCCACGGCACCATCGACATGAGCCTTTCGACCCAGGGCAGCATGGCGAACAACTACCAGGTGACCGATTGCGTCGCGCATTCGCTCGGCACCAATGGCGCCGACTGCCACATCGCGGTGAAGGCTCAGAACGCCGCCTGTCAGGGCGGGCTCGCCTTCTCGGCGCGTTAGGTCAAGGCCTGATCTCGATCGGCGTGCCGTCATCGACCGTGCGCCAGATCTCTTCGATCGCGGCGTCGCCGACCGAGATGCAGCCTTCCGTCCAGTCTTTATAGAATCGGCCCGGATTCTTCGGCCCATCATAGGCGTTGGGCAATCCGTGGATGAAGATGTCGCCGCCGGGATCGACATGCGCCGCGACCGATTGCGCGCGCTCGATCTCGGTCGGATACGAGACATGGAGCGCGAGATGGTAGGTCGAATGCGCGTTCCGGCCGTCGATGACATAGACGCCTTCCGGAGTACGGCCGTCGCCGCGAGCGTGTTTCGTGCCGTGCGGATGCGGGCCGAGCGCGATCGGATAAGCGCGCAGCACCCGTCCATCGTGCAGCAGCAACAGCTCGCGCCTCGATTTCAGCACAAGAATGCGGTCGGCCTTGAGGCCTGCGGTCTGCCGCGCGAGGGCAGGGCCGGCAATGAGGCTTGCCAGCACGATCGCCAGTGCAGCGCCAAAGCAGCCGCGCAGGCGGACTTCATCTTGATGTCGAAACAGGAAACGATCCCCCAATTCAACAAAAAAGCACGTATCGTTCCATATTTTATTGTCTACGAAAGGACAGAGTCCGATCGTCGTCCATGCATCATCTCAAAAACCCCATGGAAATGCCACCCAAAAGCTACAGGCGTCGCGTGTTGCGCGAGCTCGCCGGACGACAAGAACATCGTGTGCTCACGGAACCATTGAGGCGCCAAATGATTCAAAACATTGTTGTGCCGTTTCGGCGGCGCCTCGTCCCCCGATAGGAGGTCCACAATGGTTCGTAAGTTCATCCCGCTGGTGTTTTTTGCCCCATTGATGATCGCCGCTTGCTCGAGTCCCCAGCCCGCCCCGACGGCAATGTCGACCGAGGATCAACAGGCGAGATCGACCGCGCAGCAAGCGCTTCAAGTCGCGCAGCAGGCGCAGCGGACGGCCAATGACGCGAAGGCCGAAGCCGACCGCATGGGCCAGCAGAGCCTGCAGAAGTAGTCCGTCCCGCCTGGAATCGGGTCCGCTTCGTGCCGGCGTCGCGGACCCCATTCCGTCTTTGTTTGTGAGAGCCCCGATGGTCAGTCGATTCTGCGGCCTTGCGGGCCGCGCCACGATCTTCCTCGCCGCATTCGCGGCGCCTGCCTTTGCCGCCGATTTTCCGTTGCAGAAGGACCAAGCCGCGGTTGGCGATGTGCAGGCCTATGAGGCAAGCGCGTCCGGCAATCTGCTCGACGTCGCGCGCAAGTTCGATGTCGGCTATGTGAACTTCATGGCGGCCAATCCAAGCGTCGATCCGTGGTCGCCCGGCGCGGGCACGACCATTTCCGTACCGACGATGTTCATCCTCCCCGATGCGCCGCGCGTCGGCATCGTGATCAACCTGGCCGCGCGCGAGCTTTATTATTTCCCGAAAGACGGCGCCAAGGTCGAGATCTATCCGGTCGGCATCGGCGTCGAGGATGGAGCGACGCCGCTGGGGCTCACGAAGATCGTGCGGAAGGAGCCGGACCCGGTCTGGATTCCGCCGCCCTCCATCCGGGCCGAGCGGCCCGACCTGCCGCTTTCGATCGGGCCCGGACCCGACGATCCGCTGGGCGCCTTTGCGCTCCGGACCGGCTGGACCAACATCCTGATCCACGGCACCAACAAGCCCGACAGCGTCGGCCGCAATGTGAGCCACGGCTGCTTCCATCTCTATCCCGAGGATATCGAGAAGCTGTTCAACGAGGTCGCGGTCGGGACCCCGGTCAGAACCATTTCGCAAGATGTCGCGGCGGCGTGGATCGGCGACCGGCTCTATGTCGAGGTCTATCCCACCAAGGAACAGGCCGACGAGATCGATTACGGCCACTCGATGACGCCGGCAATCCCTCAGGACCTGGTCGACCGGGTGACCGCCGTTGCGGGTGACCGCGCCGACGAAGTGGATTGGGACGCGGTCCAGCGCGCCGGCGAGAAAGCGACCGGCCTTCCGGTCGCCGTGACCGGCGGCGACGTCGCGTCGGCCGACCGCTAGCCTGGCGCTTGCCAGCGCCCTTTCGTCGATCTAGAGGCCCCCTCGTCACGATTGATGGAGCGGGCCATGCTCAAGCTTTATGACCTCGCGGGGGCGGAGCCCGACCGGCGTTTCAGCCCTTATTGCTGGCGCATCAAGATGGCGCTTGCGCACAAGGGGCTCGCGGTCGAGACCATCCCGTGGCGCTTCACCGAGAAAAGCATCATCACGCCGGCCGGCTGCAAAGGCCGCGTGCCGGTCCTCGTCGATGGCGAGCGCTGGATCGATGAATCCTGGACCATCGCCGAATATCTCGACGAGGCCTATCCCGGTGCGCCGTCGCTGTTCGGCGACGGGGTGGGGCGGGCGCTGACGCGCTTTTATCAAGGCTGGGCCGATGTTGTGCTGCACGGCGCTCTGTTCCCGATCCTGGCGCTCGATATCTGGCGTCATACCGCCGCCGAAGATCGGGAGTATTTTCGCAAAAGTCGCGAGGAGCGGTTGGGTCGGACCCTGGAGGCGGCATCGTCGGACCGCGAGGCGCGGCTGCCGGCGCTGCGCGAGACCTTGCTGCCGCTTCGGCTTGCGCTGAGGAGCCAGAAATTCCTCGGCGGCGAGCGGCCGCTTTACGCCGACTATATCGTCTTCGGCGCCTTCCAATGGGCGCGGGGGATCAGCGACTTGAGATTGTTACTGGAGGACGATCCGGTCGCGGCATGGCGCGGCCGGATGCTTGATCTCCATGGCGGCCTGGCCGCCAAATCCAAAGGATATCCGGTCTGAGGCCTGGTTATGCGTCCCGCAAGGACATCAGCACGATCGACGCGATGACAACGCCGGCGACTTCGGCGCCAAGGGTGATTTGACCCAGCAAGACGCCGAAGAGCGTGCTGCCGAGTATGCTGGTGCCCAAGAGAGTGGTCATGGCCTGATGCCCCTCAACCTTTGCCTCGCACATAGAACGGGCAGGGCGGGGGATTATTCCGCCGGCGTGACCTCGATCCGTGACGATGACGCAAGGCGGGCCAGCGCCTGGGGCGTATCGATATCGGTCAGCACGCCGTCGCTTGCCATCTCGATCTCGCTGACCAGCTCGGGGTAGGCGGCGATGAGGCTGCGGGCGCCGACATCGCCCTCGACCTGCCTCATTTCCGGGATGAAGCGCTTTGCCCACAGGATGGGGTTGCCGCGTTTGCCGTTGCGCGTCGGTACGATGATGGCGCGGCCCTCGACCGGGTTGAAGGCTGCGACCAGCCGCTCGATATCGGAAGCGCCGACCTGCGGCATATCGCCCAAGCCCACGAGCACGCCGTCGAGATCCCCGGGCAGCGCGCCGAGCCCCGCCTTGAGCGAGGTCGACAGGCCCTCGGCATAATCCGGATTGTGGGCGAACCGCACCGGCAGGTCGTCGAGCGCCGCCGTGACCTGCTCCCGCTGATGCCCGGTGACGACGACGATCGGGGCGAGGCCCGCGTCGCGCACCGCTTCGACCGCGTGGCGCACCATCGGCTTGCCGTTGATGTTGATCAGCAGCTTGTTGACCGTGCCCATGCGGCTCGATCGGCCCGCGGCCATGACGAGCGCGCCGATGCGGGGTGCCCGCGGTGTGTCCGGCTCGGTTGTTTCCGCCTGCGGGGCGATGGCGCGGGCCCGGGGCAGTGGCCGGCTGGCAATCTCGGACAAAAGCCCGCCCACCCCCATGCGGGCGAGGACGGCCTCATCGACCGGCAGGTCCGCGACGAGACGCCGCAGCACCCAGTCGAACCCGTTCACCCTGGGCGAACGCGCACAGCCCGGCAGGCCGAGCACCGGCACGGATCCGACCCGGGCCATGAGCAAGAGATTGCCGGGATCGACCGGCATGCCGAAATGGTCGATCGTGCCGCCGACCGCCACGACCGAGGCCGGGATCACGTCGCGCCGGTCGAGGATCGCCGACGCCCCGGCTACCAGCACCATGTCAACGCCTTCGTCGAGCGCCCGGCGCAATTCGGGTTCCAGCGCGTCGACGCGGTGAGCGCAGCGGCGCTCGTCGACAAGATCGCTTTCAAGCGCCGCGAGCCGCGCACGCGTGGCGTCGACCGTCTTGTCGAGGATCGACTCCTTGATCCCCGGAAGCCGCGTCTGGATCAGCGCGACCTTCTGGGCGTGGAAAGGCGCCACGAAAAAAATGGGTCGCGCCGCCACGGCCGCGCAGGCGCGAACCGCTTCGCCTCTGACCGCGAAAGGGATGATCTTGACGGTCGCGACCATCTCCTTGGGCTTCACGATCGAATCGGGCTCCAAGGTCGCGAGGGTGATCGTCTCGTCGATCAGATTGAGGCGCTCGACCGCGGCGCGGTCGACGACGCAGAGACCGGCCGTATCGGCATAGAAATTGGCACGGCCGGTGAAGGCGCGGCCGCTGGTGACGTGGGCGCCGGCGAGCGCGCCCGCGACCGCGTCGGCGGCGGCATCCTCGGCGATATCGCCCGGCTCGAGCCGGGCCGCGACGACGCTTGTCATGCCGCCGGCGGCAAGCGCCGCGATGTCTGCTTCGGTCAGCACCCGGCCCTTTTTGATCGCGCGACCGGGAACTTTGAGGCTGTGCGCCAGAACCGCGCCGACCGCCTCGTTCAGCGGCGTGTCGCCGAACTTCACGCCGCTTCCGCTTTACCGCGCCGCTGGCCGCGCAGGACCAGCGTGATCTGCGCCAGGATCGAGACCGCGATCTCCGACGGCGAGATGGCGCCGATATCGAGCCCCACCGGCCCATGGATGCGCGCAAAGTCGCTGTCCTTGAAGCCCAGCTCGGCGAGCCGTCCCAGCCGCGCCGCGTGTGTGCGCTTCGATCCCAGCGCGCCGATGTAAAACGCGCCCGACCGGAGCGCCACGGCAAGCGCCGGATCATCGAGCTTCGGGTCATGCGTCAAGGTCACGACCGCGGTGCGCCGGTCGGGCTTGAGCCGCGCCAGGCCTTCGTCGGTCCACTCGGTCGACATCTCGATCCCGGGGAAACGTTCGTCGGTCGCGAACGCGGTGCGGGGATCGACCACCGTGACCAGATAGCCCGACAGCGCGGCCATGCGTGCCAAGGGCTGCGCGATGTGCACCGCACCCACGATGATGCACCTGAGGCGCGGATTGAAGACCTCGATGAAGACCTTTCCGCCCGCGGCATCCGCCGTGGCATTGCGGTCTTCCGCCAGGGCGACGCGCAAGGCTTCGGCCAAAGCGGGCTCGAGCGGCACGTCGCCGGTTGCAACGCCATTCTCGACAAAGCTTTGGCGCCCGCTCTTGAGCTCGGTCAGGAGCGCGGCGCTGTGGCCCTCGCGGCTTGCGGCGAGCGCCCGCTGGAGAAATGCGAGCTTCATTCGACGCGCTCGACGAAGACCTGGATCTTACCGCCGCAGGCAAGGCCCACCTCCCAGGCCTGCTCGTTGGTGACGCCAAAATCAAGGAGCCGCGGCTTGCCGTCCTTGATCGATTTGAGCGCCTCGCCGATGACCGCGCCCTCGACGCAGCCGCCTGAGACCGAGCCCAGGAAGTTGCTGTCCTCATCGACCACGAGCTTCGAGCCGGTGGGCCGGGGCGAGGAGCCCCAGGTGGTCACCACGGTGGCCAGCGCAACGCCTTTGCCGGCGCCACGCCAATCGGCAGCCTTCTGTAAAATCAGATCGTTATCTTCCATTGTTCACCCCGTTTCTCGCCACGCCGCCGCCGCTTCGAGCCGTCGCGCGCTGGGCCGGCTCAAGGCCGCCACCAGTTCGCCCAGGCTTTCCAGACTGTGGATCGGCCGGAACTCGTCGACATGCGGAAGGATGGCCTTCATCCCCAATGATTTGGGCGCAAAGCCCTCGTACCGCAACAGCGGATTGAGCCAGATGAGACGGCGGCAGGACCGGTGCAGCCGGTCCATCTCGGCGCCGATACCGGCGCCGGCGTCGCGATCGAGCCCGTCCGTGATCAGGAGCACGATCGCGCCCTGGCCCAAAACCCGGCGCGACCAGTTGCGGTTGAAATCACCAAGCGCCTCGCCGATGCGGGTGCCGCCGGACCAGTCCTCGACCGCGCCGGCCACCTTGTCGAGCGCCACGTCGATGTCCTTGTAGCGCAGGTACCGCGTGATGTTGGTGAGCCGGGTCCCGAACAGGAACGTGTAGACGCGGTCGCGGTCGTTGGTGACCGCGTGCATGAAATGGATGAAGAGCCGGCTATAGCGGCTCATCGAGCCGGAAATGTCGCAGATGATGACAAGCGGCGGCGGCTGACGTTTCGGGCTCTTGCGCTTCAGCGCGATCATGGCGCTCGAACGAAGCTGCGCGCGGAAGCTCGCCCGCATGTCGGTGCGGGTTCCGCGCGGATCGGGCCAGAAGCGCCGCGTCATCACATCGGCCAACGGCAAAGCCATGCGCGCGATGGCGGCCTTTGCGGCCGTGATCTCGGCGCCCGACATCTTCTCGAAATCCATCGTGTGGAACACTTCGCGGTCGGAGAAGGTCATCGCCGCGTCGAGCTCGACTTCGTCCTCGTCCTTGCCGTCGCCCTGGCCTGGGGGCTTCAACGCCTCGGCAAGGCGCCGGTTCATCTCCTCCCCCTTCTCCGGCGCGGGCGCCTCGATCTCGGGCAGCATCATGCCGAGCATGCGCTCGAGCAGCTTGGGATTGCGCCAGAAGATGTGAAAGGCCTGGTCGAACAGCTCTTCCTGATCGTGCCGATTGACGAACACGGCGTGGAGCGCCCAGTAGAAATCGTTGCGGTCCTCGAGCCCCACGGCGCGCACCGCCTCGACCGCGGCCAGCACCTTGCCCGGCCCGATGCGAAGGCCCGCCGCGCGCAGGCAGCGCGCGAAATACATGATATTCTCGAGGAGCCGTCCGCCCTCGTCCGGCAGATGCGGCTGGCTGGTTCCTTCCATCAGGACGACGCGGCGAGTTCCGCTTTCACCTGGGAGAGCAGGCGTTCGGCCTCGCTGCCGTGAATCTTGGCGATGTCGTCCTGGTACTTGAGCAGCACGCCCAGCGTGTCGTTGATCGCCTCGGGCGTGAGGGCGAGCACGTCGAGTTGCGTCAGCGCGTGCGCCCAGTCGATCGTCTCGGCCACACCCGGCAGCTTGAACAAGTCCTGGCGGGTGCGCAGCTTCTGCACGAACTGCACGACTTCGCGAGAGAGCGCCGCGCTCGCACCCGGCGCCTTGATGCGCAGGATCTCGCGTTCGCGCTCGGCATCGGGATAGTCGACCCAATAATAAAAACAGCGCCGCTTCAGCGCGTCGTGGATTTCGCGCGTGCGGTTCGACGTGATGACGACGATCGGCGGATGCTCGGCCTTGATGGTGCCGATCTCGGGAATCGTGATCTGAAAATCCGAGAGGATTTCCAGAAGGAACGCCTCGAACGGCTCGTCGGTGCGGTCGAGCTCGTCGATCAGGAGAACGGGCGGGCCCTCGAGCTCGGGCTCAAGCGCCTGCAGCAGCGGCCGCTTGATGAGGAACCGGTCGGTGAAGATCTCTTCTTCAAGCGCGTCGCGCCCCTCGGTCCCGCTTTCGGCGAGCCGGATCTCGATCATCTGGCGTGGGTAGTTCCACTCATAGACCGCCGACGCGACGTCGAGCCCCTCGTAGCATTGGAGCCGGATCAGCCGGCGGCCCAGCGTTTCCGACAGGACCTTGGCGATCTCGGTCTTGCCGACCCCGGCCTCGCCTTCGAGGAACAAGGGGCGCCCCAGCGTCAGGGACAGATAGACGGCGGTGGCAAGGCTCCGATCGGCGACATAATTGCCGCGGCCCAAAAGGGCGAGAGCATCGCTGACCGTGGCGGGAAGGGGCATGAGGGGCCTTGCGGCAAGAGGAAAGGGGCGATTTCCGCTCTATGTAGCGGACAGGCGTGCGGGCTCCAAGAGGCTAGGGCCGGGCAAGGGGGGCGGGCCGTCAGCTCCCGTACATCTCCACGATGAGCTGGCGCAGTCGCGCGGCCGTCGACGAGTCGAGCGCATCCAATTTCCGGCCAAGGCGCCCGGTTGAAATCGTCCAGATCTGATCCACCGCGATTTCCGCGCGGCGTCCGGCGCAGGTGACTTGCAGCCGACTGCGCCATCGCGGGTGAGTTTTCGTGGTAAGGGGACACACGACAACCGTATCGAGAAATCGGTTCAAGTCACCAAGGCTGACGACGACGACGGGCCGCGTCTTCGCGATTTCACGTCCTCGGGTAGGATCGAGATCGGCAAGGTAGATCGAGTATCGGTCGACCGACCCGGCTACCACCGTTCCTCCGGACCGAGACCGTCGGCGACGGCAACGTCGAGGTCGCTCCAATCCTCCCGCTCGCGCACGATTTCCTTGGCGGTGTCCGCCCAACTAAGCCGCTTGTCTCCGGTTCCGCGAAGCAGCAGCCCTTCGGCTCGCTCCTCTGCCACCAGAGAGTCGTTGATGGCGTACCGGTCGAGGATCACCTTCGGCAGCCTCACCCCACGAGAATTCCCAACGCGAACCACCTTTAGCACGAGCTTGCGCGCAGTGCTCGCCATGGTCGCCCACTCTTTCGTAACCACCGTAATTACATATGAGCGACGCACAGCCTGTCAAGCGTGGGGCGCCTCCCGCGACGGAGGCGCCCCACTGGACTCTCGGCCCTTGATCCCGCGCGGACGCGGATCCGGTCTCAGCCGGCCTTGGTCACCGCGCGGCGGGTCATGACGCCGACGAGATGGGCGCGATATTCGGCGCTCGCGTGGATGTCGGAATTGAGCCCGTCCTGACTCTGCGCGATCGACTTGATCGCGTCGGGGTTGAAGGATTTGGAGAGCGCCGCCTCCATGTCCTTCTGTCGGAACGCGCAGGCCCCCGCTCCCGTGATGCCGACGCGGACAGTGTTGCCGGTCTTGGCGACGAAGGATCCCACGATCGCATAGCGCGAGGCGGGGTTGGGGAACTTCATATAGGCGGCCTTCTCGGGGATCGGGAAGCTCACCGCGGTGATGATCTCGTCGGGCTCGAGCGCGGTCTCGAACATGCCCTTGAAGTAATCGTCGGCGGCGATCTTGCGCTTGTTGGTGATGATCGTGGCGTTGAGCGCCAGCACGGCCGAAGGATAGTCCGCTGCCGGATCGTTGTTGGCGATCGAGCCGCCGCACGTGCCGCGGTTCCTCACCGCGGGATCGCCGATATGGGCCGCGAGATCGGCAAGCGCCGGGATCGCGCTTTTCACGACGTCGGAATTGGCGACGTCGATATGCCGCGTCATCGCGCCGATCACGATCGCGTTGCCCTCGCGCTTGACGCCTTTCAGCTCCGCGATCTTGCCGAGATCGACAATGTCGGTCGGTTTGGCGAGCCGCATCTTCAAGGTCGGGATGAGGGTCATCCCGCCCGCCATCAGCTTGGCCTCCGGCTTGTCGGCGAGCACCTTCGACGCGTCGGCGACGCTCTTGGCCTGCTGATATTCGAAATTGTACATGGTTCGCTCCCTTGATCCCCTTGGCTCAGGCGGCCTTGCGGCCAGATGAAATCGCGCGCCAGATCTTCTCCGGCGTCGCGGGCATGTCGAGCGTCGCTACGCCCAGCGGGCCGAGCGCGTCGAGAACGGCGTTCATGACCGCACCCGGCGCGCCGATGGCGCCGGCCTCGCCGCATCCTTTGACGCCCAGCGGGTTGTGCGTGCACATCGTGCCGTGCGTCGAGACGGAAAAGGAGGGCAGGTTGTCGGCGCGCGGCATGCAGTAATCCATGAACGAGCCGGTGACGAGCTGCCCGCTCGCGCCGTCATAGCGGCATTCCTCCAAAAGTGCCTGGCCGATGCCCTGTGCGAGCCCGCCATGCACCTGGCCCTCGACGATCATCGGATTGACGATGCGCCCGAAATCGTCGGCCGCGGTGAAGTTCACGATCCGCACGTCGCCCGTGTCGGTGTCGATCTCGACCTCGCACACGTGGGTTCCCGACGGATAGGTGAAGTTCTTCGGATCGTAATAGGCGGTCTCGTCGAGGCCCGGCTCGAGCACGTCGAGCGGATAATTGTGCGGGACATAGGCCGCGAACGCGATCTCGCCGAACGACTTCGACCGATCGGTGCCGGCGACCGTGAACTTGCCGTCCTGGAACTCGATATCGGCCTCGGCGGCTTCGAGGAGATGCGCCGCGATCTTGCGTCCCTTGTTCACCACCTTGTCGAGCGCCTGCGCGATCGCCGAACCGCCGACCGGCAGCGAGCGCGAGCCGTAGGTTCCCATGCCGAACGGCGTCTTCGTCGTGTCGCCGTGCACGACCTCGATATTCTCGATCGGCACGCCCAGCCGCTCGGACACGAGTTGCGCGAAAGTCGTCTCGTGGCCCTGACCGTGGCTGTGGGTTCCGGTCATGACGGTGATGCTGCCGGTCGGATTGACCCGGATCTCGCCGACTTCGTAGAGACCGGCCCGCGCGCCCAAGGCGCCGGCGACCGCCGAGGGTGCGACGCCGCACGCCTCGATATAGCTCGCGACCCCAAGGCCGCGCAGCCTTCCCTGACGCGACGCGGCGGCGCGCCGCTGCTCGAAGCCGGCATAGTCCGCGGCCGCAAGCGCCATGTCCAAGGTGGTGAAATAATCCCCGCTGTCATAGGCAAGCGCGACCGGCGTCTGATAGGGATAGGCGTCCTTGGCGATGAAGTTGCGGCGCCGCAATTCGGCGCGGTCGATCTTCATCTCCCGCGCCGCTTGATCGACGATCCGCTCGATCAGATAGCTTGCCTCGGGCCGGCCGGCGCCGCGATAGGCATCGACCGGCACGGTGTTGGTGAAGACGCCCTTCACCTCGCAATAGATCGCCGGGGTGGTGTACGTGCCCGCGAGCAGCGTTCCGTAAAGATAGGTCGGCACCGCCGCGGCGAAGGTCGAGAGATAGGCGCCGAGATTGGCGAGCGTGCCGACTTTCAGTGCGAGGAATTTCCCGTCGCGGTCGAGCGCCAGTTCCGCATGGGTCACATGATCGCGGCCCTGGGCATCGGAAATGAAGCTCTCGCTTCGTTCGGCAACCCATTTCACCGGCCGGCCAAGCTGGCTCGCGGCCCATGTGACCGCGGCCTCTTCGGCGTAATGATAGATCTTGGAGCCGAACCCGCCGCCCACGTCGGGCGCGATGACCCTGAGCTTGTGCTCGGGCACATGCAGCACGAACGCACCCATCAAAAGCCGGATCGCGTGCGGGTTCTGACAGGTGGTGTAGAGCGTGTAGTTGCCGGTGCCGCGGTCATAGTCGCCGATATACGCGCGCGGCTCCATCGCGTTGGGGACGAGCCGGTTGTTCACAAGGTCGAGACGCGTGACGTGATGCGCCTTGGCAAAGGCCGCGTCGACCGGTGCCTTTTCGCCGATATGCCAGTCGTAGCAGATATTGCCGGCGACGCCGTCATGCACGCGCGGCGCGCCGGGCTTCACCGCGTCGGCGACCGCGATCGCGGAAGGAACGGGCCGGTAATCGACCACGACGCGGTCCGCGGCCTCGGCGGCTTCCTCGCGCGTCGCGGCGATGACGACGGCCACGGGGTCGCCGACATGGCGCACCCGGCCGGTGGCCAGCACCGGATGCGGCGGCTCGGCCATCGGGCTGCCGTCCTTTGATTTCACTCCCCATCCGCAGGGAAGGGTGCCGAGCCCGGCGGCCGCGAGGTCCGCAGCGGCATAGATGGCGACGACGCCCGGCGCCGATGCCGCGGCGGCGGTGTCGATCGCACCTATCTCGGCATGGGCATGCGGACTGCGGACGAACACCGCATGAAGCTGACCCGGGCGATTGATGTCGTCGGTGTAGGTGCCGCGGCCTGTGAGAAAGCGCTGATCTTCCTTTCGGCGCACCGCGGCGCCGATCGGGGCGGTCATTTTCCGCCTCGACCCATCGCCTCCGCACCGGCCTTGATGGCCTTCACGATGTTATGATAGCCGGTGCAACGGCAGATGTTGCCCTCGAGCCAGTGCCGGATGTCCTGCTCCGAGGGATTGTGATCCCGCTTCCCGAGATCGACGGCGCTCATCACCATGCCCGGGGTGCAGAATCCGCACTGAAGCCCGTGATTCTCGCGGAACGCCTCCTGCATCGGGTGC
>Ga0335073_10002432_pt1 | contig 25447 bp, 22 predicted proteins | sample Lox_Sample_22_FD_207093 | JGI IMG/M metagenome (GOLD analysis project Ga0335073, IMG submission 207093) | Soil microbial communities from Loxahatchee National Wildlife Refuge, Florida, United States - Lox_Sample_2.2 | ecosystem: Environmental > Terrestrial > Soil > Wetlands | place: USA... | reverse complement strand
GTTGACCTCGTCGATCAGCGCGTGCGCGCGGTCGTCGGCTTCCTGCTGGGTGTCCCCGTCGAACTCGATCATCAACCACCCGGAGCCTTCCGGCAGCTCTTCCAGCGCGTCGACCGACAGGTGCTCCTCCCGCTCGAGCGAGATCAGCGTGTCATCCAGCCCCTCCAGCAGCACCGGAGAGTGCCGGAGCACCAGCGGCACCACGTCGGCCGCCTCGGCGATGTCCGGGTAGCCGAGCACGACCAGCGACTTGTGCTTGGGCACCTCCACCAGGTCGATCTCCGCGTGCAGCACGGTGACCAGGGTGCTCTCGCTGCCGACCAGGGCCCGGGCCACGTGGAACCCGCGCTCGGGCAGCAGCGAGTCCAGGTTGTAGCCGGACACCCGGCGCGGCACCTTCGGGTAGCCGGTGCGGATCTGGCCCAGGTAGGCGTCGCGGATCTCGCGCAGCCGCCGGTAAATCTCGGCTTCCCGGCCGCCGCCCGCGACGATCTTCTCGTACTCCTCGTCGCTGGTCTCGCCGGTCCAGGTGCGCAGCCCGTCATAGGTGAGGATCTCCAGCCTGCGCACCGCGTCGACCATCTTGCCGTAGGCCTGGGCCGTGGACCCGCAGGAGTTGTTCCCGATCATGCCGCCGATCGTGCAGCTGACGTGGGTGGACGGCTTCGGCCCGACCATCAGGCCGGAGGGGGCCAGCGCGTCGTTGGCCTTGTCCAGCGCCATGCCCGGCTGGATCACGGCGGTCTTCGCGGCCGGGTCGACCGAGACCAGCCCGTGGCAGTACTTGGTCCAGTCGATCACGATCGCTTCGTTGACGCACTGGCCGGCCAGGCTGGTCCCGCCGCCCCGGGACAGCACCGGAACGCCGAACTCGCGGCAGACCGCGACCGCGCTGATCGCCGCGTCGGCGGTCCTGGGCAGGACTACGCCGATGGGGACCTGGCGGTAGTTGGAGGCGTCCTGCGCGTAAACGGCCTTGGTGCCCGGGTCGAACCTGACCTCCCCGTCCACTCGGGCCGCCAGTTCGCGGCGCAGCGTCGCGGCGCCGGTCGCGGCCGCGGGGCTTGTGCTGATCACGGTGTCGCTCCGGACTGGCTCTCCCGCAGCCGCGGCAGCACCTGCCCGGCGTAGAACTCGAAGAACCCGTCCTGCTCGGTGCCGACCTGGGCCACGTAGACCTCGTCGAATCCGGCGTCGGTGTACGCGCGGATGCCCTGGATATGCGTGTCCGGGTCGGGCCCGCACGGCGCCGTGATCATGTCCTCGCCGATCAGCCCGGCGAGCTGGGCGAAGTGCCGCGGCAGCGGCAGCAGCTGGGCCGCCTCGCCGGGGATCTCGTCGGTCGCCCAGAGCCGGTGCATCGTCTTGCGCGCCTGTGGCTGGCCGAGGATGTGCTCGTTCAGGGCCTCGCCGGTACCCACCCCGAGCGTGAAGCGGCCGGCGGTGAGCATCGCCGAGGTGGCGGCGGCCTGGGCGACGATCGCCGGATGCTGGCGCACCAGCGGGCAGGTCACCGCGGTCGTGATGGGTAGCGACGTGACCTGCGAGATCGCGCCGATCACCGACCACACGAAACCGCTCTGCCCCTGCTCGTCGAGCCACGGGTGGAAGTGGTCGGATATCCACAGGCTGTCAAAGCCGGCCTCTTCGGCCAGCCTGGCCTGCCGCACCAGTTCCTGTGGCTCGTGCTCTTCCGAAGCCAGGAAGCATCCGTACCTGATCACTGGACCATCTCCTTCTGCTGCTGCCCAGACGGCCGCACTACCCGGCGTTCGGCCCGCTACACAGGCCAGGGCAGGAGGCTGTCGCCGGGATCGCCCGGCGTCGGCCAGCGCCGTCGTTGACCGGGCCCTCTGTTTACCTAGGCCGTTGGCGGGCAGCGCGCCACCCATGGCGTCCGCTACCGCACGCAAGCCCGCTCGCCGCAACGCCACCCGCCGCACCGTGCTGGTGGCCGGGACGGCCAACGTGGTGGTGGCCCTGGCCAAGCTGGCCGCCGGGCTGCTGTCCGGTTCCAGCGCCGTGCTCGCCGAGGCCGCGCACTCGGTGGCCGACACCCTCAACCAGGCGTTCCTGCTCACGTCGCTGCACCAGGGCGACCGGCCCGCCGACGAGCGGCACCCGCGGGAGCTGGAGCTGATCCGGGCCGAGATCGAGCAGACACCCGGCATCGACGCGCTGCTCGACCTGCTCACCATGCACCTGGGCCCGGACCACCTGATCATCGCCGCACGGGTGGACCTCAGCGAAGACATTAGCGCCGGCCAGGTCGAAGACCTCGCCGAGGACATCGACCGGCGGCTGGCCGAGAAGCTTCCGCAGGTCCCGCACGTCTTCATCGACCCCACGCCAGCGGATCGCCGGGGGTCGTCCCCCGAACGAACCGGGTGGTCAGCCGAGGCTGATGCTGACGTCGCGCCGTCCAGGAAGGGGTCGCCGCTGTGCAGCGGCTGACATGATGTGTTTATGCCGGACAGTTCGCCGCCGCCCGATTCCCGGCGGGCCCGCCTCTGGAAGTCCGCGGAGTCCGCCGGGGTCCCGCTGCGCACAATCCTGGTCACCGTGGCCGTGGTGGCGGCGGCCTTCCTGCTCGGCAAGCTGATCTTCCGGCTCCGGGACGTCATCCTGCTGATCGTGGTCGCGGGATTCCTGGCCATAATCCTGAACCCGTTCGTCGTGTTCCTGCAGCGCTGGAAGATCAAGCGGCGAGGGTGGGCGGTGACGATAGTCACGCTATGGGCCGTGCTGGTCTTCATCGGCCTGACGCTGGCGTTCGGCGTGCCGCTGGTCAACGGGATCACCCACCTGGCCGACACGCTGCCGCCGTACGTGAGCAAGGCCGAGCACGGGCAGGGCTGGATCGGGCACCTGGTGCGCAAGTATCACGTCCAGCACTGGATCCAGACCAACACGCCCAAGCTGGTCGACTTCGGCAAGGGGCTCGCGGCGCCGGCCCTGAGCGTGGGCAAGGGCGCGTTCTCGCTGGTGATCGCGCTGCTGACCATCTTCGTGCTCACGGTGCTGCTGCTGGTCCAGGGTCCGCGCATGCGGGAGGGCCTGCTGAATAACATGTCACCCGCGCGGGCGGAGCGTTACGCGCAGATAGCCCGGGAGGTCAACCGCGGGGTCACCGGGTACATGCTGGGGAACATCCTGACCTCGATCATCGCCGGAACGGTGGTACTGGTCACCCTGTGGATCGTGGGCGTCCCGTACCCGCTCCTCTGGGGCCTGTGGGTGGCCCTGGTGGACTTCCTGCCGATGATCGGCGGCGCCCTGGCCGGCATTCCCACCGTGCTGTTCGCGGCCGCCCACTCGCTCACCGCGGGCATCGTCACCCTGGTCGTGTTCTTGGTCTACACCCAGGTCGAGAACCACATACTCAACCCGGTCGTGATGAGCCGGACGGTGAAGGTCAACCCGCTGCTCGTGCTGCTGTCCATCCTGGTCGGGGCGAGCATCGGCAGCTGGATCGGCGGGATCTTCGGCGCGTTCGTCGCCGCGCTGCTGTCCATACCCGCCGCGGGCGCGATCCAGGTGCTGGTCCGCGAGATCTGGGTGTCCACCGCGCCCCGGTCCACCGACCCGGTGTCGGCCATCCAGCGGGCGGCTCCGGAGCACCCGGGCCCGGCCCAGCCCGCGGACAGCGGTCACGCAGGCCCGGACCATGCCGCCCCCGACCACGCGAGCACGGCAGAGCGGCGAGGCCGCCGCCGCTGATCAGCGCCTACGCGTGCACCTGCGGGTGCCGCTGCGCCCAGGGCGCGGCCTGCTCGAGCTGGCTGGCCACCCGGACCAGCAGGTCCTCCCGGCCGTAGGCGGCCACGAGCTGGACGCCGACCGGCAGATCGTCCGGCGTCCAGTGCAGCGGCAGGCTCACCGCCGGCTGGCCGGTCATGTTGAACTGCGCCGTGTACGGGATGAAGCTGACGACCCGCCCTCCCTCGGCCAGCGGCCCCTCCGCGGTGAACCAGCCCAGTTCGGGCGGGGGCGCGCCCAGGGTCGGCGTCAGCAGCAGGTCGTGGTCGGTCCACCAGGACGCCATCCGCCGGGCCCACTTACCGATCCACTCCCTGCTCTGCAGATACGTCACGGCGTCCGTGGCCGCACCGACCTGCCGGTAGAAGGCGTTGCGCGGCTCGATCTCGTCCTCGGCGATCGGCCGGCCGAGCATCGCCTCGAAGGCCCGGAACAAGGCCTCGGTGTCGGCCGCGATGATCGTGGTGAAGTACTGGACGAACTCCTCCTCGGACATGGCCTCGGGCGCGGATTCCTCCAGGTGGTGCCCGAGCGACTCCAGCAGTCGCGCGGCGCCGGCCACCGCGGCGCGGCACTCCGGGTCGTCGAGGAAGCCCTCACGGCCCGGCCGGTCGATAAACCCGATCCGCAGCCGGCCCGGGTCGGCGCCGACCTCCTCGCGCAGCGGGCGGGGCAGCGGCGGGGCGTAGTACGGCTCGCCCGGCTGCCGGGCGCTGATCACGTCCAGGATGCCGGCCGCGTCGCGCACGGTCCGGGTCACCACGCCGTCGATCGTGCCGCCCGCCCAGCCTTCCCCGATCTCGGGGCCCTGGCTCACCCGGCCGCGGTTCGGCTTGAGCCCGACCAGGCCGCACTCGCTGGCCGGGATGCGGATGGACCCGCCGCCGTCGTTGGCGTGCGCGGCCGACACCATGCCGCTGGCCACCGCCGCCGCCGATCCTCCCGAGGAACCGCCGGTCGAGCGGCGGGGATCCCACGGGTTGCGGGCGGGCGGGAAGCTGGCGGCCTCGGTGGTCACCGTGGTGCCCACCTCCGGCACGTTCGTGCGGCCGAGCGGGACGAAGCCAGCCGCCCGGAACGCCTCCGCGAGGTAGGACGTCACCGGCCACGGCTGGTCGCGCATCGGCCAGACGCCGAACGCCGTCGCCTCCCCCGCCACCTGGCAGCCCAGGTCCTTGAACAGGAACGGGACCCCGCGGAACGGCCCGTCGGGCAGATCCCCGGCCGCCTCGGCCCGGGCCTGGTCGAACCGGGTCCGGATCACCGCGTCCAGCTTCGGGTTTACCGCCTCGATCCGGCCGATGGCCGCGTCCACGAGGTCCGCGGCGCTGATCTCGCCGCGGCGGACCAGTTCGGCCTGTGCGGTAGCGTCCAGCCACGTGATCTCGGTCATAGCGCTTCCCCTCCGCTGTGTCAGTGCCCGCCAAGCGGCACGCTACCAATATGGCCGCCGGCGTGCCGGCCCCCGGACCGGTGGTGCAGGCCGTCGAGCGTGAGCCAAGATGGCCGCATGCCGGGCGACTACCGCCTCTACACCGATCTCGCCGACTGGTGGCCGCTGATCTCGCCGCCGGAGGAGTACGTGCAGGAGGCCGCGTCCCTGGCCGCGGTCTTCGGGCCGGCCACACCGCCGGTGCGGGAGGTACTGGACCTGGGCAGCGGCGGTGGCGGCATCGCCGTTCACCTGAAAGGGCGGTTCGCGCTGACGCTCGTCGATGAGTCCGAGGAGATGCTGGCGGTCTCCCGCACGCTCAACCCGGAATGCGAGCACCTCCGTGGTGACATGCGGACGATCCGGCTGGGCCGCACGTTCGACGCGGTGCTCGTGCACGACGCCATCGACTACATGACCCGCGAGGATGACCTGCGGCAGGTGATCGACACCGCGTACGCGCACTGCCGGCCCGGCGGCCTGGCGGCGTTCGTTCCCGACTACACCGCGGAGACGTTCCAGCCGGCCACCGGAAGCGGCGGCGGCGGCCGTGACGCGGCCGGGCGCCAGGCGAGCTTCCGCGAGTGGACGTGGGATCCGGATCCGGCTGATGACTGGATCCAGTCCGAGTACGAGTTCGTGCTGTACGCCGCGGACGGCACCGTCGAGGTCGTGCACGAGGCCCACCGGCTCGGCGCGTTCCGCCGCAGCACCTGGCTCCGGCTGCTCGCGGACGCGGGCTTCGAGCCGCAGCCTGACCCGGGCGATGAGGCCGCCCCCGCGCCGGGCGCCGAGCCCGGGGCCGGGCCGGGCGCCGGCGGCCCGTTGCGCGGCCACCTCTTCCTCGGCCGGCGGCCCTCCGGCTGATGCCGGGTCCCGAATAACCACGGCCGGCTCTGGCCACCGTCGCGGCGGGCTGCCAGTCTGGCTACAGGCCGCACCGGCGGCCCGGGTTCTGTAGGCCGACTAGGGAGACTGGCATGAGCGTGTACCGGGTGATCGACGTCATCGGCACCAGCAGCACGTCGTGGGAGGACGCGGCCACCGAGGCGATAAAGACCGCGGGCCACACCCTTCGCGACCTCCGGGTCGCCGAGGTCGTCGAGCAGGACATCCACCTGGACGAGGGCGGAGGGATCACGTTCCGCACCAAGCTGCAGCTCTCCTTCAAGTACGAGGGCAGCGAGTAGCAGCCGGCCGGTCCGCCCGGTCATCCGGGCGGACCGGCGCGCGACTCGGGCGGCCCTCTGGAGCCGGTAGCCGGGCCCGGGCCCGGGGGGCGCCGTTAGCATCCTGGTGTGCGGGTGATAGCCGTTCCCTACCATCTCGACGAGCACCTGCCCGGCCTGGACTTCCCGCTGCGGCTGCTGACCGGCTACCGGCCGGACCCGGCCGCCACCCGGCTCGGGCTGCGGCCGGTGCCGGAGCGGGAGGTCCTGCCGGTCGGCGCTCGTGACCTGGACCCGCCCGTGGTCAGCTACCTGGAGCACGCGCCGATCCGGCGCCGGGTGGGTGCGGGTCCGGGTGGTACCGGTCTAGCCTCACCTCATAGCGGATGATGGCGATCAGGCGCGGACCGCGGTGACAAGGGGAGGCCAGATGGGCCGGGTGGACGTCGGCGGCGTCGGCATCGAGTACGAGGTCACCGGGGCGGGGCGCCCGGTGGTGCTGCTGCACGGCTTTCCGGACTCCGGCCGGCTGTGGCGGCACCAGGTGCCGGCCCTGGCCGGGGCGGGGTTCCGGGTCATCGTGCCCGACCTGCGCGGCTACGGGAGTTCCGGCAAGCCGGAGGCCGTCGAGGCCTATTCGCTTCCGCTGCTGGCCAGGGACGTCCTGGCCGTCCTGGCCGACCTGGACATCTCGCGGGCCCACGTGGTGGGCCACGACTGGGGCGCCGCCCTGGCCTGGGGGCTGGCCGCGCTCGCGCCGGATAGCGTCGACCACCTGGTCGCTCTGTCGGTCGGCCACCCGTCGACCTTCCGCCGCACCGCGCGGCAGCGGGAGAAGTCTTGGTACATGCTGCTGTTCCAGTTCCCCGGGGTCGCCGAGCGCTGGCTGTCCGGGGACGACTGGGCCAACTTCCGGAGCTGGGCCGGGCACCCCGACGCCGACAACGTGATCGCTGATCTGGAGGCGAACGGCTCTCTCACCCCGGGCCTGAACTGGTACCGCGCCAACGTCCCGCCCGAGTCCTGGGTCGAACCGCCGCTGGTCCTCCCGCCGGTGCAGGCCCCGGCCATGGGCGTGTGGAGCACGGGAGACATCGCGCTCACCGAGACCCAGATGACGGACTCCGCCGAGAACATGACCGGCCCGTGGCGGTACGAGCGGCTGGACGGCGCGAGTCACTGGATGCAACTGGACGCCCCCGAGCAGGTGAACGCGCTGCTGCTGGACTTCCTGCCCGCTAGCTGACCGGCCCGGGAGCCACGGCCATCATGGTGGCCTGCATCAGGGCGACCGGTTTACGCTCGCTTCTGCCGACCCAGGCGACGACCTCGGCCGAGCAGACGGTGAGCGTGCGCCCCGCGCGGACGACCTCGCCGGTGGCCCGGAACCGGTCACCGCGGGCCGGGCTGAGCAGGTTCACCTTGAACTCCACGGTGAGCACGTCCCGGTCGGCCGGCATCAGGGACGCGGCCGCGTAGCCGCAGGCCGAGTCGGCCAGCGCGGTGATCGCTCCAGCGTGCACGTACCCGTTCTGCTGGCACAGGTCGGCCCGGTACGGCAGGTCGAGGATGACCCGGCCGCTGGCCAGCTCGGCGATCGTGACGCCCAGCGTGGTGAGCAGCGTCTGCCGGCCGATGCTGTCGCTGATCCGGCTCTCGGTGCTGGGGTCCAGTGCGGAGGCTGTGGTCACGCCCTCATCCTGGCCGATGCCGCCTCAGCCCAGCGACACCGCGGTCCAGGTGATCGTGACGGTAAACGACGTCGACTGGTCGCTGCTCGATGCCGGGCCGGTGAGCAGGATGCCTTCTGACTGGGCGTCCCCTTGCACCGCCGAGCACTGGCCGGCCGCGAACTGGGTGTCACAGGTCAGGGTGCCCGTCAGCCCGGTCGGGTTCATGCTGCCGGCGGTGAAGTTCTGCACCACGTACTGGTTGGCCCCGGGCAGCTTCCCGTCGTCGGCGCTGCAGGCCTTGGCCGGGTTGGTGCCGAAGTTGCACAGGCCCCACTGCGTGCCACCGTCGGACGGGACCGCGTTCCCGCCGCTCACGTAGACGTCCGCGGCCACGCCCGTGTTGGTGATCGTGATCGGGAAGCTCCCGTGCGCCCCGGGCGTCCCCAGCGAGCAGTGCCCGTTCGGGAAGCCGAGCGCGGTCGACGTCGATGCGGTGTTGACGCTCGCGTTCCCGCCGCTGCAGCCGCCGAAGCCCGCGGAGGACGGAGACACGGTCACGGACACGATCGTCGGAACGACCTTGAGCTTGATCGCGATGCTCTGGCCCTTGCCCGGCGTCCCGGCGGTGTTCCCGCTGGATGTGCTGCAGGCCGCGAGCGCGGCCGCCGCCACGAGCGCGATAACCGCCCGCAGCGCGCAGCGCCGGCCGGGTCGCGGCCCGGCGTCCGCGCGCGACACGTCCGACGGCGTCCGCTCGATGCGGACCCGGACCCCGGACCGGCGCGCTCCGGTGATGGCCAGGGCCACTACCAGCAGCCCGATCGCGGTCCACCACATCCAGGACGGCCCGAACGGCCACAGCCCTGGCGGGACCCCCGGCACGACCTTGAACTCCAGCCTGGTGGCGGCGGCCACGCCGAGATTGGCTCGCCCGGCCGAGACCACGGCCGAGCCGGTCACGACGATGTCGCTCAGGTACTGGCCCGGCTGGGCGCCGCCCGGCACGACGAGTTCCAGCGGAATCTGGGCCGACTGGTGCGGGGTGAGCTTGACGGCGGGGCCGGTGGCGCGGACCCAGGACGGCGGGACGACGTGACCCGTGCCCTTGGACAGCCGCTCGACCCGGACGGTGATGCTCTCGGCCTGGGTCCCGGTGTCGAGAACGTACACCGACGGGAGCGCATAGCTCCCTCCCGCGTGCGCCGCGCTGCCCAGGACGACCGGAGTGGCCTGGACGCCCACCCCGACACTTGCTTGTGCCACCGGAAGGAAAATCGACAGCGCCGCAAAGGCAGCCGGCACCGCGAGAGGGACCGCCAGCCACCGTCGCAAATGCATGTCAGGCACCTCGCCATCCGGTGGATATAACTCTAATCGGCCCGCGCAACGGAAGAAAGGCCCAGATGAACGGACCGTCATCCTTCCATATAGCCGTCCGGCGCTGCCATGGTTCGCCGGCTTTGATGGCCCGTTAATCGCTCATGGCGCATTCGTCAATAGGCTCAAAACACGGTCACGGGCCGACGCCCGGCACCGGCCGACCCTCCTCCAGGTAGACGGGCTTCTTAGCCCGGGCCGCGGCCTTGACCCGGCGCCGGACCGGTCCGCGCAGCATCGTCAGCGCCTCACGCAGGGGCACGAGCCGGTGCTCGGAGATCTCCTCGGGCTGCAGCACCACGGCGCCGAGGCTGGCGTCACCGAGGGCGCCGCAGTCGAAGAGGAACCGCATCCCGCCCGGCCGGCCGGGGCGGGGACGGCGGAAGTCCACGGCCGCGAGACGGCCGGCGCGGACCTCCAGGCCGCACTCTTCGTGCACCTCCCGCTGGCAGGCCTCCCAGGGCGTCTCACCGTCGGCTTCCATGACGCCGCCGGGAATGGTCCACCCCGACTTGTAGGTCGGCTTGAGGATGAGCAGCCGGCCTGCGCGGTCGAAGATCAGCGCTCCGGCCGATGCGGGGATGGCCGGGAGAGCTTCCGGCTCTGGCTCGGGTTCCGGGGGAAGAAGGTCGTCGCCGTAGGACACAGCAGCCAGACTACGGCGACGCTCCCGCGCTGATTTGTACCCGGCCGGGTCGGCGAGCATAATGCTTGCTGCGGCGTGGCCCCCGGGGGCCTGCCGCCCTTCGGGTCCAGAGACGCGGCCCTCCCCTCTTCCCTCAGTGGGGCGGTGACGACGCGTGTCTGGTGAATACTCTCCAGTGCTGTGGCTCGGCCAGGTGGCCGTGGCCTCGATGCCTGTCGAGATCGATCTGGTCAATGCCGGCCGGGTCCGGGAGGACCTGCTCTCGGTGCTCAATCGCGGGCCGACCACGCTGATCGTGGACATGAGCGGCACCACGTTCTGTGATTCCGCAGGCGTGAACGCCCTCGTCCGGGCCTACAAGCGGTCCTCTGCCAGCGGCGCGGAGATGCGGCTTGTCGTGACGTCCCCCGGGGTGCAGCGGGTGCTCGCCATCACCGGGGTCGACGGTCTGATCGACATCTATCCGAGCGTGGCCGCAGCGCTGGCGGGTCAGCCGGCCCAGGCCAGGAAACCACGCTCTGGTTATGCCAGCCCGCATACGGATCCCGACGGCTGGGCCGCCCAGCCCAGCTGACCGGCGGGCGTTCCGCTACTCGTCGATGGCGTTGGCGTCGCTGGCGAGCACGGCGTCGACGTAGTCCAGGTCGGACAGGGCGCCGGCGAGCTCGCTGACCGAGTTCTTGCCGTGGACGTGCAGCGTCACTTCCACCATCGGGGGCTTGCCGTTGGCTTCCCGCCCGCCCGGCCGGCGGCCGACCGCCTCGGTCGACACGTCGTCGATCGCGAAGCCCCGCTCGGCCGCCTCCCGGAGCACATCCCGCAAGAGGCCGCGCCCGTCTGGATAGCGCACCCGCAGAGCCGAGATGGCGGTCGCCGGCAGCGGCAGCCGGCGCGTTATGGCCGAGAAGCCCAGCGAGACAACGAAGTAGGCCCCGGTGGTCAGCGCGGCCAGCACCGGAAGCCCGGCACCCGCCGCGGCACCGACCGCCGCGGTGACCCAGATGGACGCCGCGGTGGTGAGGCCCCGCACCGAGCCGCGGCTCACGAAGATCAGCCCGGCACCCAGGAAGCCGATGCCCGACACGATCTGCGCGGCCACCCGGGACGGGTCCAGGACCACCAGCCGTGACTCCAGGACATCGGTGAACCCATACTTGCTGATCAGCATAAACAGCGCCGCGCCGACGCCGACCAGGGCATGGGTGCGCAGGCCGGCGTCCTTCTGCCGGATCTCCCGCTCCAGACCGATCGCCGTCGACAGCAGCAGCGCCAGGCCCAGCTCGCCGACCTGACGCCATCCCTCGCCGCCGAGCGTGTTTGCGACGGGAGATACCGCCGATCCGTCCAAGACGATGCTCATGCTGCCTCCTTGCCGGGCGGATGACTGCCCGGGAGAAGCTGGCTTATGCGCCGCGGAGTTTGCCGGGACCCCGGCCGGGTAGACCGCGCCGCGGTCGGCCGCGCCTTGCCGCCGGGCCTGATCCCGGCGGACGATCTCTCCAGAAGGCGGCCGGCGGTGCCGCAGGACGACATCGAGACAGACGATGAGAAGAGTGCCGCAGCCGACGGCCAGGCTCCGCGAGGCAGTCGCGCCATCCTGGCTGATCGAGGCCATGCGCCCGCGCCGGGTCCCGGTGCCCTGGGGACTGATGGTCCGCGCCGCGTTCGCGGTCTGCGTGCCGCTGGCGGTGGGATTCGCCACCCACCGGATCGCGCTCGGCCTGCTTCCGGCCATGGGCGGCCTGAGCGCCGCCGTGGTGGACATCGGCGGTCCGTATCCGGTCAGGCTGCGGCGCGTGGCATGCGCCACCGGGCTGGGCGGCACCGTGGGCCTGACGGTCGGCGCGCTGATCCACGGCCGGGGATGGGTCACGGTCGTCGCGCTGGTCCTGGTGGCCGGGGTGTCGGCGCTGCTCAGCGCCGGCGGCAGCACCGCGTCCGTGGCCGGCCTGCAACTGCTCGTCTACACGGCGCTCGGCACCGGCCCGCTCGGCGCGCTGCGGCCGCTGTGGCACGCGCCGCTGCTGTTCCTGGGCGGCGCCGCCTGGGCGATGCTGCTCATCCTGCCCGGCTGGATCCTGTTCCCGCACGCCGCCGAGCAGCGCAGCGTGGCCGAGGTGTACCGCGCGCTGGCTCATACGCTGCGGTCGGCCGGCACAGAAGAATTCGCTGCGGGCCGGCTGGGCCTGACCAGCGCGCTGAACGCCGCTTACGACCAGTTGCGAGCGGTCCGCACGGCGTCCAGCGGCCGGGACCGGCGGATCATGCGGCTGGTCGCGCTGCTCATCCAGAGCCACCTAGTGACCGAGGCGGTGACGGCAGTCGCCCTGGAAGGGAGCCCGCCGCCGACCGCGGTCACCGACGCGGCCGCACGGCTGGCCGACGCGATCCAGTACGGGAGCCCGCCGCCGGCCATCCCGCCGCCGTGGCGGTCCACCCCGGGAGCGGTGGCGCTCTGCGACGCGCTGGCAGGGGCGGCCCGGCTGCTCACCGCCGACCGGATACCCGCCGAGCGGCAGCGGCTCAGCCGGCCCGGGCCCAGGGAGCGGCTGGCCGACGCGATCGACCAGGTCCGCGGCGGGCGGCTGGTGCGGCTGAGCGCCGTCCGGCTGATGGCGTGCGTCGGGGTGGCCGCGGTGATGAGCGAGGTCCTGCCGCTGCAGCGGTCGTACTGGGTGGTGCTCACGGTGGCGATCGTGATGAAGCCGGACTTCGGCTCGGTTTTCGCCCGCGCCGTACAGCGGGGCCTCGGGACCGTCGCCGGCGCAGTGCTCGGGGCCGTGATCCTGGCCGCGGTGCCGTACGGGGCCCTGCTGCTGGTGCCCGCGGCCGTCCTGGCCGCGCTGCTGCCTTTCGGCCGCAGCCGCAACTACGGCCTGATGTCCGTGTTCCTCACCCCGCTGGTGGTGCTGCTCATCGACCTGCCCGACCGCACCGGGTGGCGGCTGGCCGAGGCCCGGCTGATCGACACCCTGCTCGGCTGCGCGATCGTGCTGGTGATCGGCTTCGCGCCCTGGCCGAGGGCCTGGAACGCGCACCTGCCCGGCCAGTTCGCCGGCACGGTGTCCAGCGTCTGCGAGTATCTGGAGCAGGCCCTGGTGCTGCGCTCACCCGACCGGTACCGGCTGCGCCGGAGGGCATACCGGGCCCTGTCCGACCTGCGGGCCGAGTTCCAGCGCACGCTGTCCGAACCGCCTGCCCTCAGCCGTCGGGCCACGACGTGGTGGCCCGCCGTGGTCGGCCTGGAGCAGGTCATGGACGCGGCCACCGCCGCCGCCGTGGCCGTCGACCACGGCGCGGCCCCGCCGCCTGCCGATCAGGTGCGTGAGCTGGAAACCGCGCTCCGCGGCCTGGCCGACGGGCCAGGCCCGGGGACCCGGCTCCCGGAGCCGGGCCACCTACCGGGCGGGGAAACGCTTCGGCCCGTCGCCGACGCGGTCCGCCGGGTGCAGGCCGTCCTCGCTTAGCCCTGGGATGTTTGAGCCTCGCATGGAGGGGAGAACCTGACCTGTCCCCGCGGAGAGGTGAGGTCATGACGGCCCCAGTTATCCGGCCCCCCAGTTCCGAGGCCATGGAGCCGGACGATCAGGAACTGGTACGACTGGTCCAGTCGATGCCGCGAGACAGTCAGGAACACGACGCCGCCTGCGAGCAACTCGTCGCCAGGTACCAGTCGCTGGTCCGCTCTTGCGCCCAGCGGTACTGGCAGAGCCCCGAGCCGCAAGAGGAGCTGATGCAGGTCGGGTACGTGGGCTTGCTCAAGGCGATCAACAACTTCGACCCGGCCGTCGGCGGCAGCCTGTCCGCCTACGCCCAGCCGTGCATCAGCGGCGAGATCAAGCGGCACTTCCGCGACAAACGCTGGCACGTGCACGTGAAGCGGTCGACGCAGGAATTGCGGGCCGAGCTGCGGCGAGCCCGGGCCGAGCTGACCCAGCGCCTGGCCCGGTCGCCGCGGGCCGACGAGCTGGCTGCGCACCTCGGCGTGAGCGACGATGACCTGCGGGATGCCGAGCACGCCGACGCGGTGTTCCAGGCATCGTCCCTGGACGCGCCGCTGCCTGGCGGTCCGGACGCGGGGAGCCTGGCCGACCTCGTGGGAGGCGAGGATCCCCAGCTGGAGCACGCGCTCGACATCCAGGCGGTCTGGGCGCATTGGGATGACCTGCCGGCCCGCCAGCAGAAGCTGCTGATGATGCGGTTCTACGGGAACATGAGCCAGGCCGAGATCGGCGAGCGGCTCGGCATCTCGCAGATGCATGTCTCCCGGCTGCTCGCGGCGGCCCTCGACTACCTGCGCGGATGCATCATCGGTCCGGAGCCCGGCACCCCGGGCTGATCCGCTCGGTGAACCTTTTCATCCTCCTCACGGCCACTTACGAACTGTGGGTGAGAGCGACGGATGAAAGGCTCAGTCCCCGGGGGGCTCGCCGGCGCGCAGCGCCAGCATGGTCACGTCATCACGAAGCTGGCCACGGCAGAACGCAAGTACCAGGTCCCGCAGCCGGGACACCACCCGCGCGGCCGGTTCGCCGCCAAGGGTCGCCAGCTCGTCGGTGATGCGGTCTTCGAAGTAGGTCATGTCCGGGCTGCAGGCGCTGATCAGGCCGTCGCTGAAGAAGAACAGCAGGTCGCCGGGATCCAGGCCGAGTTCCTGGGTCGCGGGCTCGGCATCGGGGAAGATCCCGAGCGGGAGCCCGCCGCCCGGCAGGACCTGAGTCCTCCCGTCCGGCCGGACCAGCACCGGCCACGGATGGCCCGCGCTCGCCAGCACCACGTGCAGGCGGCCGTCCTCCCACCGCAGATGGCCGGCGCTCGCGGTGACGAAGCGGCCGCCGAACTCCTCTTCCATCATGATCTCGTTGACCCCGCGCAGGACCTCCGCCGGGTCGCTGTCCCAGTGCGAGAGCACCCGGATCGCGTGCCGCGCCGCGGCGGTCACGGCCGTCGCGTCCTCGCCCCGGCCGCAGACATCGCCGATGGAGACGGCCCACCCGGAGCGCGCCGGATAGATGTCGTAGAAGTCGCCTCCCGCGTCCCGGGCCCTGGTGGCCGGCAGGTGGCCGGCGGCGACCTCGACGCCCGGGATCTGGCGCGGCTGGCGCGGCAGCAGGCTGGACTGCAGCGCCTCGGCGATCTCGGTGCGGTCCCGCAGCATCCGGTCGGCCCTGATGGCCAGGGCCAGCTGCTCGCCGAGCTCCTCGACCAGGCCGACGTCGGCCATCCCGAAATGCCCGTGGCCGGCCAGCCGGGCCAGGGTCAGGGCGCCGTAGCTGCGCTCACCGTCCGACAGCGGCACGCAGAGCACCGACGTCGCGCCCAGCCGCAGGAGCAGCGGCACGCCGTCCGGGCCCTCGCCGAGGAGGCCGGGATCCTCGGCGTGGGCGAGCAGCAGCGAGCTGCCTGACTCGTGGACCTGGCAGGCCGCCGAGCCCGCGGAAGGGTCGACCGCCGCCACGGCGCGGGCCAGGTCCCCGGACGGCTGGTCGTCGGGTCCCACGGCCAGCTGCCGCCGCAGACGCTGATGGCGCTCCACGTCCAGGATGAGCCAAGCCGTGAGCTCGCGGGCCAGCAGCCGCGCGAAGCGCTGCATGGTCGCCGATTCGCTGTGGCCGACGTTCTCCAGCAGGATCCGGGTGGCCGCGGTCACCAGGTCGATGCGGCGGGTGGCCGCTCGCAGCGTACCGTCTGGCGGCGGCTCCCGCCCCGCGCGGTCAGCGGGATCCGGCCCCGGGCTGGGCCGGGCCGGGCCGGGCGCACCCACGGCGACGATCAGCCTGCCGGAGTCCCCCCGGGCCTGGACCGGGCTCACGGTGACCTCGCGCTCCGCGGCGCCATCCGCGGTGAGCACGCCGCAGCGCAGGGTGCGGGGTTCGCCGGTCCGGACCACCGCCGCCACCTGCGACTGCACCGCGGCCCGGAACGGCAGGTCGACGAAGGCGGTGAACGGCTTCCCGGTCGGGTAGCCCGCGCCCGAGCCCACGAGCTGGCCGGCCGCCGAGTTGGCCCGCCGCACCGTGCCGTCCAGCCCGAGCAGGAACAGGGGTACCGGAGCCTGCTGGAAGACGGCTTGCAGCAGCCGTCGCTCGGCGTGCGCGCCGCCCGCGGGATCCCGGGCCAGATCGTCGTCGGCCGCGCGGCCGCCACCGCGGGCAGCCAGCGCCTCCACGGCCCCGTCCAGCTCGGCCAGCGCCGCCTCGAGCACCGGCCCGATGTCGGCTCCGGGCAGTGCGGCGGCCTGCCTCAGCGCGTCGCCACTGGCCTTCAGCCGGGCGGCCTGGTCCTCGGCCTTCCGGGGGCCCGCAGCCCGTGCCATGGCTAGAACGCCCCCAGCTCGCCGGCGCCGCGCGAGTCGATGACCCTGGCGGCGACGTCGGTCACCTTCATGTTGCGCGCTTGCGAGATCTGCCGCATCCGCGCCAGCGCCTCCTCGGCACTGCAGCCGAGCGCGTGCATCAGGACGCCCTTGGCCTGGTCCACCACGGCGCGGGACTCGGCGCCGTCGCGAAGCTGCCACACGGCGCGCTGGGCCTCGCCGTATTCGGCCGCCATGCCCAGCACCGCCCCGCCGTAGGCGGCAAGGCGCTCGGCCGCCGCGACCGAGCCGGGGCCCAGCACCCTCGGCCGGGCGCCGAACAGCGACAGGCAGACCGCCTCGGTGCCGGACCAGTGCGCCAGGGTGAGCGAGCACCGGACGCCCTGGCGCAGCGCAACGTCGGCGTATTCCGGCCACCGGGGCTCGTCCAGGGTGTCCGGGCAGCCGATCGGCTCGCCCCCGCTGAGCGCGTCGAGCACCGGGCCACGGCCGCAGCGCACCTGCACCTCGACCAGCTCGGGCAGGGACGGGTGGCTGGCGGCGAGCGCGCCCGGCTCGCCGCCCCGCCAGAGCACCGCCGCCGCCGCCGAGCACGCGGGCACCTGGCGCGCCGCCTGGGTCACCAGCTGGTTCAGCGACCTGGGCTCAGAGGTCTCCGCGGTGCTCAGCGGGTCCGGAGTCGCCTGCGTGAGGTCTGGGCTGGACGTGATGTCCTCCAATCGCGCCCGAGCACCTGCTCAGGGTCGTGGACCGCTCCCTCCAGGGTGTCACGGTCCGGCCACTGCTGGTACCGCTGGCCAGGCTAGTCCGCCGGCCCGGAGCTGCCGATCCAGCGCTCCATGCAGCTGAGCAGCTCATCGGTGTCCACCGGCTTGGTGACGTAGTCGTTGGCTCCGGACGCCAGGCTCTTGTCCCGGTCGCCGTGCATGGCCCGCGCCGTTACCGCGATCACCGGCAGCCCGTCAAGCTCGGGGATCTCACGGATAGCGCCGGTCGTCGCGTACCCGTCAAGCTCCGGCATCATCACGTCCATCAAGACGATGTCGATGCCGGGGTTGGCGCGGAGCATCTCGATGCCGGTCTGCCCGTCCGGGGCGTGCAGGACGGTCATGCCGTAGAGCTCCAGGATGCTGCTGATCGCGAAGACGTTCCGCAGGTCGTCGTCGACGATGAGGACCTTCCGGCCGCGCAGGCCATCGTGCGCGCCTGGCCCGGCTTTCGGCGGCGTTCCGCGCGCGGCCAGTGATTCGCGGGCAGGCTCCGCCGCCGGGGTTCCCGGCCCGTCCGGCCGGGCCGCGGCCGGGGACGGCGCGGGCGCGGCGGGCTCTTCGCCGGGCTGGGCGCCCTCGTCGGCGCCGGGATAGCCGGCCGGCAGGTAGAGGGTGAACGTGCTGCCTTCGCCGGGAGTGCTCTCCGCGGTGACCCGCCCGCCGAGCTGGGTGGCCAGCTCACGGCAGATCGCCAAGCCCAGGCCGGTCCCGCCGTAGCGGCGGCTGGTGGTGCCGTCCCCCTGCTGGAAGGCGCCGAAGATGACCTCCAGGTTCTGCTCGCTGATGCCGACCCCGGTGTCGGTCACCAAGAACTTCAACACCGGCTCTCCGGCCCCCTCCCGCGGGGTGGCCGCCGCGATCCGGAGTTCCACCCGGCCCCGGTCGGTGAACTTGACCGCGTTCGACAGCAGGTTGTGCAGGATCTGCCGGAGCCGCTGCCGGTCGGTGAACAGCTCGGCGGGGACGTCGGCGGCCACCGGCTCGGTCACGAACTCGAGACCCTTTTCCGTGGTCAGCGGGCGGAACACCGCCTGCAGGTCGTCCAGGAGGGCGCGGACGGCGAACCGCTCCGGATGCAGCTCGATCTTGCCCGCCTCCACCCGGGACAGGTCGAGGATGTCGTTGATGAGCTGCAGCAGGTCGGCCCCGGACGAGTGGATGACGTTGGCGTACTCGACCTGCTTGGGCGTGAGGTTCTGGTCGGGGTTCTGGGCCAGCAGCCGGGCCAGGATCAGCAGGCTGTTCAGCGGGGTGCGCAGCTCGTGGGACATGTTCGCGAGGAACTGCGACTTGTACCGGGACGCCAGGTCGAGCTGCCGGGCGCGTTCCTCGAGTTCCTGCCGGGCCTGCTCGATCTCGACGTTCTTGATCTCGATGTCCCGGTTCTGCCGGGCCAGCTGCGCGGCCTTGTCCTCCAGCTCGGCGTTGGAGCGCTGCAGCTCGTCCTGCCGCACCTGGAGCTCCCGGGTGCGGGCCTGCAGCTCGGCCGCGAGCCGCTGCGACTCGGCCAGCAGCGCGTCGGTCCGGGAGTTGGCGATGATCGTGTTGAGGTTGACCCCGATGGTCTCCATGAGCTGTTCCATGAAGTCCTGGTGCACCTGCGTGAACCGGGAGAACGAGCCGGCCTCGATGACCCCGAGGACCTGGTCCTCGAACACGATCGGCAGCACCATCAGGTTGACCGGCGCGGCTTCGCCGAGCCCGGAGGAGATCTTTACGTAGTCGGCCGGGAGGTCGGTCACCACGATGGGCTTCCTGGTCCGCGCGACCTGGCCGATCAGCGACTGCCCGAGGCGGAACTGGCTCGGCGCCTCGATGTCGGCGCGCAGCCCGTAGCCGGCCATCAGCCGCAGCCGGGTCTCGCCGCCATCGGTCTCGGCCAGGAAGAACGTCCCGTGCTGGGCCCCGACCAGGGGGACCAGGTCGTCCATGATCAGCTCCGCGACCACGCGCAGATCGCGGTGGCCCTGCATCCGGCCGGCGATCCGGGCCAGGTTGGACTGCAGCCAGTCCTGATCCTGGTAGGCCCGGGTCGTCTCCCGCAGCGAGCGGACCATCGCGTTGATGTTGTCCTTGAGCTCGGCGACCTCGCCCTGCGCCTCCACCGAGATGGACCGGGTCAGGTCGCCGGTGGCCACGGCGCTCGTCACCTCGGCGATCGCCCGGACCTGGCGGGTCAGGTTGCCCGCCAGCTCGTTGACGTTCTCGGTCAGCCGCTTCCAGGTGCCGGAGACGCCCTCGACCTCGGCCTGGCCCCCGAGGCGTCCCTCGCTGCCCACCTCGCGGGCCACCCGGGTGACCTCGGCCGCGAACGACGAGAGCTGGTCGACCATGGTGTTGATGGTCGTCTTCAGCTCCAGGATCTCCCCGCGCGCGTCCACGTCGATCTTCCTGGACAGGTCGCCGTTGGCCACCGCGGTGGTGACCTGAGCGATGTTGCGCACCTGGCTGGTCAGGTTGTTGGCCATCGAGTTGACGTTGTCGGTCAGGTCCTTCCAGGTCCCGGCGACGTGGGGCACCACGGCCTGGCCGCCGAGGATGCCCTCGGTGCCCACCTCGCGGGCCACCCGGGTCACCTCGCCGGCGAACGCGCCGAGGGTGTCGACCATCCCGTTGAGCGCCGCCGCCAGGGCGGCGACCTCGCCGCGCGCTTCGACGGTGATCTTCTGGCTGAGATCCCCGCGCGCCACGGCCGTGGCCACCTGGGCGATCGAGCGGACCTGCGCGGTCAGGTTGGACGCCATCACGTTGACGTTCCGGGTCAGGTCCTCCCAGGTCCCGGACACGCCCCGGACGGCGGCCTGGCCGCCGAGGTTGCCCTCGGTGCCGACCTCGCGGGCCACCCGGGTCACCTCGTCGGCGAACAGGGACAGCTGGTCCACCATCGTGTTGATGGTCTCCTTCAGCTCCAGGATCTCCCCGCGCGCGTCGACGGTGATCTTCTGGCTGAGATCGCCTTCCGCCACGGCCGTCGCCACCTGGGCGATCGACCGGACCTGGGCGGTGAGGTTGCCCGCCATGAAGTTCACCGAGTCGGTGAGATCGCGCCAGGTACCGCCCACGCCCGGCACCCGCGCCTGCCCGCCCAGCCGGCCCTCGGTGCCCACCTCCCGCGCCACCCGGGTCACCTCGTCGGCGAACGCCGACAGCTCGTCCACCATCGTGTTGATCGTGTTCTTCAGCTCCAGGATCTCCCCGCGCGCGTCCACGGTGATCTTCTGGCTGAGGTCGCCCTTGGCCACCGCGGTGGTCACCTGGGCGATGTTGCGCACCTGGCCGGTCAGGTTGCCCGCCATCGAGTTCACCGAGTCGGTGAGATCGCGCCAGGTACCGCCCACGCCCGGCACCCGCGCCTGCCCGCCCAGCCGGCCCTCGGTGCCCACCTCCCGCGCCACTCTGGTCACCTCGTCGGCGAACGCCGACAGCTCGTCCACCATCGTGTTGAGCGTGTTCTTCAGCTCGAGCATCTCGCCCTTGACGTCCACCTTGATCTTCTGGCTCAGGTCGCCCTTGGCCACCGCGGTGGCCACCTGCGCGACGTCGCGCACCTGGCCGGTCAGGTTGCCCGCCATCGAGTTCACCGAGTCGGTGAGATCCTTCCAGGACCCGGCCAGCTCCGGCACCTCGGCCTGGCCGCCCAGCCGGCCCTCGGTGCCCACCTCCCTGGCCACCCGGGTCACCTCGGAAGTGACCAGCGCGAGCTGCTCGTTCATGCCGTTGAACACGGCGGCGATCTCGTCCATGAGCGGGTCATCGGCCGCGGGCAGGCGGGTGCTGAAGTCCCCGCTGCGCACCGCGGTCAGCCCGGCCAGCAGCCGCTGCAGCCGACTGTCGGCGGGCTGCGGCGGCCGCTCCTGGGTGGTTGTCATGTCCAGGCTCCTTCATGCCGCGGGCAATCGCGGTCGCGGTGGCGTGCCAGGGCCACAGACCGATCCTGTCACTGCCCCGTATAGGCGGAGAATAGTCAGCAACGACGAACCACGCGGTAGCGTGTGAATTCGCCCGTCTAATGGGTGATCGCAGAGAAGGCGGGTTAAAGCGTGACCGATCGGAGCGGCACCGATGGCGCGCGGCTAGAGGCGCTGGTCGCGCGGCAGCGACGGGAGCTGGACCGGATGCGCTCGCAGGCCGCCACCCGCTCGGTCGTGGACCTGGCCACCGGCGTGCTGATGGAGCAGCTGCACTGCTCGCCCGCCCAGGCCCGGCGGCAGCTCGCCCGCCTGGCCCGGGAGTCCGACGGCACCGTGGCCGAACTAGCCGCGCAGATCACCGGGAAGCTGCCGCCGGACCAGGCCGATGGCCCCACCGATGCCGCCGATCCCGCCCCTGCAGGCGTGCCCGGGCTCAGCCTGGCCTGGGCGGCCGCGGAGGCCGCACCGGACGGTACCGCCGTGGCCGCCGCCATGCTGGACGAGGTCCTGACTTCCGTGGGAGCGGTCGCGGTGGCGTTCTGGCTGCTCGAACCGGACGGCGGCCTGGAGCTCGTCGGCCAAGCCGGGTTCGGGACCCGCGAGGCCAGCCGCTGGCGCCGGATACATCCGGACATGCGGGCCCTGCCCCAGGACGTGGCCCGGGACGGGCTGGAGACCTGGTGGCCCGCGGGGCCACCCGGGGGTGACGACCGGCCGCTCATGGGCCGCTGGCCCGGCGGCGCCCGCGCCGGGCTGCCGCTGCGCGACTCGGGGGTGACGCTCGGCAGCATGGTGGTCTGCTGGCCGGAGCCGCTCGCCGACTTCCCCCCGCCGCTGCGCCGGCAGCTTGCGGCGCTCGCCGACCTGGCCGCCCACACCCTCGGCCCTGAGCTTCCCGGCGGCGGCGGGGGTTCCGGGGGACCGACGCCGCGGGCCGGCGGCGACCAGGCGGCGCGGCATCGAGCCTCGTGGGTCTTCGGCCTGATGGACGGCCTGCTGGAGGCGTTCCTGTTCGCGCACGCCGTCCGGGACGACGACGGCGAGGTCGCGGATTTCCGCATCGATCACGTCAGCCCGGGGTTCCGCGACCCGGCGGGCCGCAGCGCCGCCGAGCTGGCCGGCCGCCAGCTGCTCGAGTTGTACCCGGCGGCCGCGCTGGCCGGCGGCCTGTTCGATGCCTGCGTGACCGCGCTGGCCACCGGTGAGCCGCAAAATGTCAGCGGCGAGATAGTCGCCGCCCAGACGGGCTACGCCGGCCCCGGTCCGACTTCGGCCGTCCGGATCGCCCGGCTTTATGACGGCGTGGCCATCGCGAGGCGGGGAGGCGACGACGCCGACCGCCTCGCCACCCTGCTGCAGCACGCCCAGCGCCTGGGCCGGATCGGCAGCTGGGAGGAGAACCTGCGCACCGGCGAGGTGCACTGGACCGAGCCGGCGTTCGCGCTGTTCGGGCAGGCACCCGGCGTTCCGGTCCCGGTCGCCGACCTGCATAAGAGCGTCCCCGACGACGACGTTCCCGCCGTGCAGCGCTTCCGCGACACGCTGCTGGCCGACCGCAGGGAAAGCGCCGCCGCCTTCCGGATCGTCCGGGCTGACGACGGCAGCGTCCGGCAGATCCGCGCCTACGCCGAGCCCGTCACCGACCCGGCCGGTGACGTGATCGCCATCCGAGGCGCCTACCAGGATGTTTCCGCCGACTATCACACGCGGCTGGCGTTCGCCGCCGCGCGCGAGCAGCTGGCCGACACCGAGGAGCGCGCCGAGGAGGAGCACCGCCTCGCCCTGCGGCTGCAGCAGGCGATTACGCCACGGTCATCGGAGCCGGTCGCCGCGGCCGGGCTGGACGTCGCCGCCCGGTACCGGCCGTCCGGCCCGGGCAGCCTGGTCAGCGGCGACTGGTACGACACCGTGCTGCTGCCCAGCAAGGACGTGCTCGTGGTGGTGGGAGACATCGCTGGCCACGGCCTCGACGCGGTGACCGGCATGGTCACCATGCGCAATGGCCTGCGCGGGCTGTCGGTCACCGGAGCCGGGCCGGCCACGCTGCTCGGCTGGCTGAACAGCGCGGCCTGCCATCTCACCGACGGCATCATCGGGACGGCGATCTGCGGGCTCTACGATCCGGTCGGCCGCGCGCTGCGCTGGGCCCGGGCCGGCCATCTGCCGCCCATCCTGGTTCGTGACGGCCGGGCCTGCACGCTCTCGCTCCCGCGGGGCCTGCTGCTCGGCGCCGACCCAGACGCCTCGTACGCGGAGATGACCACGCCGCTGCGGCTCGGCGACGTCCTGCTGCTGTTCACCGACGGCCTGATCGAACGGCGGGACCGGCCCATCGACGACGCCCTGGGCTCGCTGCTCCAGATCGCGGAGCAGCCGGCCGGCGACATCGGCAGCTACGCCGACTACTTGATGGACAAGACCTCATCCAATACCGACGACGACGCCTGTCTCGTCGCCGTCCACGTACGCTGACGCCCGTGGGCTAACCGGGCGGCGCGGGCCGCTCGGCCCCCGGCGCGGCACGGCCCTCGGGCGGAACCAGGTCCGCGGGCCCGGCCTGAGCCCCGGCGGCCAGGGCCGCCTCGACGTCGTCGAAGAGCGGCAGCCGGTCGGCCAGGCCGGTGATCCACAGCGTCTTCGTGTACCGGTACCGCGCGCCGGCCAGCGCCAGCGTGCCGCCCGCGGCCTGCAGCCGTTTCCAGTGGCCGACGATCACCGCGAGCGAGCTCGTGTCCATGAAATCGACCGCCGTCAGGTCGAGAACGATCCGGCTGTGCTCCCGGCGGGCTCGCGTCAGGTGCTCGTCAAGCTGGCGGCTGGTGACCAGGTCGAGCTCGCCGCCGACCGCGACGACCAGGCTATCGCCGCGGCGCTCGGACGAGAGCCGAAGTTCCGCCATCTGCACCTCCGGATCTCGGACCGCCCCGGGCAGATATCATCGCCTCATCGTATTCACGGTTGCTCCTCCCGCCGCGGGCGCATAGACCCGCGGCTACGGGGAAGCTACCGCCGAATGAGGTGCCAGGTCACAGCGAGACAGGATGAGAACGGCCGTCCCAGCGCCCATCGCGGCGGGCGCGCGGCCGAACTATCCGGGCCGTCGGCCGGCTCTCGTCCCCGGCACGCCGACACCCGGCCGTCGCGCACCAGCGGCCAGGGCAGAGGCCGTGCCGTGACCGATTCGGGCCTGCTCCGGCATATCGCGTTCTTCTATCGCGACACGGCGGAGTACCGGGCGCAGCTCCTGCGCTTCGCCCGGGCCGGCCTGGCCCGGGACGAGCCGTTGTTCATCGCCGTGCCCGCGGCCCGCGGGATCGGCGACCAGCTCGCCGGGGAGCCGGGGCAGCTCCTGTGCTCCGACGTAACCGGCGTGGGCCGCAATCCGGCGCGGATCATCCCGGAGCTGCGGGCTTTCATCGACCGGCACGCCGGCCGGCGCGTCCGCGTGGTCGGGGAGCCGCTCTGGCCGGGGCGTTCACCGGCCGAGATCTGCGAGGTGGTCAGGCACGAGGCCCTCGTCAACCTGGCTTTCTCCGGGACCCAGGCCACGATCGTATGCGCCTACGACGTCACGCGGCTGACGCCAGCCGCCATCTCCGGCGCCAGGGACACGCATCCCGAGCACCTCGCCGGCGACGGCCAGGTGACAGCCGGCGCCGACCTGGCGGCCTCTTGGCAGGTCCCGCCCGAGTGCGACCGGCCGCTGCCGCCCCCGCCCGCCAGCGCGGAGTCGCTTGTCTACGAGACCGACCTGGTCCCGGTGCGCCGGCTGGTGGACAGCCACGCCCGGCGCAGCGGCCTGGCGGCGGAGCGCGCCGCCGACCTGGTGCTCGCGGCCAACGAGATCGCCGCGAACACGCTCGGCCACACCAGTTCGGGCGGCGTGCTACAGGTGTGGCACGCCGCGGCGGAGATCCTCTGCCAGGTGCAGGACCAGGGATGGATCGCCGACCCGCTCGCCGGGCGCATCAGGCGCCCCCCGGACGGGCGGGGCCACGGCCTGTTCCTGGTCAACCAGGTGTGCGACCTGGTCGAGATCAGAACCGGCCAGGACGGCACCACGGTGCGGATGCACATGAGCCTCGTTGATCGCAGCTCGGCCTGATCTCCCGCGAGTCACTTGTTTAAGTCCCGGCAGCCGGGAAGTAACAGGCCTGCACATGACGAAGGGAGCTCGCGGTGGCCATCATCCTCGTAGTCTTGCTGATCGCGCTCATCCTCGGCGGCCTCGGGTTTGCGATCCACATCCTGTGGTGGATTGCACTCGTGGTGCTGGCCCTGTGGCTGCTGGGGTTCCTGTTCCGGGCGGCCGAGACCGGCGGGCGCCGCAGCCGCTGGTATCGCTGGTAGCCGTACCGCCGAAGGCGACGGCTGCCGACGCGCGGCGGGGGCCC
>Ga0335073_10002431_pt1 | contig 25452 bp, 19 predicted proteins | sample Lox_Sample_22_FD_207093 | JGI IMG/M metagenome (GOLD analysis project Ga0335073, IMG submission 207093) | Soil microbial communities from Loxahatchee National Wildlife Refuge, Florida, United States - Lox_Sample_2.2 | ecosystem: Environmental > Terrestrial > Soil > Wetlands | place: USA... | reverse complement strand
AAAACTGAAAAAATGTTGACGACGGGGCCTCCAGTTAACGAGACTCTCCATTGCCCGCCCCACTTCCACCCGCTCCCCCTCTCGCGGGTCTTCAGGAGGCCCCATGCCTATTTCCGAACGCCGGTCCGGGCCGCGATACATCATGCGGATTCCGATTTTGTTCCGTCTGGCCAAGTCGCAGATGTCCGCGGAAATGAACGCCGAAACCATGAACATTTCCCGCTGCGGCATTTATTTCTCAACGGACCAAGTTCTGGAAAAAAATGCGACCATTAAAATCCTGATGAAGCTGCCGCGAGAAATCACGCTGGGCTACACGAAGAAGTGCCTGGTCACGGGCCGCGTGGCCCATGTGCAAACACGCGGGGCTCCCGGAGGAAAATCCGGCGTGGGCATACATTTTCTGTATTACGAACTCGCCGAATCGCCCGCTGCGCCGGAGCGCAGCCTCGAATGGCAAGCGAGAATGCGCGCTTCCGCGTAGCAAACCCCCGCGCGACTTGGCTCATTCCGGGAACATGGGACGACACAGGTCGTGGTGACGCTCTTTGCTCAGTTGCGGTTAACCGCGCAGTCATATGCTCCATACTTCGTTGATTTAGTATTTGGTAAAAAGTTCTACTGGACTAGCGGGAAGACTTGAGATTTAATCCCGCCCATGCAAACGCTCGGTATTTCTAATTCCACACCCGCAACCGAGAACCGCCTGAAAAGCCTTTTCTGGCCTTCCATCCAAACAGGCAGCGACGTTGACTATCTGGGGACGCAGGGTTACTGGGTGTGCGCGATCATCGCTGCTTTTACTCTCGTCGCAGTTCTAATCAAGGGTCAAGTGATCATGGGCCCGCTTTTCTTTCTGTTTTATTACTTGGGTGGCGTGGGTGTGCGAGAGCACAGCCGCTACGCGGCCGCGGTCGTGCTAATCATGTATGTTGTCGACACCGTGCTCGCGCCAGCAGCGCTGAAGGTGTTTCTGGATGCTGTCCTGCTTTCCAATATGCGGGCCACATGGATTGCGGCCTCCTGGAAGCCCGAATCTACCGAAGCCGCCATGCCGATTCGCTTGAGTGAGACTTGGGGAGACAAATTTGCCGACAAGTTGCCCACGTGGCTCTGGCCCAAAGTTCGAGTCCTCTACTACATCTACTCCGCGACGCTCTTGGTCTTCGCATTTGTCGGTGTTGTGATCATCTTAAAGCACCGAGCTCATTAAACACGTTATGGACAAACCTGAAAATTAGTTCGTGCCGCGGACCAGCGCGTAGGGATCCGGCTTGGCCCAGGGCACGAGCTTGGTGAGAGAAAACCAGGAGCCCGCAGAGTTCGTGCCAACCTGATACGAAATGCGCTCGGCGAGCAGGTTGGTGAACAGCTCGTGATCCTGCGGTGCGGGTGAAGCGAGCGTCCAGGCTCCGAGCGAAGTCAGCGTCGCATCGCCGGGCGAATACGCCGAAACGGCGAGCGAGCCGGCGCCCCGTGCGTACGCCGTCAGGTAGCCGAACAGGTTCCTTCCGCTCAATCCCGTGGCCGCGAGAAACGCGGTCGTGTAATACGAATTGATCGCTGTGCCGTCGTCTGAAAGCTGCCCCTTGAGAAGCGCATAGATTTTCCCTGAAGAATTATTCGCGCCGAAAAACACCTGCGCAACTCCGGTGGGCCGCTCGATCAATCCGCAGGAATTCGCGGCGAGATTCCACGGGGCCCATTTGCGCGAGCGTTCGGGTGTCGAAATCGCGGCCACGAGCGGGTCCTGCATTCCCTGCGTGTAATCGAGCATCAGCACTTGATTGGGCTGCGTCGCCGCGCCCATCGGCACGCCGACGAAAATCTGCTTGTGCTGCGTATCCACCTGCACCCAAATCGTCTGCGCGTACTGCCAATTGATCGCATCCCAGGTGGGCTGAATTTCCTGCGACAGTTTGATGGGCTCGCTGCCATCGAAGAAATACAGTCCCGACCGCCCGGCAATCACCACCCACTCTTCGCCCACTCCCACCGCGTGCGGCGACGTCGCGCCAATTTGGTTCGACACTTCCTCGACGGGCCAGAGCGCCGGCTCGTTGACGCCGTCGGTGGCCGTGACGTACAGCCCGCGGTCTTTCACAAAATAAAGATTGTTGCGCAGCACGAAAGCCGAACGAATCACCTGGCCGTTGTTCACGGCCACTTCCACCAGGCCCGTGACGCCGTCGTAGGCTTCCGGCTCGGAAGTCCCCGAAGCGCGAACGAGCAAAGAATTCTGCGGCGCGTTTGTCGGGAAAATCTCGATCTCGTCGACGATGAACCCTTCGCCCGAAGGCGTAGGCGTTCCGTCGGCGTAAACGCGAAGCAGCAGATCCGAAGGAAGCGACGTCTGCGGAGGAAACAGCTCTGCGGTGAATTCCTGATAGATGGTTCCGGCTTGTACGGCGGTGACGGCCAATCCCGAGCCGAGCTGCCCGACCGTGGGGCTATAGGCGGCGATGCGGAACGTTCCGCCCGTGAGCCCGCTGGTGCGCATCAGGCGGACGCGCGCGGAATAATCGACGTTGGCCTGCAAGCGCGGATTTCCAGATAGGTCCGTGATGGCGCACTGGTAGATCATGCCGCGCGCGGCCGTGACGCCGTCGGCGGTGATGCCATAGGCGTCGCCAAACACGACGAGAGAAGTTTCGCGGCCGCCGCCGGGGCCAAACGTCGAGTAGCGCAGCCAGCCGAGCGGACGCCCGTCGCCGGAGGCGTCCCACCCGCCGTCGAAGGAAAGATTCTGCCAGTTCGGCAGCTTCGCGCGCTCGCCCCACCAGAAGAGCCGCTCGACGTAGCTGATCACTCCCATCTGGCACGGCAATTCGACTTGGCCGAACAGATCATCCATGCTCGTGCCAGCGAGCAGAATCGTGTCCGAAAAATCCACTTCAAGCGACGTGGTGGTGTTGTCGCTGATGGTCATCGTCGCGGGCACGTGATAGAAGCTGGCGCCGCCGGATGCGGTGAATGCGAGCAGGCGCTGCACGACGTTGGCGGGGCCGGTGGGAATGTTCGTGACGTTGACTTTTTTTCCGCCGGCCGCGTTCCGCTGCACCGGAGGCGATGGCACGGTCCAGTAGCCCTGGCGCGTGACAAACACTACAGCGCACTGGTGAATCCCCGCGACGATGGTGCCCACGTCCGTGGCGTCCGCGACCGATGGCCCTTCGCCGGGGCCGACCTGGCTGACGCGATCGAAATAGGTGTCGTCAAACTGGCGAGGAATGTCTTGCCCGACTGTGCCGTCGGAAAATCCCATGTATTCACGCCCGAAATGCGTGGTGGAGGCGAGGTACAGATTGGGCTGGATGAGCGAGTTGACGACCGTGAGCGAGCCGGGCGTGCTCTCCTTGTAGACGTTGCCGAGGGAATCGAGTACCAACAGCCGCTGCGTCAGGTTCGGAGTGATGTACGTTTTCAGACCATTCACCTGTGCCCCGCCCGCGAGTGGCGTGAATTGCGAGGCAAGGCCCGGGCGCGTCTGCACGCCGCCCGGAAAAAACGCAATGTCGGCGCACGAGGGAGACATTCCCGGTGGCACGTCGGAAGGATCGAGCAGCGTGATCCATGTGCCGAAGATGTTCAGCGGCAAAGGCGAAAAAGTTTCGACAGACATTTTCTAGAGGCTCGATTCTGGAGGCTGGAGGCTGGAGTGACCGCGACTTAAAATTGGCGATTCATCTGAAAGCGAATGTGTATGGGCACGGCATGCCGCGCCCGTGCGACTGGAATACTTGTAGCAGGGAGCCAAGACGCGAATCACGAGTCACGATTCACAAGTCACGTCTTTCGCCTTACTGCAGCTTCTTGAAGATTGCGTAGAGCGTAATCGTGTCGCCGGTGATGGCCGCGGGATAGGCTCCGGCCGCGAGTTCGGGAAACGCGCCCGCGGAAGTCCCCTGCCCGAAGATTTTCACTTTGTTCGCGTTCAGCGCCGGGCCGGGCGAGAAAACGTAATCGTATCCGGCGAGGCCGTCCATCCAGACTGTGCCCTGGATGGGCGCCTGCGACGATGCGACGATTGGATATTGCGAAAGGTCGAGCGTGTCGCCGCCCGTGGTGTAGCTGCCGGATGCGGCGACGGTGCCGCTGACGTGGATGCGCTTGCCGTCATCCCACGTGTCAATCAATGTAAATGCGAGTGCCATGGTTCCTCCGTGAAAAGCTGTGATTCGTGACTGGTGACTTGTGAAAGCTAGGCCGCTCGTGAAGCCGGCCCGGACGCGAATAGATCACGCCGACGCTTGAGACAAGACGACTCGTGCGGTGGCACCGAAAACAGCGGGAGTCCAGCAGACGAGTGACGCGGATGGGATGAAGCCGGATTTTGAGAACGCTAGCGGTCGGGATCGAAGGTGACTTTAATCTCTTCGGTCGTTGTTTTTGGCCCGGGTGCAAATTTCCACTGCTTTACGGCCGCTGCCGCGGCGGTGGCCAGGCCGTCGTTGCCGCCCTGCATATTCACGCTTTCCACGGTCCCGTCGGGGCGAATCGTGACCTTCAGCCGGACAGTCCCCTTGATTTCGAGCTCCCGCATCATTTCCGGGTATTTTGGCTCGACGTGTTTGATGACTTTGCGCTCGGCATCCTGCGCCAGGCAAGGCCCTGGCAACGCAACGAGCAGAACGCCGCAGAAGAGCGCGCGGACCCACGAATCGAATGAAGGAACGCTCATCTCGGCAACCTGCTGCCTCACGTGCAAGGCGGTGATTACAACCGCGGGGCAAAATCGTCCCTACCCCGTCCTGGAATCAGGTGCACGGCCCATGCCAAGGGGAATCGGCGCGTCTCACCCCGTTTCCCCAATGAAATCGGGAAACTCAGAAGAGCTCCAACCGATTTTGGTGCAATAAGTTAAGCGTCGCTTTAGCAGGGCCATTCCGTCCGGACCGCTGCTCCGCACGGGCCGCGAAACTTGCCGAATTTCTCAGGATTTCATCTCAGCCTGAGATGTTTCGCAGCGTCCAGCGCCAACAGTGAGACTTCCCGCCTTGGTGCGTGACCGGGCAGGGCAGCAGCGCCTTCGCCGACTGCTGTGCTAGGCGGCATGAAACGCCGTGGGGCCGTGCTATCATTGAAAATTTGTGACGCAACCCGCGAGGGCGCGGGAGAATCCTATCTCGGCGAAACCCGGACATCGGGGCCCGGGATGGGGAGCCGGAGCGCGAAGCCAACGAAGCGCGCACCCGGCCAAAACATCTCAAAATCACGGGGAGAGGGACTTGGGGCATAGGGCGAAAATTGCAGCGATGGCGGTGGCCGTACTCACGTTGCTCGAGGCAGGAATCGGCGTCGCCACGGAAGCTCAATCCTCAAGCGGCACAAATTCGAACGCGCCAGCAAACTCCAGCACACCGTCGGTCAGCGCCACCGCGGCTTCCGGTGTAATGCTTGCCGAAGCAAACGGCGCGCAGGCCACCGCCCGCGCTGTGGTGAAAGGCGTGGCGGCGCGAGCGCTCGCCGCAAACGCATTTTTGCGCCAGCCGGACACGGCCTCAGCGGCGGTGTCCACCAACAAGCCGGAATCCCCTTCCCTGCTGCTAACGGCCCCAACAGAGGCGAATCGCGTGCAACAAATAGTCGAGGGGCTTTCCGCCTCAGAGGGCGGCTATGCGACGTTTGCCGGAACAGGCGCGGATGGATCGCTTGGTGATGGCGGCGCGGCCACCGCCGCGCAATTTAGCCTGAAAACCGATTCACCGCTTGAACGCAGCGGCGTCGCGATCGCCGCCGACGGAACGGTCTTCATCGCCGACACGGGCAACAGCACGATACGCCGAATTTCTTCGAGCGCATCGAGCGAGCCGGGTATTGTGCGCAGCGTAGCCGGACGGTTTGCGGCGGCACAAAATGCGGAGCTATCTGAACCCCTCGGGCTCGCCATTGACCGGCTGGGAAATCTCTACATCGCGGATCGTGGTGAAAACGCCGTGCTGGTGCTTCACAACGCCACCGCCGAAACGCGGGGAGAGCTGGAAATTGTGGCGCACGTTGCCGCGCCTTCCAGCGTTGCCGTGACCCAGGACGGCAGCAAGGTATTCGTTTCCACCACCACGACCGGCGCGATCTTCACAATCGATCCCGCAAAGCGCACTGTCGCCGCGCAAGCTGGATTTTCCGGGCGCGCGAACGCATGCGCCGTGGAGGGCGCACCCGCAGGGACTTCGGTAAATGTGCCAGTAGCCGTTTGCCCTGCTGCGCTGGCTGTCGATCCGCGCGGAAATCTTTATGTCAGCGACGCCGCAACCGGCCGGCTGCTGCGCGTGAATGCAGCCGACGGAAAAATTGTCACGATTGCATCGAATTTCAACGCTCCTGGCGCCATCGCCTCGGACGCGAATGGAAATCTGTATGTGGCCGATCAGGGCCGGGCGCAAATCGTTTTCGTTGCGGCCGATCCGACGCAATCGTGCATCGCCGGGACGAGCGGCGTGCTGCAGCTTTGTCCCGCCTCGAATAATTTTGGGAGCGTCGTGCAGGGCGGCACAACGGCTCCGGTTCCCTTCGTGCTCACGAACACGACGGCGAACAGTCTCAGCGGGTTGACTTACGCACCGGCGCTGCCGAGCACGAGTCCTCCCGTGCAGCCGCCCACCAGCCCTTATATCGTGCAGAACACTTCCTGCCTCACTTCGCTCCTCGCGAACGCTTCGTGCACGTTGAACGTCACGTTCAGCCCCAATGCGACGGGAGCGGTTGCGGGAACGCTCAGCGTGAGCGACTCGAATCCGCAGGACACGGTGAATTCCTCGCTCACCGGCACGGGCACGAATTATCAACTGCAGTTAGCGTCAGGCCAGTCTCAATCCTTAACGGTGGTCGCGGGAGAAACGGCGACGTACAACTTCACGCTCGTGCCGGACGCGAACAACCCTTACACGGGAGCGGTGGCGATCGCCTGCCCGGCGAATCTTCCGGTGCTTGCGTATTGCGTGCCGCCGTCGAGCCCCGTGATGATCGCAGCGGGACAAAACACCAATTTTGCCGTGTCGTTTGAGACCACTTCGCGCGCTGGAGTCACTAGTACCGCACATCTACTCCCCGCCTGGTGGCCGGGAGACAGGCCCGCATGGCCGGGAAACGGCGAAGTGGCCGGTCTTTCAGGAGCCTCGCGTTCAGCGGCCATTGCGCATTTCGGTGCGCTCGTGATCGCGCCTATTCTGCTGGCCCTTCTGGCGATGTTCTGTGGCGTTTTGTTTGCAAGGCAGCGCGGCTTGCGGACCGCATTTGCCGCTTTGGCCTTGATTGCTCTCGGCGCGGCGATTGCTGGATGCGGCGGAAAGAAAGGTCCGGTCGTCGACGGCACACCAGCGGGAACAACAAACCTGCTGATTCAAGCTTCCGCGCAAGGCACGGGTCGAGGCTTCACCGTACAGCTCATCGTGCAGTAGCCTCGGTCCGCAATGCTGGACACGAATTTCCAGCCCGCTGCGATCGCCACCTTGCTTCCAAACCGCCGACAATTCGATGCGGCGCGCCTGAATCTGCTCGGGGCGGATGTAACGCTCGATCAATTTTTCGACGGCTGTTTGCGCTGTGCCGAGCAGATCAGCGGCGAGCGCTCGCGCGCCGCGGGATCGCGCCGCCAGTGCCGCCGTGGCAAAGGCGAGCGGATCCGTCGACGAACGGATCAGCACGAGATCCGCGCCGGACGTAAGAATGGGCAAAACTTTTTCGTAGCGCACGCGCACGGTGATCGATTGTGTCGCGCCGATCAGATTGATTTGGTCCTCGCGCCACCCCCACATCCGCAGATACGTCGAAGGCTGCAAATTCAGCATCGACCCGCCGCTCGTAAATTTCTCCATCGGAATGAACACGTCGGTGGTGTTGGCCGTGGCGCGCTCCCACAGCATTTGCGGCATCAGACAGTCGGTGGGAAGCTGCGGCGACGACGCGTCGCTCAGCACAGTCGGCGTGATGCCGGTCGTCGGGTCCTGGTCGAGCTCGATGTCCTGCTGCTCGGCAAGCACGCTCACGCCCGCTTCGGCCAGCTCGCGCTGCAAGCCGCGATAGGCGGAGTTCAGGAGCGGCAGCAACATCGTGTCGGTGAAGACCGCGCCGGAATTGTCGTTGAGCAGCGCGCGCGCCAGCGTGAGCGCGTCTTCAGCCTGCGAATAGGCGGTTGTCGGAACGACGGGCATGGATGCCTCCGGGAGATTTTGTTGCTGTTCGAGAGGTCTTCGCTGCGATCAAATGCGATCTAGGCGTTGAAAGTAATTCGTGAATCGTGACTTGTGATTCGTGGAAGAAAGACCGCGTTTCCCGGTCAGCCCCTTCCTCAGGAATGTAAGCCGCCGGCCAATAGGCGGCTTTTTACGAGCCACGAATCACGGATTACGAGTCACTGCTCATGGGCGGCACTTCCTTCTGCAGAAACGGCACCTTCGCCGCGGCCCAGTCGACCATGCTGTCGCCGGACAGGCCGAACAATGCAGCTGTGGCGTGGCCAGGCTCGAGTGTGAGATTCACAGGAATGCCGAAGCTCGCAATGGCGTGCGTGGCGACGGCTGGATGCGCGAGCCAGTAGGAAAACGCCGCGGCATTGATGAACAGTCGCGTGGCAACGTTGAGCGCGTTCGTGCGCAGCCAATCAAGCCGAGAACGCGTGCCGGAAAGGCGCGACTTCGCCGAAAGGCTCGCGCGCTTCAGCACATGCAGCCCGTGCCCGGCGAAAAACAGCGCCCAAAGATGCATGGATTCGGGTATGTGCATGGTATAGCCACCGGCTCTTATATGCGCCTAGAGGGACTTTGAGTTGTCTTTCGCGCCAGACCTTTGTTGTCATCCCGACCAGAGCAGGCGGGCGCAGGTTTTTGCGCCGATGGCGCACCCGCCTGCGTAGTGGAGGGATCTCTCTTCGTGTGGAAGCACCGCCGCGCCGTCATTCAATGCGTGATCCCTCGGTCGCGATGCTCCCTCGGGATGAGCATCCTGGACGGATGCTCAATTTGGATTGCCGATGCAGATCCAGTTGATAGTGTCGGTGCCGCTGGACTGTGTCAGTACCAGCTGCGTCGCCGATGGCTGCACGCGCACCGTGGCGATAGCCGACTGATCGTTCGCAACGCAAACAGGCGTGGAATTGAACGGCGTTGGGAATGTGACCGTCGCAGTCCCGCTCGACAGCGCCACCGTTCCCGCAAATGTCCCCGCCGCGCCCTGATTCACATGCTGCGACACGGCGAGCGAGCCATACACATTCGATCCCCCGGAATCGCGCACCTCTCCCGCGCGCGTCAGATCGGGGCTCGCCGCTCCTTGCGACAGCACCACATCGTCGAAGTAGACGTAGTTCCCCGCCGCGGCGGTGTTTTCGAGCAAGAACACGCGCATCGAATGCGAAATCGTCGAAGGGCTGCCATACGCGTTGGGAATCCGGAACGTAATCGCGTAATTGCGCGTTGGCGTCCACAAATTCGCCGTGGCGACTTGCCAATCGGCGCCGGTGACGTTGCAGTTGCAGGTGATGCCGTTGTTGTAGGTCAGCGATGCGTTGGCCGATTGCCAGTTCGCTCCCGTGCCGACCAGCGACGACTGTCCCGCATAATTTGCCGGCTTCAGAACACGCGCGTTCGAAGAAGCCGTGGTGATGCGATCGGCTTCCGTGCAATTCGCGTCGGAATAGAAGCGGAAGCCGGGGCGGAAATTATCGGAGGTGGAAGCGGAGGCGACGCGAAACATCAGCGTGTACTCCATCGTCGCGTCCACCTGAATACATCCGGAATTCACGCCAAGCCCTGCCGTCGCCCCATCGCCGACACGCACATTATAAGAGCCCTGCGTGTAGGAATCGGCCACAGGATTCGCGCCCGCGCTCGTCTCCTGCGCGTAAATCCCGCTCCCTGCCTGATTGATGTTCGTGCCGCTGACGCCGCCCCAGTAATAGAGCGTGGTCGAGTTTTGCCAGCCTTCGAATCCGGAATTGCCGACCAAATTAGGACCCGATAAATCGTTCTGCCCGAAATGCATCGAGGGGAGCCAGTTGTGGCCGTTGTTGTCGATGGCGGTCATCGCCGCGGCGGGCTCGTTGGGCTTCACCACGCTGTTAGACGAAATCGAAATGTAGGGATCAAGCAGGTGCAGACCCACGGCGCTGCCATCGGCGGGAAATTGAAAACAGTTGTAAACATTCTCACAGCGATTGTTGGGGCCGATCACGATGCTCTGCGCGCCGACAATATTGAAACAAATCTGGTTGAACGAGGGTGACGCGCCCCCGCCTTCGCAATCATTTCCGTAAAATTCGTCGTTGTCCGGATAATTGCCGTTCGAATCCTTCGCCAGCGCGAATCCCACGGTGCCTGTGTTTTCCGCCGGCAGATAGCAGGAATTCTGCTCCATCACGATGGAATTGAAAACGCCGGCCAGAGATAGGCAGGTGTCGTTCGAGCTTTCTGGATCGAATTCGTTGTGCTTGATGAGCGAATTCGTGGAGTCGAGATCACCCGTCGACGTGTTGCCATAAATCCCGTAAGACCCGCCGCCCGTTCCGAGCACGAACCGGTTGTTTTCAAGATCCGCGTGCCCCACGCTCGTGAGATTCAACACCGTGGAATTCGCGCCGTTGGCCTGCAGATACATTCCCTGAATGTGAATCCAGTCGATATTGCGCGTCGCATAATTGGGATTTTTCACCGTCGTGCATCCCGCGATCCCGCACGAGATAAAGCCGGAAACATCGGGCCGAGGCACAGTGCCGAGTCCGCTTTCCTGATAGCCGACGAGCGCAGAGCCGTCGCCGGTGAATTCAACGGCGTCGTTGGTGGTCGAGTCGTTGACGGTGAGCTGCCCGAGGCCCCATAAGAGCGTCGTATTCGCAGGAATCGTGATGTGATGCGTGGCCGTAAGCGTGCCCGTAAGCCCGCGCGCGTCGCACACGCCTGAGGAACTGGCTGCAGCCGTCAGGCACGCGTTGAATTGCACGCCGGCGTCCGCGCCCGTGAAACGCTCTGCTTTCTGCATCTGATTGAGCGAATTCACAGCCGCACTGCCGTTCACGTCGAGATTGAACTGCGGTGACAATGTATCGATGCCGAGCGAAGTGGGTGTGAAGCGGTGAACCGATTGCATCTGGTTCACCGGCGCCCAGTTGTAAACGCCGCCCGTAAATCCAGTGTCGGTGTACGACGTGGTCGACGCGCCCGAAACGAAATGGCTCGAAAACGAATATCCCGCGGGAACTGTGTTCGAACTGGAGCGCGCGACGCAATAGCCCGCAACGGCGGTGGTCCCTGCGGCAGGCAGCGTCCAAGAAACCGTCGCGGCGTTGTTCGATCCGCTGATCGTTACCGCGCTCGTCGGCTGCGAAAATCCAGACGTCGTCGTCGGCGTGCAACTCGCGGACGTGCTCGAGCTGACGAAGTAATAGTAGGTCCCGGCAGCCAGCGTCCCGCCAGTAGTCGGCGTCGCCGTCACGCCAGTGGGCGGCAGGGTCTGCGCGAACCCGACGTCGATCGATTCCTTCGCCGTTTGGGACATGCTGGCATTGAAGCCATAGCTTTGGCCGTCCGCAAACAGCAAGCCGCCGATGGGATCGAGCCCCAGCGATGCAAACAAGCTTCCAGAAGAAGTGGCGCGCAGCGGCGGGCCATTGATGTCGTTGTACGGAAAAATGTCCGTCCGGAGGCGGTCGCCTCCGTCGGCGGTGTTCACCACGTAGTCGAAGCCATTGTTCGTCTGCACGGTCGCCCCACCGACCGGCACATTGATGCCATCGACCACGCCGTTGGTGCAAACCGCCGTGAAATCCCCGCAGCCGGTGACAAACACATTGTTGATCGCGCCTGCCGTCACCCGCACCGCATAGCCGTTCATCGCTTCGCCCGCGTAGGAATGATTCACCCAAACGCCGCTCACCGTCGTGCCCGAGGAATTCAGATTGAGCAATGCCAGGCTCGCCCCTGCCTGATCCGATCCACTGACATGATCAAACGTGAAGCTCGAAATTCGGGGCAGTGCCGACCCGCCGGAAAGGCCAGACGTATTGGTGATTGTCATCGTGTCGGTTGAAGAATCCTCCAGGACTATATTGCGAAACACGAAATTGCCGACGGTTCCCGAAGCGCCGACGCGCTGGATATATTGCACGCCACCGCCAGCCGCAAGCACGTCGGAAATGTAAATCAAGCCGTCAAGAGATGGATCGCCTGAAAGAGGTGTCTCACCCGTCATTTCGATAATCGGCGTGCTCGTCGAACCGTTCGCGATCAAGCATCCTCCGGTGAAAAAATCTTCGAACGTGTTCGTAAGTTTCAGAGGTGTGTTGTCAGCAAGTCCGGTGGTGCCATTGTTCCCGAGGCAAGCATTTTTGAAATGGATCGACGTCGCCCCGTAGACCGCGACGGCTTCGTTGTACCCATTGATTGAGAGATTTTCGAACGTCGTATTGATACCGCCCTGCGTCGCGGTTCCCTGCCCTCCCTCCAAAAGAAACACAGGAGCGGCGTTTGGCTGCGTTCCCGCCGAGACGTTGATCACGGACATCGGCGCGCTGCCAAGCTGCTGCCATTGGAAGCGGTTCGAGACGTCGCCGCCGTAAAAATAGAGGCCACCGCACGTGGTCGGAATATTGAATACAGGCGCGGTCGACGGAGTCTGCGGTTGCGAGACGCGATAGGATCCCGGCGGAAAGAATATGCCCCCGCCGCCCGCGGGCCATGCCTGGCAAGCTGCATTGATCGCAGCCTGAATGGCAACCGTGTCGTCGGTTACGTTATCGCCTTTTGCACCGTAAGCGGTCACGTCGATTCGTGGGCGCGGGCCGGTGACGGTCTCATTGCCGCCCACAGAAAGCGATGACGGCGCGAGAGTGCCGGGATTGAAACTCGAGCTGGTAAGCGTCCCGCTGATTGTCGCGTTTCCGGCAACCGTCAGATTGCCGCCGAGGGTGAGGCCGAACGCGGAAATATTGTTGCCTGACCCCGTCGAAGAAACATCCGGCGGAAGAATGACGTCGGGGTAGGTCTGCGTCCCGTTAATCTGCGGCGCTGAGACCTGCACCATATACCGCCCCGCCGGCGCGTAGAAGTGGTAGTTGCCGAGACCGTCGGTTTTAAAAGGATTCGCCGAAGGGACCGTCAGCGTGACATCGGTATAAATTGTCGCGAGCGGCGAGCAGGGCGTTCCGGCGGCGGTGGCTTGGCAGACCGTAACCGTCGCCCCGGGGACAGGATGCCCCTCCGGTCCAAAGACGACATCGTCGTGCCGGGAGCCTTGCGCCAGCGCCGCCGGCGGCACAACCCCCGCACCTAGCAGGAGGAACGCAATCAGCCAGCCGAACAGGCGGCGGCATTTCGGAACTTTGGAACTCCGCAGGCGGTATCGAATTGAGTTCATTGCCCTTACCTTTCCAGGATAAAATGAGGGGAAACGAGGGCAATCAACGCCCTCCTGGATGTGAATTTTAATTCCAAAAACCTGCGCACTTTAGAAGTAAGTTTCCCATTATCAGTGGTCCCAGTACCAACTTCCACTGAAAATAAAGAAGTTACGAATTGGCATATCTCTTGCAAGATGAGACGGCGGGGCGGACCAATCCGGCTGGCCAAAGGCCACTGGGCAAGGGACCTAGACGGGGGAGGACCAATGAAATTTTTTTCGAGCGAGCGAGGGAGAAGTTCCGCCCGCGCTGGCTGGGCTCTGACTTTCGGGCTTCTGGCGGCCATCGCGCTTCTGTTGCCGTCTTCTGCAAAGGCGGATTCAACAGAGACGTACGACTTTTCCGGCACCTTTGACAATGGGATCACCATCGATACCGGCAGCAGCTTCGCGCTCATTTGGAACGGCGGCAACCTAAATGTCGACGGCGCGAACATCATAACTTCCGTTGGCGACTTCTATTGCGAGCCCAACGCTCCAATGACGAACCTTTGCACGATGAATTTGTGGAACGGAAATTATCTGTTCAATCTCACCGAGGGCACATATTACATCTCGATCGAATTTCCATCGGTCGACATTCCCACTGGCACTTTTCCTCAATCGATTCCGCTTGCCGGCCACACTTACATCGAGGATCTCTCGACCCAAACCTACTCGTACCTGACCGCAGTCGCGACCACTCCCCCAGCAGTTTCGACCCCGGAGCCAGGCTCGCTGCTGCTGATGCTTTCCGGGCTCGGAGGTTTGCTCCTCTTCGGCCTGAAACGCGCGTACGCCTAACTGAGCCTTACTCGCTTTTCGAGACGGCAGAAATCCAGGGGTGCTTGCAAACGCAAGCACCCTTTTTCATTTATTGCGAGCTGCTCGTCGCGTGCCTTCGTCAACTCGCGGTTCGCATCTTCTCAGGGGGCACATTCCGCGACGCCGTGGACGAAGATGCAGCAGGAACCGTTGAGGCCGACGCCGGACTTGCCGGCGATGCCGCCCCCACGGCCCCCAAGCCGTGCTTTGCCGCCTTCTCCGCATCTAGAATCGCGCGGCAATGTCTGCACACCGCTACGTTGGGCTTTACCTTTTCACCGCACGCGGGACATTCCACCATGCGCGCCGGCACGTAGGCCCACTCGCGCTCAATCCCCAGCGCGATCGCTGCGCGGCGGTGCAGATCGGAAATCTCCCGGAACGAATGACCGCGCGCCCACATCGTATCGCCATCGGCCACCAACTGGTGATAGAACGCGTCGCGGCGATCCCGCGCCACCGACAGCTCTTCGGCCGAGGGTCTTGCTCCGGCGCATACGAAGACTCCGTGGTCGCGCAGATCCTGCAACAGATCCTCCGCGATCTCCCGCGCGCTGATCATGAACGGAAAGCGGCGATTGTCGCCCAAATCGATGGCGTCGCTCCGCGCGCGAATCAGCAGGACTGCGTACGCCTCGCCTTTCGCGCATGCCGGAATGTGATATACGCCGTGTGTGCGAGAAATATACCAGTCCTGATCTGAGATTGACGCAACCGTCGCGGTCGACGCAGTATCCAGTTCCCCGGCACTCGCGGGAAGAATGTCGCGCCGCGAGGAGGTCGAGAGCGGCTGTCGCGGAGCGGGCGGCGGTGGCTCCGTGCGAGCGGCCATACTTACAGAAAAAGGAGTATCCAAGGGTCTATCCTTTCGATTTTATAACTTGCCGTTATAACGGCAATATTTTATAATTGCACTTATAACAGCATTATATATTTATTGCCGTTTGGAGTGCATTGCATGCAGACTCGAAATGCTGTACTCCTGGCCGATGTGATCGCCTCAGGCCGGCAGAGACGCCTGCGAGAAATCCTCGGCGGCAAATTGCGCCTGGCCAGCCAGGTCCACTTGAAGAAGCGCTGGATCCGCGTTCCCTATGCGGTGACGGCCGGCGATGAATTTCAAACGGTCGCGGCGCACGCCGCAGCGCTGCCAGAAATCATTCTCGATTTGCGGCGTCGCATGCACCCCCTACACCTTCGCATCGCCATTGGCACCGGAGCGATCAATGGGCCGCTGCGCGCGCCGGTCAATCGCCTTCAGGGCGAGGCCTTCGTCCGGGCGCGGCGGGCGATGGACGACTTGAAGAGCGGCCGCCTGCACAAATATCCGGCGTTGACCGCATTCCACACGGGAAATCCCTGCCTGGACCAGATCGCCAATCTCGTATATGGATTGAATGATACACTCCTGCGCGCCGTGACTCCCAAGCAATGGCAGGCCATTAATGCCTATTTCGCGAAGCAGCGAGTCTGGCTTGCCGCGCGCGCGTTGCGTCTCGATGAGTCCACCGTATCGCGTCGGTTGAGCCGCGGCCATTACTGGCAATTTGCTGAAACGATCCAAACAATGAAAGCCTTGCTCGAAACCGATTTCCGCAACTTGCCGTTTGAACAGCAATCTTGAGGAATTGCCGTCAAGGATGCAAATGACGTCTTGCTTCCTGATTTTTCTGTTTGGCCATCTCGCTGGCGATTTTCTGCTGCAAACCCACGCGCTCGTGCAGCGCAAACGCGCCGGCTCCTTCACCGCCTACATCCACCACGGCCTGGCGCACGTTCTCGCCACCCTCGCCGCGGCCGCTCTGTTTGCGCCCGCGTTTCTTCTCGGCTTCCGCTTCCACGTTTTCCTGCTCGCCCTTATCGCCGTGCATCTCTCGATCGACTGGGCGAAGCTTCACTTCACGGCCAGCGGCGCTTTCCCCGACAATTTGACCACGTTTCTCGCCGACCAAGGGCTGCATGCCCTCGCGCTGCTCGCGGTTGCTTTTCTTTACACGCGCGGAAGCTTCGCCGAAATCCGCCGTGAATTGTTCGCCGTGCAATCCCATCGCATCGACGTTCTCGCCGTTCTCGTTGTGTACATGAGCGTCGTTCTCGCCGGCGGCTACGCCATCCGCTACCTCACGCGCCCAATGTTGCGCAGCCTGCCGCAGCTTCCCGACGAGTCGCGCGAGGAGTTGCGCAACGCGGGCATGTATATCGGCTGGCTGGAAAGAATCCTCGTCCTCACCGCGGTACTTCTTCGCTCCCCCGCGACTGTCGGCCTCGTGCTCACGGCAAAATCAATCGTGCGCTACCCGGAAATCAAGAGTGGCCGCTTTGCCGAATATTTCCTGATCGGCACGCTGCTGAGCATTCTGCTCGCGCTTATGGGCGGCGTGCTGCTGCTAAAAATTCTCTACGGCCAAGCCCACTTCGCTCCCTGATTCAGCGGCGACTCACACAGAAACGAACGCCTGCGAGTGAAAGGCGGGGACGGCATCGTCCAGGATATTGTCAGCCGTATTTTCCCATGCCCTCTCACGCCGCGCTTCCCTGCTGAGCAATGCGGCATGCGTTTCCTGGCGCGATAGCCGTCGCATCCACTCAACCGCGCAAACAATCCATTCGCATGCCGCAGTCGTCAGCGGCAAAAATTCTCCACTCGGCCCTGCCAGCGTAAAGCAGTGCTCATACTCGCCTCGCCTCGGAAACGGTCCCAGCGCTGGGATGCGAATCCCATCTTCGGATTCGACCGTCTGCGCGTACCACAATTCCGGCGAACCGTAGGCCTCCGGCGGCATCCACCGCTCGATGTGCCAGCGTTCGAGTGGCAGATATTTCGGCACGCGCCGCAATTCGATCGCTTCGCGAATCACGTTGCCACTCGTATCGCGATCGGTCCAGCGCCCGCCAATCCACCCGAGCCTTGAGCCGCCCCACACGACGCGGAAATTCGGTTCGCCAAATCGGTTGAGCCCGCCCGTGCGCTCGACGCGCTGCTGAATTTCGCGCGGCGCTTCGTGCGTTTCTCGCAGGACACGGATCACAATTCAGGTCTCGCAGCGCACCGGTCGGCGGTGGCTGTATTAGTTCTTTAAGTACTTACCTGCAGAAGAATTAAGTCCGAATACCAAAGCAGGGGACAATAAGAGCAGTGAACCACTCCGGAGGCGCATACGCCATGACGCTCAGCCGTGCAGTGAAACGAAACCTTGCCCATCTGGCGGTCTTGACGATTCTGTCGGCTGCGACTGCTCCGTGCTTTTCTGCGCCCGTGGCAGTGGATAACACACCCTACCAATACGGCTATCTGCGCTTAGAAATAAATGGCGCCCGCATCACCAATTTCGCTGAAGACGAGCAGTATCAGGGCTGGCTGGAGATCAGAATGGTCGAAGCAAAGGGTATTGTTCCTTCGCGTGTGTCCGGAGCCCTTTCCCAATCAAGTAATTCAGCAAAACCCGCACAGTTCGCCCCCAACCACTGGACAATCGTCAGTGCGATCCTTCATTCCGGCCGCAGCGGGCCGGGAAAGCTACGATTCATAGCGGGCGATAGCGGCGGTCTCGAACCGCTATTCGACGTACAGAAAAAGAGTGCGATCATTCCGGACGCACAGTTCGACTTGTATGACGGCGCCACGGACAAATTGATCGGCAAATTCAAAATTACGGGAATTCGAATCTTGTCGCTCGAAGATGTCCCAGCTTCGGCTTGCGGGGCGTATGAAATCACCGTCAGCTTTCGCACGCTCGCGCAGATGTAGCGCGCGAGCGTGCGGCGCGCCAGGTTTGCACGCGCCGCACCTCACGGGGTGACTGCATTAGTACCCGGACGGAATGGCCAGGTTGTTGATGTAAGCGCCACTGCGCGGCGAATCGTTCCAGACCTGAAAGCCTGTCACGAAATAAAAAATGTACGCCGCAGCGATGCCACCGCTGGTGCCGTAAATTGGAAACAGCGTTTGCCCGCCGACGTCGTAAAAATCAATGTCCTGCATCACGGCGCGTCCCCAGTGTGTGAGGTCGAGAAAATCCACGCGCGTTTGGTTAGCGTTGATGCTGGACTTGATCGGCACGCCGGCCATCGATTTCTCGCCGGTGAAGAGCAGGTCGAGATCGCTCGCGCGTCCGCCCGCACCTTCCTTGATGATTTGCGAGATGGTGACGCCGAGCTGCTCCCACTGATGCTCCTGCTCGAGCGATGTGTAAGCGATGAGCTTCGACACTTGATTCGAGCCCAGCGATTTCCGCACCTTGTTGATGGCCAGCCGCACCGCGCCGGGCGTGATGGCGGAATTGTTGCCGTTCACCGCCGGCGTCGCGAGTTCCACCGGATACGTTGCGCGGTTCAGGTTCAGCCACGTGCCCGTCGTTGCGTTCGTCTGGTGATACAAAATGCCGAACAGCGACGTGGGCTGCGCACCCGTCAAGCCGTCGTGGACGATCACGTCGTTGACGCTCGTGCTGCTCGGCAGCGAGTCCACCTGGATAAGCGAATTGAACGGATCGACCAGCAGGACGTTGGCTGAGCCGCGGTTCGTGGTCAGCGTCGGATCGTAGACCTGCACGGTCTGGTTGTAATAGAAGAGCTGCGCGCCGGGCGGCTTGGCCATGCCGAATTGCGCGGCCACGCCGCTGGGCAAACCGGACGTGGTGATGGAGCCGATCGTTCCCAGGACGCCGTTGCCGTTTGTCTGCATCACTTTGTCGAGAAACGACCGGAACTGCGCCATCGCGTTTTTCACTTCACGCTTGGCTGCGTTCTCCACCGCTTTCTCGGGAGAGTTCGATGCGTACTCAACGAGTTTCGTGATTTCCACGGCGTGGCGGAAGAAAACGGGAGTGACTTGTGCGACATCGTAAATCGTACCCGACCCGCGCCCCAGGTCGCCGCCGTCCATGTTGGCGAGTCCGGCTTTGCCTCCCGGACGAATCTGCAGCGGAAGCCGCATGTTTCGCGAGCTGACGCGTTCCACGTCACCGCGCTGCTGGATCATGGTCAGCAGGATGTCGTCCCGCTCGTACAGCAGCGGAAGTTTGTCCCGAACCTTTTCCAGTTGCAGCGCAACCGATTGTGCGTTCTGCATTTGTGCCATAGCGTTTGAATCCCCTTTGGATTGGAATTTGAAGTGACGCCCGGCTAGCCGGGCGCGGCGATGCGTCTCCGCAGGAAACGCATCACGGTGCGGAAGCCTTCCACCAGCGCGTAGAGCGGTCAGGCCTGTGGAGAGGCGAGTGCGTGGTGTCCGTTACGGACGAATGCGAGGAAATTGTGGTCGCGCCGAATCGCTGCGCAAAGATGACGAACGTAGGGGCGCGCTTGCCTGCCGGTAGGCAAGGAATGCCGTGCCCGCCTGCAATTCTTGACTGCGCGTGAATCGTTCAGCGGACTGTCAGCGTCGTAAAAACCGATCGGAAACGCGGGGCGGTCCATCACCAAGCATTAGGGCGAATCCGGCCGTGCCGGCCTCTACGACGCCTGATGCTAAGCTGGGTTGTGATTACAGCGACGTTCGCGCGGTGGCCGTCTTGTAGGTGAAAATGGCCTTCGCCGTGGCTTCGAGAAAAGCCGTCACTTCGGCGGACGTCATTCCGCTCGGGATTTTGATCAGGCCCGAGCTTATAAAACTTGATACGGCGTTTGCGATACTCGCATCCGCCTGCGTCCAATTGACCGTGCCACCGCTGGTAGCCGTAACGATGTAGGAGTCGAGGATGCGCAACGCAACGCCCGGGGTCATGAGCGACATGTAACCATCGTTGTCACTCATGGCGGTCGCCATATCGAGCGAAAACCATTGCATCTGCTGCTCGGTGACGCCAGTCGGCGCAGTCGCCAGACCGTTGGTGACAGCTGCGGCAACGATCTGCATCACGGCCGAGGTTTGCGCGCTCTGATTTGCGGAGCCATTAGCGTTGGTGGGCGGCATCGCGTCCGCAATCGCGCTCGCGATTCCCGTGAGCGTCAGATAAGTATGGTTGGTTTGGAGGATGTCGGTGACGGCCACTCCGTACGCCTCATATTGCGCGAGCGTCATGCCGTGTCGAGGCGACGTGATTTTTGTCGTAACGGCGTTGGCGACGAAGCATTCCACTGCCGCCGACTGGCTCGACGTGCAGCTGGCGGCTCGTGCCACCACGGGTCCAGCCAGAATGGAAGCGACAAGAATGCACACACCTGCAGTCAAACTCCCTTTACAAATCGACATATTTTGAAGACCCCCAGAATTGGATTTCCGCGGCGCGCTGTCCACCGAGGGTCCGGGGTCCGGGGAGAGCCCACTGCCGTTCACAAAGAAAACTTCGTGGCGATGTTTACGCCGTTGACGAAACGCACGCTACTGGCTCGGAGGACAGTTCGGGGCCGGGTGCGGGACCTGTCCCGACTTTGCAGCGAATTCGTGGCGAACCATTGCGAGCTGGATTACAAATTCAAAATATCGGCGTCGGAGAGGCGTGAGTAATCGATTTCGCGTGGCGAGAGTGTGCGCCGCCCGTCCGCGCCGCTGCGTCCGGAGCCTCCAATATCCACGCGCGCCTCTGCAGTGCGTTGGCGGGAGCGCCGCTCTTCTCCCGCGCTCACCAGCGCTGTGGTCCATTCGCTCATAACCCGCTTGGCCACTCCGGGCAGTGATTGACGCGCGCGGCTAGTGATCAGCGAAACGATGGCGCGTTGGTGCGAGGCATCGAGCGTACCCGAGCGAAAAGCCTGCCGCACTTGCTGGTTCAACTGCCGGTTGGCGCGCAACGAAGCATCCAGCTCTCGATAGATCTCGCCGACCACGCGATTGCGCGCCGCTTGCGAAGTCCCTTCCGGCAGCAGCCGATCCACCTGCGCGTGAATTGCATCGAGAACGCCCCCGACCGCAGCCGCATTCGCCGCATGGAAAAATTCTGCTTGTGCTGGGGTAGGCGTGTTTTGTGACCCACGATCCGTCGTTTGAACTTTCGGTTCAAAGGAGCCTGGGGCTAGCCCCTCGGTGCGAACCACATTCCCTTCGGCATTTCTCTCCCTCGCATCTCTGTGCCTTTGTGACTCTGTGGCCAATTCGCCCAGTTCACGAGCAAGAGATGCCGCGGCGGCGGGATCGAGCTGCGCCACGATCTTCGCAAGCTCCGCGTGATCCTCCGGGCGCGCAGAGAAGAACAGCGCGTCGAGGCGGTTCAGATCGCCGACCAGTCGAGTCGCTTCGCGCGCCTCCTCGGGAGAAGCAAACGACTCGCGGTACGCCGTCGCATCCTCCCACGCCGTGCGCAATTCGGGATGCTCATCGAGCACCGCGCGCAATCCTTCAGCGAGCGGCTCGGTCGTTGGCGCCAGCTCGTCATCTGGTGAAGCGCGCCCATCTTTCGCCGTCGCGCCGTTTTCGGCGTCGCCTTCCTGGGCCACCAGGCGCGCACCCGTCTGAGCGCTCGCCTTTTTTTTCGGCACAACCCGCGGCGAAAGATTCAGTATCTCGTCGTCACTCGCGTTGCGGAAATTCGGCGCCGCATTTGTGCCTAGCGTCGCTCCCGTTGCACCCGACGCACCCGGCGTCGATGCCACCTCGGCTCGGCCCGCCTGCGCGGTAGCCTTTGAAAGCACAGTTGTTGCCACATCAACCTCCATCCTAAAAATCAAAAGGTATGGGCCAAGTTCACATCGCCCGTCGCCCTAATCCTCATCTTCGCCGCGAAAATGTGGCGAACGCCCCGCGCGAAGAGAAAGCGCAGATAATGTAACTGCCTGATAAAAGGCGCGTTACGACTAGCTTTGCGTTTTCCACTAGAAAATTAAAAAATTGTTACTAACGTACTATTTCGGCTTTCCATCTCCTCTGTGACAGTACCTCCAATGGGCTCGGGGGCCGTCGAAGATTGGATGAAGACGGATGCCCCGCACATGCACTGAGGTGCGGCAATGAGCACGACCACAATCCCTGCAGTCACCACATCTCCCCGCGACACGAAGTCCGCCGGAGCGAATGGCGTCGAACGCCGTCGCCGCCGCCGCGTGAAGATCTCCGCGCAGGTGCACGTGCGCCCTGTGAATTCCCCCGAAGCCGTAGAAGAAATCTGCCGCAGCGTCGACGTCTCTCGCGACGGCCTGCTTTTCATCACTTCGCGCCCCGGATATTGGAAGGGCCAGGCTCTCGACGTGACGTTTCCCTATTCCGACGCGGCTCAGGCGCTCAACCAGGCGCAGCGCGCCGAAGTGGTCCGCACATCGCCGGCCGAAGGCGGGCTGCACCACGTGGCTGTGCAATTCCTCGCCGCGCGCGCCGAAGCGAAATCCGAAAAAAAGGGTGCGGGACAATCGGACGCCTTCGGCGGATCCGACACCACGACTTCGCCGCTTGAGAATGCGAAATTGCAGGCGGTCGTGCTGGTTGCGGAAGCCGATACACGCGCTGCGGATTCGATTCGCGGCTTGCTCAACCAAGACGGCTACACGGTGGTCGTCGTGAAGTCTGCCCAGGAAGCTCTCGAAGTGCTGCGCACCACGGTTCCCGTCGCGGTGCTCGCCAGCGTGGAAGGCGAAGAGATGAGCGGGCACGACCTCTGCCTCATCGTGAAGCGCAACGATCGCTTGCAACACGTCCCCGTAATCTTGCTCACCAAATCGGCGCAGCCCGCCGATTATTCCTCCAGCCACCAACTTGGTGCAGTAGTCTGCATGGCGAAGCCTTTCAAGCCGGAGCGCCTGCGCAACGTCGTGCGGCTCGTAGCGCCCCCGCCGAAAGTCGGCGGCTCAGCCTATGGCTCCTCGCGCGCCAGCAGCAGCCACGTCGAGCGCTCGCTGTAATACCGCTCTCGTCCAAACATCAAAAGCAAGCCTGTCATTCGGACCAGAGCGAACGCGGTCTCGCAATTCATGCTGCTCAGCAGCATGCGCGTTCACGGAGGGAGGAATCTCCCTTCGACTGAAGCGCTCGTCACCTGTCTGCCCGAAGAGAAGCCTTTCGCTCCCTCTGCTCCTCTGTGGCGGGGTATTTGCGCCAACTCTAGCGGCGCCTTGTATTTCCCGCTGTCTTCTGCGCCGCCCCGGAAGTCGCGCCAAGCAACGCCCCGCCCTGCTTCAGTACGTACGCCTGATGGAGCATGGCGTGGGTGCGGACGTTGGCGTAGCCGGCCGGTGCGTCGATCTTCGCCACCTGGCCCGCATCCGACGAGAACCACCGCTTGCAAATCTCCAGCTCCACGGCGTGATTGTCGGCAAATTCGTCGGGCAAAATGCTCGGCGCCAGCGATTCCTCGCCGGTGGCAGGGTTGCGCTCGACGATAGGCGATTCCGCCACCATTTGCGCGATTTCTCGATACTGCTTCGTCCGCGATTCGTCGTCCGGCAATACAAACTCCTCAAGCCCAATCAGTCGCTTCAGCAACCCGAGATTTTCGGGATGCGCGAGCATCGCCTGAATCTGTGGATCGGGATTCGCAATCAATTGCAGCAGAACGGCGCGCTGCTGCGACCACAGCGTCGGATACTGCTCGTCGGTTTCGGGATAGCTGAAAAGATTGCCCTTTAAATCGGCGAGCCGAATCCATTTCGACTCGAATGCCGAGCCCGCTCCCAGCAGCGTCACTTCCACATCGTGCGGGCGGTTGCGCCGGAAGCAGTCCACGGCGAGCAGCATGATGTCCGCATGGAAGAATTTCATGTTGCGCCACACCAGCCCGATGCGCCCCATCGCCTGGTCGCGAGCCATCGCGTAGCCGGAGGCGGTGTCGGTATTCGCCATCGCTCCGCCAAACAGCGCGGGAAACCCGCCGGTAAGAAATTGCGCGACGGGGCCCATCAAGTTCGCGGCGTGCTCGGCGAGATCGGGAGGCGCTTCGGCGGGCGCGGGCTGGAAAAATCCCGACGCCAGCGATTGCCCCGGCTTCGCGCGCGCGGGATAGTGCGCGCCGGGCTCGGCGGTGGTGTTTTGCAGGCCGTCGAAATCGAGCACTTCGCTATCGGCGTAAATCGGCGGGATGCCGTATTCGTACGTCTCCATCTGCAAATTCGAGAGCGTATTGAACCGCTCCTGCACGCTGATGAGCGCGTCGCCGAGGCCGGGGCGATCCGCCGAGCCGTCTCCCGGCAGCGCGTGGAGCACTCGCCAGTGGTCGTCCATATTTTCATTGCGCGATTCGCAGTAAGCATCACCCGCAAACGCAACGTATGCGCCGTCCGGAAACAGTTGCAGCAGTTCGTCGCGCAGCGATTTGTCTTCGAGCGCGAAAAACGCCCAGGGGCGCAGCCAGGTGCGGCCAAACGTGATGAGATTGATGTTGTAATCGCCGCCTTCCGTCAGCGGACCGCCCTGCGATTGCGCCAACCGCGCCAGGCGTTCGTATTCCTGCGTGCCGGTGGCGACCGGCGGGCCGATTTTGTCCGCGGCGTGCGGATACGCCGCGCGCAGCCGCGCCAGATGCACCTCCATGTTCCACTGGAGGTAGGGATATTCGTGCAGCTCGTTGGCCCACGGCGGAGTTTTCAGTTCGAGTGCCCCGGCCATGGTGATCACTTCCTGGCCGTTCGGCACACGCAAGCGCGTCTGCGTCGTCGGCACGGTGATGGTTTCCGCCGCCACGAAGTTTTCTTCGGTGAGCAGAGCGCCGCATGCGGAACAGGGGAGAGGCGTTGTCATTTCGACCGGAGCGGACGCGCGGTTTTGCGTTTCCTGCCGCGCACCAGCAGGCGCGTTCGCGGAGCGGAGAAATCTCTCTTCGGCGACACTTGCGGCGACATCGTCATCAGAAGTGGCGCCTGCGGTTCCTCGCTCCTCGCCTCCCTGCCTCCCCGCCTCGGTTTCGGCACCGCACTCCGGGCAAACGTACACATCATTTCCAATCTTCACCGTTCGCGCGCCAATCTCCTCCTCGGGATGAAACCCGAACCTCTGCCCATCCACAACGTACCGCACGTAGGCGCCGACTTTTCCGCCGGTCCACAAATGAAACGCCTCGTCGACCAGCAGCTTCCCAATGCGATTATTCCGCTCGACGAGCTGCGCCACTTCCGTCGCCGCCTTCGCCGCGGCGACGTCCTCCTCCGCCTGCGCCGATGCGGGAAAAAACCGCGTGCGCGGCACATCCTGGCTGAGCACGGCGATCAGCGAAAGTCCGAACGCCTGATAAATATTCGTGACGAATTCGTAGCGCGGCAGGTCTTCGACAGCCGAATTGTCGACGAGTTTCTGCTCGAACGGCAGGTGCCAGTTCTGGTCCCACTCGCTCCACCACAGATATTGCAGCCCGCGCCAGAATTGGTGCGCCTGCTTGATGCGGCGGATTTCCTGGCGGCGCGTCG
>Ga0335073_10002430_pt1 | contig 25453 bp, 23 predicted proteins | sample Lox_Sample_22_FD_207093 | JGI IMG/M metagenome (GOLD analysis project Ga0335073, IMG submission 207093) | Soil microbial communities from Loxahatchee National Wildlife Refuge, Florida, United States - Lox_Sample_2.2 | ecosystem: Environmental > Terrestrial > Soil > Wetlands | place: USA... | reverse complement strand
GATCCCACACAGTCGCTGATGACCATCTCCCAATTGGACGTGGTCTGGGTCATGGCGAGCGTGCCGGAGAAGGACCTAGCTTTTGTTTCACTCGGGCAGGCAGTCGAGGTGAGGTTCCTGGCTTATCCGGGGGAGATCTTCCGAGGTACGGTCGCGCGCATAGGCGACACGGTCGACACAGATACGCGACGCACAAAGGTTCGGATTGAATTCAACAATCCGGACCATCGCCTCAAACCGGGAATGTTTGCGAGTGTGCGGCTCATCGCGCCTCCGAAAAGCATCGCAACTATTCCGGCCACAGCTCTCGTCCTCAAGAACGACACCGACAGCGTCTTCATCGAAACGAGCCCTTGGCATTTCGAAATACGACAAGTCCGGACCCAGAACAGCTTTGGCGACCAAGTAGCCGTCACGCAAGGGTTGGCAGCGAGCGATCGTGTGGTTGTCAAAGGTGGGTATTTCCTCAATGATTGAGCGCGTCATCGATCTCGCACTCAGCAAGCGAGCGCTTGCGATCACGGTATTCGTGCTCGTGGGTGTCTTCGGCTTCTATTCTTGGACACAGCTCCAGATCGAGGCCTATCCCGATATTGCCGACGTGACGTCTCAGGTGATCACACAGGCGCCTGGCCTTGCCGCGGAGGAAGTGGAGCAGCAAATCACCGTGCCGCTTGAGCGTGAGCTGAATGGCACGCCAGGCTTGGTATCAATCCGCTCCAAGAGCACTTTCGGCCTTTCCCTGATTACCCTGGTCTTTCGTGACGGCTCCGAGGACTACTGGTCACGGCAGCGCATTCAGGAGCGCATCCAGAACGTTACGCTGCCGGCGGGCGTCACTGCGGGCCTTGACGATCTGACCTCGCCGATCGGCGAAATCTATAGATACACGCTGGAATCCAAGTCCAAGACGCTTCGGCAACTCTCCGAAATCCAAAGGTGGACAGTCATTCCGGCGTTCAAGCAGGTGCCGGGTGTGGTCAACGTCAACAACTTTGGTGGCCTGACCACCCAGTTTCAAGTCGAGCTGAACCCGGATTCATTGAACCGCTTCGGCGTTGCTCTGAAAGACGTCACCGGCGCGATCACGGCCAACACTCAGAATTCCGGCGGCAGCGTCATGAACCGCGGCCAATATGGGTACGTCATTCGCGGCATTGGACTCGCACAAACGCTCGATGACATTGGAAATATTGTCGTCACCCAGAAAAGCGGGATTCCGGTTTTCGTGCGCGATCTGGGTGAGCTACGACTGAGCAATCAGGAACGACATGGCATCCTCGGCAAGGACGACAACAACGATACGATTGAAGGAATTGTCCTGCTCCTGAAGGGTGAGAATCCTTCCCGGGTGATGGACGGCGTTCACGCCAAAGTTGCCGTTCTTAACGCCCAGCTTCGGGCGCAGGACGTCCAGCTCGTGCCTTACATCGATCGATCCGAACTCGTTCACGCTACGGTCGAGAAGGTATCGCACACGATTATGGAGGGCGTCGGTCTCGTCCTTATCGTCCTTATCCTATTCCTAGGAAGTCCTCGCAGCGCAGTCATCGTTGCGGTCACCATTCCACTCGCGATGGCGATCGCGTTCAGTTTGATGCGCATTACGAGTATACCTGCAAATCTCTTGTCTTTAGGTGCTATCGACTTCGGAATCATTGTCGATGGCGCCGTGGTTATGACGGAGGCGGTACTCCGCCGTCGTGAAGCCCATGCGGACCAGGCATTGACGGAGGCCGACGCTCGCCAGGCAGCTCACGAAGTCGGCAGGCCGATCTTTTTCTCAACGCTGATTATCATTACTGCCTACTTTCCGCTTTTCGCTTTTCAGCGCGTCGAAGCAAAGCTCTTCTCGCCAATGGCATATGTGGTCGGCTACTCCCTGTTCGGGGCGCTGGTGATCGCTCTCGCGCTCATTCCAAGCCTTGCCTTCATCGCCTATCGCAAGCCCCGGCGCGTCTGGAGCAATCCGGTCCTGGGATGGTTGCGATTCCGCTATGAGAGCCTGCTCGATCGGTCTCTCAAACGCCCCCGATTCGCCATCATCACGGCAGCGGTGACGGCCGCCCTTGTTGTGGTGCTCGGCTGGACCGTTGGACGTGACTACCTTCCCCAGCTCGATGAAGGCTCCATCTGGCTGCAAGTAACGATGCCAGCGGGAATTTCGCTGGAGACGGCAACGGAGATGGCTGCGGACCTTCGTCGAGCCATCAGACAATTCCCTGAAGTGTCCTACGTGGTTACGCAGGACGGTCGCAACGACGACGGGACTGATCCATTCACGCCCTCGCACATCGAAGCTAGCGTCGGTTTGCGTCCTTACGGCACATGGCCGCGTGGGGAGACCAAGGACGAGCTGATTCAGAAACTGGATGCCCGGTTTCGCCAGATGCCCGGCTTCCAGGTCGGTTTCACGCAGCCGATGATCGACGGCGTCTATGACAAAATCGCGGGCGCTCACAGCCAACTGGTCGTCAAGATCTTCGGTGATGACCTGCGCGAGTTGCGGCGGATCGCGACCGAGGTTGTCTCTGCTTTGCAGGCAACGCCGGGTTCCGCGGATGTTTCGATCGACCAGGAGCCGCCGCTTCCGCAAGTCGTCGTGCAAGTCGATCGAGGGGCGCTTGCCCGATATGGCATTAATGTTAGTGACGTTTCCGATCTCATTCAGACCGGCATCGGCGGCCAGGCTGTTACCCAGCTTTTCATTGGTGACCGTCAATATGATGTATCTGTCAGATTTCCGCAGCCGATGCGGTCCGATCCGGAAGCTATCTCAAGTCTTGTTCTGACATCGTCGACGGGCGCGAAGATACCCCTGTCGCAGGTCGCCCGTGTCCAACTGAAATCGGGTGAGAGCACGATTGCCCACGACATGAACGCGCGCGTCATGGTCGTGAAGCTCGATTACCGTGATCGCGATTTATCATCCTTCCTGGAGGATGCAAAAAAACACGTCGCGGACGGCGTAAAGTTTGATCCCAACAAATTCCGGATCGAATGGGGCGGGCAATTCGAAAACCAGCAGCGGGCGGAAGTCCGACTTGTACTGATCCTATGTCTCGTTCTTGGGGGAATGCTTATTTTTCTCTACGCGGCATTCGCGCATCTTTGGCAGGCAGTTCTCGTTCTTGGGGCCGTTCCTCTGGCCACCTTGGGTGGCCTTATAGCGCTTCACCTCACGGGTGTGACCCTCAACGTAGCTTCCGCAGTCGGATTCATCGCACTGTTCGGTGTGGCGGTGCAGAACAGCATCATCCTCATCGCGAACATCAATAGGATCCGTGACAACGGCGTTCCATTGGTGAACGCGGTGATCTTCGGAGCCGGTGAAAGGCTGCGGCCTGTTCTTATGACGGCTTCGGTTGCCACGCTTGGCATGTTGCCGGCGGCTTTAGCGACCGGTGTCGGCACCGACGTCCAGAGGAGTCTCGCGACCGTCGTCGTTGGGGGGCTGCTCCTTACGACGCCGCTGACATTATTGGTCCTCCCTACTGTCTACTTCGCCATGGAAAGCTGGATCGCGGCGCGTCGCCCTGCCCCCGTTTCTATTGTTGGCCTGGAGGGGCAACAGTCATGACGCACCAAGTCCAGTATCGCAACGTTTTGGATCGAGGCGCGATGGCAACGGCGCTCCTTCTGCTGGCGACGCTCGTCACGGGATGCGCCGTAGGCCCCGACTTTCAGCGTCCGCCTGCTCCTAACGTCGCAGGATACACGCCGACGCCGCTGCCGAAGGTCACGGCTTCGAGCGAAGCCATCGGTGGCGCTCAGCAAAGATTTGTCGCCGATATCGACATCCCAGGCCAGTGGTGGGCTCTGTTCCATTCCAAAGCGCTGAATGCGCTGATCGAAGAGGGCTTGACGAACAACCACGATATCAAGGCCGCGCAGGCAGCGCTGCGCGTGGCGAGAGAGAATGTCAAAGCCCAAATCGCTTCGGGCTATCCGTCTATCACTGGCGGCGTGAACGTCACTAGGGAAAAGGATGCAACCGGAAGCGTTGCCTCGTCAGAGGTCAATGGAGCGGCATTGTATAGCCTCTATACCGGCCAACTCAGTGTCTCCTATGTTCCGGATCTCTTTGGGCTGAATCGTCGCACGGTAGAGTCGCTTGCCGCGCAAGCAGACTCTCAGCGGTTCCAGGTCGAGGCTACGTACCTTACCCTATCGTCCAACATCGTCGCTGCTGCGATCCAGGAAGCATCGCTACGCGGGCAGATCAAAGCTACGCGGGCGATCATCGCAAGCCAGCAGAACTCCCTTGATTTGCTGCACAAGATGGACGCTTTGGGCGAGGTCAGCGATGTCGACGTCGCGGCACAAGAAGCGACGCTGGCGCAGACTAAAGCGACACTGGCGCCACTTGAGAAGCAATTGATGCAACAGCGAGATCTGCTCGCTGCGCTGGTTGGGCGCTTCCCCAGTGATCAGCCGTCGGCGACGTTCTCCCTGAAAGATCTGGTTCTGCCGACAGAAGTCCCGGTTAGCCTGCCGTCGAAGTTGGTCGACCAGCGTCCCGACGTGCGCGCGGCGGAAGAAAATATGCACGCGGCGAGTGCGCAAATCGGAGTGGCTATCGCTAATCGCCTGCCGAACTTGACTCTCACCGCAAATGCAGGCCGCACGGCGACGCAACTGAGCCAGATCTTTATGCCGGGAAACGGCTACTGGATTGCCGCATCGGCGCTGACGCAACCGATCTTTGATGCCGGAGTGCTTTTCCATCGGCAACAAGGAGCCGAGGCGGCATACGATCAGGCCCTCGAGCAATACCGCAGTACGCTTATTACCGCCTTCCAGAACGTCGCTGATGCGTTAGTCGCGCTTCAGCACGACGCCGATGCGTTGAACTCAAGCGTGGCGGCGGAGCGTGCGGCGGCACGGAGCCTTGAATTGGTTAAAGGCCAGCAGCGGCTCGGGGCGGTAAACTATCTGGCCCTTCTGAGCGCCGAGCAGACCTACCAGCAGGCAAGCATCAATCTAGTGCAGGCGCAGGCTGCGCGGTATGCGGACACAGCGGCGCTGTTCCAGGCCCTCGGTGGCGGATGGTGGAACCGCTCGGATGTCGCACTTAATACGCAGGCGCATGACGCCGGCCGCCAGTAACGGGAGGCGGTCGGATGTCCGGTACACTCATTATAATTGAGCTGGGCGGCTTTGTCGGGCTTCTGCTGTGGGGCACCCACATGGTCACGACGGGTGTCCAGCGCGGCTTTGGCGACGTGCTCCGAATTTGGCTGGAGCACAATCTCAGGGGCCGTTGGCGAGCCTTTCTTGCCGGCATAGGCGTCACTGCGCTCCTACAGAGCAGCACTGCGACAGGCCTTATGACTTCTGCATTCACGGCGGATGGCCTCATCGGGCTGGGGCCCGCGCTTGTGGTGATGTTGGGCGCCAATCTGGGAACAACGCTCGTCACCCAGGTGCTATCGTTCAATGCTGGCCTCATCGGACCGCCGCTGGCGCTGCTTGGCGTCATGGTTTTCCGATCGGGCGATGATGATCGCCTTCGCAATGCAGGGCAAATCGCCATCGGCTTGGGGCTCATGTTGCTGGCGTTGTCCGGAATGGTGCATGAGCTTGCACCAATCGAGGATGCACCGTTTCTAAAAAGCGTGCTCTCCGCCGTTGGCAGCGAACCGCTTCTGGCCGTTGCGGTCGCTACCATTCTAACATGGGCGTGTCATTCCAGCGTCGCGGTCGTGCTGCTTGTCGTTTCATTGGCGGCGACTCAGACGCTCTCAGCACCCGGCGCGCTGGCGTTCGTTGTCGGCGCGAATATCGGCGGTACTCTGCCGGCACTTTTCGAGGCCGGCTCGCCAATCGCCCGACGACTTCCGCTCGGCAACACGCTCATTCGGGTAGCCGGAGCGGTTGTCGCGCTGCCGCTGATATCGATCTGCGTACCGCTGCTCGCGCATATCGATGCTGCGCCGTCGAGGATCGTTGTTAATTTCCACACGGCCTTCAACCTGTTCTTGGCGATCGTCTTTATTGGGCCGTCCGACTGGCTTGCCCGCTCGCTAATCCGCATCCTCCCCAATCCGCCAGCACCCAACGATCCTGGCAAACCAGTGTACCTTGAAGAAGCTGGCCTGGGCGCTGCGACGGTCGCATTGGCCAATGCTTCGCGCGAAACGCTGCGAATGGGAGACCTAGTCGAGGCGATGCTGAAGGGCGCCTCTGACGTCTTTCAGCAGGCGGATGCTCGCCGGGCCGGGGAGATCAGCCGAATGGATCGTTCGGTCGACCGGCTCGGCGCGGCAATCCGTAGCTACTTGGCGGATCTCGGTAATGAACAACCGCTCAGCGATGACAGCGATGGATCGCGCGTCCAAGAGATCCTTTCCGCTGTCATCAATCTTGAGCACGTCGGAGACGTCGTCGCTAACAGCCTTCTGGAATTCGCCGTCAGGCGGATCAAACGTGGATGGCCGTTTGCTAGCGGCGAGCGTGATCTCATCTCGTGTATGATCGCCGAGATATTGGATAGCCTGCGGATCGGACTTGCCGTTTTCTTAACGCGTGATCCGGCCCAAGCAAAACGTCTGGTTGCTCGCAAGAGTTCATTGCGTCGATTGGAAGTGCGCGCAACTGAGCTTCATGTGCAGTGGCTTCGCGCCGCTGCTACAACAGCCAGAACTGACGCCGGCGCAGGCGTTGCGCGGGTCGCGGAAGAGGGCAGTCAGTTCCTGAGGATTGTGCGCGACCTTCGTCGCGTACATTCGCACATCGCGGCCCTCGCTTACGCGATCCTAAACGATTCGGACGCCGAAGTCCGCTCGCCATACAGGGCGGAGACGGATGAAGAGTCCGAGGGAACCGAATTGCCGGGCGAACGATGCTAGTCGCGGCTGCAAATTCGGCACGGGCTCTCCGACCTGCGGTTCTGTAATGGAGCTCTCCGATTTCCACTACGTTACTGCGGTGGTGGAGTCGGGCAGTTTTGCGCGCGCGGCCGACTTGATCGGGTTCCACGCTTCGACCATCAGCCGCCGCGTCGCGCGTCTTGAGGACGAGTTGGGTCTGACGTTGTTTGAGCGCAATCGCTCAGGGGTGCGACTCACCACGAGCGGTCAAACCGTAATTCGGCACATTAGGCGTGCTCTCGCGGAAATCGATGCGGTCAAATCTGCTGGTCAGAAAAATGGACTTGGGACGATAGGAGAGATTCGGTTGGGTATGCGACTTCCCGCGGTCGGTAAGCCGTTTGGAGACCTACTGCGCTCGTGGCATGAGCGATATCCTGGGGTATCAGTCCTCCAGTACGAAATGCACGAAAAGGAGATCGCTGCGGCACTGGCCGATCGGCGGCTTGACGTGGCGTTTGTGCCCAGCTTTGGGCTATGGCCGCATGTGGCGACACTCCCGATCTTCAACGAGCGCATCGTTGCGGCGCTGCCGCCGCAGCATCCGCTGGCCAAACGCAAAACGCTGCGATGGAAAGAACTGTCCGGAGAAACGATTTTGGTGCAGGGGTGGGGCGACAGCCAAGCGCAACGGGAGTTCTTCGGGTCCCTGTTGGGCAGGCAAGTAGAGTTTCAATCGCATGCGGCCTGCCGGGAGTCCATTCTTGCGTTTGTCGCAGCAGGTTTTGGGTTGACGCTCACCACTCAAAGCCAAGCAGAAATCGTTTTTCCGGACGTTGTCTTCAGACCCATTTCGGAAGCCAATGCGTATTTTTCAGTGGGCCTAGTTTGGCTTCCGGAGTGCGAAGACCCGGTCGCTGGGCGCTTTGTTGCCTTTATGCGCGACGAAGCGAAAGAACGAGGTTTGCTTGAATAGCCAAAGTGACTATCGCCGCAGATCGCGCCGCGATATTATGGGTTCTAGATTTAGGACACACTCATAAGCGAACCGCGTTAGGGTGGCCTGTGCTAAGGCAAGGTCATTCTGCTTTCTTTGAAGCGGCTTGTTTTCTTGCTTTTCCAAAAGCGCGATCGGTGGCCATGAAACGTGCGAGCATCGGGGCAATAAGCTTTGTTGGCTCAATAGTTGATTGGCCTGTCTCTCGCGACAGCAATTCAGAATATCTGAGAAGGTCGCGGTGCACGGCTGCGGGAAGATCGAGCGTAATCTTTACCGGCTTATCATCTTCCAGAGTTCCCAACTTCAACTTGTTCATGAGTAAGCTCCGTTATCCTTTATAAGGTTCAAGCACGAGGTCATGTGTGACCAGCACTCGCACCGGGAAGCCAGCTCGGATCGTGATTGTCGGCTGGATGTTGAGTGAGCGGCTGACGACTTGCTGGCCGGTTTGATTGATACTCTGCGACATTCCTTGCTGGATCGCTTCGGCAAGCGAGCCGTTGTTGTTGCCGCTCATGCCGGCTTCCGAGCCGACACTCAGAACTGTCGAGAGGATCGCCGCCTTGAACAGCATGCCCCAATGGTTGTCGACCTCGTCCTCGAGCCCGGCATAGCCTTCTGTGTCGGCGCCCGGCTGACGCTCGAGCACGATCGACTTTCCGTTCGGCATGATAAGCCGGTTCCAGACGAGCAAGGCGCGAGACTGGCCAAACGCGATCTGCGCATCGTACTGACCGACGAGGCGAGATCCCTGAGGGATCAACAGGGTCTTCCCCGTCGGGCTGTCATAGACATCCTCGGTCACTTGAGCGGTCACCTGACCCGGCAGATCTGAGCGCAGGCCGGTGATCAGGGACGCTGGAATCACTGCGCCGGCTTGCAGCACGTAAGGACTCGCTGGTGGCTGGACGCGGTCGGGGCTGGTGGTGCGACGATCGATGTTGCCGTTGAGGAAGGCGAGCTTGTGGTCCTGGGACGTGAGGTCGGATGAAAGGTTCACTGGCGTCGGCCCGGATGGACCCGCGGCCGCTGATGGCGCTATCGCCGTGCTCGGCGCGACAACATTCGTTGTCGCGAACAGGTGGCTGGTGCGCGCTGCTTCCAACTCCTGGGCAAGGCGCTGTTCTTCCGGACTTGGTCCCGGCATTGGCATGTTGGGTGCCGGCGCGCCGGCATTGAGAATGGGCTTGCCAAGGTCGCCGGGCAGCGGTGGTCCAAGCTGCGGCACTGGCTTTGCGAGCCCCGTGTAGTCGCGCGGCAAGTTTGCCAATCCATCCGGCGTGTTGCGATTGCTCGTGTTGAAGAGCTCGCTGCCGGTCGTCTGGTGCTGTGGCTTCAACGCGAAGAGCAAAGCGCCTCCCACACCGATGGCTGCGGCAGCTCCTACCCCGAGCAGGACCTTACGGGACATTCGCGTCACCGGCGGCCGCCGGGCGCGCAACCGCATCTCCTCGGCGGGCCGCGCGGCCTCATTCGGTCCTTCCTGTTCCCGGGATTCGTCAGTCACGACCGTGGCCTCCCATCCGTGCGGACGATACGCACGACATCTTGGTGCTTGCCGCCGAGCTTCAGTTCCGCCGCGGCAAACAGCCGGTCGACGATCATGTGATTGCCGCGGACGCGGTAGTTGACGAGCTGACCGTCGCCTTCCGCGCCGATCACCCAGAGCGGCGGCAGTTCGCCTTGCGAGATGCCGGTTGGAAATTCGATGAACACCTGGCGCCCGTCGTCGAAGGCGCGGAGCGGACGCCACGGCGGGTTGTCGCCCTCGATACGGTAACGGAAGTTGAGCGCATTGATGTCGACGCCGGTAGCAACAGGCGTTGCTGCGTCCGCTGCGGCATTCTGCTGGCGCAATGCGATGAGCTGATCCTGCGCATAAGCCCAGGAGACCGATGCCATGTAGGTCTTCTCGTCGGAATGCAGCTCGAGGTGATAGGTGCGGCGATCGGTGTTGATGATGAGGTTGGTGATGAGATCCGGGCGGGTCGGCTTCACCAGGATGTGGACACGCTTGGCCGGCCCGACGCCGCTCTCGGTATCGCCGATGATCCACCGCACGGTATCTCCCGCAGCGACAGGACCAGAGCCCGTCAACTGCTCGCCCGGTTCGAGCGTGATGTCGGTGACTTCGCCCGGCGCCGCGTAGACTTGGTAGAGCGCGCCATCGGAGAACGGGTAGACTTGGATCGCGTTGAGATATCCTGCTCGTGTCGGCTGAACGCGCGCCGCACCATTGGCCTGGTCGACGCGGGTGTGCGGATCGGCAGCTTCGGGTGGGCTCTTGGCGTTGCCCGGCAGAGGCTTGAGTTGACCCGGCAGCGGCAAGGGCTTCGGGAGCTCCACGATCTGGACAGGCTTCGGAGGATCGGCCTGCAGCACGGCGGGCTTCGGCGTATTGTCGTAGCTGATCTCTGGCGGCTTCCACGCTGTGGCGCAGGCGCCGAGGGACAGAGACATAAGCAACAGCGAAGGGATCGCGAGGGGGCGCATCAGCCGAGCTCCTTTGACCAATTGAGGGCGTGGACGTAGACGCCGAGCGGATTCTTCTTGAGCCGATCGGCGTCAGTCGGCGTCTGCAGGACGATGGTGAGGATGGCGCTCCAACGTTCGGTCGATGCGAGCGCGTCGTCGATGTAGTGGCGCTCGATCCATTCCACGCGGAAGCTGTTGTCGGAAGCGCGGATGACGCTCGCGACGTCGACGGAGACCTGGCTCTTGCCGACCTTGGAAAACGGATCGTTTGTTCGCGCGTAGTCGTTGAGCGCCAGCGCACCTTTGTCCGTGACATAGTTGTAGGCGTCGAGCCAGTTCTGACGCAGCACAACCGGATCAGCCGGAATTCCGCGCACCTCCTGAATGAAGCGCGCCAAGTGCCATGCGATCTGCGGGTCGGTCGGCTGGTAGTCCGCAGTGGCGGGCGCGATGGCCTGGGCCTGGCCGAGCTTGTCGACTTGCACCACCCATGGCGTGATGGTGCCGCGCGCTGACTGCCACACCAGGCCTCCAGCGAGTACACCGCTGAGTGCCAGCGTGCCGAAGAAAGCGAGACGCCAGTTCTTCGCCTGCACTCGCGCGGATCCGATCCGCTCGTCCCAGACCTGGCCAGCGCGCTGATAGGGCGTCTCGGCCTCGGGTGTCTTGCCGTAGCGAACGGTCGATCGTCGGAACATGGATTACTCTCCGTCGGAAAGATCGACCTGGTGCCCGCCGCTCGGCCGATCACCGGAGCGGATTGCGTGGTCGGCGGCGGTGACGCCGCGATTGATGGTCTGGCCGCGCTTCATGCGCTGAGCCCAGGCGGGCGGGCTGTCCGAAGCGACGGACGCGCCGCCGGCAGCGGTTGACGAAGGGCCGCCGCCCCGCATCACCGCACGCTCACCCGAGGCGAAGCTCTCCTGCAGGCTGGCGGCCGCGCGGCGGAGCGGGCTCATCGCGGCCGACCCGGCGGCCTGGGCAACACCTGCTGCTCCGCCGGCCCGATAGGCTGCGCTGGCGCCACCGGCGACGGCAGCCCCCGCGCGCGCCGTCCCGGCAACCGCGCCACCCGCAGCGGCGAGTCCGCCGGCTGTTGCCGCAATGCCGGCGGCCCCGATTCCGGCCGCCGCCAATCCTGTTCCGATCGCAGCGCCGGCCCCGAGCTGCGGGCCGCCGGCGATCAGGCCATTGGCGATTCCCGGGCCGAAAATGGTGAGGCCGAGCAGCGATAGCGCGGCGAGGATCAGGGTCAGCGCGTCGGAGATGGTTGGCGGATTGTTGAAGCCGCTGGTGAACTGACTGAAGATCTGAGAGCCGATGCCAATGATGACGGCGAGAACGAGGATCTTGATCCCGCTCGACACCACGTTGCCGAGTACCCGTTCTGCCAGGAATGCAGTGCGGCCAAACAATCCGAACGGCACGAGTACGAAGCCTGCAAGTGTCGTCAGCTTGAATTCGATCAAGCTCACGAAGAGCTGGATCGCCATGACGAAAAAGCTGATGACGACGATCAGCCAGGCCACCAGCAAGATGATGATCTGCACCAAGTTTGCGAAAACGCTGGTGAAGCCCATCATGCCGGAGATAGCGGTCAGGATCGGCTTGCCCGCGTCGATCCCGACTTCTGCGATCTTGCCCGGCTGCAAAAGCTGGGCAGCGCTCATGGCGCCGCCGCCGGCTTTGATCCCGAGGCCGGCAAAGCTGTTGTAGATGATCTGTGCGAGGTTGTTGTAGTTGCCGATAATGAAAGCGAAGAGCCCGATATACAGCGTCTTCTTGATCAGGCGCGCGAGCACGTCTTCGTCGGGCGCCATCGCCCAGAACAAGCCTGCGAGCGTGATGTCAATGGCGATGAGGACGCTTGCAAGCCAGCGCACGTCGCCTTGAACCAAGCCGAAACCCGAATCGATATACTGGGTGAAGGTGCCCAGGAAGTTGTCAATGACGCCTGTGCCGCCCATGACACTTACCTGCCGGTGCTCTTTGCGGCATCCGCAGGTGTGCGTGCCGATGCGGGCGCATAGTTGAAAAAGCGACGACGGTTCTCAGCCCAGGCGGCCTCGCAAGCTGGATCGTCCTTGGCCTGGTCCGCGATGAGCTGGCACCGCTTGAGTTCTTCGGCGAGTGGATCGCGAGCAGCCGAGATATCGGGAGCGCGCGGATCGATGCGTGCTGACGGCCTCCTGAAATGCAGCGCGGCCGCGACGATCGCGATGGCGATGAACACAAAGCCGAGTGCGTGCGCCACCGCGCGTAGATTGAGGAGCCGACCGCGCATCAGTGGAACATCTGCGCGGAGCCGGGCTGATAGCCCACGCCGTAATTGAGGAAATTGTTGGTCTGCGTCTGCGCTTGAGCCTGCGTCTCAAGTGTCCGCGCTGCATCGAGGCTTTGGGCGCGCGCGATCGAGGCCATAAGCGCCGTGAGGTCGGCGAGCTGTGTGGTCTGAAGTGCGACGAGCTGGTTGCCTGATTGGGCCGCTTGCAGAGCGCCAGTCGCCGACTGACTAGACGACACCAGGGCGTTGATCTGGGTGCGCGTGTTGTTGAGATTGGTGACGACTCCAGCCTGCACGCGCATCGTGTCCTGGAAGCCGGCGAGCGCGTTCTGCCAGCGTGTTTGGGCATCTGCGAGGAGCTGCTGGGACGATGTTCCGCTCGAATAGGCCTGCGGATAGGTCTGCGTGAAGGCCTGGTCGATGGTCGAGACGCTGTAGGCGATGCGCTGCGCCTGCCCGAGGAGTTGCTGGGTCTGCGTGATCTGCTGCTGGAGCTGCGCGAGAGATGAATACGGCAGACTAGCGAGATTGCGCGCTTGGTTGATGAGCGATGTAGCCTGGTTCTCCAGCATCTGTATTTCGTTGTTGACCTGCTGAAGCTCGCGCGCGGCAGTCAGGATGTTCTGTGCATAGTTGGTCGGATCGAAGACGATCCATTGTGCGCGAGCAGGAACGCCGGCGGCGGTGACGGAGAAAGCGGCCGCACCTGCTATGAGCAGGGCGCGCAAACGGTGGCGGGTCATGATGTGGTCTCCTGGCTGCGGGTGAGCATGTCGGCCGCCCAGTCGAGGTCTTTTTGGCGCAGCCAGGCGGCGGCGAAGCCGCGGCAGCCGTGCTCAGCGAGAAGCTCCTGAATGGCGGTTTGATCGGATTTCGCAGAAGCGGCGGTGAAGGCGAGCGCGACTTCGGACAGTCCGAGTTCGAACAGACGATTGCCGCGGCGGGACTGGCAGTAATATTCGCGCTTCGGCGTCGCCCGACTTAGGATCTCGATCTGGCGGTCATTGAGACCGAAGCGCCGGTAGATCGCGGCAATTTGCGGCTCGAGCGCACGTTCGTTCGGAAGCAGGATTCGGGTGGGGCAGCTCTCGATGATCGCTGGCGCGATCGGGCTGCCGTCGATGTCGGCGAGCGACTGCGTGGCGAAGACAACGCTTGCATTCTTCTTACGGAGCGTCTTCAGCCATTCGCGCAGCTGGCTGGCGAAGCCGGGATCGTCGAGGGCGAGCCAGCCCTCGTCAACAATGAGCAATGTGGGCCGGCCATCGAAGCGATCCTCGATGCGATGAAACAGATAGGAGAGGACTGCGGGCGCGGCGCCGGCGCCGATCAAGCCTTCCGTCTCGAAGGCTTGCACCTCGGCCTCGCCGAGCCGCTCTGTTTCTGCATCGAGCAGCCGTCCCCAAGGCCCCGCCACGGTGTAGGGCTGGATCGCCTGCTTCAGCGCATTCGACTGAAGCAATACCGAGAGGCCGGTGATCGTGCGCTCCGAGACCGGCGCTGATGCGAGCGAGGTCAGAGCCGACCATAGATGCTCTTTCAGTTCCGGGGTGACGATGACGGACTCGCGGCCAAGCAGCGTCGCCACCCACTCGGCCGCCCAAGCCCGCTCGCCGACATCATCGACGCGCGCGAGCGGTTGAAGCGCGACCGGCTCGCCGCCGGCGCCGGACAACGCTCCGCCGAGATCGTGCCAGTCGCCGCCCATCGCGAGCGCCGCAGTCCGGATGCTGCCGCCGAAGTCGAAGGCGAAGACCTGCGCGTCGGCATAGCGCCTGAACTGCAACGCCATCAGGGCCAGCAGCACGCTCTTGCCGGCGCCCGTCGGGCCGACGATCAAAGTGTGGCCGACATCGCCGACGTGGAGGCTGAAACGGAACGGAGTTGAGCCCTCGGTTTTGGCGAAGAACAGCGGCGGTGCCTGAAAATGCTCGTCCCGTTCCGGGCCTGCCCAGACCGCCGAGAACGGCATCATATGTGCGAGATTCAAAGTGCTGATCGGCGGCTGGCGAACATTGGCGTAGACGTGTCCGGGGAGTGACCCGAGCCAGGCCTCGATCGCGTTCACGCCCTCACGCATGCAAGTGAAGTCGCGGCCCTGGATCGCTTTCTCGACCAGACGCAACCGCTCATCGGCGACGCGCGGGTCGTCGTCCCAGATAGTGACCGTGGCAGTGACATAAGCCTCGCCAACGAGGTCCGTGCCGAGCTCCTGTAGGGCGGCATCGGCGTCGAGCGCCTTGTTGGCGGCGTCGGAGTCCATCAACACAGACGCCTCGTTGGTCATCACCTCCTTGAGGATCGCCATGATGCTCTTGCGCTTGGCGAACCATTGCCGGCGGATCTTGCCCAGGAGCTTGGCGGCGTCGGTCTTGTCGAGGCAGATGGCGCGCGTCGTCCAACGATAGGGAAACGCGAGACGGTTGAGGTCGTCGAGCAGACCCGGCCAGGTCTGCGACGGGAAGCCCATGATGGTGAGCGTGCGCAGATGCGCGCGGCCAAGCCGCGGTTCAAGACCACCAGTCAGGTCCTCGTCGACCAGGATGGCGTCGAGATACATCGGTGTCTCTGGCACCCGCACGCGCTGACGCCGGGTCGAGATGCAGGAATGCAGGTAGGTCAGCGTCTCGACGTCATCGAGGAATTCCGATTCCGGCATGAAGCCTTCGAGAAGCGCGAGCACGCGATCGGTGCGGTCGATGAAACCTTCCAGCGTGGCGCGCCAATCGGCGCCGCCCTGGGTGCGGTTCTCGTACAGCCAGGCCTCCGCGCGCGCGGCGTCGTCAGCCGGTGGCAGCCAGACAAGCGTGAGGAAGTAGCCGCTCTCAAAATGCGCGCCTTCCTCCTCGAACTGCGCACGGCGCTCGGCATCGACCAGATCGGAAACCGGATCGGGAAACTGGCTGAGCGGATAGCTGTGCGCCGGTACGCGCTGGGCTTCGATGAAGACGGCCCAGCCGGAGCCGAGACGGCGCAGCGCGTTGTTGAGACGTGAGGTGATCGCGACCAGTTCAGCCCGTGTCGAGGAATCGAGGTCCGGACCGCGAAAGCGCGCGGTGCGCTGGAACGAGCCGTCCTTGTTGAGGATGACGCCCTTTGCCACCAGCGCCGCCCAGGGCAGAAAATCGGCAAGGCTTTGGGTGCGGCGACGATACTCGGCGAGGTTCATCATCGAGCGAACCTCACGAGACCAGATGTTGCGGATAGCGCAAATGCCGGCGCACGACATCGACGAAGGCGGCGTCGCGCTTCGCGGCCCAGACGGCGGCGAGGTGGCCGACGAGCCAGATCAAGCCGCCAGCGATCCACAGACGAAGGCCGAGCCCGATCGCCGCAGCGAGCGTGCCGTTCACAATCGCCACGGCGCGTGGCGCGCCGCCCAGGAGGATCGGTTCCGTCAGCGCGCGGTGGACCGGCGCGTAGAAGCCCGTGATGGCGCCATCCTGTTCCATCACACCGTCACTCCGCCGCCGAACTGGAAGAAGGTCAGGAAGAAGCTCGAGGCCGCGAAGGCGATGCTCAAACCAAAGACGATCTGAATCAGCCTCCTGAAGCCGCCGCTGGTCTCACCGAAGGCCAGCGTCAGGCCAGTCACGATGATCACGATGACCGAGATCACCTTGGCGACCGGCCCCTGGATGCTTTCGAGGATCTGGTTGAGCGGCTGCTCCCAGGGCATATTCGAGCCGGCCGCATAGGCCGGGGCGGTCGCGAGTGCGACAAAGGCGAAAGCGGATGCCGTGGCGAGCGCACGGCGGGCACGAGTGATCAGCATCACGGTTCTCCTGCGGGGGTGAGGACGTAGTCGCCGGCGGGCGAGAGGCCCTTCACCGCCGCGAGCTCGGCGAGCCGGCGCGCGGAACCGCGGCCGGCGAGGACCGCGATGAGGTCGATCGTCTCGGCGATCAGCGCGCGCGGGACGGTGACCACGGCTTCCTGAATGAGCTGCTCGAGCCGGCGCAACGCACCGGTGGCGGAGCCCGCGTGCAGCGTGCCAACACCGCCCGGATGGCCCGTCCCCCACGCCTTCAGGAGATCGAGCGCCTCGGCGCCCCGGACCTCGCCGATCGGAATGCGATCGGGCCGCAGACGCAGCGATGAACGGACCAGATCGGACAGCGAGGCGGCGCCGTCCTTGGTGCGCAACGCGACGAGGTTGGGCGCGGCGCATTGCAGCTCGCGCGTATCTTCGATGAGCACGATGCGGTCGCCCGTCTTCGCAACTTCCGCGAGGATCGCGTTGACCAGCGTCGTCTTGCCGGTGCTCGTGCCACCAACGACGAGCACGTTCTTGCGCTCGCGCACGGCTGCACGGAGCAGCTCGGCCTGCTCAGCTGACATGATCCCGGCGTCGACGTAATCGCCGAGCGTGAAGACGGCGACCGCTGGCCGCCGGATCGCAAAGCACGGCGCTGCCACCACGGGCGGCACGAGGCCTTCGAAGCGCTCACCGCTTTCCGGCAATTCCGCCGAAACGCGAGGACTTCCGGCATGAACCTCGACGCCGACATGGTGTGCGACGAGACGCACGATCCGTTCGGCATCGGCTGGCGCGACGCGGCAGCCGGTGTCTTCGAGGCCGCCCGACAGCCGGTCGATCCAAAGGCGGCCGTCCGGGTTGAGCATCACCTCGACGACGCTGGGGTCTTCGAGATAGCCGGAGATCGCCGAACCAAGCGCGGTGCGCAGCATGCGCGCGCCGCGAGCGAAAACTTCAGACCGGAGAGAGACCGTCGTCACAACAACCCCACAATTTGGCCTCACGGGGAGGCACAGATGTCAGCGGGGTTGATTAGAAAGAGCCAGAACTGGGACTCCGCAACAACGATGAATGGGTGAGAGGGCTTTGGGATAGAAAGACAAGCGAGAAGGATGATCGCTATTCCGGCGTGTTGTCCGGTCCTACTTCGGGTTCTGCTGACACGTCGCGAATCACTTCATCCGCGAGCTTGCGACCGCGCGCGAGACGGCGACCCAGCGCTTCAACATAGCCGTCGTAGCGTTCGCGCCCTTTGGTCTGGGCGGCAGCAAGAGCGGTATCAGGGAGCGGCGGCGTGCTCGTCAACCAGAAGCGCACGAACACGGCCAGGGCCTCGTTCGAGATGGTGACATGGCGTTCAATGCGCTCCATATCGCGCGCCATGCGATCGAGCCGTCGCGCAAGCGCTGCTTCGAGGCGGTCCGCCGCATCAGGCGAGAGGTATGAGGCGAGTGCTGCCTCAACGATCAACGCTTGCGGTACGCGTTTGCGCGCAGCGTAGTCCGCGAGCTTGGTAGCCAGATCGGGCGGCAGACGAAAAGTGTGTTTCGTGCGCACGGCTACATCTGCATGTCGTCGCCTGCATCGAGCGAGATCTGCCGTGCGTTGCTGAAATTGCGCTGCATGACGCGCTGGCGCTGCGCGTCATCATCCGGCTCATCCTCGATCGGCTCGAATTCATGGACCGGCGCTTTCGCTTCGGGCGCGATGTCCTCATGTTCTGGCAATTCCGGCTCCCGCCGGATGCCGGCATTGTCGGGATCGTCGGCATCTGCCGCTGGCGGCGCCGCAACGACCGCGCCGGACCAGGCTCCCGGCGCGGTGGTCGCTTGCGCTCTCGATTGAGGCGATGAGTTGCTGGGCGAAGGCTTCGGCGGCGGCAGGATGCGTCCGGCCAACTCGGGGTCTTCGTAGTAGCGGACCTTCTTCGCGCGGACCGGCGCGCTACCGGATATCATCACAATCTCGTCGTCCGGCGGAAGCTGCATGATCTCGCCCGCCGTCAGGAGCGGTCGGGCAGTCTCCTGCCGTGAGATCATCAGATGTCCGAGCCACGGACTGAGCCGGCTTCCGGCGTAGTTCTTCATCGCGCGAATTTCCGTCGCCATGCCGAGGGCATCGGACACGCGCTTCGCTGTGCGCTCGTCGTTGGTGGCGAACGAGACGCGCACATGGCAGTTGTCGAGGATGGAGTTGTTCTGACCGTAAGCCTTCTCGATCTGGTTCAAGCTCTGGGCGATCAGAAAGCTCTTGAGTCCATATCCCGCCATGAACGCTAAGGCGGACTCGAAGAAGTCGAGCCGGCCCAGCGCTGGGAACTCGTCCAACATCAGCAGTAGCCGGTGCCGCCGCCGCTTATTCTCCAGCTCTTCGGTTAGCCGGCGTCCGATCTGGTTAAGGATGAGACGGACAAGCGGCTTGGTGCGACTGATGTCGGAGGGCGGCACGACGAGGTAGAGAGTCACCGGACGCTCAGCCTCGACCAGGTCGCGGATGCGCCAGTCGCAGTGTTCGGTCACTGCCGCGACGACGGGATCTCTGTAAAGCCCGAGGAAGGACATCGCCGTCGATAAGACGCCGCTGCGCTCGTTCTCACTCTTGTTAAGAAGTTCCCTCGCGGCGCTGGCAACAACGGGGTGAACGCCGTTCGCCCCGAGATGGACGGTGGTCATCATCGCGCGGAGGGTCTTTTCGATAGGGCGCTTCGGGTCGGAGAGGAAGTTGGCGACGCCGGCGAGTGTCTTGTCTTCTTCGGCATAGAGGACGTGCAGGATCGTTCCGACAAGTAGGGCGTGGCTCGTCTTCTCCCAGTGATTGCGCTTCTCGAGCGCGCCTTCGGGGTCCACGAGGACATCCGCGATGTTCTGGACGTCTCGGACCTCCCACTCCCCGCGACGGACCTCGAGCAACGGATTGTAGGCGTTGCTCTGCAGGTTGGTCGGATCGAATAGAACGACGCGGCCGAACCGCGCGCGCCAGCCTGCGGTGAGCGTCCAGTTCTCGCCCTTGATGTCATGAACGATGCAGCTTCCCGGCCAGGTCAGCAGCGTCGGGACCACAAGGCCGACGCCCTTGCCGCTTCTCGTAGGTGCAAAGCACAGGACGTGCTCCGGTCCGTGATGGCGAAGGTACGTCCCATGCCATCGGCCGAGCAGCACGCCATCGGGATGAAGGAGTCCGGCTTTGCGGATCTCACGCGCTTCCGCCCATCGGGCCGAACCGTAGGTCGTGGCTTTCTTCACCTCACGCGCGCGCCAGACGGACATTGCGACAGCAACGACGAACGCAGCGACTCCGCCCGTTCCCGCGATAAAGCCGCCGGTCACAAAAATCTCGTGGGCATAGGCGTCGAACGCAAACCACCACCAGAAGAACGCGGGTGGCAGATAGATCGGCAGTCCAAAAACCGAGAACCATGGCGGCCCGAGCTGCGGCTGGAAGGCGAGCTGCCACGCGGTCCACTCTGTTGCCGCCCAGACGAAGCCAAGCACCGTCGAGCAGACCGCGAAAACTTGAAGCCAGAGAATCTTGGTCGGGTTCATGACGGCACCACTCCAGCGCCTTCGGGTCCAACCGGTGCAAGCGCTAACCGCGGGTGGTCAAAGCGCCGGACACGCTGGCGCAGAATTCGGACGAGCCACGTCGGCCTCGTCACAGCCCCAACCCCCGCTTGCGACCAAGGTCCCATTCGACGCGGCCGCCCGGTGCCATGACGCCCCTGACCTCCCGGCCGAGATCTTTCTCAAGGGCTGGGCGCCACGGTACGAGCTGGAAGCCCAGCCCATCATCGATCATGGCGAAGCGCCCGGAGGCGAGCGTTATCCGCTCACGATAAATGCCCACGACGCGCTCCCCGTCGGCGGTGGGTTGATATGCAAGCCCCGTGTCTGCGGAGAGCTTGGCCGCGGCGTCTTCGAGCTCCCGCCGCTGGAGCGTCGCGAGGAGGTCGCGGGCGAACACCAGACGCGGGCCCTGTCGTCGGGCCAAGCCCTCTTCGAGCAAATGATTGGTGCGTGCGTCCATCGCTTCACGCACCTCGGCGCCGAAGCCGGCGTTGCTGAGCGGCGGATCTTTCGCGAGAAGCCGTCGATCGAGCCATGTCGCTCCTGACGCCGTCACCTGCTTGGCGATCGACAAGTCCGATCGGATCGCCAGCGTCAGGCGCCGGCGGCCATTGGCGTCTTCATAAGCACGGGCCTCGACGATCGCGCCCGACGATGCGTCGCCGGTGAACTCGAGATCTCCGAACCGCAAATGATGAGTACGGCCATCGACGCCATCGACGATGGCATAGGCCGTGCCCTTGAGCTCGTCATCGAGGCCACGCTGGATGAGCTTCCCCAAGACCGGATTGGACGGCTCCTCGCCTTGGAGCGCGAAGCGGCTCACATCCGGCTCCGATCCGTCCCGGCTCATGGCCTGATGCATCGTCTTGATGATGTCGCCGCGAATGCCGAGCTGGCGCAATGTCGTGTCAAGGCCGGGCTTCAAGGTCCAACACCCTGGGCCGACCGGCTCGGCAAGGCCGAGGCGTTCGAGCTTGGCTGCGCGGCCCAGCAGCAATCGGCGCAGCTCCGGGTCTTCGGCGTCCGGGCCAGGCCGAAGATCGGCGACGCCACCGCACTCGTCCGAGATGTCCCGTAGCGCCCGATCGAGGCTTGTCCAGCGCTCTGCCTCCACCTCGCGCGCTAAGGCGCTCTGAATTTGCTGTTCGGTGCGCGGGCCAAGCTCCAGGGTGATGCGCTCCGCGGCCCGGTCGCGAATCCCCCGGCTGATGTATTCGCGGCTGATGATCAGATCCTCGCCGTCATCGGCGCGGCCGCGGATCAAGAGATGGACGTGAGGGTTGTCCGTGTTCCAGTGATCGACCGCGATCCAGTCGAGCCTTGTGCCGAGGTCCTTCTCCATATCGGCGACGAGTTCGCGCGTGAATGTCTTGAGGTCGCCGATCTCGGCCGCATTCTCTGGCGAGACGATGAAGCGGAAATGATGGCGGTCGTCCTTGCAGCGCTCGGCGAACGCGCCCTCGTCGGCTTCGTCGCCCGTAGCATCGAACATCCTTGCCGGTGCGTCGTCCTTGGTGACGCCTTCGCGCCTGAGATAGGCGATGTGCTTGGGCAAAGGCGCCGAGCGGAACCGAGTGCCCTGGTGGCGCACAACGCGCGCCTTCGTCACCACCCGCCGGGCGTTCGAGCGCAGCCGGATCGAAATCGCGGCTCGTCGGCCCCGCCCGAAGCGCGAGCGGCTGCGGCCCTGGCTGGAGCGGAAGGTGGCGCCGACGTGGCCAGCCTTCTTCGCGGCCCGCATCACCTCCCCGACGAAGGTTTGTGGGCGCTTACCGCCGCGGTTGCCGTGCTTGATGCGCCCGGGCCGGACGTGCAGCTCGTCGTCCCGCGCTGTCATGGGCGAACATCCGAGCTTCTGGCGCAGCGACGGCGCTTCGCGCATTGAAATCGTTGGCGAAATCTTAGAAAGCGCCAGCAAGGGGTGTCGGTGATGTCGGCAAATTGTCTAATCCAACCAACCACATAGGCCGCGCTGACGGCCGGCCTTTTCCCTTGCCGTCCGTGGGTTGGGTTCCTGTGCCGCCCCTGCACCACGCGCAAACCTCCGCCACAGCCCTCCAGAGCATGATCATCTCCGAGCGGGCTCATTGCGGCCGCTCCCTGGACGACAAGGCGACGAACAGCCCATCGGACTGCGGCGTGAGCGCAGTCCAGTCTTGCACAGAATGCTCCATCGACAGCCGGGTCGATCGCGGCGCCGGTGCAGCGGGAGTGTCGCTCGGAGGACTCGGCGGGCGTGAAGGAAACAACGACGCCTCTGTCCAGGACTTCACCACGGCGGCGAGAATGACCGTGTCGTCGGTTGCACTTCCGCTGACGATTGGCGCGAGACGGGACAGATAGGCGCGCGTCTCCGCAGGCAGCGGCCGGCCAGTTGCGAGATGGTCTTCCCAGCGCGAGGGACCGGCATTGTAGGCCGCGAGGAATCCGGGAATGCCGTAGCGGTCGTGTAGCTCGCGCAGATAGGCGGCGCCGGCGATGATGTTGTCGTGCGCGTCATAAGGATTGCGGCCGAGACGGTAGCGCTGACTCAAGGCAGCCCACGTCTCGGGCATGATTTGCATGAGGCCGATGGCGCCCTTCGGCGATATGGCGCGCACGTCGCCGAAGCTCTCCGCGCGCATCACGGCGCTTATCCACGCCGCTGGAATGCCAAACCGCTGCGAGGCCTCGGCGACGAAGGCGGCGAACGGCGTGCGGGCAGCTACGATCACGACAGGCCGCGCGGTCGCAGGCTCTGCGCGCACCATGTTGCAGCCGAGCGCCACCACAATCGCAAGACCAAGGGCGAGCGACACGTGGCGGCGGCGCGTGCATTCTTTCGGTGACGTGCGCGTGGTGAACGCGAACATGGCCGGAACGGAGGAAGGGAGTTTGCGGGGAGCCTGTGCGAGGCTTGCAATTGCGTTGCGGTCGAGTGGCACGATCAATCCTCCTCGCGGGTCCAGAGAGGATCAGCCCTGCCGACGATCGTGGTGACGGGGAGCAGGCCAAAATACCGGCCGTCGAGGGAGTCCTCGGACTGCCAGTTCATCAGGAAGACTTCGCCGGCAGGAATGCGCCGGCAGCCCTGCCAGACGGGAAGCGGTCGGCCGCTTCTATCGCGATTGAGGGCATCGCCCATGGCGATCCCGTCGACGGTGATTGCGCGATCGGTGCGGCAGACGGTTTGCCCAGGAAGCGCGAGCACACGCTTCAGCATCGGCACGCCCCTGGGCAGATAGCGGCGCTCGTCGAGGAAGCTCGCGAGGGCCTCGGGCGGCTGCACCACGACGAGCTCAGTGACTTGCAGCGCGCCTGCCGGATGCACGGCGTAGAGGCCAATCGGCACGCTGGCGCTGGCGTTCCAGATCAACCGCGGCAGCGGATGAAAGAGCGCTGATGCTCCGATGCAGAGCGAGGCGAAATACGTCGTCATGACGTAGCCGAAGCGCGTCATGACAGCACCCTCCGCCGCAGCAGCCAGGCGCGATGCTGGTCGCGGCTATAGGGACGCGGCTCGCATCCGGCGCCGAGGCGATTGTGGACATGCCGCCAGTGATCAGGCGCGACGTCGGCCGGATTAACACCGAGCGCCTCGACGGCGTCGATCGCCGCGAAAACACGCTCGACCCTGGGCCAGCCGCTGATGCGCAGCAGAATCTCGCCGCCGGGACGGACGAAGGGCAGCGTCTGATAGGCCTCGCCCGGCGCGATCGCGCGCACGATGTCGATGCGCGAGACAATGGTGCCGTAGTCGTTTGAAGCCCAGCGGACGAAGGCGAAAATCGTGTTCGGCGCGAAGCTCAGCACTCGGCGGCGGCGATCGATAATCGTCTCGGATACATCGCGGCCGAACCTGATCCAGTGCTCGACGCGCTTCTCGAGCCAGGTCAGCTCGACGGCCGTGAGGGCGTCGGGCGAACAAGGCCGTGCCTCCGTGAAGGCCGGATTCGCCATCATGTCTGTCCTCCATCGATTGCGGGGAATTCGCGGGCGAGCAGGTCGCGCAGCATGTCTGCGACGGTCTGGCCGCGCTGGAAGGCCGTGATCTTGATCCGGCCCCGCAGCTCCGGCGTCACGTCGACGGTGAGCCGCGCGGTGTAGAGATCGCCGGCGCCGGGCGCCGCTGCCGAAGGCTCGGGCGTGCGGACCCACGCATCGGGATCGGCCGGCCGAGCGGCGAAGCGGCGATTGGATGGGCGTGCGGTCATCGCATCACCCGATCGACTTCCGCGGCCAGAGCGAAGACCTCGCGCGCAGCGTGACATGCGGCGTCGACGTCGAAGACGAGGCGTCCGGTGCGCGCGGAGTCTGCGAAGACGACGCGCTGGCCGATACGAGCGGCAAGTACCGGCGGGTCGTGATCGGCGAGGCCGTCGGCGGTCTCGCGGGCGATCACGGTGCGCGCTGCGCAGCGGTTGAGCACGAAACGCGGGACAAGCTCGGGGCGGAAGATGCGCGCTTCCTGCAGCAGCTTCAGCATCTCGGCAGAGCCCCAGCCGTCAAGGGGAGACGGCTGCGCGGGGATCAGGACGAGATCGGCGGCGAGCAAGGCCGAGCGCAGCAGGCCGGTGACGCGCGGCGGGCCATCGATGACCACGTGGTCGGCGTCGCGGGCGAGCTCTGGCGCTTCCCGGTGGAGGGTGTCACGCGCGAGGCCGATCACGCCGAACAGGCGCGGCACGGCCTCCTTGGCGCGCTGCGCGGACCAGTCGAGAGCCGACCCTTGCGGATCGGCGTCGATGACCGTGACGCGCCTTCCCTGGGCCGCCCAGGCGCCGGCCAAGTGCAGGGCGAGCGTCGTCTTGCCGACGCCGCCTTTCTGGTTGAGGAGCGCGACGATCACCGCCGCTCCTCCTTCCCGGCTTTTCCCCGGCCGAGCGCGCCGCCAACAACAGAAGAGTTAGATTCTTCGTTAGACTCTAAGTTAGGCGGCGCGGAAGCATTTGATTGGCTTGATGAAAATGCCGATTCCGGTTCCTGATAGCACGAGGATGCGGTTCCTGATGGCACGTGCCTCGCGGTTCCCGATAGCACGACCGCGTCCACAGCTTGTCCACAGGACGCTGTGGACAAGGAAGCGGTGCTGACGAAGGCGAGCAGCTCGCGGTCCCCGCTCGCTCGATCGACGCCAAGGCGATAGCCTGGCAGGGGCTGGCGGCGCGCGATGTCGCGCAGCTCGAAGGCGAAGCGCTTGAACGGCGAAAGGCTCGCCGACTTGGCGTGAAGATGCCGGAAATCGAACCGCCAGCCTGCCGCCTGTTTGCCGGCGTGCTTGCGCACGAGGCGGTAAAGCCAGCGCTCCAAGCCACCCGTCAGCGCGAAATATGCGCGGTCGATTGTCAGCACGAGCGCGTCGTCAAGGACGGCGCGATAGAACCAGTCCGGCACGATGAGATCGACGCCGGCGGCGTTGCCGTGTGCGTCCGCGTGCTCGGTCCACTCGTTGATCCAGGAGAAGCGGTGCATGCGCCGCTCGCTCGCCTGGCGCAGCGAAGTGGCGACCGTGGTGGACTGCAAGCGGTCGAACGCGGCCTTCAGGCGATGATAGTCGCGCGCGCTGGTGCCGCGGCC
>Ga0335073_10002429_pt1 | contig 25454 bp, 16 predicted proteins | sample Lox_Sample_22_FD_207093 | JGI IMG/M metagenome (GOLD analysis project Ga0335073, IMG submission 207093) | Soil microbial communities from Loxahatchee National Wildlife Refuge, Florida, United States - Lox_Sample_2.2 | ecosystem: Environmental > Terrestrial > Soil > Wetlands | place: USA... | reverse complement strand
GGAAACGGAAAAGACGCAAGCCGCGCCTGTGAAAGGTGGGGGTCAGCCGGAAAAAATCTCCGCCAGCTCCTGTGGCGGCACCACTTCGAGCTGCGCGTAGGTACAATCTTTCGGCTGCTTGTCGAAACGCCATCTGCGGAACTGCGCGGTGTGGCGAAATCGCGGACCTTGCATATGTTCGTAGGCGACCTCGACCACCAGCTCCGGCCGCAGCGGCTCCCAGGATAAATCTTTTCCGCGGCTCCAGCGGCTTTGCGCGCCGGGCATGCGGCTGGTGGCCGCATCCGCTTCCGCCCACGATCTCCAGGGATGATTCGCCAGCGCGTTAAGGCGATACGGTTTCAGAAAATCCACCAGATCGCGACGCGTCTGGTCGCTGAAACTCGCGCACACGCCGACGTGCTGGAGCGCGCCCGAATCGTCGTACAGCCCCAGCAGCAGCGAGCCAACACCGCTCTGCTCGCCTTTCTTGTGCCAGCGAAAACCGGCGGCTACGCAATCGCAATCGCGCTCATGCTTAATTTTTAGCATCACCCGCTTATCCGGCTCATACGTTCCCGAAACACTCTTGGCGACCACCCCATCGAGTCCCGCGCCTTCGAATCGCCGGAACCAATCCCGCGCGACGTTCCGTTCCCGCGTCGCGGGCGTAATGTGAAGCGGAGCCGTGGCCGGCCGCAGCACCGTTTCCAGCTTCCGCCTGCGCTCTTCAAACGGGCGCGCGCAATAGTCGCCATGGTCCGCGGCCAGCAGATCGAAGAACACCAGCGAAGCGGGAGTTTCTTTGGCCAGCAGTTTCACTCGCGACGCCGCGGGATGAATGCGCATCTGGAGCGCGTCGAAATCGAGCGCGCCGTTCCGCGCCACCACCAGTTCGCCGTCGAGCGCGCATTTTTCCGGCAACTGCGCGAGCAGCGGATCGATCAACTCCGGAAAATAGCGGTTCAGCGATTTCAGATCGCGGCTCTGAATCAGAATCTCGCCGCCGTCGCGGAAAACGATGGCGCGAAAACCATCCCATTTCGGCTCGAAAATCCAGTCGCCCGCGTCCGGAATTTCGGCGACGCGCTTGGCCAGCATCGGCGGCACCGGGGGATGCACCGGCAGATTCATTCCCCTTCATGCTACCCGGGTTCAGGCCCGGGCGCGCGGCGCCGCTGCTACTGCTTGGTCAGAGCGACCTTCGTCGTCTTATTGGCTTCAATCGTGAAGCTCTGATGAAGCGTGCCAAATTCCCCCGATTCGATACGCAGGTCGTAAGTTCCCGGATTCAGTAAAATTCCCTCGCCAGGACTTTTCAACTGCGCGACGTAGCCGTAATACTTATCATTGATATAGACCGCGCCCGCGTCGCCGGCCGAAAGGCTCCACTGCTCCGGCGCGGCGCTCAATTTGAACAGCCCGAACGGCGGTTTTTCGAGCGGCCGGCGCGTCAGCTTGTAATGAATGTGGATGGTCTTGCCCGGCTCCACGTTGACTTTGGTGACAAAATCCTCACATCGCGGATCGCGGATGGACACCTCAATCTGGCCCAGCGGCGCATCATATTTTTCCGGCACCGTATAACGCGAAGCCGGCCCCGCATACTTGCCGTTGATATAAACCGCCGCGTCATCCGGCCCGCCGCGAGCCTTAACATATCCGTGATCCTTCGCCCCGAAAGCGCTCACCGACAGCATCGCTGCGGCAATCGCCAGCATTCCCGGTCCACTGCGAAAAACGTGCGACCTCATCTGCATCTCCCTTCCATCACTTTGATAAATAAGCCTATATTTTGACTTCTTCGCCCTGATCTGTACCCCTGTTTCATGCGACAAACTTAACCAGATTATACGACTTCGTCCAGGTAAAAACCCATCCTGTCGGGAGGGGATCGTTCTCTCGGCTCAAAACGGGTGATGGTACGATAAGTCGATCCAGACTCGAAGAGGAGGAACGATGCGCGCACTGATGAGTGTTTTGATCGTCGCGACCGGCTTGTTCGCTCAGCAGCCGGCGGCGAAGTCGTTTACCAGCGCGGCCGATGTTGCCGCCATGATGGCCAAGGCCAAGAGCGAACGGAAATCCGATCAGGCCAATTTTATAGACGTCCTGTTGCGCTCCACTCCCTACACCGTGAACCTGGAGTACCGCGTGCGAGGCGTCGATACTCCACCGAGCGTGCACGAAACGGCGGTAGAAGTGTGCTACGTCATCGAGGGCGCGGGAACCCTCACCACGGGTGGGAAACTGGTGGGCGCGAAACGAATGAAATCGAATGAGCTCGGCACCGCCATCGATGGCGGATCTTCGCGGCACATTGCCAAAGGAGACTTCTTTCTGATCCCGGAGAACACTCCGCACGCGTTCCATACCACCGCCGCAACTCTGGTGATCATGTCGATGCATTTGCCGGTAGCGAAAGCCGAGTAGCCTGGCAGGGCGCTGAAAAAGGGGACAGACCGCTCTGTCCACGGCCACGGTCGCACGCGGCAGGAATAACTTACAGGCGGGGACAGAGTAGTCTGTCCCCTTTTTCAGCACCCTGCTAGGGACCCCGTTTTACGACCGCTTCAGCCCCAGCGCGCTGACCATCAATTTGCCGAAAAATCCGCGGCGGCGTTCATTGAGAAACAGCCACGACAGCAGATTCACCAGCGCCGGCGGCTGAAAATCCGGGTCGATCGCGCGGCGCCGGTCGACGATTCCGGCCAGCGTCTCGCGCGGATGCTCGCGAAAATCGTCGAGCATCGCCGTCTGATGCACGCACGAAATGGTGCAGAATGGAGCGCACCCCTTGGGCCGCGCCGCTTCACGGCGAATATCATCGACCGTGTAATTTTCGAGCGGAATGCCGGGGTGCCCGCGCTGCTGCGAACAGTAATGCACCAGCCCGTCTTCGCAGATATAAAGAAACCGTCCGCCGGCGCGGCAATGCCAGTCATTCGCCAGTCCGCGGCCGATGTTCTCCTGAAAATGATCGAAGTGCGCAAAAGAAAACAGGCCGGTTTTCAAATGCCGGAAACGATCGTACACATTTTTATGCTCCGGCGCAAGCGGTTGCAGCTGCCCGCTGTGATCGTGCAAAATTCCGACGGTGCTGGTGAACCCCAACTGGCGGGCGCGGCGCCCGACCACGATCGCGTCCTCGGGATTGCGCACCCCCGCGCCGAGCACGGAATTAATGGTCACGCCGAACTCGCCGTAGCGCGCCATCCATTCCAGTTTCCGCTCCAGCACGCGCAGACTTTTTTTCGAAACCTCGTCCGGAGCCAGATTGTCGATGCTGATTTGCAGATAATCGAGGCCGGCGCGATTCAACGCGCGAATGCGGTCCGGCGTCAGCAGCAGCCCGTTGGTGATCAGCGTGGCGATCGCGCCGTGCTCGCGGATGCGGCGGATGATCGCGTCGAGGTCGGGATGCAGAGTCGGCTCGCCGCCGCTCAGGGTGATAATCGTCGTGCCCAGGCCGGCCAGCTTGTCGATGCGCCGCAGCATGGTTTCAAGCGGCACCGGCGCGGAAGTTTTGTCGTATTCGTTACAGTAAGCGCAGTCCAGATTGCAACGGCGAATCGGCACAATTTGCGCGACAATCGGATGCGACGGCGATTGCATCGCGCGCACGAACATTCGTGTTTCGCGCACCTTGCGCCCGATTTGACGGACCAGCCTCATCATGCGTTTAGATGGCGCGGAACGCCCGGATGGTGCGAAAATTTCGTCTGAATGCGAATTTTGGACGTCGGCTGCGGGATCAACAAGAAAAAAGACGCCCTCGGCATCGACCGCAATCCCGCCAGCCGCGCCGATGTGCTGTGCGACCTCGACCATTTCCCTTATCCGTTTCGCGATTCCAGTTTCGACGCGCTACAGGCGATTCACGTGATCGAACACGTCGGCGACGTGGTGCGGAGCATGGAAGAATTTCACCGGCTGGTGCGCGCGGGCGGGGAAGTGTTCATCGTAACGCCGCATTACACCGATTTCAGCTCGTTTTGCGATCCCACGCACCGCTGGCATCTGAATAGTTTTTCGCTGCGCTACTTCGGCGAGGATCATGGCGGTTTCGGCTATTATTCGCCAGTGAAATTTCGCGAGATTTCGGTGCGCGTGAAGCTACTAGCTTTGTGGCGATGGCTGGGATTCGAGCTGCTGGTGAATCGCTTCACGCGCTTTCGCCGGTTTTGGGAATACTACATGTGCTACATGGTGCGCGGCAAAGTGATCGAGTGGCGGCTGAGCGTAATTAAATGATCGGAAAGATTCTGGACCGGCTGCGTCACGTTCGGCGCCGAACATTGTGGTCCCCGGCGGCGGCGAGTGGACGGCATGGCGAAGATCTGGCGCATCGCTTTCTTCGCGCGCGCGGATTCACGATTGTCGCGCGCAATTTCCGGCTGGCGTCCGGCGAAGCGGAAGCCGATCTGATCGCGCGCGAAGGCGAGGCGCTGGTGATCGTCGAAGTGAAGACGCGGGAACGCGGCGCATTCGGTCCGCCGGAGCGGGCGATCGATGACGAAAAGCGCCGTCATTTGATGCGCGTCGCGCGGGACTACGCGCGGCGCACGGAAACGCCGTGGGAGCGGGTGCGCTTCGACGTGGTGACGGTGCTGCTGACGAAGCCCCCGCGGATCGCGTTGTACCGCGACGCGCTTCCCAGGTAAAAACGCGGGCCGCGTTTGCGGATTGTCTTAAAATCGAATGGATGGATGCAGAAAAAAGGCGGTTGATCTCCACGGCGCGGCGGGAAGAGCACTGGCGGCGCTGGGGACCGTACCTTTCCGAGCGTCACTGGGGCACGGTTCGCGAAGATTACAGCGCGTACGGCACGGCGTGGGATTATCTGCCCTTCGAACAATCGCACCTGCGCGCCTATCGCTGGGGCGAGGACGGCATTGCCGGAATTTCCGACAATCACCAGCGGTTGTGTTTCGCGCTGGCCTTCTGGAACGGCCGCGATCCTATTCTCAAAGAGCGGCTTTACGGCCTCACCGGCACGCAGGGGAATCACGGCGAGGACGTGAAGGAGCTGTATTATTACCTCGATTCGACGCCCACGCATTCCTACATGAAATGCCTGTACAAGTATCCGCAGGCCGAGTTTCCCTACCGGCAGCTGCTGGAGATGAACCAGCACCGCTCGCGCCGCGAGCCGGAATATGAGTTGATCGACACCGGAGTTTTCGACCAGGACCGCTATTTCGATATTTTCGTCGAATACGCCAAGGCCGACGCCTGCGACATTCTGATTCGGGTGACGGCGGTGAATCGCGGGCCGGAACGGGCGGTGCTGCACATTCTGCCGACGCTGTGGTTTCGCAATACCTGGTGCTGGGACGCGAGTCCGGAGCGGCCGTCGCTCACGGCGGCCTCCTGCGGGATCGATATTTCGCATCGCACGCTGGGCTCGTATCGCTTCGACGTCGACGGCCAGCCGGATCTTCTGTTCACCGAAAACGACACCAACACCTGCGCGCTGTGGGGATTCGGCGCCCAGGTTTATTTCAAGGATGCGTTCCAGCGGCGGGTGGTTCACCATCAGGAAAACGCGGTGAATCCGGAGCGGCATGGCACCAAGGCCTGCGCCTGGCACCGGCTGGAACTGGCACCGGGTGAAACCAAGGTGCTGCGCATGCGTCTTTCCGAAGTGAGCGATCCCACCTGCCTGGTCCACGATTTCGACGGATTATTCGCCGAGAGAATCGCCGAAGCGGATGAGTTCTACAGTTTTGCTCCAGCGAATCTTTCCGAGGATGGGAAACGCGTTCAGCGGCAGGCGTTCGCGGGGCTGCTGTGGTCCAAACAGTTTTATCATTTCGTGATTGAAGATTGGCTGAAGGGCGACCCGGCGATGCCGCCTCCGCCGGCGAGCCGCTGGCAGGGCCGCAACTCGAACTGGGTTCATCTGTTCAACGAAGACGTCATTTCCATGCCGGACACGTGGGAGTATCCGTGGTACGCGGCGTGGGATCTGGCGTTTCACATGATCCCGATGGCGCTGGTGGATCCGGATTTCGCCAAGGGGCAACTGCGGCTGTTCCTGCGGGAATGGTACATGCATCCCAACGGCCAGATCCCGGCCTACGAGTGGAATTTCGGAGACGTGAATCCGCCGGTGCACGCCTGGGCCTGCTGGCGCGTTTTTCAGATCGACCGCAAGCTGTCGGGCCAGCCGGATTACGCGTTTTTAGAAAGCGTTTTTCACAAATTGTTGATGAATTTCACCTGGTGGGTGAACCGGAAAGACTCGGAAGGCAGCAATATTTTCGAGGGCGGATTCCTGGGCCTGGATAATATCGGGGTGTTCGACCGCAGCGCGCCGCTGCCCACCGGCGGGTACATGGAGCAATCCGACGGAACCAGCTGGATGGCCATGTTCTGCCTGAATATGCTCAAAATTTCGCTGGAATTAGCTTGCAAAGTGAATCCGTCTTTTGAAGATATTGCCAGCAAATTTTTTGAGCATTTTTTGTATATCGCGTCGGCCATGAACGGCATCGGCAACGGCGGGTTGTGGGACGACACCGACGGTTTTTTCTACGACCGGCTGCGCCTGCCGGACGGCCAGTCGATGCTGCTGCGGGTGCGGTCGATGGTCGGGCTGATTCCGCTGTTCGCGGCGGACACGATAGAGCCGGAGGTGATCGAAACACTCCCCGGATTCGAGCGGCGCATGGAGTGGTTCCTGAAACACCGGCCCGATCTTGCCGGCAACGTCGCTTCGCTGACGCGCGAAGGGATGCAGTCGCGGCGGTTGTTGAGCGTGCTGGTGCGGTCCCGGCTGGTGCAGGTGCTGGAACGGCTGCTCGATGAGACCGAATTTTTGTCGCCGTATGGGATTCGCTCGGTTTCAAAGTTTCACGAACGGCATCCGTTTTCGCTGACGGTGGACGGGCAGGAGCACAGCGTGCGCTATGAGCCGGCCGAATCGAGCACCGGATTATTCGGCGGGAACTCGAACTGGCGCGGGCCGATCTGGTTTCCGGTGAATTATCTGCTGATCGAATCGCTGCAACGCTACAACCACTATTTTGGCGAGGATCTGCTGGTGGAGTTTCCCACCGGCTCGGGAAAACGGGTGACGCTGGGGCAGGCGGCGGCGGAACTGTCGCGGCGGTTGTCGCGCCTGTTCCTGCGCGATCCCGAAGGCCGGCGCGCGGTGTTCGGCGGCGCGGAAAAATATCAGCGCGACCCGCAGTTCCGCGATCACGTTTTGTTCTACGAATATTTTCACGGCGACAACGGCGCGGGCATCGGGGCGAATCATCAGACCGGATGGACCGCGCTGGTGGCGAAGCTGCTGCAACAGTCGGGCGAGTAGGACAACGCAGTTGTTCGTGGTGCGAGTTCGCTACCGTCCGGAGCGCAAGCCTGGCGGCTTACGCCACTGGACAACAGAGGATGTGTCATGGGCCGGCCTGCTGCGATCGCGAAAGTTTATTATTCTGGAAATTGACTGAAGCGACTCCGGCCCAGAAGCGTTTTGCGATTTTCCTGGTGTTCTGCGTGACGCTGGTCAATGCGGGCGCGCAGGTGCTGATCAAAAATGGCGCCAACGGCCTGGGCCATCCCTCCTTGATCGCCACCGGCATCGCGATTCTCACCACGCCGCAGCTTTTTGTCGGCTACTCGCTGTACGCCTTCAGCATGGTGCTGCTGGTGGTGGCGCTGCGGCACGGGGAATTGTCGGCGATTTACCCCGTGATCGCGCTGACGTTTGTGTGGGTGACGATTCTTTCCGCCTACTTTTTCGGAGATCAGATGAATGCGCTCAAATTGGGGGGCATTACGCTGATCGTGGCGGGCGTGGCGGCGCTCGGCCGGGGATCGGGCAAGGGCGCGGTGAAGAAATCATGACGCCGGTTTCTTCCATGCTGTACGTGTTCGTGGCCGGATTCATCGGCAGCTTCGGCGCGGCGTTTTTGAAAGCGGCGTCGTCGCGGCTGCGGCTGAATATGATTGCGCTGCTGGGCAACGGGCACCTGATCGCGGGAATCGTGATGTACGGGTTGTCGTCGGTATTTTTCGTGCGGGGGATGGCGCAAGGCGAGCTTAGCGTCTTGTATCCGATGGTCGCGCTGGGATATATGTGGACCATTTTGTGGTCGCGGATATTTTTTGGCGAGCCCCTGACGTGGGGAAAAATGGGCGGACTGGTGCTGATTTTCGCGGGACTGGCGATGCTCGGATTGGGTCGCAGCGCCTGAGCGCGGCGAGGCAGTTTTCTCCTGTCGTTTGGCAAGGTCCTGAAAAAGGGGACAGACCGCTCTGTCCACGGCCGTGGTCGTACGCGGCATGAATAACTTACAGGCGGGGACAGAGTAGTCTGTCCCCTTTTTCAGCACAGTTTTCTCCCTGTCGTTCAGGCTCCTTAGAAAAATTTGCGGCCGCTCCGCCCGATAACCCAGGACGGCAAGGAACTGTCAGTAACCCGAACAGCACAGGATCGCCCCATACCCCAAGCGACGAGTGGGCCAGATTGACGATCACCGGCCTACGCCAGACATCGGGATGCCTCCCATTACGTTGCAACGAAGTTTCCTAGGACTGCCGTCGCGCGGTCGACTGGAAGCTGCCTGAAGCGCCAGCCATCTGACTTGAGGATATTGGAGGGTTGTGCGGCCGTGCTTGAAGCGAAATGGGATGTGGTTGAAATCGGGATGAATAAACGCCGCGTTTTCGCGATGACCGCAGCCTGGCGCGCCCGGGAAATCTTAAGGATTCGCGTGCGCCATCCAGGGATTGCTCCACCGTGGATCCCGGAGCATTTCTTCATCGGTGAGCGATTTCAGAAATTCGATCAGGTCACGCTGGTCATCGGGGGTCAAGTGAATTCGCCGGAGAATGTCCGACTTGTCCGGATCAGCCATTGTTCCCCCGACGGCGTAGTGATGGACCACCGCTTCAAGGGTCGGCAAGCTTCCATCGTGCATGTAGGGCGCGGTGACGGCGATGTTCCGTAAGGACGGCACGCGGAATTTCCCGATGTCGCCGGGCTGGTGAGTGTACTCATACAACCCGCGATTGGGCGCGACGTAGGTTGTCACTCCCGTGTTGAAAAAAGCGGCGAACTTTCCGGGCGGCGACTCCGCTCCCTCGCAGCGGATGGCGCCGCTGAAGTTCCATCCTCCGTGACACTGGAAACAGCCGCCGCGTTCGCTCGAGGAGAAAATGATCTCTCCGCGCTTGGCCGAATCCGAAATCGCGGACGAATCCCCGCCCCAACGATAGCGGTCGTAGGGAGAACGCATGGAAATGATGGTTCGTTCGAACGCGGCGATCGCCTTGGTGACGTTATCGAGGATGTACGGGTCGCGTTGGCCGGTGAAGGCTTGCGGGAACAATCGGCTATATACGGGATCGGTGTGCAGCATCGCCAGAAACTGCGGCTCGTGGCTTTTTAATCCAAGCTCGACCGGATGCTCGCCGAGCATGGGAGTCAGCATCTGCTGTTCGAGCGAGGTCAGCGCCGGGTTGGCCCAGGTCAGCAATGGAACATAGGCTACGTTTACCAGGCTCATGCTGCTTCGCGGGTGAAGCTGGCCGGTGGCGCCTTCCGCGTGGGCGCGACCGTCGGTGAAGGCGAGTTCCTGACGGTGACAGCTCCCGCAGGATTTGGTCCCGTTGACGGACATGCGTTGGTCGTAGAAGAGATAGCGGCCAAGCTCCACTTTGGCGACGCTCATGGGGTTGTCGGGCGGAACGAACGGACGCGGAAATCCCCGCGGCAGATCCCAGTGGAACTCTCCCGCGATCAGGCTCGCGGCGAGGGCGAAGCCGGGAAGGAATCGCTTACACAAGCACGGTCCCCGTCTGGGAGGTGTCATAACCGGCCAGCACCTCCAGCCTGCGCCGCAGCGCGGCCCGCTGAAGAACGTCCATGAACGCCTTTACCGCATGCAGCTCCATGGTGCGCTTGCGCATCACCAGGTCATAACGCTCGCTGTGCAGCGGAACAAAATCGAGACGAAACGTTTTCGCCGCGGAACGCGTTCCCAGGCAAACATCCGCGTCTCCGGACAGCACCGAGTAAGCGGCCGCCAGGTGACCATAGGCCAGCCGATCGTAGCCCTGCACCCGGCGAGGATCGATGCCGGCCTTCGCGAGCAGTTTATCCAGCAATGCCCGGCTTCCGGAACCCGGCTCGCGATTGACGAACCGGACATTTTTTCTGGCCAGATCCTCGATCCTGCGAATGCGCGCGGGATTTCCCAGGCGTAAAATCAGACCTTCCTCCCATCGCGCAAAGGTGACCACGGTGAAGTCTTCATCGGGGAACTCGCGGCGAATGAAGGGGAGATTGTATTCTCCGGTTTTCGGATCTTCGAGATGCGAACCGGCGATGTGAATTTTGCCTTGTTTGAGCCAGGCCAGAGCCAGCTTGCTCGACGCGGAGGCCACCACGATCTCCACGCCGCTGATTTTTTCCACCATTCGGGACAGCAAGCCCGTTGCGGGATCGCACCCGGCGAGCACCAGGCGTTTTTGCGTGGCGTCTTCCTTCGAGAAGATGACCAGGTCCGCGCTCCCGTTGGCGCGCGAGGTTCGCTTGACGATGCCATCGGCCTCGGGCATGAAATACGGTGAAGCTGAGACGGGAACGCCCACCCAGTGCGTCCCCATCTGGCAAATCCGAACCGGCTGGCCCCGGGCGGGCGTTTCGGCGCTGAGCACGTCGGCTTTCATCGATTCGGGCGACGCTTCCGGCCCTTGCCGGATGGCAAACAACTCGTCGACCGTGACCTCCAGTTCGCGAGCCAGACGCAGGGCAACTTCGGTATTCGGAACGTAGGTGCCGGCTTCGATCGCATAGATCGTTTGCCGGCTGACATGGACCCGGCGAGCCAGGTCCGCGGCCCGGACGGCCCGGCTTTTCCGCACCTGCGCCAGCCGGTTTTCGATCCCTGGTTTCATCTACTTCCTTAATTGGACCACTTCCAGCCTGGTCAGCATGCGAACCGACCGTGCTCCCGGTTTGTCTTTGGGCGCCACCAGGCGAAAGCGTCCCTGCGCGCCGAACAGCGGCTTGCCGTTGGCCGTGTCGGCGAGAAGAATCTGGTTATCGATGAAGGAAGGGTCCAGTTCGGCCAGCGAGAAAACGACTTCATAGCCGTCCTGCGCTTCGGCCAGAACATAGCCGGCCAAGGCTTTGCCGCGAAGCTCACTGCCTTGCGGAACGCCGGCTTTCTTTAAGACGTCGTGCAGCCAGACACCCTGATAAACCGTCTCCATTCCATTGTTCGTGGTGCGGACCGAGGCGCGCGGCATTTTGGCGAGATCGTCCGCCGTCAGGGTGAGCTCCTGTTTCACCGCGCCCGTCACCTGCACGGACGGCTGCTTTTCCTGCGCGCTCAGAAGGGTCGCAAAAAGAGCCGCGAAAACCAGAGAGCGTCGTGTATACATGACTACCAGCTTAACTGTCTCACCATAGCAGCTTCAATCCGAACTGGATCTGGCGCGAGGTGGTGGAGGTACTGGTGATCACGCCGGCGGTCGGAGAAACGGCCGGAGTGAAGGTCACGGGGTTGGGGGTATTGAAATTGGCGTGGTTCAGAATATTGAAAAACTCGGCGCGGAACTGGAGATTCAGCTTTTCGCTGATGCGCGTGTCTTTGTGCAGCGAAAAATCCCAGGTTGCCAGGCCAGGCCCGATCAAAGTGTCGCGTCCCAGGTTGCCCCAGAAGCCGCTGTTGTTGGGGGGCGCAAGAAACGCCGCTGGATTGAACCACTCATTCGGCGAGCCGATAATCACGTTGCCGGTGAAATTCGGATTCACGAACGGCCGCACCGGATTTTTGGTGTCGCCGCTATTGGACGGGTTGTAGCTGAGCTGCGGAGTAAACGGAAAACCGCTCTGCAAGGTGATGATGGAGCCGACGCTCCATCCGCTGGCCAGCCGATGGCGCCAGTTCGGAAGCTGATAGACGAGACTGATCACGGCGGCGTTGCGCACATCGAAATTCGCCAGTCCGCGGTCGGCGCGAAGATCGAAGGGATTGGAGAGGAGGGCCGGCTCGTTGCCGGAGGTGGTGGAGTTGAGAGAATCGCCGTCGTCGATGGTCTTCGACCAGGTGTAAACTCCGCGCGCGGTGAAGCCATGGTCGAAACGGTGGTTGAGATCGACCTGCAACGCGTTATAGGCGGCGTCGCCTTCCGAAAAATAGGTCCACGTGGGACCGAGGCTCGGCTGCGGCTTGGTGGACGTAGGGTTGTAATAGGTCCCGGCGGGAACCGGCGTGCCGGCCAGCGCCGCCGGGAAACTCGAGGGATAGACGGCGGGACAGGGCGAGGCCGGACAAACGACCGGGAAGGGCTCGTTGGTGTCGACGCCCACCAGTTCATGATACCCGTGCGAGCCGACGTAGCCGAGCGTCAGCGCGGTGTTGGCGGTGATTTCCTGCTCGACGCGGAGCGACCACGAGATGAGCGTTGGCGAATAGAGATCGGGCTCGACGCCGCCGGGCACGATTTTCGCGGCGGCCGGCACGGGCGCCGACTGCGACAACGGAAACTGCGAAACCAGGGCGTTCGCCAGGCTGTACGTCGGATTGTACGGCGCGTTCTGATCGGTGCGGTAACCAAGGGCATCCTGGAGATCGTTGAACATGCCGAAACCCGCGCGCAGGACCGTTTTGCGCGAACCCGAAATCGGGTTCCAGGCCAGGCCCAGCCTCGGCTGCGGCAGAAATTTAGCGCGATTCACGGTGAAGACCGAGGAGCCGATGGTGGGCTGCGCGTTGATGGCGCCGCCTGTATATCCGTAATTGGACGCGCGGCCGAAGGCTTCATTCCAGCCGTTGTCGAACTCCTGGCGATAGCCGACGGTCACGGTGAGTTTCGGCGTGAACCGCATCGAGTCCTGCACGTAAAAAGCTCCCATGAACATACGCCAGCCGAGCGGGGTTGGAGTGGGATCGTAGACCAGCGTGCCGGTGCCCTGAAGAAATGTCTGAAGGCTGGTGAAGGTATCCTGGCCGTACTGGCTGAGCGCCAGCTCTTCGTTCGATTGCAGGCGCTGGAACCAGACGCCGGCGTCGATTTGATGAATCCCGTGGGTTACCGCCACGTGGTCTTCATAGGTGAAGATGTTTCGAGCGACGTGCAGATTGCTGCCGTTGTTGGCGCCGGCGAGTCCAATGGCGGCGGCGGGATTGGAGGCCGAGCTTCCTCCGACGTTGAGGGCCCCCAGCGGATCGCCCGAAAGGAAGCCGGGCAGAGCCGCCGCGGGTGTGCCCGGTGTCGGCTCGCCCGTGAAGAAATAGGCGCCGCGCGAATATCCGAAGATCGCGGAATTCACGATCGCCGGCGAAAACACATGGGTCTCATGCAGGCTGGCGACCTGTTCGCGAAGCGTTGCCGAATCGGCCATGTACGAATTGGTGCTGGTGGGCGTGAACGAACTGCTGTCGTCGATGGTGTAGATGCCGCTCAACAGATCGTTGGCCGAAAAAACATGGTCCAACCGGGCGGTGCCGAAGTCGTCGCGAATGGTCTGCAAAGGGCTATTGAAGGCCTCGGCGATGCCGCCGAAGTCGGGCGCGCCGGGCGTCGGCGCGGGCCACGCGTTGATCAGCGGAGAGACGCCGACAAAGGCCAATCCTGATGCCGAACAGGAGCTCGGCGCGGGACTGATCAGCGAGCAGGGCAGAGATCCGCTGCGCGCATTGTTATCGGGCACCAGGTCGACGCCAGCCTGATGCAGGTGCTGCTGGAGGCCTTCAAAATTGGCAAATATAAACGTCTTGTCTTTCTTAATGGGCGCGCCGACCGCGGCGCCAAACTGGTTGCGCTGAAATCCGGGCACCGAGGGTCCGTTGAAAAAATTGCGCGCATCGAGGCCGCTGTTTCGCAGGAACTCATAGAGCGAACCGTGGACCTCATTCCCGCCGGAGCGGGTGACCATCACCACCTGCGCGCCGGGACGCTTTCCATATTCGGCGCTGTAGCTGTCGCGCAGCAGGTTGAATTCAGCGACGGCGTCCACACCCAACAACTCCTGGCTGACGCCTCCCGGCTGCATGTTGTTCTCGGCCGCGCCGGTGAATTCGACGCCGTTCAGGAGATACAAATTCTGCTGCGGACGGTTGCCGGAAACCGCGAAATTGTTGCCGTTGGTGGAATTCGAGACGCCCACGCCTCCGACCTTTTCCGCGGTGAAATTGACCACCCCAGGATTGAGCGTCATCAGTTCATCAAAACTGCGGCCGTTGAGCGGCAGGTCGCGGATCTGCTGGCCGTTCACCAGACCGGAGATATCCGCAGTGGTGTTATCGACCAAGGGGGCATCGCCGGTGACCGTTAAGGTCTGGCTGCTCTGGCCGACCTGCATGGTCAGATCGACGGTTGCGGCTTGACCGACCACCAGCTGGATACCGGTACGCAGCTCGTCCGAGAAACCGGTCTTCGAGGCGCGGACCTGGTAATCGCCGACCGGCAGCGAGGCGACCTGATAGTATCCGGCGAGGTCCGTTACGGTGCTGCGAACCGCGCCGGTATCGGCATTGGTCACCGTCACCGCCGCGGATTGCACCACGGCGCCGGAAGCGTCGGTAACGGTGCCGGAAAGAGCCGCCGAGGTCTGCGCCCCGAGGGGCGCGAGCGTAAGCAAGACAACCAAACAGCCTTTCGATGTGTTTGTCATGTAAACGAATCATTGTATCTAAAACAGGACAATCGCGGGGGGGGGCCCGCACGGCTTTCGCGTTAGGAGAACAGGGTGGGGCCTAGATGCAACCGTGCTCCAACCGGCAGGTCAATCTGGTTAGTGGCTGGCGCCGCGGCAGGTCTGAATGTTGAACTTTTGTGCTCAACCCTTACGCTGGACTGTCCCGCTCAAGCGACGGCTTAGGGGGCACTTTTTTTCCCGCCTTGGCGCGTCGCGATGATTTGTATCGTGATGTTTCTGGGAAAACCAACACTTGTATTAGGATCTCTGAATCGTTCAATCATCATTGGGAAAGGTGGTCCGCCGATGTCAGCGCCGGTGTTGCGGGATGTTGCCAGGTTTTCCGTCGTCCTTCTGATATGGCAGGCGATGGTGTCGACCGGGTACGCCGAGCCGCCGGGCGAATTTTCGACGCGCGCATCGCGTGCCGCCGCCAGCCTGCCTCTGCGTAAGCCGATCCCTGTTCTTTCGCAACGGTTGAACATGTCCTCGCCGTTGGCAACGCCCTTCGTTGCCCCGATCGCGCCCGCTGCCCAAGGCGTTCTCGCCCAAGTCTCGCGGCACGCGGGAGAACCGATCAAACGAGAAGAGACGGCGAAACCACGAACCGTGCCGGCGACCTCGGTCTCCTTCGGCGGACCGGCGAATTCAGCCGATCCGTACATCGAGGCCGAAGCGCAGGCCCTCAATAACGATCCCAATCAGATCTTCGCTTTCGTGCGGGATCAGATCGCGTTTGAAGCTTACGTGGGCTCGCTACGGGGAGCGCGCGGGACGCTTTGGAGCAAAGCCGGGAACTCTCTCGATAAAGCGAGCCTGCTGATCGCCCTGTTGGGGGCGGCCGGAGTCAGCGCTCAATATGTCGAAGGCACCCTCTCTTCCGCATTACAGCAACAGCTGATCCTGTCCATGTTTGCGGCGCCCTATAACGTAGCCGGCTGCCCGCCAGCGACTGCCCTGAGGGCTAACCCCGCGACCGACCCGACTCTGCTTGCCACTGTTGCCAATCACTACTGGGTGGAAATCGGCCCGGGCAATACACCGGCCGACCCTAACTTCCCCAGCGCGTCGATTGGCCAGACCTTCGGGGCGCCCGTCAGCGAATTCGCGACGGTCCCCGCCAGTTTGCAATCGACGGTGACTTTTCGTCTGGATGTGGAGACCTACTCCGCTGCGTCTTCTTTCTTCGGCCTGGCCAGTCCGCTTTCTACTCAGGAGGTGCTCAACGAAACCATCAGCAGCGCGGATCTGGTCGGCCGTCCGGTGACGTACGGGCACCAAGTGACCTCGACAACGGAGGGGTTCGTAATCACGGCCACAACGAATACCTATACGCCGTATCTGCGAGTCTCGGTCGACGCCGCGAATCCCCAGCAGGATCAACTCCTCAGCGGCACCGCCTACCAGGATGTCTTGACCGATTTCCCGCTAGGCACCCAGGTGGTGACCGGGATCTTCATGTACATGGACGAAACGGATTCTCAAGGAAACGTCCAGACCTTTGAACGCACGCTGTTCGACCGGATCGGCTACGCGGCCCGGCAAAGCGGCGCGACGATTACGGTAAGTGCTTCGGCGAGCACTTCGCCGGCAATAGGCCCATTCGACCTGTACACCGTCAATGCGCTGCCGAATCTTCAGGACCCCTCTACTCTGAGCGAGTATCAGACAGCTTACACCAGCGCCCGGAGCACCCTGGCTTCCCTGCAACCGGCGCTCAACAACATCAATCAGGCTTCTCCCTCGGCGTCCGACCAGGTAACCATCGAGAGCGCGCAAGTTGCCGTGACGGACATGCTGGTCGCCACCGGGAGGTATGAGACCGCGGGATTTATGACCGCCTCGGATACGGCCACCTCGCAATCGAGCTCCACCTACTACGTTAAGGCGTATTTCAACCAGCCTCGCCTGATCGGATTACTTTCCCTGGTTCCCTCTGGGAACTCCGTCGCGCAGAGCAGCGTATCTCTGGCGCTTGACCTGCGCGCCGATGACGTTTTCGTGGCGGCGCCACCGATGCAAGTCGGGAACGCCCCCTTTTATTACCGGGTCCGGCGCGGCTTCGACGAAAACGGAGTGGAAACCGCGCAAATGGCCGCTCTGGCGCAACAGAGCGGAAATGCCGCGGTCCTGCCATCGAGCACGGCCCTGATTTTCCAGGCGGCCCAGACTCAAGGCATTCCGCTGGTCACACTTTCCTCCGACAACGCCAGCGAGCTGAACGGTTTGCAGATATCCGCCGACGCCATGGCACGCATCTCCAATGCGCTCGCCGGCGGCCAGGCGGTGATGGTTCCGGCGAGCAGCCCGCTGATCAATGGAGTTCCCACGATTGGCTGGTATGAAACCGATGGGACAACGGGTTATACGGTCGGCGTGCTCGAAGACGGCGGCAATCAAGCGATCACCGAGTACCCTTTCCTTCTGGGCATCGTGACCGGAGCGATTGTCGCGATTCTCGCTGTCGCGGGTTTCTTTTTCCCGAACTACCTGCCGCCGCCAGTGGCCGGCGCCGGCGGGGCCGCGATCGGCGTGGGTGTCGCGGCGTATATCGCGGGCGGCACACTCGTAGCTCCTGCTCTCTTTTTGACGGGCGCGCTGTTGGGCCTTCTGCTGGTTCTCGCTCTCGCTTGTCTCATCGCGGCCGGGGTTTCCTACTATGGTTCAAATTCGAACTACGGCAATTTCGCAAGGACGCCCGGCTCGCTCCGGCAAGCGGGCTTGTCTGCCTCCCCGCGTACCGCCGAGGCGCCGGCCAACCTGCCCGACGTCGCCTTGCCAATGGTGCTCAATCTCGGAGCCGGCGATTTCAGTTCAACTCCGTTGACGGTGACGCCGGGTGTCAGCCAAGTGGTCCCTACCGATAGCGCATTCCTGCCGCTGGCCTTCGGGACCACGATCACCAATACCGAGGGCCAGACGGATGCCTTTTCATTTACCGAGAACCCGCCGGCAGGCTTCTCGGTCGAATCCAGTTTGCCATCCTTAACGATTCCGGCGGGGCAGACCGGACACATGGAAGTTTGTCTGGTTCCGACCTCGCAGCTACCGGCGCCGGGCGCGAGCGAAAGTCTGGGAGTTACAGCGACCGCAACGAGCACCAACGCGACCGCAAGTGCATCATTCTCGATGCCGGCGGTGCAGGGCGTCGCGCTCTCGGCGTCTCCATCGAATATTTCCACGACGCCGGGACAGGGGGCTTCTTCAACCCTCCAGATTCAGTCAACCGGCAACGTCTCAGCCGAGGTGACGCTGACATCCTCGGCGCCTTCCAACTTGACCGTTTCCGGGCTTACCTCTCCAATCAGCCTGGCGCCGGGCGCGACGACCACTCAAACCATCACACTGACGCCCGGGTCAGGATCCCCGCTCGGGACGGAGCTGCAAGCAACGATCACCGGCACGGTCACGAACAGCTCTTCCACTCAGCCCGACGAAGTCATGATTTCCGTGACTCCCCAAGCCGCGCAGGCGCTGTCCGCCACGCAAGCCGCGCAGAGCGCCGGCGCGCTAGGACGTCCCGATATCGCGACCACGCTTTCCGGTTTATCCGGCGCGATCAACACCGCTCTTTCCTCGTGCAGCGCCGCATCGCAGGCTGCGGTGGCCGCTTACGTCAATAACCTGATCCAGGAAATGAACGCGCCGTACTTGCAGAATTTTGTTTCACAACTACAATCGGCGGCGACGGCGATTTCTTCGGCTTCCTGCTCCACGCTTCCCGCCGCGCTGACGCAGTTGAGCAACATTTTATCGAGCCTGAACACGGTGCTCAGCTCGCCCGCGGCGTATCCGTTCAATTTGTCGCTGCTGCCGAATTCGAGTGTCGCGCAGCCGAATCAGACGTCGCAGTTCCAGGTCTTTTTGCAAAATAATTCGACGACGACGAATACGTACACGCTCAGCCTCGGCGCGCTGCCCTCGGGAGCGAGCGGATCGTTGAGCCAGATGAGCGTTATGCTCGCGCCGGGTGCATCGACGTCTTCGAATTTCCCGCTGGTCAGTATCACGCCAACCACGGCGCAGAGTTTCCAGTTTGCAGTCAGCGCGTCGATCAACGGACTTTCCGGCAGCACGCAGACGGCTTATGCCACGATGAACGCGCGCAGCACGTTCCTGGCGGTGAATGACGTGACCGCGACGCCCGGATTCACCAACGCCGGCGTACCGGTGGATGTGACTACGCACATCGCCAACGTGGTCAACCAGAACATGAGCGTTCAGGTGAGCCTGTCGGTGATCAACTCCAGCAACACGACAGTGATCGGGCCAGTGAATCAGACGGTGACGCTTTCGGTGGCGAGCCTTCTGACCACGGTCGATTTCGGACAGATTAATACGACGGGCCTGGCGGATGGAACCTATACGCTGGCGGTTTCGGTGATCAATCCTTCAACGAACCAGGTGATTCCGGGTGGAACAGGATCGGGAACTTTGCTGATCGGATCGCCGGTGACGGCTACGCTTACGGGAGCGCCGGCGACGCTTGCGCCGGGCAATGGCGTGGTCACCAGCACGCTGAACGTCGCTACCACCAGCGCCGGGCCGTCGAGCGATACGCTGACGCTGCTCGGGTCGGTTGCGGTGAGCGGGGGCGGCAACGCGGTCGCGGCGACGGGCAATACGGCTTATCTGTGCGGACAAAATTCGATCAGCGTCGTTGACGTGACCACGCCGGCGTCGCCGAATGTGCTGTCGAGTTTCGGAGCGAGCGATCTCGCCGGGAACGGAGGAACATGCCAGTTGTTCGGCGCGAACGATCTGGTCGAGTTGACCGCGACCGGCGGCAGTAGTCATAACCTGGTGACGTACAACATCGGCACCCCAACTTCGCCGAGCAAGATTGGCGGACCGTCGGCGGTGACCCCGGGCGACAGCATTCAACCGTTCATCGTCGCGATGGCCTTTAACGGCGCCACCGCGTATTTCACGACGGCCTGGTTTAATTACTACATCGACGGCAACGATATTTATCAACAAGCCGGCGACACCTTCGATTACGATTTGAGCAATCCCGCGTCGCCCGCTTTTCTCTCCGCGATTCAGCCGACCGACAGTTCGCCGCATTTTGGAATCGCGATTCCGAATTCGTCCACGCTACTGTTCGGGTCGACCACGGCCAGCGGCAGCGACACCAACGGCCAGGCGAAGGTGGAAGCGGTGAATATCAGCAATCCATCGAGTCTCGCGCTGGGCAATTCGGTGACGATTCCGCAGGCTTCGTGGGCCACCACGATCACGCCGCAAGGGAATCTTGCGCTGGTGACGGGATTCACCACCGGCTGGAACAATCCGGGCGAACCGAATTTCGATCCGACTGGCGATTTGACGCTAACGGCGCTGGATATTACTACGCCCGCCAGTCCGGCGGTGATCAGCACCGTGGTCACGAATATTTCCACGTTCCAGGTGCTGGGCGCGGCCGCGCTGGGAGGCAATCAGTTCGCGGTGGCGATTGCGCCGCCGGCAGCGAATGCGACGGGGCCCGGACAAATCGTCTTTGTCGACGCGTCCAACACCGCGAGCCTTGCGTACACGAGCGCCGCGACGGTTCCTGGACTTGCGGGAATTTTCCTGAGCGGCAGCACGCTTTACGCCGCCACGACAGCGGGACTGAACGTTTATCAGGTGACGATTCCGATTATCAGCTACACGGCGACGGTGCAGATTGCGAATACTCCGCCGGCGGCTTACAACTCGTCTTCCTTCAGTGTCACGCCGACGAGTATTACGCCGGGCACTGGGTACGACACCGTCGTCTGGACCAATCCTCCGTCGAACACGATTACCTGGACGTCGAACGTCACCGGCATTCAGCCAGGGCAGGTGATCCCCGTCGATGGCGGAGGGTCCGTCAACTTTACCGTCACCGCCGGATCGGGCACGATCACGCTGCCGCAGGTCAACGTGAACAGCGCGCAGATTCTGGGAATCACTCCCAGAACGCAAACTGTCGCACCGGGGCAGCTTGCGCCTTATATGCTGACGGTCAATAATCCGACCGCCGCGCCGATCACTTATTCGCTGGGCGTCAGCGGCGTCAACCCGGCGTGGGTCACGCTGCCATCGAGCGTCACCGTGGCGGCCAACAGTTCGAGCACGGTGCCGCTCAACCTGAGCTCGGCCGTGGCCGATATCGCCGGCACTTACAATTTCACTGTCAACGCGAGCTCGGCCGGATTATCGGGATCGGTTCAGGCCACCATGATCCTGACCGGCTCGGGCACCATCGGCGCGGTCACTTCGGGCAATACGCTGGGCGTCAGCGTATTGTTGACTCCGTCAACTAATACCGGTGGCCAAGGCACTCCCGCGGTTTATACCGCGCAGTTGACCAACGCCGGAAGCGTCAGCGACACCTATTCGCTTTCGGTCAGCGCTCCCGGCGGATTTGCGGCGTCCTTCGGCTCGACCAGCATCACCGTGCCGCCGGGATTGTCGAATTTCCGCCAGACGACGCTTCGGATCACGCCGCCGCAAGGCGCAAGTCCAACTCCGGTGAACTTCACCGTCACCGCGACCTCGCAGGCCAACCCGCAGATCAGCGGAGCGGCCACCGGCACGCTGAACGTCGCCTCCACCGGAGTGTCGCTGAGCCTGAATCCGCCGGCCGTCAATCCCGGCGGGACGTTCCAGTTGACCGTCCGCAATCTGGGAATGGCGACGGACACCTTCACGCTCGCGCTCGGCGGACCGGCGGCGGCCATTTCGCGTCTGCCAACCAGCAGCATTCAGCTCGCCGCGGGACAATCCGAGAATCTCGCGATCGCCGTTGGAGCCGCGCCGTTTGCTGTGCAGGGCAGCCTCGGACTGGTGGTCACCGCGACCGGCGGCGTCACCGGATCGACCACCGGAACCGTGAATATACCCGCGAGCAAGAGCGTCTCGGCCGCGTTCAGCCCGGTGCGGACGGGGCTCGCCGCGCCCGGACCGGCCACGCTCAACTTGCTGGTGGATAACACCGGCTCGGTGAACGATATTTACGTCGCCAGCATTATTTCTACCAGCGGACCCGTCACCGCGCAGCTGGTCGACGTCACCGGTCTACCGGTCACCACCACGTCGCCCTTCGCGATCCCCGGCGCGGGAACGGGTGAACTTCAGGTGAACGCCAACCTCACCGGCACCACCGACGCGACCGTCACCGTGCGAATCACTTCGCAGAGCGACCCGAGCGTGACCACCACCGCGATCGGCACCATCGGCATCGGCACGGAAGTGCCGGTCGCCGTAGCCGGAAAAAATCGCAACGCGCAAACCGGCAAGTACACGTCGCTCGACGGCGGATTGTCCTACGATCCGGACGAAAATCGCCTGACCTATTTATGGACCATGGTTTCGACGCCGGCTGGCAGCGCGCTGAATTCGCTCACCGGCGCGACTACGCCGCAACCCGATTTTCTGCCCGACGTCAACGGCGTCTACACTTTCCATCTCGTGGTGAACAACGGATCGGCCAGCAGCCTGCCGAGCACGGTGCAAATTACGGCGTATACGTCTTCGATTCCGCCCAACGCCAATGCCGGAAAACCGCTTAATGCCGAGGCCGGCGTGCCGGTGACGCTTAACGGCAGCGGCAGCGATCCGAATCTGAACAACACACCGCTGACCTATTCCTGGACGGTCGCATCGGCGCCAGCCGGCAGCGCGCTCGCCGGGCGCGTGATTGGAACCACGGCCTCGCCCAGCTTCACCGCCGATGTCGCCGGAGCCTTCACGCTTGCGCTTCAGGTCAGCGATACGTTCGGCTCGGCGAGCGATACGGTGGTCATCACGGCCGCGAATCCCAATGTGCCGCCCAACGCGGTCGCCGGAAATAATCGGCGCATTCTGCTGAACATGCCGGTGATGGTCGATGGCAGCGGCAGCTTCGATCCGGATAACGGACCGGCTCCGCTCAGCTATCAGTGGCATTTCGTGTCGTCGCCGCTCGCCGACGCCGCGCTTCAGAACGCGCAAACCAGCAAGGTGACGTTCACGCCCACGACCCCTGGTTTCAATGTGGTGCGGCTGGACCTTTCCGATGGCACCGCGACTTCCTTCGATGAAACCACGGTAATGGCCGCGAATTTCTGCGACGCCAACGCCGACGGTGTGATCAACCAGATCGATTTCGATCTGATCACCGCGCTGATCGGAACCACGGCGCAGCCTGGCGATCCGCTGGACGTGAACGCCGATGGACGGATCACTTCAGCCGATCTTCAGATCTGCCAGGCGCAGAGCGGGCAGCCCGGATTGCCCAGCTTGTACGCGGCGCCGCCGGCTCTGGCGTTTCAATATGTGATCGGCGGAGCCTTGCCCGCCGCGCAAACGATGGGCCTGGTCGCGGGCGTCCCGAATGCGGCGTTCACGCTCTTCGTCGACGTGCCGTGGATCGTGGTGTCGCCGCCAGGCGGTTCCACCGGAGCCTCGGGAATCGGCGTGGGCGTCACCATCAACCCGGCGGGCCTCGCCGCGGGCACCTACACCGGCGACATCTACGCCTTCGCCAGCGGATTCAACAGCCCGTCGCCGGTGCACGTTCAGTTGACCGTTTACAACACGCCGCAATTTATTTTCGTGCCGTCCAGCCTGAGCTTCACGTATCAGATCGGCCAACCCGCGCCGCCGCCGCAATCGATCAGCGTGGGTGCGAGCGGCGCCAACGTGAACTTCTCCGTCGCCGTCAGCGGAGCCAGCTGGTTGAGCGCCTCGCCGAGCGTCGGCATGACTCCGCAAGCCGTCGCCGTCACCGCGACGCCCACCGGCTTGAATCCGGGAAGCTACACCGGCACGCTGACGTTCACCGCTCCGCTTGCCTCGACGCAGACCGTACCCGTGACGCTGACCGTCAATCCCGCGCCTCCGAGCATTGCGCCGTCCGGAATCGTGAACGCGGCGAGCCTGCTCACCGGACCCGTAGCGCCCGGCGAATATCTTCTGCTGAACGGCGCGGGATTCACCAACTCCGGCCAGAGCCTGTCGCCGCCGGGAAAGAATCTGCCGTTTCAGCTTGCGAACACGCAGGTTTTCTTCGACGCTTTTCCGGCGCCGCTGGTATCGGTGAGTCCAATGCAGATCGAAGCCATCGTCCCCTTCGAGCTGGCCGGCCACAGCAATACCGTGCTGAAGGTGGTTAACTTCGGCGTCCCGTCGCCGGACGTGACGTTGAACGTCGCGCCGGCCGCGGTCGGCGTCTTCACCGCGAACAATTCCGGAACCGGGCAAATCTCCGCGCTCAATGCCGATTCCACCGCGAACGGCCCCGGCAACCCCGCCGCGCGCGGCTCGACCATTACCTTTTATCTGACCGGGGCCGGTCAAACCAATCCGGGCGGCGTCGACGGCCAGCTTATTCCGCCGGGTCCGCCGCCGGTGCTGCCGGTTTCGATTCAAATAGGAGGGCAGCCGGCGCAAGTGACCTTTGCCAGCGGCGCGCCGAGCTTTGCCGCCGGACTCATTCAGGTGAACGCCGTGATCCCGCAATCGATCGCGCCGGGCGTTGCCGTTCCCGTGTCGGTCACCGTGGGAACATCCACAAGCCAGACAGGAATCACGTTGTCAATCCGTTAAGGTGGGCGCAGGGGGCGTACTCTTCTGTCCAAAGTACTAGGAAATCATATCCCACCGATCTAGTACGTGAATACAGGAAGTTCTATTAGCGAATCGGTAAGAGCTTCGTCTGTCGGCAGCCGAGGGGTCGCCGATAGGTTAACGCGAGGACTGAATGATTCGCGTGCCATTTTCTATCTCATTGATTCTTTTAGCTGCTGGTTTGGCCGAGGCGCAAGTTTCCCTCGGTATCGGCTCCGGATCCGCGAGCCCAGGCTCGACCGTTGCTCTGGAACTGAGTTTAACCGATCCTGCCACGGACCCTCCGGCTTCGGTCGAGTGGACTTTGAGCTACTCGGCCACGGATTTCTCCTCGGCGACGATTGCCGCGGGTCCGGCGGCGACCGCGGCGAATAAATCGGTAAACTGCAACTCGTCGGCAGGCTCGATCGTTTGCGTGGTTTCGGGTGCGAATGCCACGACTATCGGGACGGGTGTCCTTGCCACCGTGTCGCTGGCGGTATCGGATTCGACGACGGACCCGTCATCGTCGTTGCAACTTTCAAGTCCCGATGCCGTGGACACAACAGGCTCTATGCTCGCGGCATCGACCACCGGCGGAACGGTGACGATCACGGCGCTCGCGCTGGATGGGTTTTCGTGTAATTCCGTATCGATTACTCCACCGGCGACGGCGACCTGCACGGTGGCGTTGAGCTACAGCGCTCCAAGTGCGGCGGCGGTCGCCCTCAGTTCGTCCCCGGCCGGGGCCAACTTGCCATCGAGCCTCACGATCCCGCAAGGTTCGAGTTCCGGAACTTTCACGGTAGGCGCGGGACCGGTGACGAGTCCGACGCCGGTGACCTTGGCCGCGATGTTCAACGGCGCAAGTGAGACGTTCGGCGTGACGATTAATCCGCCGGCGGCGGCGCTGAGCGGCTTAACCACAAGCAGCGGCACAATGACGAGCGGGCAATCGGGGACGGGCACGGTGACGCTGACGGCGGCGGCGCCTTCGGGCGGCGCGACAGTGACGCTGGCCAGCTCCAACGCGAGCGTGGTGAGTATTCCGGCGAACGTGACCGTCGCGGCGGGCGCCACTTCGGCGACGTTTACGATTACGGCAGGAACGGTGAGCGCGGCGACCGCGGTCACGTTAACGGCCTCCTACTCGGGAGCAAGCAGCACGGCGAGCATCACTGTGAATCCCCAACCGGCGACGCTGAGCGGCTTAACTACAAGCAGCGGCACAATGACGAGTGGGCAATCGGGGACG
>Ga0335073_10002427_pt1 | contig 25507 bp, 26 predicted proteins | sample Lox_Sample_22_FD_207093 | JGI IMG/M metagenome (GOLD analysis project Ga0335073, IMG submission 207093) | Soil microbial communities from Loxahatchee National Wildlife Refuge, Florida, United States - Lox_Sample_2.2 | ecosystem: Environmental > Terrestrial > Soil > Wetlands | place: USA... | reverse complement strand
TCGTTCGCGCTTCGCACGCTGCTGGCAGTGGTGCTGATCATGAATTACGACGGCGCGCACAACAGCTTCCCGCCCTGGGTGCTGTATCCGTGCGCGCTGGCGATGATGGTGTTCTCCAAGTCGTTCAGCGTGCTGCGCAGCGCGGTGACACCCAGAGTGATGCCGCCAACCATCGACCTGGTCCGGGTCAATTCCCGGCTGACGGTTTTCGGTCTGCTCGGCGGGACCATCGCCGGCGGTGCCGTTGCCGCAGGCGTCGAGGTCGCGTGCACCAAGCTATTCCAGCTGCCCGGCGCGCTGTTCGTGGTCGTTGCGGTCACGCTGGCCGGCGCGTTCCTGTCGATGCGGATTCCGAGCTGGGTCGAGGTGACCGCAGGTGAGGTCCCGGCCACGTTGAGCTATCACCGCGACAGCCCCCACCCGCAGGTCCGGTCGCAAGGAGCCAAGAACATTGACCCGTCATTGCGACAACCGTTGGGCCGCAACATCATCACCTCGCTGTGGGGTAACTGCACGATCAAGGTGATGGTCGGCTTCCTGTTCCTGTACCCGGCGTTCGTTGCCAAGGCGCAACACGCCGGCGGCCTTGCCCAGCTTGAACTGCTCGGCATGATCGGGGCGGCAGCCGGGATCGGCAATTTCAGCGGGAACTTCATCGCCGCTCGCCTCAAATTGGGCAGGCCGGCCGTGATGGTGGTGCGCTGCGCGATCGCGGTCACCATAGTTGCCCTGGCCGCCGCCGTGGCCGACGACCGAGTGATGGCGGCAGTCGCCACCCTGATCACGTCCGGCGCCAGCGCCATCGCCAAGGCCTCGCTGGACGCCTCACTGCAGCATGATCTGCCCGAAGAATCGCGGGCGTCGGGATTCGGGCGGTCGGAGTCGACGTTGCAGCTGGCCTGGGTGCTCGGCGGCGCACTGGGTGTCCTGGTGTACACCGAGTTGGCGGTGGGGTTCACCGCGGTCAGCGCCCTGCTGATCCTGGGCCTTGCGCAGACCATCGTCAGCTTCCGCGGTAACTCGTTGATCCCCGGCCTCGGCGGCAACCGCCCGGTGATGGCCGAGCAGGAGATCACGCGACCCGGCACCATACCTTCGGGAGCACGGCAGTGAAACGCGCTGTCGCCGTGCCACTCGCGATTGTGGTGTTGCTGCTGGCGGTGGGGGCCGGGGTCGGCGCGTGGTTTTGGGCGCGCAAGCCAGGTCCGCAGCTACCTGAGATCAGCCTCTACTCACGTGGCCATCTGACCCGCGTGGGCCCCTATCAGTACTGCAACGTGCTCAACCTCACCGACTGCCAGAACCCCGAGACCGAAGGCGAATTGCGGGTCAGCACACGCTATCCGGTGCAGCTCTCGGTTCCTGACGCCATTTCCCGCGCGCCCTGGCAGCTGTTGCAGGAGTACGAAGATCCAGACAGCCGCATCACCACCTTCTTTCGCCGGGGCACGAGGCTGGCGGTCACCATCCCGACCGTCGACCCGGTGCGCGGCCGGCTTCTCGGGATCGTCGTACAGTTGCTGACGGTGGTACGCGACCAGTCCGGTGAATTACAGCCGGCCTCGCACGCGGAATGGTCCGTGCGCCTGGTCTATTGATCGGGCCGAGCTGGGGGCACTCCCGCTGCCCAGCACCGACCAACCAGCGCGAGCCACGCGCCGTCACGGCGACGAGTCCGCCGTAACGAACTTGCCCGGCGCTACGCTCCGTGACCGGCCGGCACCCGCTCGCTCTCGACCGTCGGCCCGGGCGGCGTCCCGTCCCCAAAAGGCTTTCCTCCCAACACTTCCCGACCATGCGGGGTCAGCCACCCGGACAGATCGGGTCCCTTCGGCACGATGCCGGTGGGGTTGATGTCGGCGTGCACGATGTAGTAGTGCTGCTTGATCTGGACGAAGTCGGTGGTATCGCCGAAACCCGGCGTCTGGAACAGGTCTCGGGCGTAGGCCCACAGCACCGGCATCTCGGACAGCTTGCTGCGATTGCACTTGAAATGGCCTTGGTAGACGGGGTCGAAGCGGGCCAGTGTGGTGAACAGGCGCACGTCGGCCTCAGTGATGGTGTCCCCCATCAGATATCGCTGATCGGCCAGTCGCTCGCTCACCCAGTCCAGCGCGGTGAACAGCCGGTCGTAGGCGGCTTCATAGGCCTCCTGCGAGCCGGCAAAACCGCACCGATACACCCCGTTGTTGATCTCGGTGTAGATCTTGCGACTCACCTCGTCGATCTCGGCCCGCAACTCCGGGGGGTACAGCTGTGGTGCGCCGTCGCGATGGTAGGCCGTCCATTCCGTGGAGAAGTCCAGCGTGATCTGGGGGAAATCGTTGGTGACCACCGCTCCGGTGGGGACGTCGACGATGGCCGGGACGGTAATGCCTTTGGGGTAGTCGGGGAAGCGCTTGAAGTACGCGTCCTGCAGTCGCGGGATCTTGAGCACCGGGTCGACACCGCCCGGATCGAGGTCGAACGTCCAACTCCGCTGGTCATGGGTGGGGCCGCAAAACCCAATGGAGATAGCGCTTTCCAAGCCCAGCAGGCGCCGCACGATGATCGTGCGGTTAGCCCACGGACACGCCCGCGCGACGACCAGCCGGTACCGGCCGGGCTCTACCGGATAGCCGTCGCGCCCGTCGGCGGTGATGCGGGTGGTGATGTACTTTGTGTCGCGATTGAACTCACCCTTGCCGACGTAAGAACCCATGATTCACAGTTTCGCGTCGGATGGCGACACCGTCAGGAACCGCCGGGCCACGTTGGCCTCGGTGGACGGACCCGGTTCCCAGTGTGCGATCCACGGCCCGGTGCCCGCCGACTGATCGACGATCCCTTCCTCCAGCCAGGTATAGCGGCCTTCCAGCACCGCGTCGGTCAGCCGAACGTCACTGCTGTCGGTGTTGGCCCACAGCCCGTGGAACAATGCCTCGACCCGCAATGCCGCTTGCTCACAGAATGTTTCGGCCAACTCGTAGGCCTGCCGACCGACAACCGGATCCTTGCCCCGCTCAGCCTCGGCCCGGACACACGCGGCGGACATCGCGAACAGCTCCGCACCGATATCGACGATGCGTCCCAGGAATCCCTGCTTCTCCTCCAGCTTGGCCTGCCAGCGCGCCATCCCGTAGAAGGTGTTGCGGGCCAGCTTGCGGGAGGAGCGCTCGACGAACCTCAGGTGCGACGCCAGCACGCCGAACTGACTGTAAGATGTGGGGCGTTGGCCCTCACCAAAGACCAACTGCGGCAGCCACTTTGCGTAGAAGCCGCTGGCACCCACCGCCGCGGCGGCTTTTTGCCGCAGATCGGCGTCAGGCTTGGCGAGGTCGCCGGCTGCGGTCAGGTGTGCGTCGACGGCCTCCCGCGCGATGAGCAATCGCATGATTTCGCTGGATCCTTCGAAGATGCGGTTGATCCGCAGATCCCGCATCGACTGCTCCACCGGCACCGCACGCTCCCCGCGCGCCGCCAGGGATTCGGCCGTCTCGTAACCCCGGCCGCCGCGGATCTGCATCAGCTCGTCGGAGATCACCCAGGCCATCTCGCTGGACCACAACTTGGCCAGCGCCGCCTCGATCCGGATGTCGTTGCGGCCTTCGTCGGCCATCTGACCGGACAGTTCGAGCACCGCATCGAGCGCGTAGTTGGTGGCGGCGATAAACGAGATCTTCCCGGCAACCGCCTCGTGCTTGCCCAGCGGCTTGCCCCACTGCACCCGTTCGCGTGACCACTCGCGCGCGATCTTCAGCGACCACTTGGACGCTCCCGTCGCGATGGCAGGTATCGACAGCCGCCCGGCATTGAGCGTGGTCAGCGCGATCTTCAGGCCATCGCCCTCCCGGCCGATCAGGTTTTCGCGGGGAACCCGAACCCCGTGCAGCCTGGTGACGCCGTTCTCGATGCCGCGCAGTCCCATGAACTTGTTGCGCCGCTCCACGGTGATCCCGGGGGAATCGGCCTCGACGACGAACGCGCTGATACCGCCGCGGTGCCCCTCACTGCGGGGCACCCGGGCCATGACCACCAGCAGGTCGGCCACCACGCCGTTGGTGGTCCACAGCTTCACGCCCTCCAGCTCGTAGGCCTGCCCGTCCTCGATCGGGGTAGCCGTCGAATCCAAACGCGCTGGGTCGGAGCCTACGTCGGGCTCGGTGAGCAGAAACGCCGAGATGGCGCCGGCCGCGCAGCGCGGCAGGAACTTCTGCTTCTGCTCGGGGGTCCCGGCGAGCTTCAGCGGTTCGGGCACCCCGATCGACTGATGAGCCGACAGCAGCGCACCGAGGCTGGAGTGAACGGACGACACCAACATTAGCGCGCGGTTGTAGGCAACCTGCGACATGTTCAGCCCGCCATACTCGGACGGGATCTTCATTCCGAAGCAGCCCAGCCCGGCCAGACCCTTGACGTACTCGTCGGGAATCTGCGCATCACGCTCGATCACGGCGCCGTCGACGGTGTCGAGAAACTCCCGCAGCTTCTGCAGAAACGCGCCGGTGCGCGCCTCCTCGGCGTCGGTCGGCCTGGGGAAAGGATATATCAGCTCCAACGGAAACCGGCCAAGGAACAGCTCTTTGGCGAAAGATGGTTTGTCCCAACCGCTTTCGCGAGATTCCTCGGCGAGTGCCCGTGCTTGCTCTGCGGTCACCTGCGCTTGCTTGGCCATCGATGCCTCCTGAGTATCAGTCCTGTGCCCGTGATACCACAGCACAGAAATACCCGCTTCGGGTCCGATTTCCCAGAGGTTTTACGCGTCCGTCAGAAGTCGGCTCAGGCCTCGAACTCCCGCGCGACCGCCTTGACCACTTCGGAGACGCGCCGAGCCGTCTTGCGATCCGGGTAGCGGCCCTTGCGCAGCTCGGGCTGCACGGTGCTCTCCAGCAACGTGATCATGTCCTCGACCATGCCGTGCAACTCGTCGGGGCTGTGCTTGTGCTCAGCAGGCGCCTCGCGGCGCGTCTTGGCAAGGCTTGGAGGTGGGTCGATCAGCTTCAGACTCAGCGCCTGTGGGCCGCGACGCCCGGACGCGACTCCGAACTCCACCCTCTGCCCAGTCTTGAGCGCCTCGACACCCGCGGGCAAAGCCGACGAGCGGACATAGACGTCCTCGCCGTCCTCCTGCGACAAGAAGCCGAACCCCTTTTCGGAGTCGTACCACTTCACCTTGCCGGTCGGCACTGGTCTCACCTGCTTTGTCTGACGGATCGTTAAGATGGGCAACTGAAGAAGCGTCCCGCCGTGCGCAGGACGCAATGTGGTTCCTGATCCTACTCGGATGGTTCTGCGCGAAGCACCCCTGATTACCGGTAACTCGGTAGTGTGGCAGTACCGCTGGAGGAAAAATGCGCCTGATTCTGAACGTCGTCTGGGTGGTTTTCGGTGGTTTTTGGATGGCCCTCGGCTACCTGCTCGCCGCGCTCCTCGGCTTTCTGTTCATCGTCACGATCCCGTTCGGCTTCGCGTCGCTGCGGATCGCGTCGTATGCGTTGTGGCCGTTCGGCCGGAAGGTCGTCGACAAGCCGAACACGGGGACTCCGACGCTGATCGGCAACGTCGTCTGGATCGTCGTGGCCGGCTTTTGGCTGGCGATCGGCCACCTGGCCAGCGCGGTGACGACGGCGCTCACGCTCGTCGGTATTCCGCTTGCGCTGGCTCACCTCAAGCTGATACCGGTATCGCTGATGCCGCTGGGCAAGGAGATCGTTCCGGTCGACTCGAAGACGCAAAACGCGAAGACGCAACACCAACGGATGGCCGCATGACGCTGACGGCGTTGGGAGTACCGACGGTGCGGGGCCGCCCAGCCGACGCCGACGTCGCAGCAGCACCCTCGGACGGCCCGCTGCTGGACACCTTCGGCAGGGCCGCCACTGATCTGCGGGTGTCGCTGACCGACCGCTGCAATCTGCGCTGCAGTTATTGCATGCCGGCCGACGGCCTGGACTGGCTGCCCGGCGAGCAGTTGCTGCGGCCGGACGAGCTGGCCCGGCTGATGAACATCGCGGTCACCCGGCTCGGCGTCACCAGCGTGCGGTTCACCGGTGGCGAGCCGCTGTTGGCCCGCCACCTCGAACAGGTGGTCGCGGCGGCGGCCGGCCTGACACCGCGTCCCGAGATCTCGCTGACCACCAACGGTGTGGGACTGGCGTCGCGGGCCTCCGCTCTCGCCGAAGCGGGCCTGGATCGGGTCAACGTCTCGATGGACAGCGTGGACCGCGAGCGCTTCACCGCCATCACGCGCCGCGACCGCCTCGCCGACGTGCTGGCCGGTTTGGCCGCCGCCAGTGCCGCGGGTCTGACGCCGGTCAAGGTGAACGCCGTGCTCGACCCCCACACCGGCCGCGAAGATGTCGTCGAGCTGTTGCGGTTCTGTCTTGAGCACGGTTACCAGTTGCGGGTCATCGAACAGATGCCGCTGGACGCCGGACACGAGTGGCGCCGGGGCGCCGCGCTGGGCGCCGACGACGTGCTGGCGGCGCTGCGGCCGCATTTCCGGCTGCGGCCGGATCCGGCGCCGCGCGGTTCGGCACCGGCCGAGCTCTGGCTGGTCGACACCGGCCCCAACACCCCGGCCGGAAAGTTCGGTGTCATCGCCTCGGTGTCGCACGCCTTTTGTTCGACCTGCGACCGTACCCGCCTGACGGCCGACGGCCAGATCCGCAGTTGCCTGTTCTCCGCCCAGGAGACCGACCTCCGCGGCCTGCTGCGCGACGGTGCGGGCGACGACGCGATCGAAGCGGCGTGGCGCGCCGCGATGTGGGCCAAGCCGGCCGGCCACGGCATCAACGACCCCGACTTCATCCAGCCCGAACGCCCGATGAGCGCGATCGGCGGTTGAGTTGCCTGATACCGGAATTCAGGTGACCGTCCGGTTCTTCGCTGCCGCGCAGGCCGCCGCCGGCGCCGAGTCGGAGACCGTGACGCTACCGCCGGGCGCCACGGTCGCCGAGTTGGTCGACGGCCTGGCCGCCCGGGGTGCGCGGCTGGCGACGGTGCTGAGCCGATGCTCATACCTGTGCGACGGAATCGCGGTTTGCGACGAGACCACAGCGTTGCGCTCCGGTGACACGATCGATGTCCTTCCGCCATTCGCCGGCGGATGAAAATGTGAGATGCGTCACGTAACGGAACGATAACGGCGCGGACACGCTCCGATTTCGGTCGATAGTGACCTGCGCAAATCTCGTGCGTTCCTGGCGATTTATCAGATGTCTCAGGGGAAAACGCCGGGTTTCGTAAAAAGTGACGGGGCCGACAGAAACCGCTAGCGTCTGCGGAGGCTCGCCAAGCTAACCCGTGGCGTTCCTCCCTCCCTATCGCGCCGAGCTCCATCCAATAGGCGGGGGATACCGACCGTGGATGGAGGCGGGGGACCCACCGGTCCACCGCGATCGGATTGGGGCCGTTAACTTTTGCGGCTCCTTGGGGTGAAGCCTGCGCTGTGTCCCTCGGGATACGTCGCGGGCCGGGTGGCCTCTCCAACCCGAACCCGACAGCTGACCTCGCAGGCGCGAAGAGAGAGGATCTACCGTCCTATGAGCGGACGTCACAGAAAGCCCGCTAGCTCGGGCGTCAGCGTCGCCAAAATCGCCTTCACGGGCGCAGTCCTGGGTGGCGGCAGCATCGCCATGGCCAGCCAGGCGGGCGCAGCCACCGACCGGGAATGGGACGTGGTAGCCAGCTGCGAGTCCGGCGGAAACTGGGCGATCAACACCGGCAACGGGTACCACGGCGGCCTGCAATTTACACAAGGCACCTGGGCCTCGCACGGCGGAACCCAGTACGCCCCGTCAGCGCAGCTGGCCACCCGGGAACAGCAGATCGCGATCGCTGAGCGCGTGCTGGCGACCCAGGGCCGCGGCGCCTGGCCCGTGTGTGGTCACGGCCTGTCGGGCCCGACCCCGCGCGAAGTTCTTCCCACCACCGAGGTGGGGCTGAACGCGCCGCTCGACGCGCCTGGGGTCAACGGCGAGCCGGCCCCGCTGGCCCCACCGCCCCCGCCGCCCCCGGACGCGCCGCCGCCTCCGCCTGCACCTCCGCTGCCAGACGCTCCCCCACCGCCGCCCGCGCCGCCGGTGCAGCTGGCCGCCGACGACCAGCCCGCGCCTCCGCCGGACGCCGTGGCGCCCGCGCCTCCGCCGGACGCCGTGGCGCCCGCGCCTCCGCCGGACGCCGTGGCGCCCGCGCCTCCCGCCGACGTGCCGCCCCCGGCCGACGTGCCGCCTCCGGCTGACGTGCCGCCTCCGGCTGACGCCGTGGCGCCCGCGCCTCCGGCCGACGTGCCGCCCCCGGCTGACGTCCCGCCGCCGCCTCCCAGTGCGCCAAAGGAGGCCGAGACCGTCGGCTTCACGCGGCAGCTGTGGCAGGCGATCAAGACGCAGGGCGTGCAGGGCAACGACGCGCTGGACGCGCTCGCTCAGGCGCCCGTCGTCTGACGCTCCGCACGGCCTAGGCCGAGTTCACCCATTCTTCGGTTCCGTCATCGAAGAACTGGTGTTTCCACACCGGCAGCCGCGCCTTAATGGTGTCCACCAGTTGGGCGCATGTGGCGAACGCCGCGTGTCGATGGTCGGCAGCGACTGCGACCACCAGGGCTGCGTCGCCGATTTGCAGGGCGCCGATGCGGTGGCTGGCCGCAATGGCGCGCACCCCGCTGGACTGCTCGGCGACTTCGGTCACCGCCTCGGCAAGGACCTGCGCCGCCGACGGGTGCGCCGAGTATTCCAGCCTGGTCACCCCGCGGCCTCCGTCGTGGTCGCGGACCATTCCGTCGAACCCGACGATGGCGCCGGCCGACTGATGGCTCACCAGCTCCTCATGCTCGGCCAGCGAGATCGGCTGGTCGGTCAGGGTGGCGCGCAGGACCAGCGTCATCGCGTGTGGTCTTCGCCCGCGAGTTGTCCGAGCGCGTGGTCCAACACATCGTCGAGCACACCCAGCCCGTCGCGCACCCCGCCCGGTGAACCCGGCAGGTTGACGATCAGGGTCCGGCCGGCCACTCCGCACACTCCGCGCGACAGCACAGACGTCGGCACCTTCGGCAGGCCGGCGCGGCGGATCGCGTCAGCCAGCCCGGGGATCATGTAGTCCAGCACCGCCACGGTCTGGTCCGGGGTGCTGTCGGTGGGCGAGATCCCGGTGCCCCCGGAGGTGATGATCAGGTCCACTCCGGCGTCCAGCGCGGTGTTCAGCGCCTCCCCGACCGGATTCCCGTCGGCCACAACCTGCGGCTCCACAGACGAAAACCCATGCTGCCCGAGCCATTCAGCGATGATGGGACCACATTTGTCGGTATAGACACCGCTGGACGCGCGGGTCGAGGCAATGATGATTCGTGCCGTTCGGTCGCTCATCACCGTATCCACGTTCCGCTTCGGCCGCCCTCCTTGCGGAGCACTCGAACGTCGTCGATGCGAGCGCCCGGGTCAACCGCCTTGATCATGTCGTAGAGGGTCAGCGCGGCCACGCTGACCGCGGTCAGCGCCTCCATCTCCACACCGGTGCGGTCGGTGCTGTGCACCGTCGCGGTGATCTCGATGTCCGACTCGCCCACGGTGAAGGCGACCTCGACGCCGGTCAGTGCCAGCTGATGGCACAGCGGGATCAGGTCGCTGGTGCGTTTGGCCGCCAGAATGCCCGCTATCCGCGCGGTAGCCAGCGCATCGCCCTTGGGTAGCCCACCGGTGGAGATCAGCGCCAGCACGCTCGCCGAGGTACGCAGCGCGCCAGCAGCGACGGCGGTGCGCCGGGTGGCTCCCTTCTCGGTGACGTCGACCATGTGCGCAGCCCCCCGCTCATCGACGTGCGAGAGCTTGCCACGGGTCGCCTTAGATGCCCTGGGCATCCCGCGACCTACCAGTTGGCGACGGTGACCGGGTGGATGTAGGGCAAGTCGTTGGCGGGCACCGGAAACACCACCTCGCCGTAGGGTGACGAAGCACCCGTGCGGTCAGTCACGAGCTCACTAACCGCATGGTCGTCCGGGTCGGTCGTCGGCCACCCGTTATCCACATACCTGGTTTTGTCAGCCACGGGGATCATTCTGACAGGTTCCGCAAGCGCGCGCGGCGCATGTTCGCAAGCTCACGGGTTGGGGGCGCCGCTTGATCTGCAGCGGCGCCGTCCATGCCCTGGCACGACGCATGTGCCGGCCGCCTTTCGCGTGGCTACTGCGCCGGCTGCCAGCCAGTCGGGGGGAAGATGAAGATCTGCGTTTGATGTGCGCTTCCCTAGAACGGGGCGGCTACTCGGTAGCAGCCGACAAAAGGCCTTGCGAAGTAAGTTGTCTTGCAGCCCAGCTAGTTTCGCGTGCTCAGATTAGGGGTTGCGCTGTAGCCAGCCGCAGCCCGCCGTCCAGTGACCGCAGGGTTTGCACGGCGCACATCAGCGCGGTGTCGACGCGGCCGTGGCGGGCCAGTTTGAGTCCGGACCGGTTAGTTGCCGGATATCGGGGTCGGCCGGCTGAATTACGCTGGTCAGCGATGACCGACAACACCCCGCACATCCCGCTGGGGTCCTGGCTGGCCGAATTGCCCGACGAACGGCTGATCCGGCTCTTGGAACTACGCCCAGACCTGGCCCAGCCGCCGCCCGGCAGCATTGCCGCGCTGGCCGCGCGTGCTCAAGCCCGCCAGTCGATCAAGGCCGCCACCGACGAACTCGACTTCCTGCGGCTGGCGGTGCTGGACGCATTAGTGGTGCTGCACGCCGATAGCACACCGGTGCCGACCGCCAAGCTGCTGGCGCTGATCGGCGAACGCGCCCCGGAAACCGAGGTCAACGAGGCCCTGGATGACCTCAGGCAACGCGCGCTGGTTTGGGGTGGAGCCGCCGTTCGTGTGGCCGGTGACGCCGGTACCGGGTTGCCCTGGTACCCGGGCCAGGTCACGCTCGAGGACAACTCGCAGACCAGCGAACAGATCGCGGATCTGATTGCCGGGCTCGACGAAGCCCAGACCGAAGTGCTGGAGAAATTGCTCGAGGGATCCCCGATGGGACGTACCCGCGACGCCGCGCCCGGCGCCCCGCCGGACCGGCCGGTGCCCAAGCTATTGGCGATGGGCCTGTTGCGACGGGTCGACGCCGAGACGGTGATCCTGCCCCGCCATGTCGGTCAGGTGCTGCGCGGCGAGCACCCCGGCCCGACGCAGCTGACCGCACCCGATCCGGTGGTTTCGACCACCACCCCCGACGACGTCGACGCCACGGCCGCCGGAGCCGTCATCGACCTGCTGCGTGAGCTCGACGTGCTACTTGAGAACCTTTCCGCCGCACCGGTTTCCGAGTTGCGCAGCGGCGGACTGGGAATTCGCGAAGTCAAGCGACTGGCCAAGACGACCCGGATCGACGAGCCGCGGCTGGGCCTGATCCTCGAGGTCGCGTCCTCGGCCGGACTGATCGCCAGCGGCATGCCCGATCCGGTCCCGGCCCACGGCGAGGCACCGTATTGGGCGCCGACGGTGGCCGCCGATCGGTTCACCGCGATGTCTCCTGCCGAGCGCTGGCACCTACTCGCCAGCAGCTGGCTCGACCTGCCGGGCCGGCCGGCGTTGATCGGCAGCCGCGGTCCGGATGCCAAACCGTATGGCGCCCTGTCACATGCGCTGTACTCGACCGCGGCTCCGCTGGATCGCCGGCTGTTGTTGAGCATGCTCGCCGGGCTGCCCGCCGGCGCCGGAGTCGACACCACGACGGCGTCGGCGGCCCTGATCTGGCGCCGGCCGCGCTGGGCCAGGCGACTGCAGCCGGCACCCGTCGCCGACCTGCTGGCCGAAGCCCACGCGATGGGTCTAGTTGGACGAGGGGCGATCAGCGCACCCGGTCGCGCGCTGCTGGACGAGGCGGGCGATCCCGGACCCGCGGTCGACGCCATGACGCGGGCGATGCCCAAACCGATCGACCACTTCCTGGTGCAGGCCGACCTGACCGTCGTGGTGCCCGGGCCGCTGCAACGCAACCTCGCCGACGAACTGGCCACGATCGCGACCGTCGAATCAGCCGGCACGGCCATGGTGTACCGGGTCAGCGAACAGACGATCCGGCATGCCCTCGACATCGGCAAGACACGCGACTGGATGCACGCGCTTTTCGCGAACCATTCTAAAACGCCTGTGCCGCAAGGACTCACCTACCTCATCGACGATGTAGCGCGTCGCCACGGGCAGCTTCGCGCCGGCATGGCCACGTCGTTCGTGCGGTGCGAAGATCCGGCGCTGCTGGCCCAGGCAGTGGCCGCACCCGCCGCCGAGGAGTTACAACTGCGTGCGCTGGCTCCGACGGTGGCGGTCTCCCCCGCACCGCTGGCCGAGGTGCTGGCCGTGTTGCGCGGCTCGGGTTTCGCCCCGGCCGCAGAAGATTCCACCGGCGCCGTCGTCGACGTCCGGCCGCGCGGGGCCCGAGTGCACACGCCGCCGCACCGCCGGTCGTACCGTCCGCCACCCCGGCCCGGCATCGACACGCTCAACGCCGTCGTCGCGGTACTGCGCAAGGTGACCGCCGCACCATTCGGCAGTATCCGCCTCGATCCGGCCGTCGCGATGTCGCTGTTGCAGCGCGCCGCGAGAAACCAGGAAACGGTGCTGATCGGCTACCTCGACGCGGCGGGCGTGGCCACCCAGCGGGTGATATCACCGATCGTCATCAAGGGTGGCCAGCTGGCGGCCTTCGATTCGGCGTCCGGGCGGCTGCGCGACTTCGCCATCCACCGCATCACGTCGGTGATGTCGGTCGACGACTGAATAATGGTGAGATGACCGCGCGCCGGCGACTATATGGCGCGCAGCGACAAAACGGGTGAGGAGGAGCGGCGCTTGACTGACGGCCCGTTGATCGTGCAGTCCGATAAGACGGTGCTGCTCGAAGTCGACCACGAGCTGGCCGGCGCGGCACGCGCCGCGATAGCGCCGTTCGCCGAACTCGAGCGCGCACCCGAACACGTGCACACCTACCGCATCACGCCGCTGGCCCTGTGGAACGCCCGCGCCGCCGGCCACGACGCCGAGCAGGTCGTCGACGCGCTGGTGTCGTTCTCGCGCTACGCGGTGCCTCAGCCGCTGCTGGTCGACATCGTCGATACCATGGCGCGCTACGGCCGTCTGCAACTGGTGAAGAGCCCCGCTCACGGCCTGACGCTGGTGAGCCTGGATCGCGCGGTGCTCGAGGAAGTGTTGCGCAACAAGAAGATCGCCCCGATGCTGGGCGCGCGCATCGACGACGACACCGTCATCGTGCATCCCAGCGAGCGCGGCCGAGTCAAGCAGCTGCTGCTCAAAATCGGTTGGCCCGCAGAGGATCTCGCCGGATACGTCGACGGAGAGGCGCATCCGATCAGCCTGCATGAGGACGGCTGGCACCTGCGCGACTACCAGCAGCTGGCGACCGACTCGTTCTGGTCGGGCGGCTCGGGGGTTGTGGTTCTTCCGTGCGGCGCCGGCAAGACGCTGGTCGGTGCGGCCGCGATGGCGAAAGCCAGTGCGACGACGCTGATCCTGGTCACCAATATCGTGGCCGCCCGGCAATGGAAACGCGAGCTGATCGCGCGCACCTCGCTCACCGAGGAGGAGATCGGCGAATACTCCGGCGAGCGCAAGGAAATCAGGCCCGTCACCATCTCGACGTACCAAATGATCACCCGGCGCAACAAGGGCGAATACCGCCATCTGGAACTATTCGACAGCCGCGACTGGGGACTGATCATCTACGACGAGGTGCATCTGCTGCCGGCGCCGGTGTTCCGGATGACCGCCGATCTGCAATCCAAGCGGCGGCTGGGCCTGACCGCCACGTTGATCCGCGAAGACGGCCGTGAGGGCGACGTGTTCTCCCTGATCGGCCCCAAGCGGTACGACGCACCGTGGAAAGACATCGAGGCGCAAGGCTGGATCGCGCCCGCGGAGTGCGTCGAAGTCCGCGTCACTATGACCGACAACGAGCGGATGATGTACGCCACCGCTGAGCCCGAAGAGCGTTACAAGCTGTGCTCGACGGTGCACACCAAAATCGCTGTGGTCAAGTCGATTCTGGCAAAACATCCCGGCGAGCAGACCCTGGTGATCGGCGCCTATCTGGATCAGCTCGACGAGCTCGGCGCGGAACTGGACGCTCCGGTGATCCAGGGCTCAACCCGGACCAAGGAGCGCGAAGCCCTGTTCGACGCCTTCCGCCGCGGCGAGATCTCCAGACTGGTGGTGTCCAAAGTGGCTAACTTCTCCATCGACTTGCCGGAAGCATCTGTGGCGGTGCAGGTTTCGGGAACCTTCGGGTCGCGACAGGAAGAGGCGCAGCGGCTGGGCAGGCTGCTGCGGCCGAAGGCCGACGGCGGTGGCGCCATCTTCTATTCCGTGGTCGCCCGTGACAGCTTGGATGCCGAGTACGCCGCGCACCGTCAGCGGTTCTTGGCCGAGCAGGGTTACGGCTACATCATCCGCGACGCCGACGACCTGCTGGGCCCGGCCATTTAACCGCGAGCAGACGCAGAATCGCACGAAAAGCCCCGCGTGAGTGCGATTCTGCGTCTGCTCGCCAGCGATCTACAGCGACAGGATCGTCGCCGACGCGGTGCCCGGTGCGCCGTAAACCTGCGCCAGGCCGACGCGCGGGTTGCCGGGCACCTGACGCTCGCCGGCCTCCCCACGCAGCTGTCGCACCAGCTCGTGCATCTGGCGCAGGCCCGACGCCCCGATCGGCTCGCCGTTGGCGATCAGCCCGCCGTCGGTGTTGACCGGCATCGAGCCGTGGATCTCGGTGGCGCCGTCGGCAACCAGCTTCTCCTGCTCGCCGTCGGCGCACAGACCCGTCTCGGCCATGTGGATGACCTCGTTACCCGCGTCGGTGTCCTGCAGCTGGGCCACGTCGACGTCCTCGGGACCGATGCCCGCCGCCTCGTAGGCCGCCTTGGCGGCGTACACCGTCGGCGAGACGTCCTCGTCGAGCGGGGCGAAGGTGGCGTGCACCTCGTAGGCGCCGTACCGGCGGGTGCGGATCTCGCAGGCCCGCACGTACACCGGCTTATCGGTGTACTTGTGCGCGATGTCGGCGCGGCACATGACCACGGCGGCGGCGCCCTCGTCGGGCGCGCAGAACATGTACTGCGTCAGGGGGTAGTTGAGCACTGCCGAGTTGAGGATCTCTTCCTCGGGAATCGCCTTGCGGCGGAAAGCGTTCGGGTTCAGCGCGCCGTTGCGGAAGTTTTTCGCGGCCACCTTGGCCAACGTGGCCTGGGAGATGTTGTGGTCGTGCAGGTACTTGTTGGCCTTCATGCCGAAGAACTTGGTGGTGACGAATTGCCCGTTCTGCGCATACCACTGCGGCAACGCGAGCTTGGCGGGGTCGTCGGTGAACGCGCCGCGCGGGTGCTTGTCCAGGCCGATCGCGATGCCGATGTCGTACTTGCCCAACCGTATGGTGTCGGCGGTCTGCTGAATGGCGCTGGCCGCCGTGGCGCAGGCGTTGAAGACGTTGGTGAACGTGATGCCGGTCAGCCCGACCAGGCGGGTCACCGCGTCGGGGTTGGACACCTCATGGCTGCCGCCGAAGCCGAACTGGATGTCCTTCCACCCGACGCCGGCATCGGTCAGCGCCGACTGGATGGCCTCGGCGCCCATCTGCATCGCGGTCTTCTCGAACCTGCCAAACGGATGCAGGCCCACGCCGATGATCGCAACGTCGTTTGTCATCGCTGGCTCCCTCTCAGACGGCCTGGAACGCGAAGGTGACGATCTCGTTGCCGTCGCTGTCGGTGGTGAACGGCACCATGGTGAGCTCGACCTCCTGGCCGAACTGCAGCTTGGCCGGGTCGTTCTCGGTCAGCCGGCCTTCGACACGGATGACGTCACCGAGCTGGATCAGGCCGATGCCGAACGGCACGAAGTCCTTTCCGGTCGGGCCGGCGTACGGGGCTCCGGGCGGGAAACCCTGGGTTGTCCAAGCCACGACGGTTCCGCGACGCGGCAGCAACACATCACTCATCTGTCCGCCGCTGCAACGCGGACACCACTGCTGCACCGGGAAGGCGGTGGCGCCGCAGTCCCCGCAGCGACTACCGATCAGCTGCGGGTTCTCGTCGGGCCAGGTTGAAATTTCGGGGGCGAGTGCCTTCTGCATCAAGCGATCCTCCAGCGATCCTTCACAGCCGCCAACAAAATAATCGACTCCCCAAAAGGTACAACAGCGTTCCATCAAAGTGGAAATCACGTTCTCGCTGACGGTCCGGGCCATGCTCCGCGACCGGCGCAGGATATCTTGACCTATGCCGATCACGGTGACACTAGAACTCAGACTGAAGCCTGACGCTTTGTCTGCGGCGCGCAATGTCATGGGCCGCGCGCTCCAAGACACCCGGGCGTTCGACGGGAACCTCCGCACCGACGTGCTCGTCGACGAGGACGACGAGGCACACTGGCTCATCTACGAACTCTGGGAGACGGTCGAGCACGACGAGGCCTACCGCAGATTTCGTGCCGGCGAGGGAAAAATAACTGAGCTGCCTCCCCTGCTCGCCGCGCCTCCGGTCAAGCTCAGATACGTCACTACCGATATCTGATGGCGATCAGACCGCGTCCGGGACTTTGAGCCCGGCGGTTTCGAGTTGGTCGGTGATCGACTTCAGGTCGTAGGAGTAACGCCACCGCCTGATTAGCCCGTCGGCGTTGACGTCGAACGCTCCCATCACCTCCAGGGTGAAGGGCTGGCCGCCGATGCGGTAGTTCTCAACACCTTCCAGCATCACGGTTCCGCCCTGGGCCACCAGCGAGTTGATGTCGATCTTCGCGCCTCCGAAGCCCATGGCGATCTCTTCGTCAAGCTCGGACCTGATGGCGTCGACACCGTGGTGCACTCCCCGCGGGCCGTCGATGAAGACGGCGTCGTCGCTGAAGAAGCTGACCAGTTCGTCCAAGTTGGGATGTGCCCATGCGGCAAGGAAATTGCGCACCACCGACTCCGGCGAATCGCTCATCTGAATCACCTCTGGCTTACGGCCAGCCTCCCGACGGCCGGCGCGGGAGCCAGATCGTAACTCTCGGCGCCCTTCGACCGGATCGGATCTCCGCAGCTCATAGGGACTGCAAATTATTGCGACGGTCGAGGCGGGCTTAGCCCAAGGCGGGAATCACTTCGCGTTCGAACAACTCGATGCCGGAGCGGTCGTATGCCGCCTCCGGGAAGTAACAGATCGCGTACTCACAGCCCAGATCGCGGAGCTTGGCCAGCCGCTCGATCACCTGTTCCGGCGTTCCCGCGGCCGCATCCGGAATGCCGCCGGCCATCGAATCCGCCACCGCCTCAGGCACATAGCCGACCAGTCGGTCGCGCACCAGCTGCTGTCGGTCTTTGACATCAGCCTCCGAGGTGCCGGCGACGACGGTGAAATTGGCCGAGCGCACGATGGCGTCGAAGTCGGTGCCCAGCTTGCTGCAATGCTGCGCCAGCACCTCCGACTTGTGGGCGAATGCTTCCGGCTCCGGCGTGAAGTTGGTGTATTGCGCGTACTGCGCGGCGATCCGCAACGTCACCTTCTCGCCGCCGCCGGCGATCCAGAGCGGAATCCCGTTGCTTTGCAACGGCTTCGGGGAAACGATCGCGCCGTCGACCTGATAATGCTTGCCCTGGAAGCTGACCTTGCCGTCGCGCCAGGCGTCGCGCATGATCTGCACGCCCTCATCCAGCCGGCCCAGCCGGACACCGGCCGACGGAAAGCCGTAACCGTAAGCGCGCCACTCGTGTTCGTACCAGCCGCCGCCGATGCCCATCTGGATGCGGCCACCGGAGATGATGTCCGACGTGGCCGCCACCTTGGCCAGGTAGACGGGATTGCGGTAGCTCATCGCCGTGCACATCTGGCCGAGCTTGATCCGCGACGTGCTGGCCGCGTAAGCCGCCATCAGCGACCACGCCTCGTGCGTGGCCTGATCGCTCGGCAGCGGGACAGTGTGAAAGTGGTCGTAGACCCACAGTGAATCCCAGGCGCCGCCGTCGGCGTAGGTCGCCAGGTCGCGCATCACCGCCCAGTGCTTCTCGGGTTCGATGCCGACGAGATCCATTCGCCAGCCTTGCGGAATGAAGAGACCAAAGCGCATAGCGCTAAATCTAGCCCGGTCGCCATGCGACCCGAAACCGGCCCGCACCGATGTTTGGCATTTCAGGCAAGAGCGAGGAAAAGCTTCTCCAGCTCCGCCTCGGTCATCGGCTGGGCTCCCTTCGCCCTTTTACCCGTCGCACATTCGCGCAGCCCAGTGGCAACGATCTTGAACCCGGCGCGGTCCAGCGCACGCGAAACCGCGGCAAGTTGGGTGACGACGTCCTTACAGTCGCGGCCCTGCTCGATCATCGAGATCACGCCGGCCAGCTGGCCCTGCGCGCGCCGCAGCCGATTCAGTACCGCGGCAATGCTGTCTTCGTCACCAACCATCGTGGATCCCTTCATAGGTTTGCATCCCACATTATATCCCCGGGGGTATCTGGCCGTCCCGGCGTAACACCCTGCCGCCGTTGCTCATGCCCGCCTGTCATGATCTGGCGTGGCTACCAGATGCCATACCGGGTAGGGTATATTGACTGGCAACCATCAGTTGAGTCGTCGGATCGGACGAGGAGGTAGAGGCAAGAAGCAGGTATGTTTTCGACATCTCGACCGCGTGTTGACGCTCTTGAGACCAGGTAGTGCCGACCCGGATTACCGAAGACCCCGCCAGGGAGGCCCAACGGCCCTATCCCACGCACCGATATCCCTTTGAAACTGAGCACCTGCAGAACGAGGCCACAGGAAGACTTCGATGTTCACCTTTCTCAAGCGAGCCTGGGTGCCGCTGGTCGTGGTGATGGCGGTTACCGTCGGCGCGATCGCCGTCGACCGCCTCCGCGGCGCGTTCGGCTCCGACGAGATTTTCGCGTCGACCGCCACCAGCGCTGAAACCATCGTGCCATTCAATCCCAAGCGCGTGACATACGAGGTTTTCGGCCCAGGTGGCACGGCGGGAAGGGTGAGCTATCTCAACAGGAATGCCGAGCCCGAGCAAGCGAGCTTCACCAGCCTGCCTTGGACTTACACGCTCACGACGACAGTTCCGGCAGTCATCGCCAACGTGGTGGCCCAGGGCAACAGCGATAGCATCGGATGTCGCATCACGGTGAACGGTGATGTCCGCGACGAGCAATCCGCCACCGGGCACCATGCCCAGACCTTCTGTTTGGTGAAAGCCGCGTGAACACCGATCAGGCCGCACCCCCGCGCGTCATGCGGATGATCCGCACGCTCGCGGTGCCGATCATCTTGGTGTGGCTACTGTTAACGCTCGCGGTGAACCTTCTGGTGCCGCCGATCGAGTCGGTCGCGAGAACACACGCGGTGACGATGACGCCGCAAGACGCGCCGGCGATGATCGCCGCGAAGCGCATAGGTGCAACGTTTCACGAGTCCGATTCGGACAGCATCGTCATGGTTGTCCTGGAAAGCACCACCGAGCTCGGCGACGAAGCGCACGACTACTACAACGCCCTGGTGAAAAAGCTGGCGGCGGATAAGCACGTGCAGCATGTGCACAATTTGTGGGCAGACCGAGTTACCGCCGCAGGCTCGCAGAGCGGGGACGGCAAAGCCGCGTACGTCCAGCTCAACATCGCCGGAAACCAGGGCAGCACCTTGGGCAACGCGTCCGTCGACGCGGTTCGCAAGATCGTCGACGATAACCGACCGCCCAAGGGAATTAAGGCATACGTCACTGGGCCGGCAGCCCTCACGACGGATATGACCGAAGCCGCCGACAAGAGCATGTTGAAAATGATGGGCGTGACGGGCGTGGTCATCATGATCATGCTCTTCGTCGTCTATCGCTCCGTCGTCACTGTACTTCTCGTGCTGGTCATGGTGGGCTTCGAGATGGGCACCGCCCGAGGGGTCGTCGCGATCCTCGGGAACAGCGGCCTATTGGGCTTTTCGACGTTCGTCGTCGCGATGCTGTCGTCACTGGCCATTGCCGCGGGAACGGATTACGCGATATTCCTCATCGGACGCTATCAAGAGGCACGTCAGGCCGGTCAAGACCGAGAAACGGCCTGGTACACGATGTTCCGCGGAACCTATCACGTCATCTTGGGCTCTGGGTTGACGATCGCCGGAGCATCGTTCTGCCTTCATCTCGCACGGTTGTCGTACTTCAAGGCCCTTGGCATCCCGTCCGCCCTGGGGTTGCTCATCGTCGTCGCGGGGGCGCTCACGGCCGCCCCGGCCATCATTGCGGTGTCGACCCGATTTGGTTTGCTCGATCCCAAACGGATGATCAAGACGCGCGGCTGGCGGCGCATTGGCACTGCAACCGTCCGCTGGCCCGGGCCGATCTTCGTGGCGTCACTACTCATCACCCTCGTCGGCTTGCTCGTCGTGCCCAGCATGAAGATCAGCTACAACGACCGCTACTACATCCCCTCGAAGCTCCCGTCGAACGTCGGATACGCTGCGGCGGAAGGGCATTTCAGCGCTGCCAGACTCAATCCCGACATCCTCATGCTCGAAGCCGACCACGATATGCGAAATTCGAGCGACATGATCATCCTCGACCGGATCGCCAAGGACATCTTCCGTACACCGGGCATCGCGAGAGTCCAAAACATCACCCGGCCCTTGGGCGGGCCGATCGAGCATAGCTCGATACCCTTCCAGGTCAGCATGCAAGCGCTTCCGATACAGGAGAACTTGCAGTTCATGAAAGACCGAATGGGCGACATGCTCAAGATGAGCGACGATCTTGGGGTCATGATCGGTTCCCTGCAGCGGATGTACGGCTTGCTGGGCCAACTGAGCGGCACAACGCACCACATGGTCGGCGACATGACCGACATGAAGGCAACGCTGGATGAGATGCGGGATCATCTTGCGGATTTCGACGATGCCGTCAGGCCGCTCCGCAACTATTTCTATTGGGAACAGCACTGTTTCAACATTCCGGCCTGCTGGGCGGTCAGGTCGGTGTTCGACGCCATCGACGGCGTGGACAAGTTCAGCGAGAATATGAGCACGCTTCTCAAAGACATGCACAGTGTCGACTCGCTCCTGCCCCAAATGCTCGCGCAGTTCCCGCCGATCATCGCGGTCGCGCAGTCCATGCAAGGGACCTTGCTAACCCTGCACAGCAGCTTTTCCGGCCTGGTCACGCAGATGTCCCGGATGACGGACACTGCCAGCGCGATGGGCCGGGCCTTTGACTCATCCAAGGCCGACGACTACTTCTACCTGCCGCCAGAAGCATTCGACAACCCCGACTTCCAACGCGGCCTCAAGATTTTCCTGTCGCCGGACGGCAAGGCGGCGCGGTTTATCATCACCCACGACGCAGACCCGGCGACACCCAAAGGCATCTCGGCCGTCGTCCCGGAACTCAACTCAGCGCACGCAGCCGTGAAGGGCACACCCCTGGCGGATGCCAAGTTTTTCCTCACCGGGACCGCGGCGATCTACAACGACATACAAACCGGCTCGAAATACGACCTCATGATCGTTGGAATCGCTGCGATGACGCTGATATTCGCTGTGATGGTGATCATTACGCGCGCCCTGGTTGCATCCCTGGTAATCGTCGGCACTGTGTTGCTGTCGCTTGGCGCCGCCTTCGGGCTGTCCGTGCTGGTCTGGCAACACATTTTCGGCCTGGACTTGAACTGGATCGCGCCGGTGTTCGGGTTGATCATTCTGCTGGCCGTGGGATCCGACTACAACCTGCTGCTCGTCTCCCGATTCCAGGAGGAAATCGGCGCGGGACTAAGGACCGGGATCATCCGCTCCATGGGCGAAACGGGTGGTGTCGTCACCGCGGCAGGCCTGGTGTTCGCCTTCACCATGATGTCGATGGCCGCGAGCGACCTGCACTCGATTGGTCAGGCCGGCAGCACAATTGGCTTGGGGCTGCTGTTCGACACCCTGGTCGTGCGCTCGCTCATGACCCCCTCGGTCGCCGCACTGCTCGGGCGGTGGTTCTGGTGGCCACAAAACGTACGGCCCCGCCCGGCCAGCTACATGCTGCGACCCTTCGGGCCGCGCCGACTAGTGCGTTCGCTGCTACTCGGCGAAGAAGCGGATGGCGTAGCTACCAAGCCACAGATTCCGTCGAGCGCCGATTCCGGGCTGACAGACTTGAATGGACAACGGCCCGTCGCTGAAGGGACTCACTCCGGACGAAGATAAGGCCGCGTATTCAAACGGTGGGCAGGCGCCTGAACGCTCAAGTCTGGCCTTCGACCCCCAGGGCACCAGCACCCATCAGTTGGGGACCAATGACTCCTGCTTCGACCGCGCTGGTTGCCTAACGTGAGCGGTGGTTCTGAATGGCTTACGACACGCATTCGAGGACGGAGAATCACATGTCAGAAAAACACACGCATCCTGGAATCGTCGTGGGTGTCGATGGCTCACCATCGTCGACCACGGCAGTCCAATGGGCGATCCGGGATGCCGAGTTACGGAATGTGCCAATCAAGTTGGTGCATGTCGTGGCTCCAATGGTGACCGCAGGAGTGGGGAGTTTGGATATCGCGGCATCTGCCGAGTATGTGCGGTTGCAGCAAGAGCAAGCGCAGCAAATAGTCGAACAGGCACACAAGGTTGCCACGGAAGCCGCCTCGCCAGGCCGCGCACCGAACGTTACGAGCGAGGTGCTGCACGCCCGGGTAGTGCCCGCCCTCGTCGAAGTGTCCGAGCAGGCCGACATGCTGGTCGTGGGCTGCCGCGGATACGGCGCGGTGTCCCAAGCCTTACTGGGATCGGTCGGCTCCGGGCTCACACACCACGCGCATTGCCCTGTCGCGGTCATACACGATGAGAGCCCGCTCACGGCGCACTCGGCGCAGGCCCCGGTGGTGGTCGGCATCGACGGCTCGCCCACTTCCGAGTTGGCCACCGAGATCGCCTTCGACGAAGCATCGCGCCGGGGTGTGGAATTGGTTGCGCTGCATGCCTGGAGCGACATGGGTCCACTCGGGTTTCCGAGCACGAATTGGGCACCCATCGAGTGGAGAAATATCGAAGACCAAGAAAAAGAAGTCCTTGCCGAACGCCTGTGCGGATGGCAGGAACAGTATCCCGATGTCGTTGTGCACAAGGTCGTGGTGTGCGATCGGCCCGCATTCCGCCTGTTCGAGCAGACTCAGAAGGCCCAGCTCGTCGTCGTGGGCAGCCACGGGCGCGGCGGGTTTCCCGGCATGCTGCTGGGCTCGGTCAGCACCGCAGTTGTGAACGCCGCCCGTATTCCGGTGATCATCGCACGTATGGCCCCATCACAGATGAGGCACAACTGAAAGGAAAGCTGAGCAGAAGCCGCACTCAAGGTGGACTGCGGAATGCGTCCACACCGAGCGCACGTGTGGCGACGCGGCGAAGGTGAACGCCCTCGGACCGCTTTGCGGACGGGCTACCCCGCTTGAGCTGTCTGGACGACCGCACTCATCGCGGCTTGCAGTTTGGCGGCGGCCTCATCGGCGACGGCCTGCAGCTGGGCCGGCTGGCCCACCACCTGGACCATGATTTGCGGGTCCATCGCCTCGACCAGCACCGTGTCGCCCGGACTGTCTGGATCGGTTCGCACTACGACGTTGCACGGCAACAGCTGGCCGATCTGGCGGTCTATGTCGAGGGCGCGGTGTGCCAACGTCGGATTGCAGGCACCGAGGATCAGATAGTCTTCCATGTCCTTGCCGAGCTTGTTCTTCAGTGTCGCCTTGACGTCGATCGTGGTCAGGACACCGAAGCCCTGGTCTGCCAGAGCTCGAGTGATCCGTTCGACCGCTTCCTCGAACGAGGTGTCCAGTTTGGCGCTCAGACCCGAGGTCATCGAAATCCTTTCCCAATCTCTGTTTGTCTCTGCGGCAGTTCCGTGCCGCGAGCTCCTAGTTCCTTCGACTATGCCCGCACGTTACCCCCCAGGGTATACCAGGTTGGGCATCGCCGGAAGTCTATGCCGGCTCCGGGAATACCCATGGGGGTATTGCTATTATATAAGACATGAGCGAACACGGCCACTACCACGACGTCCTCGACGACCTCAATCCGAAGCATCGCGCCCTACGTCAGATGATCCCCGACGTGTACCGGGGATTTGCCGAGATGAGCAACGGCGCACTGACCTCAGGGGCTTTAGAGAAGAAATTCAAGGAGCTCATCGCGCTGGCCATCGGGGTTGTTGCCGGCTGCGACGGCTGCATCGCGTCACATGCCCAGGGCGCAGCGCGCGCCGGAGCCTCCAAGGAGGAAGCCGCTGAAGCCATTGGCGTGAGCATCCTCATGCACGGCGGGCCGGCCACCATCTACGGCGCGCGAGCTTATGACGCGTTCTGCGAATTCGCCGACGCAACCCCCGGCACGAGATCGCTCCAATAGTCACTCGCTGCGGGTCACTTCCCGCTGCAAGTACCGAAAGGAAAGTAAAATGTCAGTAAAAACCGTCACTGCAACCGATTTCGAATCGACGATCCTGGCGAATCCGATCGTGCTGGTCGATTTCTGGGCGTCCTGGTGTGGCCCATGCCGGGCCTTTGCACCCGTCTTCGAACGCTCCGCGCAGGACCACCCCGACGTCGTTCACGTCAAGGTCGATACCGAGGCCGAGCGCGAACTCGCGGCAACGGTCGGCATCCGATCCATTCCCACGATTATGGCGTTTCGCGACGGGATCCTCGTGTACAGCCAGCCCGGCGCGATGCCTCCGGCGGCGCTGAAGGACTTGATCGGCCAGATCAAGGGTCTCGACATGGCCAGGGTGCGCGCTCAAATCGCCGAGCGCAAAGCGGCCGCAAAGGTCTAACGCTCGATCACTTCGACTCACAGCTGACGATCCAATATGTGCTATCCGGTGCGGTGCCCTCGTTGCGGCAAGACCACATGGGCGGGCTGCGGTCAGCACGCCGACCGCGTCATGAAGTCAGTGCCGGCAGACCAACGGTGCACTTGCAATGACGGCCCCCGGGATAGGAGAAACAACAATATGCTGCCCGGCTGCCAACATCGAACTGCAACAGCGCTTTACGACCATATGTTCGGACGATGGTGGACCAGCACCCGTGGCTCAATGACCTTCGGCCCTACGCACCGCCGGGGCTTCGGATGCATGCTGCAAGGCGGTGACGATATGAGCCGCCACAACTTATGGCCGGCGACCATACCCCGCCTGGTATAGGCGACCTTAGCGGTAAAGAAAGGACAGGTCACGATGACCACCACCACAGAAGCCAGCGCCACGACGACGTCGATGCCACGTATCGGCGACACGGCGCCCGCGTTCACCGCTCTGACCACCCAGGGCGAGATCAACTTCCCCGGCGACTACGAAGGTAAATGGGTCATCCTCTTCTCGCATCCAGCCGATTTCACTCCGGTCTGCACAACCGAGCTCATGACCTTTGCGTCGATGCGCGCCCAGTTCGCGGCCTACAACACCGAACTGGTGGGACTTTCGGTCGACGGACTATACAGCCACATCGCTTGGCTACGAACGATCAAAGACAAGATCTCCTTCCGTGCTCTCAAGGACGTCGAAATCGA
>Ga0335073_10002426_pt1 | contig 25507 bp, 20 predicted proteins | sample Lox_Sample_22_FD_207093 | JGI IMG/M metagenome (GOLD analysis project Ga0335073, IMG submission 207093) | Soil microbial communities from Loxahatchee National Wildlife Refuge, Florida, United States - Lox_Sample_2.2 | ecosystem: Environmental > Terrestrial > Soil > Wetlands | place: USA... | reverse complement strand
CGGCCACCACAGCGGTTCGGTGCGCAAGCCCAGCCCGTGCGGGAGGTCGGTGAAGATCCATCCCTGCAGCTTGGCGACCAGCGCGAGAAAGAAGTACGCGGCCGCGGAGACGGGCACGCCGATGATCGCCGCCAGCACGAGCAGCGAAAGGTAGCTTCGGGAGCGCAAGAGGGCAAGAGGGTCAGCCGGCGTCGTCATCAGCGTCCTCCCGAGTCTGGGTGCGGAGATCCATCTCCCGCGTGTCGCATCGGCCGGCTACCTCAGGATGTTCACCGCGCGGGAGACGACCAGCACGGCGACCACCAGCGAAATCGCCTCCTCGGCCATCATCATGAGCTTTGCCCAGGACCTGATGGCCGAGACGTCCGTGGGGCTGAACGCCGTGGCGGCCGTGAACGAGAGATGCAGGTAGTCGACGAACTTCGGATACCAGTCGGCCCCGGCGTACTGAGCGTTAACCATCTCAGGGAAGACGAAGGCAGGCCGACGGCCCGATCCGCGTGCGCGGGCTGCCGCTCCGCCCCGGTCGAGGTCCCAGTACCAGAGGCCGAAGGCGATCACGTTGGTGAGCCAGATCGCGCCGCCGCTGGCGAGCAGGATGTTGGCGTCGTTGCTGAACTTGGCGTCGCCGATGATGCCGGCCACCAGGCGCACGGCGGCGGAGGCATTCACGACCGAGATCACGCCGATCAGCGTTCCGGTCCCGGTCCGCAGCCAGGCGGAATCCCGGTCGATGCGCCCGGGGTCTGCGATGACGAGTATCGCGAGCAGAGCGAGGACGACGACGACGAACGCCCAGCGGGCGTCTCCGTTCCTGAGCTCGGGTGGCAGGACCGCGCGCAGTCCTCCTGCGGCGAGGACCGCAAGCGCCATCGGCCACCGGCTTTCGCCGGTCCGGGGGGATTGGCGCCATTCTGGCTGCGCTACCGGGCTTGGGATCGTCATGTGTCAGCTGACCAGCAGGTAGATGCTCTTTCCTGCGAGCCAGAAGCCGAGCAGCAGGAAGATCACGATGATTACCTGGTCACGATGCGTGTCCAGCCACGTCCGCAGCCGGTCAAGCCGGGCGCCGGCTGCGGCGGGCGCGAACACCGCGTAGAGCTCCAGGTACAGGAAGCTGGAGGTGCCCACCAGGCAGAAGAGGATCAGCGCCACATAGCCCCCGGCCATGGACAGCCCGGCCTGAGCCACTGTCGCGGCGCCTGCGGCGACCAGCGTCCAGGGCTGGAGGAACACGGCGAGGCCGGCCGCGGACCAGAGGGACAGCCGGTCCAGGCTCGCCATCCAGCCCGGCGGCTTGCGCGGTCGGCCCATCCGGCGCCGCTGGCGCACGGCGAGCAGGATCAGCAGGACGCCGAGGGCCAGCTTGATGGCCAGCACGGCGGTCGAGGGGGCGGTCTGCGGCTTGGGCGGATGGCCGCCGGTGGTCAGGGCGACGGCGGCGATCACCACGACCAGGCAGGCCAGCCAGCCGAGGATGAACGCCAGGCCCTTCCTGGTGCCCTTGTCGGCGCTCAGGATCAGGATGAAGGCCGTGAGCGGAAACGGCTCGAGAGCGATCCCGAGCCCGGTGAGCAGAAGGTCGAGTACCACGCCGCCGCCAAGGCCCGGGGTCAGCCGGACGTCATACGTCGCGCTCGGCGATGATCCGTCCCGAGGCGACGGCGTCGACGAGAGACTGGTGGTCGCGCTCGTTCTGGTCGGCGTAGGCGGCGGCGAACTGGGTGATCGCCTTGTCGAACGCGTCCGAGCCGCCGAGGTAGGCGGCGATGGCGATCCGGTCGCCGGAACGGGCATGCGCCCGGGCCAGCGTCCACCCGCAGAGCTCGCCGTACAGCCGCATGCCGGAGGCCAGGATGTTCTCGATGTCGATGGAGAATTTCCAGTCCCGGAGCTGGCGGACATAGAAGTCGCGTTGCCGCCCGTCCAGGCCTGCTTCGGTTCGCTGCCAGCCCAGGAAGATGTCGCTGGATGCCTGCATCAGCCGCTGGCCCGCGACCACCCGCTGGCCCTGATTGTTGTACCTGCTGGCCCCGGCGAAGCGGCTCAGCACCGACGCCTCGGCCTCCTTCACCTGCAGGAACAGCGGATCGGCGTCATCACGGCCGAGCATCAGGACGATCCAGCAGCGCGTCCCGACGCTGCCGACACCGACGACCTTGCGGGCCATGTCACAGAATTCATACTGCTCGAGCAGGTACCGGCGGTCGCTTTCCAGCGTGCGCCGGTACTTGCCGATCAGGCCGCTGAACTGCTCTTCGATGGCCGTCCGGTCCGTCTGTTTCGGCATCAGCTCGTCGATCGGTACCAGCAGCGGCGGGTCGGATATGATCCGCGGTCGGCCGTCCACGACCTGGGTCAGCTTGGCCACTTCCTGCATGCTGTCCCTGGTCCGGGCCTTGGCCAGGCCTTTGGCCACCGCTTTCCGCTGCCGCGGCAGAAGCTTGGACTCGAATTGCGCCCGAATCTGGTCCATGTCCGCGTGCGCATACCAGACGTCGAGGTCGGTCATCCCGGCGAAGTCGCGCATCGCCTGCCGGTACCGGGTAACCGCGGCCGCGACGATGTCGCGGCGCTGCTTGCCGGGGAACCCGTTGCCGCGGGCCGCGACTTCCAGGCTGGCCGCGAGCCGCTTGACGTCCCATTCCCAGGGGCCGGGCAGGGTCTCGTCGAAGTCGTTGACGTCGAACATCAGGAGCCGCTCGGCGGAACCGAAAATCCCGAAGTTGGACAGGTGCGCGTCGCCGCACGCCTGGACGGCCAGACCGGACACCGGGGTGCTGGCCAGATCGCTGGCCATCGGCAGGGCCGCGCCCCGGTAGTAGGTGAACGGGGACACCATCATCCGGCCCCACCGCACCGGTACCAGCTCGGGCACCCGGGACTTTCCCTGTTCTTCCAGCAGGCCGATCGGGTCGGGCCGGTCCGGTGGCGGGTCGAACACCGCGTGGCTCTCGCGTGGCACCTCGGCCCGCGCCGTCTTGCCCCGGGCCGCTCGCTCCGCCGGAGTCAGCCGCGCCACCCCGGAATCGAGCTGATAGCGCTGCGTACTCCGCGGTGGAGCCTCAGCCGTCCGCACGCTCATCGTCGACCCCTCTCTATCGTTGCCCGGACGCCGTCCAGGCCGCCCGGGCCTACGCGCGGCCGGCCCTTCCGCCACAGCGAACACAGGTGGCCGCGGCGGGCGACACAACCACCACGATTCCGCGCGGACCGGCCGTTTGCCTCATCCGGCCGGGGTGAGAGACAAGCCATTTGCCGGGGTTATCGTCATAGTGCGCGGAAAGGCGCAGGCGGTCACGGGCGGCTCGTCTCTGCCGGCCGGACGTGGATCGGTCCAGCGCACGACCCTCGCAGAGGGGCATTCCAGTGCCAATCGAAGAGAACGCACCGGAGCTGCCGGCCGCATTGCCAGCGGACGGGCTTGGTCCTGGCGAGCCCGCCGCGACGCGCATAGCCCGGGAGGCCCCCGCGCCCGGGCGGGCCGCCTGGCGCGCCCGGGTTACGCCGCTGGTCCGTGCCGTCCGGGACAGTGACCTCGCCGGCGTCGAGGAGGGAGTTCTCCGGCTGAGCCGTTCCCGGCGGTGGCTTGCTCCGCTCGCCCTTGGCGTGGGTGCTCTTGCCATGCTGCTCGAGGGAGTGAAGCTGCTGTTCACCAACTGGCGGCTCACCCTGATCCAGGTGCTGCCGGCCATGTGGATCTGGGCCGCCATGGTCGATCTCAAGGCCCATGTCCTGCACGGGAAGTCGCTCCACGTGCTGACCGGGCCGGTCGTCATCCCGCTCGTCCTGGCCGTCGCCGTGATCACGGCCGCGGGTTTTTTCCTGAACGCCGTGTTCGCGTTTGCGATCGCCGCTCCAGGCCGGCCCGCGATACGGCCGGCGTTCAGGCAGGCACGGTCGCATCTGGCGGTGGTGCTGGGATCGGGCGCCGCGGTGGGCGTCTGCCTGGGCCTGTCAACCGTGGTCTTCGCCCGGTGGGGACTGTGGTGGTTTGCGCTGTCGCTGAGCATCGTCATCGCCGTGATGATGGTCTGCTACGTGGCCGTCCCGGCCCGGCTCATCGGCATGAAGACCAGCTATTCGAAACGCGACAAGCTGACCGCGACCGCCGTGGGCGGGGCGGTTGGCGCGGTGGTCTGCACTCCTCCCTACGCCCTCGGCCGCCTCGGGCTGCTCATGCTCGGGTCGCACGCGCTGTTCATCCCCGGCTGCGTCGTGCTCGCCGTCGGGCTGACGTTGCAGGCGGGTGCCACCGGCGCGGTCAAGGCGATCAAGATGAGCGCCAAGCTCGTCTCCGGGCGCCGTCCGGCCGAGGGCGATGACCAGCCGTCCGGCGTGGCTCATCCGGCCGAGAGCTAGTGCCCGCCGGGGCTGTGACCACGAGATCATCCGTCAGGGATGACCTAACCGGCGCCAGGAAGCTCGGTCGTAGACGCCGCCGCGGTGGCGTATCAGAGGATTCCCGCCCGCCTGCCCTGTTCAACGGCCTCGTGCCGGGTCGTCACGCCGAGCTTCCGGTAGATCCGCTGCGCATGGGTCTTGACGGTGTTCGCCGACACGAACAGCTCCCGCCCGATCTCGCGCAAGGACAGTGTGCCGACGAGCATGCGCAGCACCGCTACCTCGCGCTCTGTGAGCGGCTCGGCGACATGGGCCGCGCGCGGCCGGCCGGTGATCCGACGGTCGAGCTCCGTCAGCCGGACACGCAGGGCGTCCGCGCCGTCGGGCAACATGGCCAGCACATTCCTTGCCTCGTCGGCCAGTTCCGCGGCGCGGCCGCGGTCGCCCAGGTCGAGGAGCACCCGCGCCAGCAAGAAGACGGCCACGAGCGTGGGCCAGGGACTGATCCCGCAGACCCTGCGGCGGGTCTGGTAAGCATGCTCTAGCTCGGCCCGGGCCTGGTCGAGCTTGCCCTGCACGGCATAGACGGCACCGGTCGCGATGGATGCCTGGACGCCCTGCGGCGTCTTGCTGATGTCACCGCGGGCGGCGAGGTCCCGGGCGGCGGTGGCGGCCTCCTCTGCCGTTGTGAGCCTGCCCAGCTCGACCGCGACCACGGCCAGCGCGGACAGGGCCTGCAGGCGGATCAGCGGAATGGGGGCCTCGCTTTGGACCGCCTCCTCCAGCGGCACGGCCGCCGCCGTGGGGTCACCGGACAGGTAGAGGCTGAACCCAAGCGCCGTTCTCGCGTAGGCGTACCAGGGCGACGCCGGGTCGCCTTCGAGGTCGGCGGCCACGGCCGCCGACTCGCGCATCACCCTGAGGCCCTCGAAACCGAAGGCGCCTCGCAGCAGCGCGGCCGAGAACTTCAGCGATTGCATGCCGTCGGGCAGCGGCCCTTCTTGCTTGCCGGTGTCGATAACCGGGAGCCAGCGGCGCACGGATGTCTGATCACCCGTCAGGGCCGCGGTCCAGGCCGCGCAGTGCGCCATCACGGGGTTCGCGGCAATCCGTTCGTCACCGAGCGAACGCATCCATCCGCGGACCGTCGCTGCCCGGCCGGCGTCAATATATTCGGCCCAGTGACGGGTGATGAGGCCGACCGCTCCTGCGACGTCGTCTGCCGCGAGCGCGTGGCTTACCGCTTCCTCCGCCGATCCCGAACGCTGGTGCCAGTCGCTCGCGCGCTCGTGCAGCTGAGTCACGATACCGGGCTCGGTCCTGGCGAGCTGGCTGCGGAGCAGCTGCGCGAACAGGTGGTGATAGCGGTACCACTGCCGGTTATCGTCCAGCGGGATGAGGAAGAGGTTCTGGTGCTCGAGCACGTCGATGAGCTCCGCGGCGTCGGCCGAGCCGGTGACCGCGTCGCACAGCGGCGCGCAGAACCGGCTGAGGATCGAGGTCCGTGCCAGGAACTGCCGGATCTCGGCGGGCTGGCGGCTGAGCACCTCCTCGGCCAGGAAGTCGACGACGAACCGGTTGTCGCCGGTGAACTGACCGATGAAGGCATGGGGCGAACGATGACCGCGAAGAGACAGAGCCGCCATGTACACCCCGGCCGGCCATCCCTCGGTCCGCTCCATGAGGTCGGCGAGGTCAGGCTCACTGAGCTGCACGTCCGAGACGGTCTGCACGAGCGCGGCCGCGTGCCCGGGCGAAAAGCGCAGCTCCCGCGCCCGGATCTCGGCCATTTCCCCCGTGGCCCGCAGGCGCGCGAGCCGCAGCGGCGGATCGGCCCGGGTGATGAGCACAAGCTCGGCGGTCGGCGGTAGGTGAAGCAGCAGAAATGCGACTTGGTCGTGGCAGCTGCGTTCCTTGATCACGTGATAGTCCTCGAGCACGAGTACAACCGGTGCCGTGAGGGCAGCTAGCTCATTGGCCAAGGCGGGCAGGACCGCTCCAGAGACTCCGGGGGTCTGAACCCGAAGCTCCCCGAGGATCTCCTCGCTGCCGAGCTCAGGACAAGCTCGCTGCAGGGCGCTCACCACATACCACCAAAGCCTGGCCGGGTCGTCGTCCCCGTGGTCGAGCGAGACCCAGGCGAACCGCCGGCCGTCGGCCTGGCCGGCCCGCCATTGCGCTACGAGGGTAGATTTGCCGAAACCCGCAGGCGCATCAACGAGCGCCAGCCTGGCGACGGCGCGGTCGAGGTAATGAGTGAGGTCCGGCCGCTCCACCCATTCCTGGCGCCAGCTGGGAGCGTGAAGCTTGGCCTCGATCGGCAAGTCGAGGCCCACGCGGGCAGCTGGCAACGAAGGAACAGCGCCCAGATTTGGTTGGGCGCGCTCCCCGTTCCCAATGCGAACATCACCCACCACTAGGCCACAGCGTACGTGTTTAGCCTGGTCAGTGAAAGTGCCGGAGCCCGGGGAATGCGGGCCGGTCAGGTGTCGCTAGCGCGGAGGTTATTGGCGAGCCATCGCCATGCGCATCTCGCTGTCGGTGTCGGTGATGAGGTCGCCGGAGAGGTCGACGGTGACGGTGTGCAGCGTGCCGGTGAAACGGGACGGGGCCTGGTACTCGGTGGTGATCGGTGAGCCTGGGTTGGCGCCGCAGGTGAGCCCGCCGGGGTTGAATGCGATGGGGGTGGTGACCGGGAAGTCGTCCTGGGCGACAAGCTGGCCGTCAACGTACAGCTGCGCCCGGCCGGGGGCGCCCTTTCCATGAAGGATGTCGGGCTGGCCGGTGGGCTCGAACTCGAACCGCAGCTGATGTCGGCCGGCCGACAGTGCGTCCGGCGCGCACACCTGGTAGGTGGCGCGGCCGACGTAGTTGTGCGCGTAGCGCAGCCTGCTGTCCTTGACGTAGAACGTCCAGCCGCCGCCGTTGCTGCCCTGGCAGATCAGCACGCCGTCGGCTCCGCTGTCGGGGATCTCCGTGTCGGCGGTAATGCTATGCGGCCGGTTGAGCACCCGCGGACCGACCCAGAACGGCTGCGTCTGGGTGCCGGGCCGGTAGACGTACTGGGTCCGGGTCTCCGCAACCTGGGGACGCTCGGTCATCAGCCGCTGCCCGGCGCTGCCGTCGACCGGGAAGACGTCGTATTTCCCGGCCTCGGTGTACCACATCGCGATCAGCTCGATGAGCTTGTCGCGGTGCTGATCGGCGAGGTTGTGGTTCTCGGCGGGATCCTTGGCGACGTGGTAGAGCTCCCAGTGGTGGGCATCCAGGTCGGTCAGCGCCTCGGCCGTGATCGCGGCGCCGAACGGTTTTCCCGCCTCAGCGAACGATGGCCCTGGCCACGGGCACACCGCCCGCCACCCGTCATGGTCGATGGCGCGGTGCGCGAACATCTCGAAGTACTGGGTGCGGTGCCGCGTGGGCGCGGCGGCGTCGTCGAAGGTGTGCGCGAAGCTGACGCCCTGGATCGGCGACTGGGTCACGCCCCTGACTTCGGCGGGCGGCTGGAGGCCGAACGCGTCGAGGACGGTCGGGACCATGTCGATGATGTGCGCGTACTGGGCGCGCACCTCGCCACGGGCCCGGATCCCGTCCGGCCAGTGCACCAGGAACGGGTCGGCCGTCCCGCCGCGGTAGGTCTCCCGCTTCCACCGGCGGAACGGCGTGTTGCCCGCCCAGGTCCACCCCCATGGGTAGTGGTTGAACGTCGTGGGGCCGCCCAGCTCATCGATCTTGGCCAGGCTTTCCTCCAGGCTCTCCGGCGCGTAGTTGAAGAACTGCAGCTCGTTGGTGGTCCCGGTGGGACCCCCCTCGGCGCTGGCCCCGTTGTCGGATACCAGCATGATCAGCGTGTTGTCGAACTCGCCGGTCTCCTTAAGGAAGCCGAGCAGGCGGCCGATGTGATGGTCGGTGTGGGACAAGAACCCGGCATAGACCTCCATCATCCGCGCTGCCAGCCTGCGCGCGTCCGGTGGCAGCGAGTCCCAGTCCGGGACGTCCGGGTCGTGCCGGGACAGCTCCGCATCGGCCGGCATCACCCCGAGTTTCTTCTGCCGGGCGAGCACACGCTCCCGGTAGGCGTCCCAGCCGTTGTCGAACTGGCCGGCGTACCGGTCGGCCCACTCCTTCGCCACATGATGCGGGGCGTGCATCGCGCCGGTGCAGAAATGCAGGTAGAACGGCTTGTGCGGGGCGACCTGCTTGGCGTCGGCGATGAACTCGATCGCCTTGTCCACCAGGTCCTCGGTCAGGTGATACCCCTGCTCCGGTGTGCGCGGCGGCTCGACCTGGTGGTTGTCATAGACCAGGTCTGGATGCCACTGGCTGGTGTCACCGCCCAGGAACCCGTAGAACCGCTCGAAACCGCGGCCCAGCGGCCACCGGTCAAACGGCCCGGCCCCGGACTCGAACTCCGACGGCAGCAGGTGGTACTTGCCGACCATGTAGGTGCTGTAGCCATGGGCCAGCAACATCTCGGACAGGAACCCGTTCTCAAACGGGATCTGCCCGTTGTAGCCCGGGTAGCCGGTCGCGAGCTCGTTGATCGCCGCGGTCGCGTTCGCGTGGTGGTTGCGACCGGTGATGATGCACGACCGCGACGGCGAGCAGAGCGCCGTGGTGTGCATGTTCGTGTAGAGCAGTCCGCCATTGGCGAGCGCGTCCATGTTGGGTGTGGCGATCGGGCTGCCATAGCAGCCCAGCTGCCCGAAGCCGGTGTCGTCCAGCACGATGAACAGCACGTTCGGCGAGCCTGGTTCCGCTCGCAGCGGGCGCGGCCAGGCCGGGCTCGACTCACCCGTCGTCCGGCCGATCACTCCCGGGAACGCGCTGCCCGGCTCGTACTCCTTCAGGGCCATCTGCCGCTCCTCCCACCGCCCAAGGGACACGCCCCTGTTTGGAGGAGTCAAACGCCTTTCGGGACGCATGCCGTCACCCGCCTGGGATGACCGGCCCTCGAGCACGCGGCGGCGCACCTGGATCACCCGCGCCTGGCGATGTCCCGGGAACACAGCTCTGCCGGGACATCGGACTTGGCCGACCGGGCCCTGGCTCACCAAGCCATCGGGCTCACGCCGGTCGTTGCTGCCGGGCAGCGCGCCACCTCGAATACCCGGTCCTGATACCCAGCCCGGCGACGACGATCACGAGCACGCCGAGCAGCACCCTGGCCCCGGCATTCCCGATCCGCTGCGCGAGCTCTGCGCCCAGGAAGTAGGAAAGCCCGATGTAAAGTCCGATCCAGCCAATACCAGCGACGAGGGCGCCGAGCACAAATACCCCGAATCGCACCCGGAAGATCCCGGACACAAAGGCTGGCATGGTCACCGATGCAGCGAAGGTATGGCGGCCGAAGGCGCGGTCACCTTTGGCGAGCAGCTTCAGGCGCGATTTCTGCAGCCGACCGTGGTGGTCGAGCAGCCAGCGTCCCTTGCGGACACCGATCTCATATCCGGCCACCGAACCGAGCATCCAGGCTGCCATGGATATGGCCAGCACGACGCCCACATTCAGCCGGCCTTCTCCCGCCAGCGTTCCGGCGGCGATCAGCGACGCGTCACCCGGGCCGGGCAGGCCGGCGCCCATAATCGCGACGAGCACGAACAGGACGATGTACTCGGCCGCGGTCATGGCTACCGCGCACTCGTGACCCTGCTTCGCGGCCGGGCGGAGAGAAGCGGCCGGGCGGAGAGAAGCGGCCGGGCGGAGAGAAAGGGTGTATTCCTCCAGACGAGAATGTCGCGGACCCGGCGCTCGCGGGCGAGCACCACCGCGAGCAGGACGACGATCACCCGCAGATCGACGCCAGGCACCGCGAGCAGTGCGATGATCATGCGGCCACGCTATCCGGGCCACGAGCCCGGCCGCTCACCCGGCAAGGGCGACCCCGGGACGGGCGCTTCGATCCGCTGCCGGGCATCGTGCATCATCCCTGGCGGGTGATGCACGACCGGGCAGACCAGCCAGACGCTTGTGGGTAACGGTTTACCTCGATCAATAGGCGGCTGCTCGGTCACTCTGGCGGCTCGGTCACGCGAAGGGGCGGGAACATGACAATCGGGCCGGTGCAGCTGATCGTTTTGGGGTTCAACCACCCCGACTTCCACGGAGAGATCATCGCCGAACTTGAGCGGCTGCGCGAAAGTGACACGGTGCGGGTGATCGACTCGCTCGCCGTTTACAAAGACGCTGACGGCGAGCTGGAAGTGGAGCACCTCAGCAATCTCTCCGAGCAGGAGGCGATCGAACTCGGCACCAAGATCGGCGCCCTGATCGGCCTGGGCATCGAGGGCGAGGATGGCGCCGAGGCAGGCGCGGTCGCGGGCGCCGAGGCGGCAGCCGCCGAGGGCGTGCAGGTGTTCACGGAGCAAGAGGGCTGGGATGTGCTCGAAGACATACCGAACGACTCCGCGGCGGCGCTCGTCCTGATCGAGCACCACTGGGCGGTGCCGCTTCGTGACGCGCTGGTCCGCGCGGGCGGCTTCCGCATCAGCGACGGGTTCATCAGCCCGCTCGACCTGGTCGGAATCGGACTCGCGACGGCCGAGGAAGCCCAGGAACTGCACGACTTGGAAACCGCGGCCGCAGCGAGCTGACTGGCTCGCGCGCCATCATCACCACCTGGAGGGCACGATGTTCGGAGCTCGCAGAGTTGCCCGGCGCACGTCGCGGCGCACCGCCCGGCGCGTGTCCCGTCGCCGGTAGGGGGCTTAGCAGGAGCGGCCACGGGCCGGCTGGTGCGTAGCGCTTTTCAGCCGGCGGGGTAATGAGCGCTTCCGATCTGGCAATCGTGACAGCGCTTGTATTTGCGTGGGGAATGCTGTCGGCACGGCTGGAGCGCTTCGACGTCACCGCCCCGATCACGTTCGTCCTCGCCGGGGTGCTGCTGACGCACGGACCGCTGGCGCCCCTTGGGTTCGCCCCGTCGCACGAGACCGTCAAGGCACTTGCCGAGATCACGCTCGTGCTGGTGCTGTTCTCGGATGCATCCCGGGTCGGGCCGCGGGACCTGCGGGCGGACATGACCCTGTGTCTGCGGCTGCTCGGGATCGGGTTGCCGTTGACCATCGGCCTCGGCACCTTGCTGGCGTTCGCCCTTTTCCACGGCATGGGCATCTGGCTGGCCCTGCTGGTGGGCGCCGCACTCGCGCCGACGGACGCTGCCCTGGGCGCGGGGATGATGGTCAACCCGGCGGTTCCGGCTCGGATCCGGCGGCTCATCAATGTCGAGAGCGGGCTCAACGACGGTATCGCCACGCCGGTCGTCTTGGTCGCGGTGGCGGGCGCGGGGATTGCGGGAAGTACTGGCCCTGGGGAAGCGGTCGCCGAGCTGGCGCTGGGGGTGCTGATCGGCGCCGTGGTGGGCGGCGTGGGCGGCTACGTGGTCAAGGCGGCGCGGGGCCGCGGATGGGCCGAGGGGGGCTTCGCGGGCTCGGCGGTGCTGGCGCTGGCGGTGTGCGCCTATGCCTGCGCGCTCGCGCTGCGCGGTAATGGCTTTATCGCTGCCTTCGTGGGCGGCATGGCATTCGGCGCCATCGGCGGGCGGCGCGGCGAGCGGCTGGTGCCGTTCGTGGAGGAGACGGGTGCTCTGGTGTCGCTGCTGGTCTGGCTGGCGTTCGGCGCTATCGCCGTGGTTCCGGCGCTGACCGGGCTGACCTGGCAGGCAGTCGTTTACGCCGGGCTCAGCCTGACATTGATCCGGATGGTGCCGGTCGCGGTCGCGCTGGCCGGCGCGCGGCTCGGCGGGACGGCCGTCGCGCTCGTGGGCTGGTTTGGTCCTCGCGGCCTGGCATCGGTGGTGTTCGCGCTGCTGGCGCTGGAAGACCTCGGCGAGCACACCGCCGGGCAGGCGGTCGCGGTCATCGCCTTCACCGTGCTGCTCAGCGTGGTCGTCCACGGCGCGACCGCCGGTCCGCTGGCTCGCCGTTACGGCCCGCGGATCACGCAGGCGACGGGTGGCGTTGATGCCGGGGTGCCCCGGCTGCCCGAGCGCAGGCTCATCCGTCGTGCGTCTTGACCTGCCCGTTATCAGGGCGGCGTATCGCGCTTCATCGCGCTAGCCGTGGCGCGCCGGATCGTACCCGCGCCGCCGATCAGTGCCCTCCGCCATGGCGCAATGCCCTCGATCTCGGTTTCCAGCGAGAAACTGAGGAACGTCCTGATCACCACGATCAGCCCGAGCACGAGGACGTTACCGAGGGTAGGCGCGACCGCGACCGTGCGAATCAGGTCGGCGGCGACCAGGACTTCCAGGCCCAGGAGCAAGGTCCCGCCGAATGCCTGGCGCAGGACTAGGTATGCCTTGGCCGACCACCCGGATCGGCGCGCGGTCACCGTCGCTAGCACGAAAGACCAGATCACGCCGACGACCAGGATAACGGCTCCCAGTGCCTCGAATCCCTGGGCAACGTGATCCATCAGCCCGGTGAACGTCTCAGTTGTTGGCTCAGCGGCGACCACCCCGAGGATCACGTGCTCCTGCACCACATGCTGTCCCCTCAGTTAGCCCGGCGAGTCGCTGACGCGGGCCGAAATGCTTCTCCTGCCCCGGCCATCTTCCACATTTACGGCCGGGAAGTGCCTGCCCGGATCACCCGTGCGGGGGGATGGCAGATCAGCGGGAGCGGGTTTCGCTTAACAGACATGAAACTCCGGTTGCCGGTCCGCCGGGATACGCTGCGTAACGATGCCGTCGCTGGTTTAGTGCTCGGCGTGGAGAGCGTTCCCGATGGCCTGGCTGCTGGCCTGCTCGCCGGAGTCAACCCCCTTTCAGGGCTTTACGCATACCTCTTCGGAACAATCGGCGGCTCGTTTTTCACCAGCTCGGCTTTCATGGCCGTCCAGGCCACCGGCGCCATGGCCATAATCGTCGCCGACGTCCCGGCGGTCCACTCGGGTCCCGACCAGGCGCGTGCATTGTTCACGCTCTCGGTCCTCACCGGTGTCGTGATGCTGGCGGCTGGTTTTCTGCGGGCCGGGTCACTCCTGCGGTTCGTGTCGAACGCGGTGATGGTGGGATTCATCAGCGCTGTCGGCGTCAATATCATCCTCGGACAGCTGGCCAACCTCACCGGCTACAAGGCTGAGGGAGCCAACCGCGTCGTCCGCGCCGTCAACACCTTTGCCCACCCCGGTGAACTCCACCTGCAGTCTCTCGCGGTCGGAGTCATCACGATCGCGCTGATACTTCTGCTCGAGCGCACCAAGGCCGGTCCGCTGGGGCTGGTCCTGGCGGTCATCGTCACGTCGGCGAGCACTGCTGCCCTTGCGTGGAGCAGCGTGGCCACCGTCAGCGACCTCAGCGCCATACCCCGCTCGCTCCCGCTGCCCCAAGCGCCGATGTTCGGGCTCATCCCTACGCTGCTGATCCCGGCGGCGTCGCTGACGTTCGTGGGGCTTGTCCAGGGGGCGGGCATTTCGGCCAACTTTCCCAACCCAGGCGGCCGCTATCCCGACGCGTCCCGTGACTTCATCGGGCAGGGTGCCGCGAACGTGATCGCCGGGCTATTCCGGGGAATGCCGGTGGGCGGGTCCATGTCGGCCTCGTCGCTGAACAAGGCCGCAGGCGCGCGGTCGCGCATGGCCCTCATGTTCGCCAGCGTGGTGATGGCGGCAGTAATCCTCGCCTTCGCCGGCCTGGTTGGCTATATCGCCATGCCTGCCCTGGCCGGCCTGCTCATGCTGGTCGGCTACCGGACAATCAAACCTGGCGACCTTCAATCGGTGTGGAAGACCGGCCCGGTGCAGAAGGCGGTGCTGCTGACCACCTTCACGCTCACCATGATCATCCCATTGCAGTACGCGGTGCTCGTCGGGGTGGGCTTGTCGCTGATTCTCCACGTCGTTCGCCAGTCGAACCAGGTCACCATCAAGCGCTGGCGGCTAGACCCTGACGGAGACCTGATCGAGACCGACCCGCCGGACCACCTCCCGGCTAACGACGTGGTTGCTCTCCAGCCATACGGAAGCCTGTTCTTCGCCGCCGCGCCGGTGCTCGAGGCGCAGCTCCCAGCCACCGCCGACGCATCGCGCAACGCCGTGGTGATCCTTCGGCTGCGGGGACGCACCGACCTCGGCACGACGTTCATGGACGTGCTACGCCGCTACGCCCTGGCTCTCACCGCCGCCGACAGCAAACTCGTGATCGTCTCGGCCAATGACCGCATCCAGGAACAGCTCCGCGTGACCGGGGTCACCGATGTGATCGCCCTCGAAAACATCTACGAGGGCGATGAGCGGGTGGGAGCCACCCTTAAGCGCGCCTACGCGGACGCTGTTACATGGATAGAACAAAACCAGCTTGCCGAGGAGGCCGAGTAGCGGTGAGCGGGTAGGCAAGGGTAGCCACGCGATCGGGGCAGTTCGCGCCCCGCCCTGCCTCATCCGTGAGGGGTGGTGCCGGGCCCGTGTCGGTGCCCATAGTGTCCCAGGTGAAAGGGCAGCGAGAATCGGAGCACAAGCGCATGTCCACGACGAGTTCGTCAGCACGGGCCGCCGCGAAAGACCGGCCTGCGGGGCCGGTGCGGGCACGGAAGGCGGCAAGCCGGGAACGATATCAGCCGGGGACCATGGCGTGGATTCCCGGCGGAACGTTCCTGATGGGTTCGGCCGACTTCTACGCCGAGGAGCGCCCGGTGCACCGGGTCACCGTGGACGGATTCTGGATGGACCGCCATCCGGTGACCGTGGCGGAATTCCGCCGGTTTGTGACGGCGACGGGTTACGTGACCGTCGCCGAGCGGCCGCTGGCAGCGGCCGACTACCCAGATGCCGACCCGGACCTGCTGGTGCCTGGATCGCTGGTGTTCCAGCGCACGCCTGGCCCGGTCGACCTCCGCGACTACCGCAACTGGTGGGCGTACGTCCCGGGCGCCTGCTGGCGGCGGCCCGCGGGACCGGGCAGCGACTGCCGCGGCCTGGGGCGCCACCCGGTGACCCATGTCGCGGCCGAGGATGCGGAAGCCTATGCCAGCTGGGCAGGCGGGGAACTGCCCACCGAGGCCGAGTGGGAATACGCCGCGCGGGGCGGCCTCGACGGTGCTGTGTACGCGTGGGGCGATGAGTTCGCGCCGGCCGGCCAGGTGATGGCCAACACCTGGCACGGCGAGTTCCCGTGGCAGAACCTGCGCACCGACGGCTACGAGGGCACATCCCCGGTGGGCTCGTTCCCCGCCAACGGCTACGGGCTCTACGACATGACCGGCAACGTCTGGGAATGGACCTGCGACTACTTCACCCCGCGTCATCCGGCCGACGCCGCGGACACCTGCTGCGCGCCCCGTAACCCGCGGGTCACCACGCCGGAGCACAGCAGGATCGCCGGCGAGCCGGGCGCGCATCTGGCGCGGAAGGTCATCAAGGGCGGCTCGCACCTGTGCGCGCCGAGCTACTGCCTGCGCTACCGGCCAGCCGCCCGCCAGGGCGAGACCGTCGATACCGCCACCTGCCACCTCGGCTTCCGGTGCATCCGTCGCGGCGGCCCGTCGGCCACCCGGTAGCGCGGGCCGACCGCCAGCGGCGGCCGCCGCCGGGCCGCGGTGTGCCCTCGCCGGGCGAGGAACGGGCGGGGAGGTCCCCGTGGCCACGGTAGCCGGGCAGGGCGTGACCGGTGCCGCGCCGTTAACGGCGGACCGGCTGCGCGCCGTTGTCCTCGGGCCGCGTGGTGGCGGTACCACCCGCCGGCGTGCATCGGATGCCTTCCGATTCGGGTTCGCCGTGCTGGCGGTGGCCGCGTCCATCCCGGTCATCCGGTCCAACTCGGCGGTGGAACTGGCAGTCGTCCATTTCCTGAATCCGCCGCCGACGGCGGTCCGGTGGCTGGTCACGGCCGCGTTCTGGCTTGGCTCCGCCGGTGTCATCGTCTGCCTGGCCGCCCTGGCGCTGCTGGTGCCGCGGCTGGGTGCGGTGCGGCGCATCGCCGCGGCAGGCGCCCTGACCTGGGCGATCTGTGCCCTGCTCAGCACGGCCCTCGGGCCCGCCGCAGGCCGGCCGGCTACCGGGGCACTGACTGGGGTTGACACCAGCTATCCGGTGATACAGCTAGCGGTGACCATCGCCGTGGCAGCCACCGCGCTGCCTTACCTGAGCCGGACCTTTCACCGGACCGTGTCATTTCTCGTCGCCGTGGCCGTGATTGCCGCCGTCGCCGATGGCTCGGCCTTGCCGGTCAACGCGGTCTCGAGCCTGCTGATCGGATGGGGGGTCGCCGCCGCGGTCCACCTCGCCCTCGGGTCGCCGCTCGGGCTGCCGTCGGCGGAGGAGGTGTCGACCGGCATTGCCGACCTCAACGTGGCGGTCGGTGACATCGTGCGCGCCCCGCATCAGGTCTGGGGAGTGGAAAGGTTCGCCGGGCGCGACCCAGACGGCCACGGCGTCGAGCTGTCCGTGTACGGCCGCGACGCCGCGGATGCCCGCGTGCTGGCCAAGCTGTGGCGCTTCTGCTTCTACCGGGATTCCGGACCCACGCTCATCCTCGACCGCATTCAGCAGGTCGAGCACGAGGCGTACGTGACGTTCATGGCGGCCCGGGCCGGCGCGCTGGTGCCGGAGGTGCTCGCCGTGGGCCGGTTCGGACCAAGCCGCGACGCCGTGATCATCAGCAGGCTGCCTGGCGGCCCTGCCCTCGGGGACGCCGACCCGGCCGCCGTCTCCGACCGGACTATCGACGAGATCCTGCAGACAGTGCTGCGGCTGCGCCGGGCGGGCATTGCCCACGGCGCACTCGGGTCCGAGACGATCCTGCTGGACGCGGCGGGCGTCTACGTCAGAGACTTCCGCAGCGCCTCCTCGTCGCCGCCCGTCGGCCGTTTCGACGACGACCTCGCGGCCGTCCTGGCCGCGGTCGCGGCTCGGTTCGGTGTCGAGCGCACGGCCGCGGCGGTCGCGCGGGTACTCGACGCCGACGCGGCCCGCGGCGCCCTCGTCCATCTGCAACGCGCGGCGCTCGACGCCGGCACGGTCAGCTCGCTCCGGCAGCATAAGGGCCTGCTCCCGGAACTGCGGACCGCGGTGGCAGGCGCGACCGGAATCGAGGTGCCCAAGCTCGCCGAAGCCAAGCGGATCAGCTGGGTCAACCTGTTGTTCGGCATCGGAAGCCTGATCGGTATCTGGGCCATAGTCGGAGTGCTCGCCGACGTTGCGGGATCCCTTGACGTCATCAAGGGGGCGCGCTGGGGCTGGGTGGCGCTGGCGTTCGTGCTCGCCCAGCTGCCGGTGGCGGCCAGCGCGTGGGCAACGGTCGGCGCGGTAACCGGCCAGCTCCCGTACGGGCGGTGCCTGGCCCTGGAGACCTCGAACATGTTCACGTCGCTGGTGGGCGGCGACGTGGCCGTGTTCGCCGTACGGGTCCGGTTCTTCCAGCGCCAGGGATATGACTCGGCGACCGCGCTCAGCTCGGGTGCCATCGCGTCGACGGCCAGCTGGTTCGCGAAGGGCCTGCTCTTTCTGGCGGCCATCGGCTTCGCCGCGGGCACCTTCCAGGTGCCGGCCATCTCGGGCGGGCACCAGACGGCCATCTGGATCATCGTGGGCGTGGTCCTCGCGGCCGGGATCGCGGCGGCGCTGATCACCTTGATTCCGCAACTCAGGAGGCTGGCTAGCGCGCGGGTCCGCCCGCACCTGGTGCACATCTGGGCGGACTTCAAGGCGGTCGCCAGCGAGCCTCGAAAGATCGTTTACGTGCTGGCCGGCTCTCTGCTGGGCCAGATCCTCGTCGCCCTGGCCCTGGGTGCCGCGCTGCACGCGGTGGGGGAGAGGGCGAGCATCGCCACGCTGCTGGTCGTCATCACGCTGGCCTCGATGATCGGCGGCGCAGTCCCGGTCCCCGGCGGCGCCGGCGTCGTCGAGGCAGGGCTGATCGCGGGGCTCACCGGCGCGGGCGTGCCCCAGGAGCAGGCGGTCGCGGCCGTCTTCATCCAGCGGCTGTTCACCGCATACCTGCCGCCGATTTGGGGCTGGGTGACGCTGGCCTGGATGCGGCGCCGCGAATACGTATGAGCCCGGGCGAAGACACCGTGCGCCGGGTTGGCTGGCCCGAGCGGCAGATCCGCCGCGCCGACCGGTTCCAGCAGCGGCACCCGCTGATCGCCTTCCCGTGGGCGGTGCTGCAGAAGTTCGGCAACGACCAGGCGGGCGGCAAGGCCGCGCTGATGGCCTACTACGGCCTGTTCGCGCTCTTCCCCCTGCTCTTGCTGCTGACCACCGTTCTCGGCTTCGCGCTGTCGGGCGACCCGGCGCTGCACGAGCAGCTGATCGACTCGGCGCTGGGCAATTTCCCCGTCATCGGGGACCAGTTGCGCTCGGAGGTCCATCCGCTGGAGGGCAACACGGTGGCGCTGGTCATCGGCATCGCGGGGACCCTGTACGGAAGCCTCGGCGTCGGCTTCGCGGCGCAGAACGCGATGAACACCGTCTGGAATATCCCGTACGTCCGCTGGCCCAGCTTCTGGACCCGGTACCTGCGCACCTTCGGGGTGATCGGCTTGCTCGGCCTGGCGGTGGCCTTCTCCACCGCGCTCACCGCGTTCGCCACCGCGGTCGCCCATGGCGCGGGCGCGACGGTGCTCGCCGTCGCCGCCTCTTTCGTCGTCAACCTCGGCCTGTTCCTGCTCGCGTTCATGGTGCTCACTGCGGAGCCGCTGCGGCCCCGTGAGGTGGCGGTCGGCGCGATCATCGCCACGGTGTTCTGGGAAACCCTGCAGCTGATCGGGACCTGGTACGTGACGCGCGGGCTGCGGAACGCCAGCCCAACCTACGGGGTCTTCGCCGTGGTCATCACGCTGCTGTCCTGGCTCTATCTGGGCTCGCAGCTGACGCTGTGGGCGGCTGAGATCAACGTGGTCCTCCGCTATCGTCTATGGCCCCGTTCGGTGACGCAGCCTCCGCTGACGCGGGGGGACCGGCTCGTCTTCGTGCGGCTGGCGCAGATGGAAGTTCGCAGGCCGGAGGAAAAGGTCGCCGCGTCCTTTACCGATGAGGCCGACGAGGACCCCCTGCGGGACGGGTCATAACGCCCCGGGCGCGACCCAAGCTCCCCCGTCGCGGGTGAGGCCAAGGTGCTTGCGATAGCCGGATCATTGGTGCGATGTGGTGGCCAAGCAGTTTGCCGAAAAACGGACGTGCGGATGGATCAGGCGTGCCGCGCTTAACTCGGGGTCTCGTCCTCTCGGCCGCGATCCTCGCGGCCGGCTGCCTGGCGGCGGGATGCGGCAGTACCGCCAAGAATCTGCTCAGCAGCTTGCCCACCCGCAGCGCGAGCGTCTCGCCCGGGCAGAGTGCAGCCTTGCCGCCCAGCCCGAGCGCCAGCCCGTCGCCCGGCCCGAGCGCCAGCCCCTCGGCCAGCCCGACCGCTACGGCACCGTCGACGAGTCGGCCACCGGCGACCCGCAGCGCTGCTCCGCCCTCGCCAGCGGCTGTGCCGAGCAGTTCGCCGGCTGCGACTGGCGAGTCCAGCGGCGCAAGCCTCCTCTGGCTGTGGATCCTGCTCGGCGCCATAGTCCTCATTGGCGTGATCGTATGGATCGCCCGCTCGCGCGGCCGCCGCTCCGCGGCCGCGGCCGGCTGGCGGTCGAGGGTCATCGACGCGTACGCGAAGGGCTCGGCCCTGCACGACGCGATGAGCGCCGCCGAAACGCCCGGCGCGCTGGCCGCCGCCGACGCCGGCGCCCGATGGTCGGACATCCAGCGTCGCGGAGACGACCTGGGGCAGGCGCTGTACGCGCTGCGTGAGGCTGCACCGGACGAGGAAAGCAGAGCCAGGGTCGCCGACACGCTCGCGTCGCTGCAGGCTGTTCGTTCCGCTATGGACGCGGAGCGCGCCCCGACCGGCGCCGACCCGCGGCTGGCGGACGTGGTCCGCGGCCGGCTGGCCTCCTTCGAGGCGTCGCTCCGCGCCCTCCGCGCGCCAGACCAGGCACCGTAGCGGCGCGCCCGCTGCGTGCCATCGCCGGATCAGGAAATCGGCCTGCGGGTTCATCGGCTTCGCGCGCAACTGCATGCCGTCGTAGTCGAGCGCCGACATGCGCTGCGCTCCGATGCGGGAATGAAGCGACCCGCCCGTTGCCGTGACCACCACGACGAAGGCCCGGGTCCGCTTTCGCGGGACCCGGGCACCACGTGGGAGCGGTTGGCTGACGTGGGCTCCTACTCGCGGGCCAGCATGGCCTGCGCCTCGCGCTCCATGTCGACGTAGGGATCGCCGCTGACGTCGACGGCCACCCGGTTGATCGTGCCGCCGGTGAAGGCGTGCGGGTGCGGCCCGGGGTAGTCGGCGGTGACCGGCTCACCGCTGTCGCGGCCGACGCACAGGCCCTCGCCGGCGAGCGAGAACATGCCGGGCTGGGTCCTGATCCGGCCCTCGCCGACCTTCTTGTCCCCGTGGTAGAGGGACAAGATCCCGGTGGAGACGTGTGGCGGGTCCTCCCCGTCCTTGTCGAACGAGGCGGACAGGATCAGGTTCCGTCCAGCGGGGACGTCCTGCGTGCCGTCGATCTTCTGCTCGCCCATGCCGACGAAGTTGTTGACATAGTGCAGCCGGTTGTCCTTGATGTACAGGGCGTGCCCGCCGAATCGCGACCCGTGCGCGAACAGCACGCCTTGCGCGCCCGGGCCGGGGATGTCCACCACCGCCCCGATCGTGAAGGAGCGGTTGCGGACATTCACCGCCTGCAACTCGGGCACCTCCGCCGTATCGGGGAAGTAGGCGTAGCGGTCGCGCGGGGAGGCCAGCTGCGGCCTAGGCGTGGTGATGATCTCCAGCGCGGACCGGTCATCGAGCGGGAAGGCGTCGTTCTGGCCGGCCTCGGCGAACCACAGGTTGACCAGTTCCCGGAGCTTGTCCGGGTGCTCGGCGGCCAGGTCGTGCAGCTCGGCGCGGTCGGTGTCGGTGTGGTACAGCTCCCAGGTGTCGTCGTTGAAGTGGCTCCAGCCACTCAGCGTGGGATGGGTGGTGACGGCCTTCCAGCCGTCGTGCCAGATTCCCCGGGAGCCGAGCATGGAATAGAACTGCGTTTTGCGGGCCGACGGCGCCGACGCGTCCTCAATGCTCGAGCGCATGCTCACCCCGTCGAAACGGCTCTGCACGTGGCCCTTGATGGCGGCCGGGGGCTCGACGCCCAGGAAATCCAGGATGGTGGGCACGATGTCGATCGCGTGGTGGTAGTGGTGACGTATCCCGCGCTCGCCCGCCGTGGCCGGCGGCCAGGAGATAATGCACGGGTCGGCGGTACCGCCGTTGAACTCATACCGCTTCCACATCTTGAACGGCGTGTTGAACGCCATCGCCCAGCCGTTCGGGTAGTGATTGTAGGTTTTCGTCCCGCCGAGCTCGTCGATCATCGCCAGGTTCGTCTGGATGTTGTCGGGGATGCCGTTCGCGAACAACATCTCGTTGACCGAGCCGTCCGGGCCGCCTTCGCCGCTGGACCCGTTGTCGGACACCAGGATCACCAGCGTGTTCTCCCGCTGCCCGGATTCCTCGAGGTAGTCGAGCAGCCGGCCGATGTGGTGGTCGGTGTGCGCCAGGAACCCGGCGTAGACCTCGGCCATCCGCGCGAAGAGCCGTTTCTCGTCGGCGGACAGCGAGTCCCACGGCCGGGTGACGTCTAGTGGCGGAAATGGCTGGCCCTCGGGCCCCTTACGGGTCTCGGTTGTTCCGAGCGGGTTGATCGGCGGCAACTCGGTGTCGCCCGGGACGATGCCCATCTCCTTTTGCCGGGCGAGCGTCTGCTCGCGCATCGCCTCGTACCCCATGTCGAAGCGGCCCTTGAACTTGTCGGCCCATTCCTTCGACACATGGTGCGGCGCGTGGCAGGCACCGGGCGCGTAGTACAGGAAATATGGCTTGTCCGGCGCGACCGTCTTGGCGTCCTTGACGAACTCGATCGCCTTGTCAGTAATGTCGTCGGTGAGGTGGTAGCCATCCTCCGGCAGCTTGGGCTGGTCCACTGGGTGGTTGTCGTACACCAGGTCCGGGTACCACTGATTGGTCTCGGCGCCCAGGAACCCGTACGAGCGTTCGAACCCACGGCCGGACGGCCAGTTCCGCCGGGTCGACGCGACGTTCATCTCCACGGTCGGGCACAGGTGCCACTTGCCGACCATGTAGGTGTTCCAGCCGCGCTCGGCGAGGATCTCCGACAGCATCCCGTTCTCCGGCGGGATGGTCCCGCTCGCGTTCGGGAACCCGACCGCGGCCTCGGTGATGCACGCCATGCTGTTACGCGTATGGTTGCGGCCGGTCAGCAGGCAAGAGCGGGTCGGCGAGCACAGCGCGGTGGTATGCCACTGCGTGTAGCGGACCCCGTCGGCCGCGATACGTTCGATGTTCGGCGTGTCAATAGGGCCGCCGTAGCAACTCATGGCCGAGAAGCCCACGTCGTCGAGGACGATGTAGACGACATTGGGCGCGCCGTCGGGCGCCCTGGGCGGCTCGAAGGGTGCCCAGTCCGGGTCCGAATCGCGGATGTCGACGTTGATCGTGCCCTTGAACGGCTTGGTCATTTTCCCTAGCTCCTCTTGCGCCCGATGGGCATATGGCGGGCCAGGGGCCCGTCACATGATGCTGTCAGCGCCCCGTTCAGCCGGGCATCACCCGTCACGGATGAGCCAGCCCAGGTGAGCGACGTCACGGAGCCCGGAGCTCGCGGCGGAGCATCAGCCCTCCGATGATTTCGATGATGCCCATGATGACGAACCAGATGCCGAGCAGGACGGCGAGGAAGGTCAGCGAGGAGGCCGGGGTCGCCGCGACCACGATCCCGGCGATGAGGCTTATCACGCCGAAGGCGATCCACCAGGCCCGTCCTTCGCGAGCGTCGCTGGAGATCCCGCCGATGAGCGCGGCCAGTCCCTGAACGATCCAGGTGATCCCGATCACCAGGCCGATGACCGCCCTGGTGAGGTGCAGATGACGAATGAGGATGACGCCGACGACGATGAACATCAGCCCGGCGATGCCGAGCCAGACCCGGTGCATCTCCTCACGGTCGAATACCCGGATCAGGTGGAAGATCCCCGAGAAGATCATGAGAATGCCGAGCAGCACCGCGACCACGTTCAGGGATCCCGTCGGATGGAAGCTGACGACGACCCCGAGGACCAGGGTCAGTGCCCCGAGGATCAGGGTCGCCTGCCACGATGCCGCGAGCGGCGACGGGGATGACGGCTGCGCATCAGAGCCGCCGGACAGCAACTGCGCATCAGAGTCGCCGGATGGCATCAGTGCTCCTTCTTCGTCCCCGGGGCTTCGGCCCCCGGGTGGCCAGCCCCCAGCCGGACATCCCGGGTCCGGCCGCTCATACCGATGCTCGATGCGCACGTCATTAAATTTCCTCACCCGTCCTGGATGATTCCTTCAGGCAGCGGCAAACGCACAGTGGAGCGAAAAGATGCGGCAGCCGGGCACTGCGTAAGGGGACGCCGATGACCGAGGGACCGATCGGCCCGGCTCCGCTGCGGGCCGGGAGCCCGCTGCGGACTCCCCGCGCGGCCGCCCTCGCCGGGATCATCTTTTCCGTCTTCCTCGCCACTGCGCTGGTGCTGCTCAGAGTCTCTATCCCCGCTCATCCCGACGTCCCGGGGACGTGGCTGGCCGATCCGCGGCGCAGAGCGGCGGTGGCGATCGCCTTGAACCTCATCCCGTTCGCCGGAATCGCGTTCTTGTGGTTCGTCGGGGTGATCAGGGACCGCATCGGCGAACGCGAGGACCGTTTCTTCGCGACCGTGTTCCTCGGCAGCGGCCTCTTGTTCGTTGCCATGATCTTCGTGGCCGCGGCGATCGCGGGCGGCCTCATCGCGGACGCAAGCGCCGGGCCGCCGGACGCGAGCACCCTCGGGCTGGGCCGCAACATCACCGTGAGCCTGGTGAACGTCTACGCAATGCGCATGGCAGCGGTGTTCACGCTGACCACGGTGACCATCGCGCGCCGTACCGAGATCGTGTCCAGGTGGCTCACCGTCGCCGGGCTCGTGAGCGCGCTGGTGCTCCTGGTCGGCATCGGTATCTCACCCTGGGTGGAGCTGCTGTTCCCGGCGTGGATCCTGGCGTTGAGCATCGACATTCTCGCGGCCGGGCTGCGGGGATCTTCGCGCAGCACGGAAACGGCGCGCGGCTGATCGCCCGGTTTTCCGCGGTCCGGGAAGAGCGGGTCAGGTGCCGAGCAATTTGGCCTTGGCCGCCGTGAATTCGTCATCGGTCAAGGTTCCCTGCTGATGCAAGGCGGCGAGCTGATTCAGCTGATCGAGCATCGGCGAGGGCGCAGCCTCGGCCGGGGCCTGCTGGTAGGGCGGGGGTGGCGCCTGCTGCTGCTCGAGGTCGCTGATGCGCTCGTTCTGCTCATCCTCCGTCTGATCACGCTGCTCCGCACGCCGGCCCATGCTCCGGCCCGCGGCGTACGCGCCGCCGCCCACCACAGCCGCGCGCATCAACGGTCGCCTACGCATGAACATCACTGCCTCCTAACAAGCTGGCTGAGCCGCACGCCGGGGTTCTATACGCCTTCCGGCAGGGCCAGGCCGAGGGCAACCATGAGCTCCGGCGCGGCCGCGACCGTCTTCGGGCCGCCGATCTGCATTGCGATGGCACGCAGGACGCCGATGAGGTCTTCCGGCGTGGCGCCGTCATCGAGCGCGTTGCCGACCTGCCAGAGGTATGAGGCCGGAGGGGCGTCGAGAGCCATGAGGGCGGCGATTTTGACGAGAGCGAACGTGCGCGGGTCCAGGCCGCTCTTGCGCTGCATCTCGGCCCGCATCTCCAGGCCCTCGCCCAGGAGTTCCGGGTCGCCGAGCGCCAGCTCGGCCAGCGCCTCCCTCGTGGCCTCGTCGACGTCGGCCCTGGCTGACATGTTCATGATCAGAATCCCTTCGGTCGCTCTGGCCATGCGGATGCTGAGCGCAACTGCAACCGCCCCTCAACGATCGCGGCTGCTGGCACGCGCTGCTTCACCCGCTGCGGATGGTGTCAAGACGCGGACCGCTACGCGCGGGGCACGCCTGGGGGACCGGATGGCATCATCCGCGGCGGGGGATCATCCACCGGCCGGGCTGGCGAACCGGCGAGGGGAAGAGGTGTGGCTAACTTCTGGCCCGGCCATCGCCGCTGCCCTCGCTCCCGGCCGGGACGCGCGGACTGCCGCCTGCTCCGACCTCGGCCTCGCGGGCGAGGAACCGG
>Ga0335073_10002425_pt1 | contig 25507 bp, 19 predicted proteins | sample Lox_Sample_22_FD_207093 | JGI IMG/M metagenome (GOLD analysis project Ga0335073, IMG submission 207093) | Soil microbial communities from Loxahatchee National Wildlife Refuge, Florida, United States - Lox_Sample_2.2 | ecosystem: Environmental > Terrestrial > Soil > Wetlands | place: USA... | reverse complement strand
CGCTCCGCGCGCTGCACCCAGGTGTCCGCTTCGTCCAGCCACCCCTGCCAGGCCAGCGCGGATCCGAGCGTCATGGAGGCGAAGCCGGTGAACAGATCATCGGTCCAGCCGTGCCGCTCAGCCAGGCCGATCGCCTGCCTGCTGAGCTCCGCGGCCCGCGGCAACCGCCGGTTGAGCTCAAGCTCCGCCCGGTATGTCAGGCCCATGAATTCGAGGTACGGCCACCGGATCCGGCGCGCCAGCGCAACCGCCTGGTCCAGGTGCGACTCGGCCTGGTCGAAGTGACCGGTCCAGGTCTCGGCGTCGCCGATTTCGAGCAGCGCCAGGGTACGCAGTTCTTCCCCTCCCCACACCCACCTCCCCATTTCCCCCTGCATGGGCTGCGCCACTTCCGAGGCCGTGGCCGCCAGCAGCCGCTGCGCCTGCCCGGCCCGCGCCCGCTGATCGCCCATACGCGCGGACAGGAACAGCTGAACCACCCCGAGCAGCACCTGCGCCTGACCGCGCCGGCCGGGCGAGACCGAGGCTGACCCGCGCTCCGCCACCCCGAGGTACCGCTCCGCCGCCTTCAGTGACCCCTGGGCCAGTTCGTCCGCCGCGGCCACGACAGCCAGCTCGGCGTCTGCCCGGGCGGCCCCCGCGGGGAAACCGGTCAGCAGCGCGTGCACGGTTGCCGCGCGGCCGCTCAGGTTCAGAGCCGCCCAGTGGTCGGCCAGCAGCCGGGCGGCCATGTCCCAGTTCTGCGCCGCCTGGGCGTGCCGGACCGCCTCGACCGGGAACCCCTGCCCCGCGAACCAGCCGGCCGCCAGCTCGTGCAGTTCGGCCACCGCACCCGGCTCGGCCCGGCGCAGCTCCAGCTGCAGCAGGCCGGCGAACAGGTGGTGGTAGCGGAACCACGACCGCGCCGCATCCAGCGACACCACGAACGCGTTCGCCTCTTCCAGATCCTGCAGCACCCGCTCCCCGCCTGAGCCACCCGTCAGCAGGTCGGCCAGGTCCCCGTTGACCCGCTCCAGCACCGAGGTCCGCAACAGCAGCCGCCGCACCTGCGCGGGCTGCCGGTCCAGCACCTCAGCCAGGAGATATTCCGCCACCGTCCGCTCGCTGCCGGAGAACTTCGCGGCGAAGCCGTCCGGATCCGGGTGCCCGGCCAGCGACAACGCAGCCAGCCGCAACCCCGCCACCCACCCCTCCGTCCGCTGATGCAGCGCGGCCACCGCCGGTCCGGCCAGTTCCACTCCGGCCGCCTGGAACAACGCCTGCGCCTCGGCCAGGGTGAACCGCAGATCATCCGCGCGGATCTCGGTCAGCTCGCCCTCCAGCCGCAACCGGTGCAACCCCAGCCGCACGTCATGCCGGGTGGCCAGCACGAACCGCAGCTCCTCCGGCGCGCGCATCACCAGCAGCTCCAGCTGGCGCCGCGTCTGTGCCGAGCCAAGCTCATGCAGGTCATCGATCACCAGCCACAGCCGGTCCTGCAGCGGCGCCAGGTCGGCCAGCAGCCGCTCCACGATCGCCCACCCGTCCAGAGCCGGCGCCGCCGTCAGCGGGCGCACCAGCCCTGACCCCGCCGAAGTCTGGCGCAGCGCCTCCAGGACCGCCAGCCAGAATCGCTGCGGATCCTGCTCGTCCCGCCCGACCGGAATCCAGGCAGCGCGCTCGGCCAGGGCCGCCTCACCAATCCAGGACCGCAGCAGCACCGTCTTGCCGCTCCCCGGCGGCGCCGACACCACCGTCACCCGCGCCGACGCCCCCAGCCGCTCCCACAATCCCAGACGGGAAACAACTCCTCCCGCACCAGGACGAGCGGCGCGAGCAGCGGGCTCTGGGCTCTTGGCAGGCCGCATAGCTCATGATCGCATGGTGGCCCGCCCGTGATTGACGGCCTTCATGCAGGCCCGGCGTCTCCCGTCGCCAGGCTACGTGTCGGCGTCGGGCCAGGTGGTGCTCGGTGAGAGTGTCACGCGAAGCCGATCACCGTCGTACCGCAAGCAAGCCGTCGGGGCGACGGCCTGCGCGCAGGCCTTGGGTCAGCCGCCAGGACCTGGGGACCAGCCGGCATCAACCGGACAATCGGGACAGCGGAACGGGCGGCCAGACTCGCGGGTCTGGCGGCCCGCTTCATGTGAGATAGGTTCGAGAAACCGCAGGTCAGCGGTCTGATTTCAGCCTTTGAGGAGCTGCCGGGCCATGACCACGCGCTGGATCTGGTTGGTGCCCTCGTAGATCTGGGTGGTCGTGGACCGGGTGGCAGTTTCCGCAGGTAGATGAGCTGTATGGCAGGCCGGGTCAGCACGTATTCAGCACGCGCCCCTGGTGTGGGTGGTCGGGTCACTGATCGATCCGTTCTACGTCAACGGGTGGCCGCAGCTTTCCTGGTACGCCTGGTCAAGAGTGGTGCGCGCGCGGTCGAAGGAACTAGGCACGAGGTGGCCGTAGATCTGGTGTGTGACCTCGATGCTCTTGTGACCGAGCCAGCGGGACAGCTCGGTGATCGGGATGCCTTCGGCCAGGGCGGTGGAGGCGTAGAGGTGGCGCAGTGAGTGCGGGATGAACTGCGGCGGCAGCCCCGCTTCCGCGGTGGCCCGCTGGAAGTCCTCCTGGTAGCTGCGGCGGATGACCAGCTTGTACTTGCGGCCCTGGAACAGGTAGCCGTCGGGGGTGGTGCCGTGCTCGGCGACGTGCTTGCCGATCCTCTCGCTGACGTATTCGGGCAGTGGGACGTCGCGGAACTCCCCGGCCAGGCGGAACTTCAATGGCCGTAGCTGCGCCGCGGGATTGACCTGCTCCTTCACCCGCAGGGTCTTGCCTTTGTTGATCCGGCAGCGCAGGTTGACGGCAAGGGCTTCGCCGATCCGCAGCCCGCAGCCGTGCATGAGCCACACGGTGGCGGCCCAGTCCGGCGGCAGCCCGGCGGCCACTGCTTCGATCTGCGCGTGTGCGGGGATGATGAAGTCGGCGCAGACCACGACGCCGGGCAGCTGGATGCCGGTGCAAGGTGATTCGGCGAGCTTCTTGTCGCGGACGGCTTCGGCGAGGATGGCGCTGATGACCAGGTGGGCGCAGCCGATCCGGCTGGCGCTGAGCCCTTTGCGGTGCATGCCGGCGACCAGGGCCTTGATGTCTTCGCGGCGGATGACGCCGATCGGCTTGCCGCCGATCGCGGGGTTGATGTGGGCGCGCAGCACCGACCGGTAGGTCGCGATGCTGGAGTCAGCACCCAGGTGCTGATCCAGCCATGCTTCGGCCTCGGCGCGGAACAAAGTCTGCCCGGCCCTGGGGTCGACGAATACGTGGGCGCGCTTATCATGCTCGACCTTGAGCGCGAAGTTCTCCGCTTCACGCAGGTCGGCGCCGAAGGACTGCTCGCGCTGGCGGCTGGACCGGCCTCCGGTCGTGCGGTAGCGGACCACCCACTGGTGCGGGCAGGCCTCCCAGTGGTCTTCGGGGCAGGGGCAGCGTTTGAAGATTCTGGCCACGGCGGGTTATACCTCCCGGGACTGGAGCCATTCCTCCACGTGCCGCTCGCGGAACCGCAGGTACCGGCCGACCCGGTAACCCCGAAGGCCCCACTGCCGCCAGCAGCCGTAGACGGTCTTCTTCGGCACGCCCAGATAGGCAGCCAGCTCCTCCACCGACAAGAGCCGGTTCGAGCCACCCACGGGAGCCGCGCGCCGGGCAGCCCGGTGCCGGACCGATGCACGCTCGGCTCCAGCCGTCTGGTCAAGCTCGCGATGGCCTCCCCCGCCGGCGGTCACTGCAGCCCCCGGGCCGCCGGCCCGCGCCGGGGACAGGCGGTTGGGGCGCGGCCGTCCGGGGCGGTACGGGCGGAGAGCCGAGGTCCTGGGCGGTGGTCTGCCGCACCGTGCTGCTCCCTGTCCGGTGCCCGGCCACCGCGCGGACCGGAGGGCAGCACCGACTGGCCTGCCGCCCGGGACCGGCGCCATCCAGCGCCCACCGCGCCCGGCACGTCAAGACGGTGACGGGCAGCTGGCCAGCGGCGCAGCATGCGACCGTGTGCCCGCTGGCTGGCGAGACAGCCGGGCCGGGCACCGCAGGCGGCGGGGACGCCGCTGTCCGCCTCCGACGGCGGGCACGGGTGCGGTCCGCGCCCGGCCAGGGGTGACATGCCGGCCACCCGATTGCCGGCCGCTGTGGGCGGCTGCCCGGGCCCACAAGGCAGCGCACGGCACCCGGGCGGTGCCGGGCCTGGCTGACCGTGCGGCAGGGCCAGGAACCGGGACGGCACAAAGCGGAACGAGATGTGAGGGCATGACGATGCGTCCATGAGGCTTCGGGTCCCGCCCGCCGCGCACACCGCTGACATCTAGGAAATCGGGTTTCCGGGCCTCGGATTCACGACGGAGCCGAATTTCACGCCTGTGAGAAGGCACACAGCCCACGCGTAGGGATCCGCTGAAGATACCGGTCGTGTCGCGTCCTTGGCGGTGGCCGTGCCGGCTGGGCCGCCTACCTTATCGGCGGTCGCCGCTTCCGGCTGACAGAACATTCTGCTGTCCCTGGGGACTGGCGTCCTGCCGTGACGCCCACGGCTATACCGGGATGTCGTCAGCACCCTTGAGCCTCGCCTTGGAGACCTCGACTTCTCACGAGGAACATCCCAAGCGATTACCAGGGGCCTCTTGCGTCACCTCAGCCCCTGTCCTCTGGGGCTCGCACATTGCTTACTGTCAGGTCACATTTTGTTTACTAACCCTTGACCATACGCGTGCGACGAGTTAATGAGAGGCTAGCGCCTCGGGCTTATGGGCGTGGGACTGCGCGCGTACTCGGTCGCAGGGGGTACAGGATGAGGCACACTCAACTACAAGAACTTTGAAATCACACTTGCCCAAGTCCGCTTAGCCTGCACGCAAAGCTGGCTCAGATGCGGGTTTCCCATGGACCGGCTACCTCAGTTAAGACGGAGCCAGGACTGCGAAGGCAGCTTTTCTAAACGAAGGCCAGAGCGCTGATTCCGGACAGGGGATGCCCTCGTCTGGCCGGATGTATTCTTCATCGCCCTAACGCTTCCTGAAACCGCCGGGGCGCTGTGAGACGCTGAGCTTACCAACGACTTCGCCGCGAACCAGTTTATCTTATAACCGCTCTTTTGACCGGGCACTTGGCGAACTGGAGCCAAGTCGATTCAGAAAGGAACCAGCCATGACGTTCGCGCTTCGGAGTATAGAGCCAGTACCTCTCGAGCGGGTATTCAGGTCCCCCGGGCCGTCGTAATCACGAGTCATCAAACACATGAAAGAATTGAGTCTCACGTGCCGCTTAAGGGTGGCTTCGCTCACCTACCCGCGAGCGTTATCGTCAGTAATAACTTTAAAGCCGTTTCTGTCATAAAGCCCTTGGCCGCGCGCGACTTGGCGAGGTTCGGGGACGCTGCCATGATCACTATCATCGGCCTGTCGTAGAAGGGAGCTCCCATGCCGGACAACGATTTCTGTTCAGCGGACGAGGACTTGTTCCCACCACACTTCGATCCGACCTATTTCAGTTCACAGTCCTGGGCTGACCGCGTGGCTTGCTGGGAGACCCGCAACGATAGGGCCGGCTTCTCCCACGGCAACGTAGGCGTCATAAGACAGATGCTGTCCGACCCTGAGACTGGTCTGCGGATGGTGGTCAATATCACCGCAGACGCGTTGCGATCGTTTCTCAGCGAGGGGACGTATCGCAACTTGTACGACTCGCCGCTCGTCGGCGGGAGTGCCCGGCAGCCGTCGCGGGAACGGGTCTTGGTCGATTCCCGGTTCTGCTTCGGACCCAACGTGTACTTCGGCGCCCTGGCGCTCGGTGGGACCGGAGTGCGCTTCTACGGCGAGTACTGCATGGTCATCAAGCCCGGCCGGGTGCCGGCCGACACCGGGCTGTTCGACCGGGACTCGTACGACATCCTGAGCGAGCCACTCAACGAACTCAAGCTCACTGACGAGCAGCTAAACAGCCTGCGTGGGACCTGGCGGAACGACGCGGTCAACATGGCGTTGCGACGTGTATTGTCCGAGGTCACCCACGACGTCCGTCTCGTGACATCCGGGACCGTGTCCGAGCGGCTGCTGCGCGACCAGGAGTACATCGAGGTCCACCTCGACGGGACGTTTACGCCGCCTAACCTCGAGGAGGTCCGGCTGTCACCTGACGACGCCGCCGCCGAGTTCGCCATCGCCGAGCGAGAGCGCCAAGGCCTGCACACCACATTGGTGGAACGCATCTGGCGGCAGCGGCGAGCCGACGTGATTCAGGACCTGGCCAACGCCAAGCTGCCGGTCCGGGTCGTCACCCTCCACGGGAGAGGCTACCAATGGAAGTGAACGAAACGCCGGTCGTGGAAGTGAATGAAACGCCGCTTGCCTGGTACCTCGACGCCTGGGCCGTGCGAGACGGCGTCGCCTTCGCCTCTATGCGGCCCACCAATTCGGTCGGCGCGCGCAACACTGTTTTCCTTAGCGTTCCTGATCTGCAGCCCACACCGGTCGGCCGGATCACAACCGCCCTGGGCGCCACCCGCCGTGGTTTCCAAGCCGGCCTACGCGACGATGCCGGAGAGGAGGTCGCCTTTGGCAGCCTCGCCCAGGTGCGCGAGATGGTCCGGCGCGGCTACCTAGCGGGCGGGCTCGGTCCCGGGGGCGCCGCCACCCCGGCATTTCCACTTCCGCCGACTGTGCCTGGTGTCGGCGGAGGCGCCTACTTCGGGGACGCCGTGGCCGAATCGGCGGCGGCCGGCACGCGCTGGTACGAGGCAGGTGACCGTGACTTCCAGGTGCTGCGCCAACGGGTGCCCATGACTGAGCTCACGCGACTCGTGCAGCAGTACGCCGAGGCGACGATCCTGGAGTGGGAGTTGGCACTGCGAAGCAGGGCGCTGGCCTATGATGACCACCGGCGCGTCCAATGGGGCCTACGCGAGTGGTACCTGATGCTGTTGTCGCACGCGATCTGGGCAGAAACCAGCGAGCTTGAACACTTCGTCTACGCCCACGACTGCAGCATCGGCCACCAGCTCCTGCAGGGCAGCGACAACTGGATTGGCACACTTCACCTCAGCGGACGCCCCGCGCACGAGCAGCGCCGGTTCTCCGACCAGGCGCTACTCCAGTCGGCACCCTGCCCGCTCTTGAGCCACTGGAATCCCCAAATGAGCCGCCTCATCTACAAGCTGCTGCTGCCTCTCTCCGCCGCCGGGTACTTCCTGAACAATCCCGGGGTGCCAGAGCTGATCCCGACCTTGCTCGCCGCTGTGCTGTCGACGCCCGCTTCACCATCCCTGCACACTGCCTTCGGCGACGGCATCGGCAGCGAGGAGATGGTGGACCAGGCACTTAGCTGGCTCGCGGTGGAGACCCCGCAGGTGGAGCTGCCACCGGCTGCGGAGATGCTGATCACCCGTTACGCGTGGGACCAGTTGGGAACGCCTCCACGGAGCGTGCCGGGGTGAGTACCCGCGTCTTCGTGTGGCTCACCGGCCTGGCAGGGCTGGGCCTGGTAGTTCTCGTGTGCGTCCAGGCGGTTCGTAAAGACGAGAGCGGCGCGCTGGTCGCGCTGGCCCTCGTGGGAGCCGCGCTCCTGGCGATTCCGCTGCTCTACCAACGACTCGAGTCGCTGAAGGTCAGCGCAATGGCCGTGGAACTCACCCTGAGCAAGACCATCGTCGAGCTGGGCGCGCCGAAGGCCGCCCAGCTACTCGAGAGGAGCGGCCTCACCGGCATGGTCGAATCCTACGAATTCGTCCGCCGCGAACTCGCGAACTCAGAATACGAGAATGCGCGGATTCACCTGCAGGACGCACTTGTTAACCAGGCGGCCTCGCTCTCGCGCACCCAGAAGCTTGACCCCAAGGAGGTCCACCGCATCTTCCGCGACGGCTCACCACTTCTGCGCGTCCTCATGCTCGGCCTCATGGAAGGAGACCCCTCCCTCGCCGATACCTCGGTGGTGGTCAGCGCCATCGCGACGTCGCGGACCGCCAACGAGCAGTACCACGGCCTGGTACTTGCCAAGCACCTCTGGCGAAACTTCTCGGCTGGGGAGCGGGCCGCCGTACTCTCTGCCGCAGACGCGGACCCGCGGATCGAGCACGACCCCGACCGGAAAACCATCGTCGAGGAGCTGCGCGCCACACCCTAGCTGGGCGGAGTGCCGCGCACGGCGTTCGGTCAGCCGCCGGTGACTAGAGGCATCTTGCTGAACGCAGGGATGGCGAACGGCGTCGCCCCCAGGACAAGTCCGATTTAGCTGACAGCTCCGTACCTGTGGATGCCGATAACCTCTGCCACCTGGGCAGATGTTCGGCAGAACGGCCAGAGACTCCGGTCCCGGGATTGGTGGCGGTGGGCGGGTTCCGGTCCTGGCTGGCCCGCGATGATCTCCAGCCTGCGGGCGCGAAGCTGATCTTCCTCGTCGCCTGCCGTGCTGTGGTATTGCTGGGCTTGCGGCGGCGAGAGTCGTGGTGAAAGGACGCCGAGATCCTCGCGCTACGGCACCAGGTCGCCGTCGTCGTGCGCGAGCGGCCGAGGGCTCACGCCCGGCTGACGTGGCCGGACCGGGCGTGGCTCGTGCCGCTTGCCGGGACGCTGCCCTCCGGGCGCCTGGCGGGGATAAGGCTGATCGTGACCCCGGGCACGATCTTGCGCTGGACTGGTTCTAAGAGCAAGTCAACAAGTAGCCGATGAGCGTGTGCCAACTCGAGAAGATCAAAAAGTTCGTTCCTATAACTTCCGACCACGGTTTATAGTTCATTGCATTTCGTCGACAACTCCAGCGGCTCAAGATCCTTTTGCGCGTTCGACCAGTCGGAGCTGCTCGCGGGAATGCATAATAAGATTTGTCTCGTCAATTGCTTCTGCGAGTATGAGTGCATTCTTATAATTTTCGGCCGCGCTCAGGTAATCGGCTTGTGCGAGAGTAGCGTCACCCAGTCGTTTAAGGGCATTAGCTTGCCCGAGCCTGTCGCTAGCCTCTCGGGCAAGTCTGAGGGCCTTTTGATAATTGCCGATTGCGGTGGAGTAGTTGGCTTGAGCTAGGGCAGCGTCGCCCAGCCCGTTAAGAGCGTTGATCTGGCCGGGCCGGTTACCAATAGCTGCCGCAAACGAAAGAGCGTGCTGGTAGGTTCCGATGGCGGCGGAATAGTCACCTTGAGCTAGGGCGGCGTCGGCTAGCCCGTTAATAGCGTTAATCTGTCCGAGCTTGTTGTGGACCTCCTGGGCGAGACTGACGGCGTTTTGGTAATGGCGTATCGCAGTGGGAAGGTCTGCCTGTAGTCGGGCTATGTGTCCCAGACCGGTAAAGGCGTAAGCCTGGCCAATACGGTCGCGGGCCTGTTGGGCCAGCGTGAGGGCTTGTTGGTAGTGGCGTGTCGCGGCGGGATAGTCGGCTTGCAAGCGGGCAGCGTGTCCGAGGCCGTTCAACGCATACGTCTGTCCGAGCCGGTCGCCGGCCTGCTGGGCCAGCGTGAGGGCTTGCTGGTAGTGGCGTGTCGCGGCGGGATAGTCGGCCTGCAGGCGGGCAGCGTCGCCGAGGCCGTTCAGCGCACTGGTTTCCCCGATCTGGTCACCAGCCTGCTGGGCCAGCGTGAGGGCTTGCTGGTAGTGGCGTGTCGCGGCGGGATAGTCGGCCTGCAGGCGGGTCACGTGCCCGAGGCCGTTCAGCGCACTGGTTTCCCCGATCTGGTCACCAGCCTGCTGCGCCAGCGTGAGGGCTTGCTGGTAGTGGCGTGTCGCGATGGGGTAACGGCCCTCAAGGCGCGCAGCGTCAGCAAGGCCATTTATAGCATTGATCTGGCCAAGCCTGTCACCGGTCTCCTGTGCGAGCTGAGCAATTCTAGCAGATAGAGTTTGTGCTTGCTGAGTGCGCTCATCAAGGCATGCCCAACGCATGACAAGGTTGGTGAGTTCGACGGCGTGAGAATCACGGTTTTGAATTGCCGCATATGCAACGTTTTCGAGTTCAGCAGTAGCGCTGGTCAGCCAGGTCCTTGCGGTGTCCGGATCCGTGAATGAGCCTGTTGAACTAAGATCGCCTAGCGAGGGGTCCCTACCCACTATCTGGGTGAGGGCGCACTTGGCACTTGCAATTAGGTAAGCCGAGAGGTTCGCAACGGCTGTATTTATACTACTCTCACCCGGAATGATCCCCTCCCGCGTGTAACGCAGGAAAAGATCGTGGAGGTAATAGCGGGAGGCCTTGGTCAGCAACATGTTCCTCTGTGCGAGCCGAGTTAGCCGTACGGCTGCGACGGCAGGTGGGAGACCACTGACAGCGGCTATTGAGCCTTTGTCGAAATCGGGACCAGGATGAATGGCGCAAGAGCGAAGCACATCGCGAAGATCGTCTGGCAATCGTTGATAGGAGACTGTGAACGCGCTGAGCACGCCGGCTTCCACTTCTGGTATTTCGTACAGAGGATTAGGGTTGGCCTGCATGGCACTCAGTACATCGGTTTCGCCTATATCTCGAATCAACTGTGCCACTGGGCGTAGCGCCAAGGGAAGATAGCCACACAGATTAGCAATCTTAAGTAGGATCTCAATATCAGCACGGTTGGCTTCTGGCTGAAGTATCTGAACTGCATCGGCTGATGTAAGCGTTCGCACCTGCATGGAGTGCACTGAGTCGAGTTGTAGCTGGTTGCGGCTCGTTACCAAGACGAAGGAGAAAGATGTCTGGCCAGGCAACAATGGCGCTATTTGCTGTTCATCGACCGCATTGTCCAATATCAAAAGCACGCATCGACGCTTGAGCCAGCCGCGCCACGCTTCGGCCCGTCCAGCGCCCGTCGTGGGAATCTCTGCTGGGCGGAAGCCGATCTGCTGGAGAAGGTCAACGAGAACATCATCAGGTTGTCTCGGTTCCTTATCAGGCGTAAAGCCGTAAAGCTCTATTGTCACATGCCCATCAGGAAACAAATCGGCGCTTTGGTGTGCAGCGGCAAGCGCAAGAGTGGTCTTGCCTACACCTCCCATCCCATGGAGCACGCAAACTACGGGTCCAGACTCGCCGCTGGCGGCCTGCTTGGCAATCTGCAGAAGTTGCGCAAGCTCCTGGCCTCGGCCCACGATCCGTGAAGGCTGGCGTCGGAGATCGCCAAGCCGCCTTAGCGGTGTCGCGTCACGAGTACTCGACACCGACGGCCGCACCCATGCGGGATTGCGGGTTAGAATGATTCCACCACCTTGACCTCGTGTCCCGAATTGGGGCTGAGGCAATGTTGAGCTTTCGACCATTCGTGCGGCCACCTCGCCGTAGATTGTGGTCATATCAAGGAATTCAGTACCTCCTGGTATGCCCGTCGACAGAACGCGTATCAATTCTCCAGTAAATGCAGTAAACTGCGCGCCGACCGGAGCGATCGCTTCTCTGGTAGCCGCCGAAGCAGTTATCACGCAAACACCCTCGATGTCCGCCTTAGAAGCGATGAGCGTACTAATATCTGGCGAGGTTCTAGGAATGGCAGGAGAGTGCTGGGAACCCATTCTTCCTTCGAGGGCACGGCCGCTATAACAGCAGTCGAGAATAACCACAGTGCGTCTTGATCGGCGTACCGAAGGTCCGATTCTGCTCTGCAGCTTTTCATAGGATAGGCACTCATCACCCCATCGTGCTCCGTGCATTGCGAGATGTAGGCGCTCCTCTGTTCCTACAAGTAGGCCGTGACCTGCGTAGTACACGAGTAGTGTGTCCGTCGCTTCGACGGCGGCCTGCTCCAACTTGCGCAAGACTGTCCGTTCGGTACGGGGCTGGGGCAGGTAGAAGCAGTGTTCTGGTGTCAGTGACCATACGGATCCGTCCGTCAGGATCCGTCGCAACTCGGACAAGTTTCGCTCGACTGCGGGGAGATCCCCGAGCCCAAGCGCTCCCGTTCCTGAGTACGTGCCTATCAGTACGGCGCGTGAATTGGCCGGGTTAGGTGTACTCACGAGCTCGTGCGGGAACCCTCGCCCCCGCTTGGCCGATCACGCTGTTGTCCCAGAGCCCGAACGACGCGAGCGACCTCGGTCGAGTCTCCGCTCGTTATGATCACGCTTACTTCACCCCTTTCGAGACGCACCTGCGGCGGTGGATCGGCCCTCCCGCGGCGAGCATCGCGCCATGCCGCAACCGCTACGGTCAGCTCACCCAGTGCAATCGCGTTCTCGACGATCGCTTGAATGACGTCGCTGACCCCCATCTCGTCCTGACTGTCGTGTGCTGGTGAGAAGGTCGCGGACCTGGCTACCGGATCGTTCCTTAGCCAGGACATTAGGCTTGTGCTGCTGGCGCCTTCATCTACGTGAATCATGACTTGCATGCGCACTGCCTCTCCTCGCCGAAGTTCCGCGTCATCTCTGGGACTCAGCCTGGTCATCTCTGGGACTCAGCCTGCCGCAGATCGGTCAAGTGCGCTGATGGATCCTCCGGAGCGACCTGACGCGGTTCGTGTTGACCGACGATCTGTGCCGCCGCCTCGACTCGTCGCCTGGCTCCCCCCACGCTCGGACCACTGCGGGTAGACATCAAAGGTTCACGATAGTACCTCTGGCCAGGCCAGCGTCGCTGGCCATTGACTTGCGCGGCCTTTTCGGGTCACCCTGGTAGAAGAGCCGAGATCTCGGCTACAAATTAATCTCGAGCATGAGAGCTTTGGCTGAGCGGCCATACCATCGCCTTGAGGCAGGGAACATGACGCTGATCTCCGAGACCACAGATACAGCTGTGAAGGATCCGCGTGAACTCGTGACCGCGGACCTGTTCGAGTTGCTCGTCGAAGACATCAGGCGGCATCAACCACTTACGCAGAGCTATGCCGAGCGGATGATGGGGCAGGGTCTGGTCTTCCTCAAGGCTTACGGCACGACGCTGAGAGAAGCTCGAGTTGATCCAAGCCGATGGACAAGGCTTGTGCCATCCGTCCCAGTGGACCCTGCGTGGCATGCCTTCATCTTGCGCTCGGAGCCCTACCACGCCTTCTGCATGGAAGTCGCAGGCTGCTACATGCACCACGTCCCTGTGACTGACGAGGACATCCGCTCCGGTGCAGCTCTGGACCGGACGATTCCTTTGCTGGAAGCCACCGGGTACCTGGTTGACATGGAATTCTGGAACGAGACGGCGGCGACCAACGTGCTCCCGGAGTGTTCTGGGCTGCGTCCCGAGTGCTCAGGGCTTCCGCTGTTCTGACAGAGACGCCTTACATTCAGCGGGCACTCTGAATTCCGCCTTGGGGTAAGCGCAGGTGGAGCGGCAAGGTCATCCCGGTCGGTAGTCAGGGGCTTCATCGCGAAGGGGTAGGTGGCTTTGGTACCTTATGGCCGCCTCGCTGATGCGGGTGTTGATGATCTCCGCCGACCTAGGGCCCGGCGGGTCGTGAGCCCGCTAGCGCCGAGGGCTTCCAGTAGGCGTCTTCGACCTCGAGCTGCATCCCGCCGGGATCCTGGCAAAGACGTTCCGCCTCGGCGGATGATACCGGATCTTGGCCGCGACCTGCATATAGTGTGCTAATGAGCAGCCTGGTTGAAGAAGTTTCGGCAGTGATCTTTGACTTTTTCGGTACGCTGACACTAGGTGCGCCTGCCGAGCTATGGCTCGCTCATGCATCAGAGATCGCCGCATTGATGGGTGTGGATGGACCTGCGCTTTATACCGCACTGAACGAGACGTTCCCAGAGCGTGCTACTGGTGCCATGGGGGACCTGCCGCGAACCTTGCAAACTCTCGCTAGTCGGCTTGGCACTCGGCTAACGAATCAACAACTCGATGCCGCCTTGTTGATTCGTCGTCGATTCCTCCGCGAACGCTTTGCTCTCCGAGAGGACGCCATGCCAACTATTGAGCGGCTGAGAGTACACGGCCTCAAGATCGGTGTCATGTCGGATTGTAGCACTGAACTACCCGAGGTATGGAATGAGCTGCCATTGGCCGCCTCTGTAGATGCCGCAGTGTTCTCTTGCGTGGCGGGTATACGCAAGCCGAACCCTCGTTTCTATGGCCTGGTTATGGAACAACTCAGCGTGACCGCCGGAGACTGTCTGTACGTCGGAGACGGCGGCGGCTACGAACTCACCGGCGCGCGTGCGGTCGGTATGCGCGTTGCTCTATTGGCATCCGATGACTGGCAAACGAATGCAGTCTACAATAGGGAAGAAGACTGGGACGGCACGCGAATTTCATCTCTAGCTATGCTGTGCCCTTAGTATCGCGGCAACCGCGGACAACTGATTACTCTCATGCCGCTGCCAGCGTGCCGTGACGCCCAGCATGACGGGCTCATGCAGCTCCCGCCCTGAGGACTGTTGCACAGGCTCTTTGCTGACATCGGCCCGACGGTCAGGACGGTTTCTTGGGGGCCCAGTAGGCCACCTCGTTACGCAAGGTCTTCCGCCTGGCGGCGTACTGCCGAGCGCGCCAGCCATTGGCTCCGGATGGATGCGGGAATCCCAGCAGGCAGCGCCCCTGATCAAGGAGCCCGTCCGCTATGAGCAGCGCGACCGCATCTTGCGCGGCCTTACCCAGAGGGACCACCAGTGCTCGCGCTGCCATGCCCGCCCGGGCTCCCAGGCACGCTCGAACGAGCGAGCGCAGAAGCGGGTGTCTGGTCAGGGATGGGTTCGAGCCACCGTAATTCTCGCCGTTCACGAACACCGGGTAGCTGATGGCAGAGGCACTAGCAAGAAGATGGCGATCTGCGCCGAAGAGCTGAGCCGAGCTGCTGAGGCCGAGTGCGCCAGCCAGGCCGATGCCATCCAGCATGGTCACCAGGTTGGCGCGCATAGGCCCTGAGAACGAGCCCACTGTATTGGCACACCGCAGCGTTTCCTCGTTGGTCAGTCCCTCGCGGAGGCAGCGCTGGGCCTCCCGCAGGCCCTCAGTAGCCTGATGGAAGCCGGGCGTGATGCCAACCAGCATTACCTTCGCGGATGTGTTTACCCAGTCGCAGGCGTCGTAGAAGATGCTCAGCGACCCGTCCCGTAGCAGGCGCAGCTGAGAACGCCTCGCGTCGATACGAGCAAGACCCATCACCCGCTCACGCTGATACGACAAACACCAGGAATTCCCAACAGGGCTGTCCGCTAGGAGATCATGCTCCCGGGCCCATGCAACTGGGCAAGTGTGATCCACAACCACGAAGTAGAGCCTAAACCAATGATCACCCCCGATGGGATCTTCCTCGAAGTCCAAATTCCATGCACGTGCCCGGGCTCTATGCCGTCACGCGGCACACTCTTCTGCCGCCGACCGGGCGGCCGGAATCTGCGGCGCGATGCTTCAGTTTGGCCAACTGGCCTGCGAGACAGAGGGCGAGCGGCGCAGGCATGCCAGCAGGGGGACGTGGCGTGCACCGATGGGCATGGCATGGGTGTAGATCGTGGCGGTCAGCGAGCCTGAGGGCGCGCCTGGCCCGCGGAACCGGCGCACGTTCCCGGTCCTGGCCACCAGCGGGTCGCCAGCGCACCGCCGCAGGGCCGCCACTGCCATCTCCCGCGGAGTGCCCGCGCGGAAGATGACCTGCAGCTGATACGGCGGGCCGCACTGGCCCCCGCACGCCTGCCCGCAGCCCCCCACAGCCAGCACGGCTGCCAGCAGCACGACGGTGGCCGCCATTACGTTCGGATGCCATCGCATGCTCATCCCGCTCCCAGCCGCCAGGTACCGCAGTTTCCGCCATTGTGACGCAGTCCTGGAAGTCACTCATCTGACCCGAACCGGACGCACTGATCTGCCGCTCCTAGTGCGGGTTTACACGCCGGGCAACCTTGCCGGAAAGCGATGGTCCAGGCGTCGGGCTGCGAGGATCGCCGCTTGGACCAGGTCGCCGGAGGGGCCTTGCTGATCAGCGCATCGCCGGGGCCGATGGCCGCCGAGCACGAGTCGCTGAGACTAAGGTGCCGTGCTGATGCGGCTGGGCTTGACCGACTGGTTGCCCGGCTTCCGCGAATTCGGCGTATCTCAGGGCGAGAGTGGCGGAGGGACGGGTGCAAATTACAGACCGGTACCGATCCGGCGTTTGCTTGTGCGGCGCCTGGCCCAGGTACTATCCCGCCTGGGTAGTGGACCATGTGAACTACTGGCAACTGGCGGCGTTCGCGGTTACCCGGCGTTACAGTTGATCTTGTACGGTGCAGGTGGCCGATCGCAGCCGGGGAGGCCGGGATGGCACAGAAGATAACTGTCGCGCTAGAAGACGATCTTGATGGCGGCCCGGCGGATGAGACAGTGCGGTTCGGGATCGGCGGCGCCGAGTATGAGATCGATCTGAGCAAGAAGAACGCTAGGGCGCTCCGCCGGCGGCTGGCACCTTTCATGGACCATGCCCGCAAGGCTGGACGGGGACCGGGCCGCCGGGCCGGGCGCTCTGCCGCCAGCCGCGAGCGCAGCGGCGATATCCGGGCCTGGGCAAAGACCCATGGCATCACGGTCAGCGACCGCGGCCGCATCCCAGCAAGCGTCGTTGAGCAATACGAAGCCGGCCACTAAAGGAACCCTGACACACCGTCCCTTGGTCTCTTCACAACCGGCCCCAGACGAAGTCACCCCACGCGAATCTGCCGAATTGAGAGCGCCACCTAAGCCGCAAAGGGATGTGCAGCGGTTACCAATATGTGGGCGAGTTCCACCGCTCGGGTTGCTTCCTCAGGTGAGGGAACCCGGCCAGCGTGCGCAGCGTCATTCCGAATGCCAGCAAGGTTGGCTCTTACATTTCCTTGCGACACCGGCATAGCATGACCGAATGACTGATATACGGAGAGCAAGCCATCGAGCCCATTCGCGATCCGGATCGTGCGATCTATGAACTCGGGATTCAATCCCTTACTCGTCAACTCGTCGTATATCGCGGATGAAAGAGCGACCTCCGATGCCGTACCTGCGTCGATAGCAGCTCGCCGGTAATCAGTTTCGGCTAGTGCCATTATCGCCTCCATTAGAAGGCGGTGCTCCGGTGGCAAGTCGATTTTAGGCACGAAGACTGACCGGATCTGTGCTCCACCCTCTGTGTTGAGAAAGACTGCCAGACTCCGGAGGACCTTGGGGTCTACACTGCTCGCGAGAAGGCGTTCGATCTCAGCATTAGCCGCGCGAAGTACTTCCAGCCGTCCTGCGACGTCAAGCGCGCTGACCGGCCGTTGCTCCGGCTCGGAGGCAAGCAGACTGAGCACGAGATCCTGCAGCCCATCGGGAATACCATCCCGGTCAAGCGAGGGAGTCACGCCTGCCCGCCGCGCAGCCAGTACCTCCTCACGGGTTCCGCCGAAGGGCGGGTGCCCGGCTGCCATCTCATAGATCGTCCCACCTAGCGAGTACAGATCGGCGCGCTCATCGGGCACTGCGCCGTCTATCAACTCCGGAGCCGTATAGTTGATCACCGCGCGGTGTGAAAAGTCACTCACCGCACGGTCATCGAGCGATACTGCGGTGTCAAAATCCACCAAGTGGATCGTGCCCCACTCATCAAACAGGATGTTGCGAGGCTGCAGATCCAGGTACAGGATGCGCCGCAAATGGATGTGCGCGAGCCCGTAGGCGAGTTCTATTGACAACCGGAGCGTATCCTCAACAGGCAGGCCCTCCCCGGATTGTTCTCGCGAGCGCGTAACGAGATCGTGGAGGCTTCCACCGGTAAGGTAACGAGTGACCATCCCCGCCATTTTGTCATCTTCCCAGTGGTCAAGGACGGTGGCGATGTTGGGATGGTCGCCTAGCCTGCCCAGCACGTGAGCCTCCCAGGCGCTCACCGTTAACCCACTTGGCATGACCGAGTTATTAGAGAACACATCAAGAGCCACCAGGAAATCCAGCACCCGGTCGCGCGCGCGATAAACCTTCTTACCAGTAGCAGACCGCAGTAGCTTCTCGATCTCATACCGGCCGTCTCGCAGCAGGTCCCCTGCCTTCAGCGCCTCGTCCACAGAACGAGATTACCATGTAGATCACGCGAGGCACTATGACCTCGAAACCATTCCCCGTCAGCGAGTCCTTCCGAGACCTTTACGCTCGGTGTCTCAACCTCAATGGCAGACCGAGTGGACTCAATTCTGGTCTATGTCATCCTCACCCGAATCAGCGAGTCGGGGTTGGCCGCCAGAGGAGGTCACCTTCGCGGCCTCCCCCATGACGCCCTCTCTTGCCGCATGGAGTGCGGATTCGGTCCATCAGGGCTGCGGCCAGACCTGCAGGGCGCGGAAGGGGCAGCCATCCTGCAGGTAACCCGGATCCTCCCAGGTAAAGCGCACCCGCTGACCAGCACGCAGCTCGCGGTAACCACTGGCCGCGATGCTGGAGAAGTGCACGAAGCAATCCCCGGGCACCTCCGGCGCGACGATCACGCCCCAGCCCTCGTCAGCATCGAACCACTTGACCACGCCAGCCACACCGCTCTCCGGGAGCGAACGCTTCTTCGCCACCCGCCGATTCTGTCACCGGCCCGGCAGATACTGGCGACCTCTATTGCCGCAGACCGAGCGATCCGCTCGGACTGGTAGGTTGCCCAGTGTCGGCGGCAACCGCCCCTCGCAGCCGTGCCGGAAGCGTCTCCACAGCAGTCCTCTGGCGTCGAGGTGCGGGTGCGGGCTTGCGCTGCTCAGGCTGATCGGCTGCTGGCGCGGGCGGCGGCGTGGCCGCAACGGGTCTGGGCGGTCGAGGGCGCTGGCGGCTTGGGGCATCTGCTGGCCCAGCAGTTGCTGGCGGCCGGTGAGCAGGTGGTCGATGTGCAGCCCAAACTTGGTGCCCGGGTCCGGCTGCTGGCGGCTGGTGACACGAACAAGAACGATCCCAACGACGCCCGCTCTGTGGCCATCGCGGCGCTGCGCTCCCCGGCCCGCCGCCAGGTCGCACCCGATGATCACGCGGCGGTACTCAAGGTATGGTCCAAGCGCCACCGCGACCTGGGCCGGAGCCGGACCCAGGTTGCGTGCCGGCTGCATGCGATGTTGTGCGAGCTGGTGGCGGGCGGGGTGGCCAAGGAGATCACCGCAGGTCATGCCGCCCGGCTTCTCGAATCGATCACTCCGTCGGGCGCGGTGGAGGCAGCCCGCCGTGAGCTCGCCGTGGCATTCCTCGATGACCTGCGCCGCATCGACGCCCAGCTCCTTGAGACCAAGAAGAAACTGAACGCAGCCGTGCGCGCCTCGGGCACTACCCTGACCAGCATCTTCGGTGTCGGCCCAGTCGTCGCCGCCACCGTGATCGGCGACGTCCGCGACGTGGCCCGCTTCCCAGGCCGCGACCACTTCGCGGCCTACAACGGCACTGCACCGATCGAGGTGTCCTCGGGCCGCCGCAAGGTCTACCGGCTGTCCCGGCGCGGGAACCGGCGGCTGAACCACGTGATCCACATGGCCGCAGTCACCCAGATCCGCTTCCGCCACAGCCAGGGCCGCGCCTACTACGAACGGAAACTGGCCGAGGGCAAGACCCCCAAAGAAGCTCTCCGCGCGCTCAAGCGCCGCGTCAGTGACGCCACCTTCGCCCAGCTCCAGGCGGACGCCCGCAGAGCTGCAGCGAGCTCGCGCTGAGGAGCCCGGGAGGGCAGAAGGGGAACGACTCCATCGCCAGCGCGGCCGGCTCACACCCCAGGTGCCGGCTCTTCGGCCAAGCCACTCCCAGGCCCGCCCCCACCCTACGACCCGCAGCCCCAACCAGATCAGGCGCGTGACGAGAAACCCACCGAATCCGTTGACACAAAGAGGCTTCGCTATGTGCACCCAGGTGCTGGCTTATGTGCATGTAAAAGGCGTGTTCCGAAGGGTTAATCTGCTCGCATCTGGAGCTTTAGAGCACGACGCGAGGTCATAAAGCGGAGCGGGACGACAGCACACGTGTGGCCTTGGTGCTGCTTACGGCGGCCAGCTAGAGCGCCGGTCAAGTAGTCGTCATCCGGCTAGCTTGTAGGTGATCTGTTTTGTCGGGCACCAACCCGATGGCCGCGCCTCTCCCGATGAGCGCGCCGCTCCGGATGAGGATGTCTACCGTTCTGCCAAGTTCGGCTTCGACAGCTGAGGTCTACGCGGGTGCGGCCGGAAAGACAACCAGCGAGCCATCCCTGCTGCGTGCGATTTCGATCGCGACGTCACTCACGCGGTTGTTGACCTCGACCCCATTGCCGAGTTCGTGGATACGGTGCGAAGCCCGCAGCAGGCGGTCAACATCGCCCGGTGTGATCACGAGATCCTGCAGGCGGTGCGGCCGGGTGAGTTCCAGTGCTGATACGCGCAGGAGGACCGAAGCGATGTCTGACTCCAGCTTGTCGAGCCGATGCTGGTCGGCCTTGAGTGCCCGCACGAAGTTCTGGAACGGGTTGCCCGAGTCCATCTGGGCGTGCTCGACCGCTTGCAGGATGATGACGCGCCGTTTGAGCGCGACGGCGAGCGCCGCCAACTCGAGGTGCGCGCGGAACTCGCCACCCGGTTCGCCGATACCGGGGAACGTCCTGCTGAGCGTGCCCAGTTCAACCGGCTTGTTGTCCGCCATCTTGGCCAGCGCGTCGTTCCAGCGCTGCAGGCGCCGGTCGGCTGCAGCGAGCGCCTTGCTGATGGCGTGCACCGCCGAGTCGAGCCCGAGGGACACGCCGAGATTGCCTTGGTCGAGCAGGATGGCCGTCGCTTTGTCGATGGCGTCTCGGCAGCCTTCGAGCTCACCACGCTCGGCTTCGAGCTTGTCCTCGTGCAGCTTCTCTAGCAGTTCGTTGATGTGCTGGATGGCCTGCTGGCGCTTGTAGTCGGCGTAGGCACTCACGCCCACCGCCACGGCCATCAGGACGAGCGGGGCGGCCACAGTGAGCGCTGCACTGCCCCCCAGGGCAGCAGCTCCGGTGGCAGCCGCGCCACCCGCTGCGCCGGCTGCCGCCGCCTCGCCTGCGGGTACGAAGGTCGCTTGTGCCACGATGCCCGAGGCGTTCGTCAGTGCACCGTGAATGCCGTTCGCAGCCGCCCTTGACGTCATCGGCCGCACCAGCCCCTCGCCGAACTGGGCAGCCACCTTCGCGGGAACGACCATCCGGTACAGGCCCTCGCCGGCTGTTGTCAGCGTGGTCGAGGGTGGGCTCGCGGTCTTGGAGATGAGCTGCGAGAGGTGCTGGGCAAGCGGGCTCGCGGCGTCGAGCGGTATGCCCCGGGAGCGATCGAGATTGCCTGGCAATGGGTGGACTTCAAGCGTCGCGATAGGCGAATCGGCCAATGCCGCCAGCACGTTCCGTAGCTCGGCCAATCGCTCCGCGGTCATCAGGCCATTGCCCGCGATCGGCGGAACCTGAACGTCGCCGGTAGCCAGTGTCCATACCGGTACCAAGGCCTTGTTATCGGACATCGCGCCCCTCCTGGCCAACAGACTAGAGGGCGGCGCCGACAGTTCGAGCGCAGAAGCAGAAACCGACACCCCTACTTGACCAGCGCTCTAGCAGCCGAAGGTCTGGTTGGATGGCCCCGCGTATGGCCTGGTCACGGGCGACGTGTCGGCTTGGGACGCGGCAGAGCCCCTGGTAGATGAAGCGATCGACCAAGATCCAGTTTCGCGTTCCCGATCATCCGGTCGATCGCGTGCCTGCGGGCATCTTCGAGAACCACCGTGAACTGCGAGATCTCACCCTGGCGCAGCGAGGAGATCCCGCCGGTGATGGCTTTGCTGAAGTCCACGGCCCGGACGACGAGGCCGAGATTCCGTTCCACCACCATGCCCGGCAGCTCGAACGCGGTGGTGACAGGAAAGCAGCCGACACGGGCGCGGAAGTGCCTGCCGTTCCCGGCGTGTCCGTCATGCGGCCGAGTACGCAGCCACCTGCCACTGGCTGTCACGCGGGTCATCGGCCAGGCCCTTAACTCGCCGCAGCTATGGGCGCATGCGTCGCTGGTCGTGCAGGTACCGGAGCGCCGACGCCCTCGCGGCCAGGGACTACTCAATCCTCACGGTTGCGGTGCGAGGTTGAGCCGCCCACCGCGGTGCATCCATCGGCAGCACTGATTGACCGTCGGGTTCCACGTGACGACCAGCGCGTACCAGATCCGGACCATCTGCGTCTAGCAGCCGAAGCGGCTACGCATCAGCCAAGTGGTCATAATTGCCCGATTCGGCCACCTCGCAGTAGCAGTGGTCTTCCCCCGGAAAAGGTACCCCGTTGGTCCCCAGGCCAGCAGGACAGCCCGGGATGGGAAACGACCCTGTCGGCACCGGTTGTCATCGCAGCATCACCGCAGCCGCCCAGGCCGACCTGAGGCGAAACTTTCGCGCGGAAGGTGTACGCGACCACCACCGATCCCCTCCGTACAAGTAAGACTCCCGGCGGATGTCGCTGAGAGCAAAGGGGGAGGAAAACACCATGCCTGGTCCTTCTGGCTACGAACCGCTCCCCGGCAGCGAGCGTCCGCAGCTTCCGGGCTCGACTCTTGTCGGTCGGGTCGGGAAGTCCGAGCGGGTCGCGGTGACGCTGCTCCTGCGGGTGCGCCCGGACGCCCCGCCCGAGCCCGATTTCGAGCACTGGCAGAACACACCGCCTGGCCAGCGGGAGTTCCTGTCGGCCGAGGAGTACATGCAGACCTACTCCTCGACCGACCAGGACGTCCGGGCGGTCACCGAATTCCTGGAATCCAGAGACCTGCGGGTGACCGAGGCCAGCGCCGGGCGCCGCCGCATCGTGGCCGAGGGCGACGCGGCCAAGGTCGACGCGGCCTTCGCGGTCAGGCTGAACAACTACCGGGCACCCCGGACCCACACCCGGCGCCTGGCGCCCAGGCCGGAGGGCACGCCGGACCTTGAGCACACGGACGAGGACGTGGTCTACCGGGGCTTCGAGGGGCCCGTTCAGCTGCCGTCTGAACTCATCGGGGTGATCGAGACGGTCATCGGCCTGGACAACCGCCAGCTCGGCCAGCCTGGGGGCACCGGCACCGGCGACCCACCCGACGCGAACTACCTTTCCCCGGTCGCCGTAGCTCAGCTCTACGACTTCCCGAACACCGGCGCCGCCGGTCAGACCATCGGGATCTTCGAGGATGCCGGGGCCGGGGCCGCCTACAATCACACCGACATCACAGACTTCATCTCGAGCCTGCCCGCCGGATACAACACCCAGCCTAGCCTGGCGGACATCGGCCTGGCGGTTGGCGCGACGACGTACACGAACGACACGTCGCTGGTCACCAGCTCGCCGACCGGCGCGGTCGGCGAGTGCACCATCGACGTTTCCATCGCCGCGGCGGTAGCCCAGGGCGCCAACATCAACGTCTATTTCAGCGACGCCAGCGAACAGGGCTGGGAGGCGTTCTTCGATCGCGCCATCAACCCGCCCGCCGGGGACAATCCCCCGTCCGCCCTCACGAACAGCTGGTTTTCCATCTTCGGCGACGATCCCGGCCAGATCGGTGACCCATCGTCCTCGGGGTCGATCGCGCACTGGATGCATACGAAGCTGCGTAGCGCCCACACGCGCGGCATCAGCGTGTTCATGGCCATCGGCGACTGGGGTTCCGCAGACCAGATTGTCGACGGCAACTGCCACGTTGCCTACCCCCATAGCGATCCCGCGGTAACGGCATGCGGCGGCACGATCGTCGGGAACATAAGCCCGACCGGATTCGAAGAGTTCGTGTGGAGTGAGGCGAATACCGGCTCGCAGTTCCAGAACTTCCCGTACGAATCGACCGGCGGCGGTGTCAGCGATAACCCCGGCTTCCCGGTGCCGCATTATCAGAAGGCGGCCGGAGTCCTGCCCGTCTCCAAGAACGACGGGAACGCGCGCCGCGGCGTCCCGGATGTCGCCGGCATGGTCGCCATGGACGGCTTCTTCTTCGCCGGGCAGGGCGGGCCGGGCCAGTACGGCTTCTTCGGGACCAGCCTGGTCGCCCCTCTCTACGCCGGCCTGACGGCTGTCATCAACGCCTTCCTGGGTCGCAGCACCGGATTCCTCAACCCGACGCTCTACCGGCACGGTCCGGCCATCTGCCACGACGTCCGGTTCGGCAACAACGACTCCGGTAACACGCCGGACGCGTCGGCCTACGTCGCGGGTCCGGGCTGGGATGCCTGCACCGGCTGGGGCAGCATCGACGGATCCCGGCTCCGGGCGGCGCTGGCCCCGGCGCCGATCATCGTCACCGCGCTGAGCGGCGCCGGGGATTTCGGCCGCGTCTGCCTGAACTCCTTCGCCGACCAAATCCTGACAATCAACAACACCGGATTCAGCCTGCTGCTGATATCGGATATCACGTCGTCGTCAGCGGATTTCGTCCTGCCGTCGGTCGCCTCGTATCCCCTCGCGATCGGGCCCGGCGAAGCCACGGTCATCGTGATCCGCTTCCAGCCCACCAGCCTGGGCCCGAGCGGCGCCACGCTGACCATCTACAGCAACGACCTGCTCGGCCCGCACACCGTGCCGGTGTCCGGCGTCGCACCCGCGCCCCGGCTGGTGCTGGCCATGGCCGACAGCGGCAACATGGGCACGGCCTGCACCGGGTCATTCGTCGATGAGCCGCTGATACTGAACAACAGCGGGACCTGCCTGCTTTCAGTCACTGGCATCACCAGCTCGTCCGCCGAGTTCCAGGTGCCGCGGGTCACGTCCTATCCGCTGTCGATCGGGCCGGGAGAATCGGTGCCGGTGCCGATCCGGTTCGCGCCGACCAGCGTCGGTCCTGCTTCGGCGACCCTGACCATCATCAGCAACGATCCGGCCAGCCCGGCATCCATCGTGGTAACGGGTGAGGCGCCGTCGGGCCGGCTGGCCGTGACCGGCTCCACATTCTTCGGCGGCGTCGAGGTCTGCCGCAGCGCCGAACGTACCATCTCGATTTGCAACGTGGGTGACTGCAAGCTGCACGTATCGAGCGTGCGGTTCCGGCACCCCAGCCGTCACTGGGAACTGGTCCACAACCCCTTCCCGGCCGCCCTCCACCCGGGCTCCTGCCTGAGCGTGGTCATCCGCTACAGGGCCACCGAACGCATTCCGCGATCGTGCGACCTGATCATCGACAGCGACGACCCGGCGACGCCGGTCCGGATGCTGGAAGTGCTGGCCTACACGATCTGGCCCGACAGCTGCTGCCGCAGGTGCTGCGACAGCTGCCGGAAGGAACCGTGCCAACGGCGGCACTGCGAGCCTTCCTGCTGCCGGAACTGCTGCGAGGACCGCGATTTCGACGACGCGGATCTCGATCAGGCGGGTAGCCCCAACGGTAGGTGACGGGCATCTGATTGATGCCGTGGATCCAGCCGGAGCGCAACCGCACCGGGTCGCCGGGCGGCCGGATGCCGGGCATGGCGGCGGCGATCGCGGCGAAGATCAGCCCCATCTCCAGCTTGGCCCCCAGGCAGTAGTGGGTGCCGTGGCCCCGTAGCCGAGATAGGGGTTCGGGTCGCGGCGGATGTTAAATGGCTCGGGCTGGGTGAAGATCTCCTCGTCGAAGTTGGCCGACCGGTAGAACAGGCCGACCCGTTGATCCGCAGCCTTTGCAAGCAGCCTCTATCCGGTCACGGTTCCCCTTATCGGTTGCGTGTGCTGCATTGGGAAGCCACGATGAAGACGCCCAGATTTACTCCG
>Ga0335073_10002424_pt1 | contig 25508 bp, 17 predicted proteins | sample Lox_Sample_22_FD_207093 | JGI IMG/M metagenome (GOLD analysis project Ga0335073, IMG submission 207093) | Soil microbial communities from Loxahatchee National Wildlife Refuge, Florida, United States - Lox_Sample_2.2 | ecosystem: Environmental > Terrestrial > Soil > Wetlands | place: USA... | reverse complement strand
AGCAATGGCGCGGTGGTCGTCACATCGATCGTCATGGCCGAGCCCACTCCCGACGGGTGCGGATGACCGCGAGCCGCCGCCCGGCCACCGCGCTCCGTATGCCCGCGATGAGATGCAAGATCGATGAGCCTAACATGGGCGTCCGCCTCATTGAAGCGGGCCGCCGGACGCGAAATGCGGCGTCTCTACAGGGCCGGGGAGGTGGCATCGCGCGGCTGACGCGCGCGCTTGACGATCCAGTACGCGACCACGGCGACGATCAGCGTGAGCAGGCTCGCCTTGAAATCCTGCTGCATGGCGGGCGTGAAAGCCATGGCGATGAGCACGGCGCCCATGGCGGCGATCGCGGCATAGCTGAGCCAGGGGAACAGCCACATCTGAACGGCGGGCAGCGGCTCGCCGGCGCGATCGCGCCGCCTGCGCAGCGCGATCTGCGCGACGCAGATGGTCATGTACACGTAGACGATGAGCGCCCCGGAGGAGCTCACCAGAAAATCGAATACCGCCTGCGGCGCTTCGGTGGCCGCGATGATTCCGAGGAATCCGGCCACGGCGCCCATGAGCACGGAGCCCACCGGCACGCGCCGCTGGTTGAGCCGCACCAGCAGTTGCGGGGCGTCGCCGCGGTCGGCGAGGATGAACAGCACCCTCGAGCTCACATAGAAGGCCGAGTTCAAGCAGGAAAGCACCGCGGTGAGGATGATCACCGTCATGATGTCGCCCGCCCAGGGTACGTGCATGGTGTCGAGCGCGAGGGTGAAGGGCGACTCTCCGGAGCGAACGCTGTTCCAGGGTGTCACCGATACGATCAGGAACACGGAGAGGACATAGAACATCAGGATGCGCCAGATGACCGCGCTGCCCATGCGCGCGACCGCACGGCCCGGCTGTGCCGACTCGGCGGCCGCGATGGTGGTGATCTCGGCGCCGGTCATGGCGAAGAACACGGTGGGTACGGCGGCCAGCACGGCGACCCAGCCGTTGGGCGTGAACCCGCCGTAGGCGGAGAGGTTGCCGAACGTCGCGCCATGCGGGGAGGTCCAGCCAAAGGCGAACGAGGCGGCGATGGCGATGAAGACGATGATGGCAGCCACCTTGATCGAGGCGAACCAGAACTCGAACTCGGCATAGGAGCGGGCGGACATCAGGTTGACGCCGGTCATGATGGCCATGAGCCCGAGCCCGATCTGCAGCGGCGTGAGCACGGGCAGCCAGTGCGCGAGGATCTTGGCTCCGGCGATCGCCTCGACGGGGACCACCAGCACCCAGAAGTACCAGTAGAGCCAGCCGATCACGAAGCCCGCGCCCTCGCCCAAACCCGCGCGCGCGAACTCGGTGAAGGAGCGTACGTGGGGAAGCGCGGTCGCCATCTCTCCCAGCATGCGCATCACCAGGAGAATCAGCAGGCCGCAAATGGCGTAGCTGATGAAGCTCGCCGGTCCGCCGCGCAGGATGGACGTGCTGCTGCTCACGAACAGCCCGGCACCGATGATGCCGCCGATGGAGATCATCGTGAGATGGCGGCCCTTGAGGGAACGGCTGAGCTCGTTCTTGCCGGAAATCGCCGTCGTCGGGTTCGTCTGAACCATCACTTGCACCTTCGGACTCGAGGTTCTGGGCCGAGCTCGATCACTCCGCTTCCACGTTCGGGCGCGAATCGCCCAGCCTGGGAATGGTATCGCCTCCCCACAGCTGCCGTTCACGTATCCACGGTAGCGGATAGGCGGGATGAGGGCCATCAAATTCGCGCGCCAGGCGATGCGCGTCCCACATCGCCTGGTTCAGCTGGACCGGAGCCTTGCAGTCGCCGACGCGAAAAATGGCCTGAATGTCGTTCGCGGCCCATTCGGCCTTGCGTGCCTTGAGCTCGCGCCACAGGCGATCCTCCGAATGGCGCGAAGTGACGAGGATGACGGCATCGACCGGCAGATCGAATTCCCCGCCGTTGTCCCGGCGCGGCACCGAGCCCGAGCGCGGAGCGGTGAGATCGGGCCCGAATTTGTACAGGTAGGTGAGACGCACGCGATCGGGCTCGATGCGCTCGATCCAGTGGTTGCAATAGGTCTTCACGCCCTTCTCGAACAGCAGGCGCTTGTTGTTGCCCGCTTCCATGGTGAAGGTGCCGTACTCGGCCACGTCGGAGGCATCGCACACGTAGGTGACTTCCTTGCCGAGATTGGCGAGCAATTCGGCGAGCGCGATTCCCATGAAATGCCCATCGCCATCGAGAACCAGCGCGCGATTGCCGGGCACGCTCTTGCCCTGCATGAGCTGGGTGGGGGTGAGCACGTGCGGCAAGGAAGCGTCGGCGCCCGGAATCGGTCCGTAGTTCGCACCCCGGCCGTCGCTCGACCAGTGATAGCCCGTGGCGATGACCACCCGGTCGGCGCCGTAGCGCAGCACCTCGTCGCCGCTCATCCGGCCGACGCCGGTATGCACCTCGACGTTCTTCTTGAGCTTGCGCAGCTGGGTCTCCCGATAGCTGATGACGCGTCCCCACTCCGCCAGCCGGGGCAGCGTCACGATCGATCTCCAGTGGCCGCCGAGCTCGCGCTCGGCCTCGCGCAGATGGACGGTGTAGCCGCGCTCGCCCAGCACCCGAGCGCACTCCATCCCCGCCGGGCCTGCGCCGACGACCAGCACGCTGCAGGGGCTCTTGGTCTGCGGAAACTTCTCCGGATGCCAGCCGCGCCGGTACTCCTCGCCGATGGTCATGTTCTGGGTGCACATGATCTGGCCCCCCTGCTGGAACTTCGAGACGCAGATGTTGCAGCCGATGCACTCGCGGATATCCTCCAGGCGACCCTCGGAGATCTTGGTCGGCAAGAACGGGTCGGCAATCGAGGGGCGGGCCGCGCCGATGATGTCGAGCGCGCCGCCGCGGATCAGCGCGACCATGTCATCGGGGTTGGTGAGCCGCCCATTGCCCACCACCGGTATGTGCGGCCCGAGAACGGATTTGCCCTGCTTGATGAAGGGCGTCATCCAGCCGGACTTGCGGTAGCGCGACACTCCGGCATCCTCCCCCCATTCGGCGTAGTCGCCGATCTTCAGGGCCACGGCGTCGACCACCCCCTCGCGCCGCAGGAGCTCGAGCAGGCGCACGCCGTCCTCGTGGGCCTCGACGCCCTCGGGACCGTGCAGCGTGTCCATCTCGAAGCGGGTGGTGATGCCGCAGCGGTCGCCGAGATGGCGCTTCAGTGCCTGCAGCAGCTCGACGAAGAACCGCGAGCGGTTGGCGAAGCTGCCGCCGTAGCCGTCGGTGCGCCGGTTGAAGCGCGGCTCCAGGAACTGAATGGGCAACGTGTCGTCGCCGGCGGAGACCTCGAGCAGATCGAAGCCCGCGGCCTCGGCCCGCTTGCCCGCCTCGACGTACATGTTGATGACCGTCTTGATGTCGAGCTCGTCCATCTCGTAGCCGTACACCGAGCGCGTGGAGAACAAGGGCGACAGCCACTGGCTCGGGCTGCGGCCGACTTCCCGCGATTCCAGGCCGGGCGCATTGCCGCCGCTGTACCACAGCTGGATGCCGGCGAGGCTCTTGTGGCGGTGGGCGATCTCGCACATGTAGCCGAGGTTGCGCACGTCGCCCTCATCCCAGATGCGGGCGGAGGTGAAGGGATACTCGTCGGACTCGGGATGGATGGAGCAAAACTCCGTGAATACCACGCCCCAGCCGCCCTCGGCCTTCATGCCGCGCAGATGCGCTTGAGCGCCGGGCCGCTCGGCGCCCGGGCCCGCGCAGTGGGAGGTCTGCCAGAACCGGTTGCGCGTCTGCTTCGGGCCGAGTCTCACCGCCTCGAACAGGACATCGTGCTTGGGATCTCGAGCCATGTCTTCCCCCTTCCGTGCCGGCATGCATCCGGTGCGCGCCGGCTGTGACTATACTCAGCGCCTTCGGACCCGCCCGTGCGTGGTGTTCAATCTCGTGACCAGGAGCAAGCCGCCGTGAGCTTTGCCGCAAAAGTGGTGCTGGTGACCGGCTCGACCAGCGGGATCGGCGAGGCCTGCGCGCGGGTGTTCGCCCAGTCGGGCGCCGCCGTCATGGTGAGCGGGCGCGACGCCGCCCGCGGCCGGCAAGTCGTCGATGCGATCGGCATGGCGGGCGGCAACGCCCGGTTCATCGCCGCCGATCTGCGGGCGGATGGGGCGTGCGCGCGGCTGATCGAGGACACCGTCGATCGTCTCGGCGCACTCGATGTGCTGGTGAACAACGCCGGCATCCTCTACACCGCGAATGCGCTCGACACCACCGATGCGCAGTGGCTCGACACCATGGCCGTCAACGTCAATGCGCTGTTCTATCTGAGCCGCGCGGCAGTCAAGCACATGAAGGCGCGGGGCGGGGGCGTCATCGTCAACGTCGCCTCGGAGTGGGGCCTGAACGGCGAGCGCAACCACGTCGCCTACTGCGCGAGCAAGGGCGCCGTGGTTCAGATCACCCGCTGCATGGCCCTCGATCATGCGGCCGACAACATCCGCGTCAACTCGGTATGCCCCGGCGAGATCCACACGCGCATGGTCGATGAGATCCTGGCGAGCCGCGGCGGCGACGGCGCCGCGAATCTGCGCGAGCTGGCCGCAGGCATTCCGATGCGCCGTCTGGCACAACCCATCGAAGTGGCGCGTTGCGTGCATTTCCTGGCGTCGGATGCGGCGAGCTACGTCACCGGCGCCAACCTAAGCGTCGATGGGGGCAACGACGCCACCGCCGGTCCCTACCCCTAGCCGGTGCGCATCGCCGGCCGGGGCGTGCCCGCGCTCGTAGGGCTTGGCGAGCACCATGTAGATCGCCCCGAGGAGGACGACGCCGAGCGTGGTCGCCAGCATGCCGTACACCGTGTACCAGGGATCGGCGTCGGTCTGCGGACGCGGCCACAGGATGTTGACGATCGCGCCGACGCCGTAGATGAGGGCCAGCACGTTCACCAGCACGCCCCACGCTCCCAGGGTGAACGGGCCGGCGGGGCGCCAGCCCTTGGCGCGGGCAATGAGCGCGGCGAGCACGATCATCTGGAATGCGATGTAGATGCCGACGGCCGCGAAGCTGATGATGGTCTGGATGGCATCCTGCAGCCACAGGGCCGAGAGCGCGATCAGCCCGGGAATCACGCCCATGGCGATGAGCGCATTGGAGGGCACGTGGTGGCCGGGGGACATGCGGCTCAGGATCTTGCTGCCGAAAATCATCTGATCGCGCGCATAGGCGAAGGTGAGCCGGCTGGCGGCCGCCTGCAGGCTCAACACGCAGGAGACGAACGATACCAGCACGACCAGGATGACCGCCCGAAAGCCGGTGACGCCCATGGCGGACTTGAGCAGGGTCACGATCGGGTCGGTGTCCCTGCCCGAGATCACCGCGCCGATATCGGGAATCGCGAGCACGAACGCGAGGCACACCCAGATCGCCGCGGCTCCGCCGATGTAGATGGTCATGCGCATCGCCTTGGGGATCATGCGGCTCGGGTCGGGGGTCTCCTCGGCGACGTCGCCGCAGGCCTCGAAGCCGTAGTAGCAGAACATCGCCGCGAGCGCGGAGGCGAGGAACGCCGGCCAGTAGCTGCCATGGGTGTGAACGAAGGTGGTGTTGACGAGCACGCTCAGCGGCTGATGGCGCGCAAACAGCAACAGGTAGCCGCCCACCACGATCGCGCCCACCAGCTCACAGATGAAGCCGAACATCGCCACACGCGCCAGGAGCCGGGTACCCGACAGGTTCAGCAGCGTACTCACGCCGATGAGCGAGAGCGCAATGATGGTGGTCGCGAGGGGGGTAGCCTGCATGCCGAACAGCTGGGCGAGAAACGGCGCGATTCCGGTGGCCGCACCGGCCGCCGTGCAGCACAGCGCCCAGCCGTATACCCAGCCGGCCATCCATGCCCAGCGCTTGCCCATCAAACGGCGTGCCCAGGGGTAGAGGCCGCCGGATATCGGAAATTGCGAGACGATCTCGCCGAAGATCAGGCACACCAGGAGCTGTCCCAACCCCACGCCGATGTAGGTCCACCACATGGGGGGGCCGCCGGTGACGAAGGCGGTGGCGAAGATCGTATATACGCCGACCACCGGCGAGAGGTAGGTGAAGCCGAGGGAGAAGTTCTCCCATTTCGACATGGTGCGATCGAAGTGCGACACATAGCCGAGCGCGCGCAGCTGCTCGGCATCCTGATCAGTTTCGCGCGCCGACGTCATGAGCCCTCATCCCCGCCGTGAAAGGAGGGCTTCATGGTACGCAATTCGGCGGCTGCGTGTCGCCGGATTTGCCGCTGCCGCGAGCTAATACTTGTACTGGAAATCCACACCGATGGTGCGCGGCTGATTGGTCGAGACGCGCGTGATGGCGTAGGTGGTCCAGGCAAAGTTGGTGTTGTTGATGCTCTCCTCCACGACCCTGTTGGTGAGGTTGGTACCGAACAGGTAAGCGGCCCAATGGCCGCCGCTGATGCCGGCGCGCGCATCGGTGAGCGTGTACGGCGGGAGAATTTGCGGATAACCGGATTGGTCCCTCTCCGAGCCTACCGTGGTGACGGTGAGGTTCAGAGCGCCGCTCAACTGGTCGGTGATCGGCACGTGATAGTTCACCGCCGCGTTGCCCGTGTACCGCGGCACGTTGAGAACGCGCGTTCCGGGCAGGATTCCCGATGCGATGGCGGCGGCCGTCGGGTCGTTGATGATCGCCGTGTTGTAGACACCGGATAGATCCAGCGTCAGTCCCGGAGTCAGCAGGGCCGACACTTCGACCTCGGGCCCATAGGATTTCGCGTTGCCGGCGTTGGTATCGTAGGGATAGACGCAGGTGAGGTCGAGCACCTGCTGGATATGGACCCACTTGATGTAGTAGAAGTCCGAATTGACGGTGATGCGCCGATCGTCGAATCTTGCCTTCTCGCCGATCTCATAACTATATACCGAGTCAGGCGAGTAGCTCGGCTGCGAGCTCACACTGACCGGTCCGGCGGCGCAGTTGATGGCGCTCGGATTGATCGCGAGCACCGCCGCGCTCGGCAGCGGCAGGGGCAGATTGACGCCACCGGGCCGCGAGCCCTTGGCGATCGTGCCGTATACCGTGAGATCCTGGGTCGGCTCGTAGGAAAGATTCACCTTCGGCAGCGTCGCATTGTTGTTGAAGCTCTGCGTGATCAGCTGCGCGTCCTGGTTGCCCGAGGCCGTTCCGAAGCCGGCCTGCTGGGCATGATAATTGACCTGGAAGTAGTAGGCGCGGATTCCGCCCGTCAGCTTGAGAGAATCCGTGATCTTGTACGTCGCCTCGCCGAAAATGGCGGCCTGCTTGAGGATCTCATCATTCACATCGTCGAATACCACGCCGTTCGGATTGGCCGCCTGGGCGTTGGGATAAGGGGGCAATGCCGGATTGGGATAGCGCAGCAGGCTGGTGGCGGAATACACGTCGGAGGCAGGACAGGAGCCGGAGACGGGACCGGCCGCGGCCGCCAGGCCGCACGACAGCACGCCCACCCATCCGGGCTCCTGGTTGTGCGTGATGTAGCCGGAGTCGAGCTTGGAGTAATACAGGCCGCCCACCCACTGCCAGGGTCCTGAATCCTTCGAGGTCAGGCGCACTTCCTGGGCGAACTGCGAGGTTGGATCGTCCTCGACATAGAGGCTCTGGATGTAATCCGCAACGTAAACGCCGTTGACCAGGTGCGTGGTGTTGAAGACGTTCTGCAGAGCCTCGGTGGCATCCTCCGACTGCATGACGTAGCGCGCCGTGTAGCTCGTGGCCGATGTGAGCGTGGCGAAGCCGAAGTTGTACTCGAGTTTCAGGCTCGCCAGCTTGAAGGAGTCGTAGTACGGCTCCGGCTGGTCATAGGGCTGATAGATCGCCAGCGTGCCGGGCTGCTGCTGATAGGCGTCATAGCCGTCGGCGTCGATGCGCTGATACAAGAGCTCTGTCGTGACCGACAGATCGTCGGTGGGTTTCACGAGCAGCGCCGCCCGCGCCGACGCGAAGCGCTCCAGGTTGACACCGCGCACGACCGTCTGCACGGGCATGTCGGCGACATCGCCGCGTGTGCAGTAAATGCTGCCGCACAAGGGCGGCGCCGTGGCAGTGCCGCCCGGATTGGTCGGCGGCGGAAACTCACCGGGCGGGGCAACGATACGATCGATCCAGCCGCTGATGTACTTTGCGGTGGTGACCGTGCGCAGCGCCGCGATATCGCCGATCGGTATGTTCAGCATCAGGCTGCCGCTGCCGTTGGTGCTGCCTTGACCGGATGTCTGGGACAGGGTCGAGTCGGTCGCCAGGTCGAACGTGTCGAGCTTGGGTTGATTGGTGACCAGCTTGATCGTGCCGCCCATCGAGCCCGAGCCGTACAAGGTGCCCTGCGGGCCGCGCAGCACTTCCACATTGTTCACATCGAAAAGGTCGGCATCGATGACGGTGCGGCCGTTGAGCGCAATGGCCGAGGCCGATATCGGCGTCTCGTCGAGGTAAAAGCCGACGGTGGCCGCGGCGCCGCCGCCCGCCGAGAGGCCGCGCGCCTCGTACTCCGTCTGACCCGGACCCGAGGTGCGCAGCGAAATGCCGGGCACCTTGCCGACCAGATCCTCCGGCGTCTGGATGTTCTGCTGGGACAGATCGGTGGCGCTGAGCGCCGACAGGCTGATCGCCGTGGCCTGCACGGTCGACTCGCGCTTCTCGGCGGTGACCACGATCTCCTCGAGCTCGCTGCCGCTCTTGGCGGGAGCCGCGGCCGGGGCGGCCGGCCCGGCGGCCGGGTCGGGGTCGGCCGTCGCCGGACCGCACAGCAGTGCGGCACCGAGCAGGGTCGCGCCCAGGAAGGCGAAAAAAGCCGGAGGCGAGAGTGCCGACGCTTGCGCGGCGCACGAGGTTTTTACCATTGTCGAAGTTCTCCCTGAAAGAAACTCGAAACCGCGCGATGCGCCTGATGCAAATCCCGCGCCGCCAGCATCCCCGCGTTCCACGTCCGCACCCGATACCCATCCACTTGTGGTACCGAGAGCCAATTCGTAACATAGGCTTAACTGCCACGCAAGTTTATTGCGCGTGAAGTACCGAAGCGATACTCGATGACCAGGCCGCAGATGCTTTCGACCCCGATGCACGATTCGAGCGCACGCGTGAGTTGCACGATCGCGGGGCGCGCGCGCGCTCTCGTGCACGGGAAGCGGGCGCTTGAAGGATGAGCGGCGACGTCTGACGCTGCTCGCCGTGCTGTCGAGCAGCCTGGGCGTCGGATTGACGTTCGGCTTTCAGCCGCCGCTGATCGCGCTGGTGCTCGAGCGGGGCGGCAGCTCGAGTTTCGCGATCGGCGCCGTCACCTCCGCCAGTCTCATTGCCGTCATAGCTCTCGGCCCCGTGTATCCCTTGGTCATCGCGCGGCTCGGCCTGCGGCGCAGCGTCATGCTGGGCATCGCGTGCGGCGCGCTGATCCTGTCGTTGATGCCGCTCATGGCGAGCGTGCCGTTCTGGTTCTGTCTGCGGTTTCTCACGGGCTGCACCCTCGGCCTGAGCTGGATCGCGAGCGAGATCTGGTTGAACACGGTGAGCGGCGCCGACGCCCGCGGCACGGTGATGGGCGTGTACGGCACGGTCTTCTCGCTCGGCACGGTGGCGGGCCCCTCGCTGCTCGAATTCACCGGCACGCACGGCTGGCTGCCCTTCGCCGTCGGCGCCGTCGCACTGATCGTCACCCTGGCGCCGCTGGCGGCGCTCGAGAACACGGCGAGCGTGCCGCAGGGCTTCACGCCGCCGCGCGAGCTCATGGGCGTGGTCCGCGCCGCCCCGCTGGTGATGCTGGCGGCGCTGGTGGCCGGATTGGTGGAATCGGCGGATCTTACGCTCTTGCCGCTGTTCGGATTGCGCAGCGGCTTCGCCGAGCGCACCGCGCTTTTGCTGCTGGCGGTGTTCATGGCGGGCAACGTGGTGCTGCAGGCGCCGATCGGGCTGCTGGCCGATCGATTCGGCCGCCGCCTGCTGCTCGGGGCGTGTGCGCTCGCCAGCGCCCTCGGGCCGCTGCTGCTGCAGCCGTTCTTCGCGACGCCCGCGCTGCTCTGGCCGCTCTTGTTCGTGTGGGGCGGGACGCTGTACGCCTTTTACAGCCAGGGGGTTGCGCTGCTCGGCGCCGAATTTCCGAGCGCCTCGCTTGCGACCGCGAACACGGTGTTCGTGATGGTGTACTGTCTGGGCGGGGTCATCGGGCCGAGCGCCGGCGGCTTGGTGCTGGATCGGTGGCCGGCCCACGGGCTGCCGGTGCTGCTGAGCGCTGCGGCGCTGCTGCTGCTCGCGGGCGTGGTGATGCCGGTGCGAGGCGTGGAGGGGAGAGAGGTGGCATGATGGTCGAATCCTGCGAGCCCGCGATTGCCGGCCGATTGCATGCGCTCATCGCCCGGCGCCGCCCCGGCCATGCGCTCGCGCGCGAGTTCTACACGGACCCGGCGATCTTCGAGCATGACCTCGAGCGCATGCTGTTCAAGCACTGGTTCTGCGCGGGGCACGCGAGCGGCATTCCCAGGAGCGGGGATTACCGCGTGGTCGGCCTCGGGGCGGAGTCCGTCATCCTCGTGCGCGGCGCGGACGGGGCCGTGCGGGCGCTTCTCAACGTCTGCCGGCACCGCGGCTCGCGGCTCTGTGCGGACGAGTCCGGGCGGGCCGCCGCGGGGCGGCTCACCTGCCCCTACCATGCGTGGACCTACGACCTCGAGGGGAATCTGCTCAGCGACCGGCAGATGGGCGAATCGTTTCGCCGCGAGGACTTCGGGCTGAAAGCGCTGCCGGTGCGCGTGGTCGAGGGATTGATCTTCACGACCTTCGCCGCGCAGCCGCTCGACTTCGCGCGCGCCGAGGAGGCCTTGAGACGCTCGGCCGGGGTGTATGGATGGAGCCGCGCCAAGGTCGCGCATCGCGAGCTCTATGCCATCGATGCCAACTGGAAACTCGCCGTCGAGAATTACATGGAATGCTATCACTGTCAGCCGGCGCATCCGGAGTTCTCCAAGCGGCACGTGTATGCGCGCCCCGCTGAGTCGAACGAGCAAGCCGAGCGCGCCGGGCGGCGCCGCGCGGAGCAGCTCGGGGTGGTGGTGGACGAAATCGATCGCTACGGATGCGCGGCCGCGCCCGGCGAGGAATCGAGCGCCGTGATGCGCAGCGCGCTCGCGGAGGGGGTGATGAGCGCCACGGCCGACGGCCGTCCGGCCAGCCGCCTCATGGGAGCATTCCCGGCGTACGACGGCAACTCCACCTACTTCGACATCGGTCCGCTGAGCGATTTCCTCGCCTACCCCGACCACGGGATCGTCTACCGGTTCATTCCCCGGGCGGTCGAGCACACTGAAATGGAGGTGCTCTGGCTGGTCGATGAGGCCGCGGTGGAAGGCGTGGACTACGAGGTCGAGCGCCTGACGTGGCTGTGGCGCACCACCAGTCTCGAGGACAAGAGGATCGTCGAGATGAACCAGGCCGGCGTCAACTCGCGCTTCTTCGAGCCGGGACCTTACTCGATGCAGGAGGTCTGGACCGAGCGGTTCGTCAGCTGGTATCTCGGCGATCTATCGAAGGCCGCCGCCGAGCGCTGAGTTCGATAGCGCGCCCGGCAAGCGGGCCCGGCAAGCGGGCCCGGCAAGCGGGCCGAACATGGTCGCGCCGAACCATGGGCGAGCCGAACCATGGGCGAGCCGAAGAGGTCGAGGACTTGCCGGGCTTGACCCTCGCTCAATTCGTCCAGACGGCGCCTGCGGGCCATCAAGGCGCCAAACTCGCCGCCCTCAGCGGGCAGCGCGTTCCTCGCGCACCAGCCGCGCGGCCGGCGTAGCGCCGCGGCGCAAATCCTTGCGGAATTCGGCGAGCGACGGCAACTGTTGCAGGGTCCTCGGCGCCGCGATGAGCTTCGCCACCGGCTTTCCCTGGCGAGTGCCGTCAATGCGCAGCACCTCAGAGCTTGACCATCACGTGCCGCGGCACGCTGTAATCCTCGAGCGCATACACGGACAGATCCTTGCCGTAGCCGGAGCGCTTGAAGCCGCCGTGCGGCATCTCGCTCACCAGCATGAAATGCGTGTTGATCCAGGTGCAGCCGTACTGCAGGCGCGCGGCGACGCTCATGGCCTTGCCGACATCGGCCGTCCACACCGAGGAGGCGAGGCCGTACTCCGAATCGTTGGCCCATGCGACCGCCTCGTCGGCCGCGGAGAAGCGCGTCACCGATACCACGGGCCCGAACACCTCGCGCTGCACGATCTCATCGGACTGGCGCGCGCCGGCGATCACGGTGGGCTCGTAGAAAAATCCGCTGCCGGCGCGGGTCTTGCCGCCGGCGGCAATCTCGATGTGGCGGCACGCCGCGGCGCGCTCGACGAATCCCGCGACGCGCGTGCGCTGCTCGGCGGAAATCAGCGGGCCCATCTCCACGCCGCTGTCGCTCTGCGCGCCCACCTTGAGCGAGCGGGCCGCAGCACCCAGATCCGCGACCAGCCGGTCATAGATCTTCGCGCCGGCGTACAGGCGGCAGGCCGCGGTGCAGTCCTGGCCGGCATTGTAGAAGCCGAAGGTGCGCACGCCCGCCACCACGGAGTCCAGATCGGCATCGTCGAACACGATGACCGGCGCCTTGCCGCCGAGCTCGAGGTGCGTGCGCTTGAGGTTTCCCTGCGCGGCGCCGAGGATCTTCTGTCCGGTCGCGACGTCCCCGGTGAGCGAGACCATGCGCACCCGGGGATGGGAGGCGAGCGGCGCGCCCACGGTCTCGCCGCGGCCGCAGACGACGTTCACGACCCCTTTGGGCAAGAGCTCGGCGAGCATCTCGCCGAGCTTGAGCGCGGTGAGCGGGGTCTGCTCCGAGGGCTTGAGCACCACCGTGTTGCCGGCGGCGAGCGCCGGACCGAGCTTCCATGCAGCCATCATCAATGGATAGTTCCACGGCGCGATCGAGGCGATGACGCCGATGGGATCGCGCCGGATCATGCTGGTGAAGCCCGGCGCATACTCGCCGGCGAGCGCTCCGTGGGCGGTGCGGGCGGCGCCGGCGAAGAAGCGAAACACATCGGCGATCGCCGGGATCTCATCGTTCAGCGCCGCAGCGAGCGGCTTGCCGGTGTTGTCGGACTCGAGCTTGGCGAAGGCCTCGCCGTCGGCCTCGATGCGATCGGCCAGGCGCAAGAGCAGCGCCGCCCGGTCCTTGGGCACGGTCTTCGCCCACAGGGCGCCGGCCGCCTCGGCGGCCGCGACGGCGGCATCGACCTGCGCGGCGCTCGCCTCGGGGACCTCGGCGATGCACTCGCCGGTGGCCGGATCGAGCACGCGCTCGGCCGGGCCTTGACCGGCAGTCAAGGTACCGTTGATCAGGAGCTTGGTTTGCATGGGGACCTCCGATGGATGCCTCGACCCGCGCCGGCGCGGATCAGGTCTAACCGACCGCTGTGCGCTTCCTCTTCTCCGGGTCATCGAACGGCAGGGTATGCGCCATGGCCGCACCCTCGAGGTTCTTGCCGCGGATCTCGAGCTTCGTTCCGTGCACCGCGACCGGCAGGTCGAGACGCGCGATCGCCATCGATTTGCCGGTCAAGCTCGACACCATGGCGCAGGTGACCACGCCCACCTTCTTGCCGCCGGCGAAGACCGGATCGCCCATGTCGGCGGCGACCTTGCCTTCCACCAGCAAGCCGAAGATCTTGAAGCGCTCCTTGCCCTTGAGGCGCGCGTGCGCGTCGGCACCGCGAAAGTCGGTCTTTCCCGGGCTCACCGTGAAATCGAGCCCGAGCTCCCACAGGCTGTCGCCGGGCGGGTCGTGCTCGAAGGGATACATCTGGGACATGTCGTAGGGATAGAACAGCAGGTAGCTCTCGACCCTGAGCCAGTCGAGCGTGGTGAAGCAGGTCGGAATGATCCCGAGCGGCTTGCCCTCGCTCAGGATGGTGTCCCAGATGTGGCCGGCATCCTCCGCCTTGCAGAAGATCTCGTAGCCGCGCTCGCCGGTATAGCCGGTGCGCGACAGGGTGACGGGCCGGCCGAACAGCGTCGCCGGCATGTGATGGAAATAATTGAGGCTGCGCAGGCCCGGCACGTGCTTCGACAAGAAGTCGACGGCGAGCGGTCCTTGCAGCGACAGATCATGCAGATCATCATCGACGATCATGGCGACGTTGCGTCCGGGCACGTAGGCGGCGAGAGTCTCGTGGCCGGCGCCGCTGCCGTGCACGACCATCCAGGAGTTCGCTCCGGTGCGGTACAGCACACAGTCCTCGATGAAGTATCCGGCATCATTCAGCATGCAGGCATAGCGGCATTGCCCCGGGTTGATCTTGGTGACGTCGCGCGTGGTCGCGTAGCTCAGGACGGCCCCGGCATGCGGTCCCACGAGGTGCAGCTTCTTCAGGCCCGATACGTCCATCAATCCGGCCTTGGTGCGGATCGCCACATGATCCTGAGCGATGTCCTTGGCGTACGTCCACGCCGTGCCCATGCCGTTCCAATCCTCGAGCTTCGAGCCGAGGGCGCGGTGCCGGTCCGCCAACGTCGAGTGACGCCAACTGAGTGCCATGAGATGTCTCCAGTGTTATCGAAAGTGATTGCTCATCCCGAGCGCGCAGGCGACCCGGGCGTCCGCCGTCAATCCGGTCCGCCGCCGGCCGTGGTCGGCGAACCGTCGTCCAGGGGCGCGAGCCAGGCGACCACCGAGTCGCGGTAGCGGCTCAGGCCCTTGTAATCGACCAGCGCCGGATGCAGGGTCCCAAGCACGCGGTGCACCCGGCGCGCCCACTTCGGAATGGTCGCGAGCTCGCGCAGGCTGATGAGGTAGCAGCGAATGCCGAACAGGATGGCGTTGCTTCGCGGCAGACGCCACAGTCCCTGCAGCTCGACGCGCAGGTGAACCAGGTCGCCCGCGTTCTGCGGCGTGACGGTGGCGCGGTCCGCTCCCCACTTCGGGTAGTTCTCCGGGGAGGTGTCGAGCCGCGGATGCACCGTCATGGTCCAGTTGAGGCGCCGCACCGGCTGGCCGAGGCGCAGATTGAGAAGGTACTTGAGCGCGCGGTCGAATACGCCGAGCTCGTGCGCCAGCGGAACCGGCCCATGCCACTCCTTGAAGGTCATGCCGACGTCGAAGTCCAGCGACCAGTCGGCCTGTGTGGTCACCATGCCCGCCTCGGCCCACAGGTCGCCCTCGCGCTGGTCCATGACCACGAAGTCGCCCTGCGCCTGGCGCGTGATGAAATCGAGCGGCTCGCGCGGCAGGGTGGCCGCGTCCCCGAAGATGAACGACTGATCGATGCCCAGGGGCCGATTGATCCAGCGCCAGCGATTGCCCTGCCTGGCGAGGGAGAAGTGCTGCGGATAGTCGCGCGCCAGCGAATCCATGATGAGCTCCAGGCAGTCCCACTGCGAGCTCATCATGTGCGCCAGCGCCTGATAGCGCAGCGGCTCGGCGGCGAGCACCAGCGCCCGCTCGCGGCACTCCGCCACGTAATGCTCGTCGACGTCGAATGCGAACTCGACCACCGAGCCGCGCGGGCCGGGCGCGTGCGGCTCGATGTTCACCGAGTACATGTACTCGTCCTCGGCGAAGGGCAGCGGGAAGCGCCGAATCGCCTGCGGGCTGTTGTGGAAGGTGAAATCGTCCCGGAACGTCTCGTCGGGCTTGAAGACAGCGCTCATGGTCTCTTCCTCATGTTCTCGGCCCCGCTACAAGTCGAGCACCAGGCTCTTGCAGCGCGCCCGCGACACGCACGGCATGATGAACTTGCCCCGGTCCGCCTCCGCGAGATAGTGATCGTTGTGCAGGATCTCGCCGTCGAGCTCGAGCACGCGCGTCTGGCAGAATCCGCACACCCCGCCGCGGCACAGGTAGGGCACCTCGACGCCCGCCGCCTCGATGCTCTCCATGAGACTGCGATCCGGCGGTACGTGCACGGCGACCTTGGAGCGCGCGAGGAACACCTCGAAGGCGTCGCCGACGGGCGGCGCGCTGAATTGTTCCCAGTGAATGTGGCTGTCGGGCCAGCCCCAGCTCTGCGCCGTCGCGGTCACGCGATTGATCAATCCGGCCGGCCCGCACACATACACATGGGTGCCGAGCGGCTGATTCGACAGCAGCCCATCGAAGTCGATCCCCTGGCTCTCGCTGTCGTAGTACATGTGCAGGCGCTCGCCCTCGTGCTCGCGCAAGCGCGGCAGGAACGCCGCGTGCTCCGGGGAGCGCACGCCATAGTGCAGCTCGTAGGGCACGCCGGCATGATGCAGATCCTCGAGCTGCGCCATGAAGGGGGTGATGCCGATGCCGCCGGCGATCAGGACGTGCTTGCGCGCGATCTTGTCGAGCGGGAACAGGTTCACCGGATGGGCGATCTCGAGCCGCGTGCCCACCGCCACCTGATCGTGCATGAAATGCGAGCCGCCGCGCGACTCCTCCATGCGCCGCACTCCGATCTGGTAGGTGCCGAGCTCGAGCGGCGAGCTCAGCAGCGAGTAGGGATTGCGGTGCACCCGGGCGCCGCCGCGCATGACCACGACGATGTGCGAGCCGCCCGAGAAGGCCGGCATGGCGCCGCCGCCGACCGGCGCGAGGGTGAAGTGCTTGATCAGAGGGGTCAGCTGCTCGATGGCGCTCACCTCGACGTCGAGAGTCTGCTCACCGCTCACGGCCGTGCCTCTGCGGGTCGAGAGGAGAGGCTCATACGAACACCTCCCGGACGGGAGGCAGCTCGCCGGGCGCCTCGGCATCCACCATGACGCCCATGTAGGCGGCGAGCCGGCGCGAATAATGATCGCGCACCAGCAGCCAGCGATCGCAGCCCGGGCAGCGGACGATGTTCGTGCGCACGTTCTCGGCCGTGGTGCGGCAGTGAATGCAGTACACCCGGCGCGCGAGGGTGCCGAGCTGCTCCGCGCGGATCTCGTCCTTGTTCAAGTTGAACTCGAGCGCGATTCTCATCGCGAGCCCGATGAAGCTTTCGGGCCCGGCCACGTAGAGCCTCGTTCCCATGAGCGAGTCCGCGAGCACGGACCTGAATTCGGCGAGCAGGGAGGGGACGTCGGGGAAGGATCGGACCTCGAGCAGCGGCATGCGCTCGATCTCGCCGCGCGCCTGATGCGCGGCCCACGCCTCGTCCTGCGCCGCGCCGGCGGCGGCGTCGGTGGCGGCAGCGGCGGCAGCGGCGGCGTCGGTGGCGGCGGGCGCAGCGGGCGCATCGGGCGCAGCGCCGCCAGGGATCAGCAGCACCCGGGTACGGGCGAGTCCCTCGGCCGCCGCGTCCTGCATCTCCTGCAGCACCCGCAGCAGCGCCACCTCGCCGCTGCCGAGACCGAGCATCAGATGGTAGCGGCCGCGCGCATCGGCGCGCAAAGGCGCATAGACGGGCTTGCTCTTGATGCCGGTGACGAGCATCTTTAGTACACCGCCAGATGATGGGTGAGCGCGACCACGGCGATGCCGAGGGCGAGCACGACGTACGGCCACAGGCCGGCGCGCTTCACCAGCCGCTCGCTGCCGACCATGTCCAGATCCTCGGCCATCTGCGAGGGAAACACACCCTTGTCCTGGATGTAATGACGGTAGAGGAACACCGGAACGATCAGTGCGGCGAAGACGAGGCCGGTCTTGAGCGTTCCGGCGCCGTAGACATCGGCTCCGAATCCCATGAAGGCCAGATTGACGAAGGACAGCACGGCGCCGGCCGCGAGGATCCAGGTCGGCGCGCGCCAGGGCCGCTCCTGCCGCGGGCGATCCATGCGGTGCATCCATCCCGCATTCAAGGTCAAGAACCCATAGATGAGATAGCCGATATTCGCCGCCCCGATGACGAACACGGTGTCCGAGAGCAGCAGCAGCAGCAGATTGAACCCGAGATTGGTGAGCATGGCATTGGTCGGCGCGCCGCGCGCATTCACCTTGGCGAGATACCTGGGCAGCCAGCCGTCGATCGATGCCTGGTAGAGCGTGCGCGAAGAGCCGGCCATGGACGTCATGAGGGAGAGCACCAGCGCGAGGATCAGCATGATCACGACGATCGCGCCGATGAGCTGGCCGGCGTGCACCATGCGCGCCATCACGGCAGCGACGCCGGTGCCGTCGTAGATCTGCGGCGCGAGCATGCCGCCGTACACGGCCGGCTTGCTCACCTGGCCGGCGGCGTCGAGCACCGCCGGATGCACCAGGTTCCCGAGTCCCAAGAATCCCTGGAATGCGAAAGGCACCAGGGTGTAGACCACCACGCACAGCAATCCGGAATAGAAGATCGCCTTGAAGGTGTCGGTCTTGGGATTCTTGAACTCGCCCGTATAGCACACCGCCGTCTCGAACCCGTAGGTGGACCAGGCGGCGAGGAACATGCCGGCCGCGAACAAGGTGATGCCCGCCATGTTCCAGGTACCCGCCGTCACCAGGCCCGCGGCGTCGTGGGCGAGCGGCGCGAGCGGGAAGAGGTTCGCCTTGACGATGTCGCCCGTGAGGATGGGGACGATGCCGATCAACAGCAGCGGGATCATGGCGGAGATCCCCAGGATCTTGGTGGTGTTCGCCGAGCGCAGGATCCCCCCGTCCTGGATGAACTTCACCGCCAGCAGGATCACGGCACCGAGGATGAAGGTCCCGTTGATGCGCAGCGACAGACCGGTCTTGAGCACGCCCAGATCGAGCAGCGTCACATGCCAGGTATTGACCACCGAGTCGGGCCCGAACAGGCCCATCAGGATGTAGCCGGCCGCCAGCGCCGAGCCGGTGGCCTGCACCGGCGACCAGGCGAACCAGTTGCACCAGACCGAGATCGGCGCGACCAGCTTGCCGTAGCGTACCCAGGCGATGGCACCGTAGATCGACGTGCCCCCCGCCTTGTCGGGGAACAGCCCCGCGATCTCGGCGTAGGTGAAGGACTGGACGAAGCCCATGGCGATCGAGGCGATCCAGATGAGCCAGGAGAGCTTGCCGACGGTCGCGGCAACCCCGCCGATGCCGAAGAGCACGAGAGGCGGCACGCCGCTCGCGACCCAGAATGCGCCGGTCCAGTCGATGCCCCGCTCGAGACCCGCGCTCTTGGGAAGGGCGTCGGCCGCCGCGGCCTGTGCCGCCGTCGAGCTCATGGGCCACCCCCGGGTCGGCGCCGGCGCAGCCGATCGGGCGAGGCTCCCCCGCCGGGCAGCGCGCTCGGCACGCTAGAAATTCCGTCGCAGCTCTTCGGCGATTTCAAAGATGTCTCCCACGATTCCATACTTGGCGACCCCGAAAATCGATGCCCCGGCATCGCTGTTGACGGCGACGATGGTGGCGATGTGCTTCATGCCGGCGAGGTGCTGGATGGCGCCGGAGACGCCCATGGCGATGTACAGCTTGCAGGCGCTCGCGGTCTTGCCGGACTGGCCCACCTGACGGCTCTTCGGAAGCCAGCCGGCATCGGCGATCGGCCGCGAGCAGCCGAGCGTTGCACCCAGCGCGTCCGCCAGCTCCCTGAACTGCGCGACCCTCGATTCCTCGCCGATGCCGCGGCCGATGGTCAAGATGAATTCGGCCTGCGTCATGTCGACGTCGTCGCCGGCCGCGAGCTCGATGAAGCCGCGGCCGACCGAGCGGCTCGATACGGGCGCAGCGGCCAGCTCGACCACACGCGGCGCGCCGGCTTGCTCGGGCGGCTTGAACACGTTCGCGCGCAGCGCGAGCAGCACGCTGTCGCGGCCGGGAAAGTCGACCTCCACGTTGACCTTCTGGCCGTAACCGCCGCGCGTCGCGATGAGCGCGCCGTCGATGCGCTCGGCCTTGAAGACGTCCGAGGCGAACCCGAGCCCGAGCCTCGCGGCGAGCGCGGGGGCGTAGCCGAACGAGTCGACGCTGTGCGCCACGAGCACGACGTCGGGGCGGCGCTCGGCGATGAGCGCCGCGACGACCGTCTCGAAGGTGTCGGGATCGAATTCCTCGCTCACGGTCTTGACGGCGAGGATCTCGTCGACGCCTGCGAGCTGCAGCGGCTGGACGAACCGGCTCGGCGCCGCCGCCATGATCGCCACCGCCACGGTGTCCTGCGCGCGCTTGAGCGTCTGGGCGGCGCCGATGAGCTCGAGCGAGACGGGGCGCAGCTCGCCGCGCCGCTGCTCGGCAATGACCAGAAGGCCGCTCATGGCGCGCCTCCCTTGAACTCGCGAATGATCTCGGCGAGACGGCGCGCCTGCGCCGGCGCATCGCCCTCGATGAGCTGTGCGCGCCCCTTGTCGGGGATCAGCATGCGCCGAACGCGCGAGGCCGACCCGGCCTCACCCACATCGGCGGCGCCCAGCCCGACATCGCTCAGCGACTTGACCTCGATCGGCTTGGCGGCCGCTTGCTTGATGCTGCGCAGCGATGCATAGCGCGGGGTGTTGATGCCGAGCTGAATGCTGAGCACGGCGGGGCACTGAATCTCGACCTCTTGCAGCAAGCCGCCCTCGAGCTCGCGGCGCAACACGGCGCGCGCCGCGCCGGGCGCGTAAGCGAGCGAGCTCACCACCGCGGCATGCGGCCAGCCGAGAAATGCCGCGGCCGCGATCCCGGTGGTGGCGAAGGCTTGATCGGAGGATTGCACGCCGGCGAACAGCATCGCGGGCGACTCCTGGCGTGCGGCGGCGGCGAGAATGCGTGCGATCGCGATCGGATCGGATCCGGCGACGGCCTCGTCCCAGATGCGAATCGCGCGGTCCGCCCCCTTCGCCAGGCACTTGCGCAACGACTCGTCCGCCCGATCGGGCGCGACCGTGACCACGACCACCTCGACGGGCTGCGCGGCGGCCTCGGCGGGCTGCGCAGCCGCCTCCTTGATCTTCACCGCCTCCTCGAGCGAATAGTCGTCCCACTCGTTCAGGTCGTGCAGCAGATAATCCTCATCGACGTCGCGGCCGCCCGCGCGGATGGTGAAATCCTCGTCGAGGGCGGCGACTTGCTTGACGGCGACCAGGATCTTCATGCCAATGCAGCCTCCGACTGCGCGGCGGGAACGGCCTCGCGGATCAGCTCGATCAGTTCTTTCACGACGAATTTCCCCTCATTGCCCGTGGTCTTGAGCGCATCCTCGAACATGGTGAGGTCCTTCGGACAGCTCACCACGTACACATCGAGCCCCGCAATGGCGGCCGCCTCGCGGATGCGATTCTGGGCCGGCTTCTCCGCGCCCACCGGATCGGGAATCCAGATTCTGCCGCCGCCTGCGCCGCAACAGAAAGAATTATCGCGGCAGCGGCCCATCTCCACCAGCTCGCAGCCGAGCAGCTTGAGCAGCTCGCGCGGGGCCTCGTAGCCCTTGTTGAAGCGGCCCAGATGACACGGGTCGTGGAAGGTGGCGCGCAGCGGCAGGGGCCGGGCGACCTGCAGCCTGCCCGCGGCGAACAGCTGGCGCAGGAAGCTGGTGTAGTGCTGGATCTCGTACCGGCCGCCGAAGTCCGGATACTCGTTGCGGATGGTGTTGTACGAATGCGGGTCGGTGGTGACGATGGTGTCGAAGGAGGCGCCTTCGAGCGCGGCGATGTTGGCGCCCGCGAGCACCTCGTACAGGCCCTCCTCCCCCACCCGGCGCACGTCGTTCCCGGCGTTCGATTCGCCATCGTAGAGGATGCCGAAATCGACACCGGCCTGGTGCAGGAGCGTCGCGAAGGTCTGGGTGACCTTCTGGTTGCGCGGGTCGAACGAGGCATAGTCGCCGACGAACCACAGCACCTGAACGGGCTCCTTGCGCGCATCCTTGATCTTGAACGGGAGCGACTTGCTCCAGGAGCCGCGCTTGCGCTTCGACTCGCCGAAGGAGTTGCCGGTCTTGTGGATGGTCTGCAGCGTCTTGGCGAGCAGCGGATCCATGGCGCCGTCCTCGACCAGCTTGCGGCGCATCTGCACGATGATGGGCACGTGCTCCACGGCGACGGGGCAGATCTCGACGCACGCCATGCAGGTGCGGCACGACCAGAGGGTCTCCTGGGCGATCTGCCCGGGCGACTTGCCGTGCACGTCGAGCTCGGCCGCCTGCGGCACGGCGCCCGACTCCAGTGTGGTGCGCGCGAACTCGCGCAGGCTCAGGATCACATCGCGCGGCGACAGGGGGGCGCCGACCGCGCGCGCCGGGCAGGCCTCGTGACAGCGGCCGCACTTGGTGCAGGCGTCGAGATTGAGCAGCTGCTTCCAGTTGAGGTCGGTGATCTTGGCGATGCCGGGCGCCGCCGCGCTCTCGGGCACGCGCGCCAATCGCTGCGCCGCGCGCGGGTCGCGCACCAGCAGGGAGGCCGCGGCGGTGAAGATGTGCTTGACCTTGGAGTAGGGGATGAGCGCGATGAAGGCGAGCGCGAGCAGGCCGTGAAACCACCACAGTCCGAGGCGCAGCACGCCACCGCCGTGCATGCCGAGGCCGCCCGCCTCGAGCAGCGCGGCGATCGCTGCGCCGACGGGCGACCACCAGCGCGTGTCCCACACCTCCTGCCGATCGTGCAGCCACACCAGACGGGCGGCCTCGAGCAGGTATCCGGTGAAGCCGATGACGAGCAAGACCCAGAGAAACGCCCAGTCCTCGCGCCGGTACTGCGGCCGCTCGAAATCCGCATCGCCGGGCGAGCGGTCGGGCCGCGCGTAATCGAGCTTCGGCGGCTTGAGCCAGCCGCGCCGATACATCATGTAGAGGAGCCCGCCGAGAAGCGCGACACCGGCGATGTCGAGCACCAGGGAGAAGAGCAGATAGAACCACCCCTGCCAGAACCGGATCCCGAACAGCGGCTCGAGGATGTCGTATTGCAGCGTGATGGTCGCGGTGCCGAGAAACAGCAGCAAGAAGCCATAGAAGATCAGCCGGTGCGCGCCGCCCGCGGCCGGGTCGCGGCGCTGCACGGTGCGGTGGCTCAGCACCTTGGCGGTCATGTCGGCGACGCGCCCGCCGAGCCCGCCCTCGAGGCGGAGCGGCGCCCCGCGGCGGTACTTGCGCACTTGCACGTACACGCCCCACAGAAACACCGCGATCGCCGCGTACGCGATCCCATAGAAAAGCCGCACTTCGGCAGTCGGAAACGCCTCGAAGAGGATGCGGGTGACGGCGTCAGCGCGGCTCACGGTTCAGGTGCGGCTCGCCTTCAACGCTGATACTCGATCTCGAAGCGGCCGCCGGGCATGTGCGGTGTGCCCCACACCGCGACCTCGCGCCGATAGGGGAGGGGGAGCTGCGCATTCGGCTCCTCGATCTCGCGCGCCAGCCGGTGTCCCGAGAAAGTCGCATCCGCGATGAGCCGCGGCGCTTCGGCATCGCCGACGACGTACACGCTCTTGACCCCGGCTTGGCCCCACTGCGCCTGCCGAGCTTTAAGGTCGCGATACAGCTGATCGTTCGAATGCCGGCCCGTCACCAGCACCAGGGAGTCGAAATCCAGCCAGCGGTGGGTCTTGTTCGGCTCGCGCGGAACGTGCCCCGCGCCGCGGTAGGTGCGCTTCGATCCGTCGCCCCAGATGTCATACACCTGCAGCCTGCCTTTCTCGATCTTGCTGGCGAAGGCGTTGTGCAGCTCCTCGATATGCAGCTCGTGCAGGCGGCGCATCATGTTGGGGTACTCGAGCGTGAAGTGCATGTAGTTGGCGAGATGCACGCCGGTGACGATGGTGACCTCGTGGCCCGCGACCTTGAGCTTCTCCGCGAGGCTCGGCGCCATGAAATAGGTGTCCGCATTCAGGATCACCACGCGCTTGCCGATCGGCTTCTTGCCCTCGAGCACTTGCTCGGGCGTGAGCTGGTCGGGCTGGGAAGCGTCCGCGCCGGGAATGGGGTCGTGGGTCAGGCAATTGGTGCCGTCGGCATTCCACGAGGAGCCGGTGGCGATGACGATCTTCTCGGCGCCGTAGGCGAGCGCGGCGTCGGCCGTCATCGGCTTCTGACCGAGCGCCACCTGGCTCTGCTTGTTCTTCTTGACCAGCTTGCCGATCTGCAGCTCGCGATAGTCGCGGTGATAGCCCCACTCGCCGAGGCCGGGCAGGCCGGCCACCGCATTGAGGTGGCCGCCGATCTTCGCCGCGCTGTCGTAGAGATGGACGGTGTAGCCGCGCTCGAGCAGCACGCGCGCGCATTCGGCGCCGGAGGGCCCCGCGCCGACCACCAGCACGGAGTCGTCCGAGCCGCGCTTCGGGAAGTGCTCCGGATGCCAGCCGCGGCGGTATTCCTCTCCGGCCGTGGCGTTCTGCGTGCAGATCATCGGCGGTCCGCCGATCTCCCAGCGCGAAATGCACACGTTGCAGCCGATGCACACGCGGATGTCGTCGTAGCGGCCTTCCTCGATCTTCTTCGGCAGCCAGGGATCGGAGATGGAGGGACGCGCCGCGCCGATGATGTCCGCGATGCCCTTGGTGACGATCTCGGTCATCTTTTCCGGATCGGTGAAGCGGCCGACGCCGAGCACCGGCTTCTTGGCGACCTGCTTGACGAAGCGAGTCCAGGGGACCTGATGGCCTTGCTGGTAGAACCGCGACGGTCCCGCATCCTCGCCCCATTCGGCGATGTCGCCCACGTCCACGTCCCACAGGTCGACCAGCGGATCGGCGAGCGCGATGAATTTCATGCCGTCGCGCTCGATCTCGACGCCGGAATCTCCGTAGAGCGTGTCCACCGCGAAGCGCGTCGCGATCGAGCAATCCCGGCCGACCGCGCGGCGCACCTGCTCCAGGGTCTCGAGCCAGAAGCGCGCCCGGTTCTCGAGCGTGCCGCCGTACTTGTCCTTGCGCTTGTTGTAGTAGGGCGAGAGAAATTGCACCGGCAGGTACGAGTGCGCGCCATAGACATAGACGATGTCGAAGCCGGCGTCGCGCGATCTCAAGGCCGCATCGACGTAGTACTGCTGCACGGTCGCGATGTCGTCGAAGTCCATCTCCTTGCAGTACGTGAGCGTCTCGAACTCCGAGGCGTACTGGCTCGGTCCGCGCGGCGTGGCGCGCGATTCCATGCACGGCGCATGCGAGGCGCCATACCAGAGCTCGACGCCCGCGAGCGCGCCGAACTTGTGGATGTGATCGGTCATGGCGCGCAGGTTGCGCACGTCGCCCTCGTCCCAGATGCGGGCCGACAGGCGATGCGTGTCGTCCGACTCGGGATGGATGGAGCAATATTCGGTGTTGATGCCGGCCCAGCCGCCCTCGGCCTTGAGCGATCGATGCGCCGCCTGAAATCCGGGCCGGTCGGAGCCCGCCCCGATGCAGTGCGGCACCTGATAGAACCGGTTGCGCAGCGTCTTCGGTCCGATCTTGATGGGCTGGAACAAGACATCGTGCTTTGGATCGCGCGCCATGGTGTCAATCCTCCGGGCGGTATTCGTAGTCAACTATTTTGTCGCGCGGGGGGTCCCCGCCGCGGGCGTCGAAACGTATCATAGTTCGGCGCCCGCGGTCCCGCCGAGCCGGATCGCCCCGCGATCGAAGGATCCGCGCGATGAGGACGGCTCGGGGAGCAGCCATCCGGAATTTAATAGCACGCGAGGTTACTGTTATGCAAATTAATTGCGTGCTGTGTAACTCGCGCCTGCGGGCCCGACCGGCGAGCGGAGCGGCTGGGAGCCACGCTTGGCG
>Ga0335073_10002421_pt1 | contig 25514 bp, 23 predicted proteins | sample Lox_Sample_22_FD_207093 | JGI IMG/M metagenome (GOLD analysis project Ga0335073, IMG submission 207093) | Soil microbial communities from Loxahatchee National Wildlife Refuge, Florida, United States - Lox_Sample_2.2 | ecosystem: Environmental > Terrestrial > Soil > Wetlands | place: USA... | reverse complement strand
ACCGAGCGTGGCGACCTTGCGGATCGACTCCGGCGTGATCGGCGAGTAGGGATGCTCGCCGAGTTCTGCGCCGGCGATCACCGGCGTCCACTCGTCGAGCAGGCCGACCAGTGCCCGCAGCAAGCGGGTCTTGCCCTGACCACGCTCACCGAGGAGCACGAAGTCGTGGCCCGCGATCAGCGCTCGCTCCAGCTGCGGCAGCACGGTGTCCTCGAAGCCCAGGATCCCCGGCCAAATCGCATCACCATCTGCGCCTTCGGCGAGCCGGGCCAGCAAGTTTTCCCGGATTTCTTGTTTGACTCCCCGTTCGCGGTGCCCGGCGGCACGCAGTTCGCCGACGGTGCGGGGCAAGTTATTCGCTGCGGTCACCACACCACGCTACGACGGTCGCGCAAATGCGGCACCGCTCCCCGTCCTGAAAACGAGAAAAGCCGGGCAACCACGTGGATTGCCCGGCCTTCCCGAGGTGAATGTCAGGAACGCTAGCTGAAGGTGACGGTCGCCTTTTCGTCGCCCTCTTTCCAGGTGATGGTGCCGTGCTCGAACGTCGACTTGTAGGTGCCGTCCGGCTCCTTTGTCTCGTCGGAAGTCGGGTAGCCCAACTTGCCCTGCGAAGCCTGGTTGTCATTCCACGCATCGCGGATCTTGCCCCACACGAGGTAGACGGGTTGCCCGTTGCGGTAGATCAGGACACCATCGTCGAACTGCTGGTAGACACCGCTGTTGTCCAAGGTGTTTTGCTGGTTGCCGTACGGTGCGCCCAGGTCCTTCTTTTGCTCGTCGTTCAGGGTGTCCCACTTCGCCAGAATCAGGCCCTCCACCGTGTACATAGTGCCGTTCTTGCCGGCCATCTGCGTCGGGCTGGGCGTCGCGGCCGCGCTCGTTGACGGCTCTGCGGCAGCCGATGTCGTCATCGCCGACGCCGAGGAGGACGTCGCCGAACTCGAGGATGTGCTGGAGTTGTTCGACTGATGACAACCCGCACCGAGCAGTGCGAAAGCTGCAACTGCGACCGAGAACGACGCTGTTCTTTTTGTTATCGCGCGCATGTTTTCCTTTCGAATACTTTCGAATCGCACCGGACCCGCCGCGGTCGACGCGCCCTAATTTTTGACTCTATGCCGATCCGATCTTGTTCGGAAGAGGCTCGGGATGACCCAGCCCAGCAAATGGCAATGCTTTGCTCAACGCTCGGGCGACGCTCAACGGTCGGGCGACGTTCAAAGGCGCGCCATCGAGTGGCATCGAATGGCATCGCATGGCATCGACGCGCCGTCTAGTGTGCGAAGTGCCGCGCGCCGGTCAGGTACAGCGTCACGCCGGCCTTTTCGGCCGCCGCGGTCACCTCGTCGTCGCGCACCGAACCGCCCGGATGCACGATCGCGGTCACACCTCCCGCGGCCAGCGTCTCGAGGCCGTCGGGGAACGGGAAGAATGCGTCCGAAGCCGCGACCGCGCCGCGGACGCGATCCCCGCCGCGCTCCACCGCTAACCGCGCCGCGTCCACCCGGTTGACCTGGCCCATGCCGATGCCGATGGTGGCGCCGCCGGCGGCGATGACGATCGCGTTGGACTTGACCGCGCGACATGTCCGCCACGCGAAGGCCAGATCCGCCAGAATGGTCGGTGACGCCGCCGCACCGGCCGCCAGCGTCCAGTTCGCCGGGTTATCGCCGTGCGCGTCGATGCGATCGCGTTCCTGCATCAGCAGACCGCCACTGATCTGCCGCCGCTCGGTGGCATCACCCAACGGTTCAGACGCCACCAGCACCCGGATGTTCTTCTTGCCCGCCAGCACGTCGACCGCGCCGGGCGCGTAGGCGGGCGCGACGATCACCTCGGTGAAAATCGTGCTGACGTACTCGGCCATCTCGACGCTGACCTCAGTGTTCGCCGCGATCACTCCGCCGAATGCGCTCAGCGGATCGCACTCATGGGCCTTGCGATGCGCGTCGGCCACCGACACCGACGAGATCGCGATCCCACATGGGTTGGCGTGCTTGATGATTGCCACACAGGTCTGTTCGTGGTCGAACGCCGCCCGCCAGGCCGCGTCCGCGTCGGTGAAGTTGTTGTACGACATCTCTTTTCCGTGCAGCTGCTCGGCCTGGGCCAGGCCGGGCCAGGCGCCGTCATCGACGTAGAGCGCCGCCTGCTGATGCGGGTTCTCGCCGTAGCGCAATTGGGCCGACCGTCGCCACGTCCCGCCGACCCACTCCGGGAAAGCCATCGCCGGCTCCTCGGGCGCCAGCGTCGAGCCCATCCAGCCGGCGACCGCGACGTCGTACTCGGCGGTGTGCCGAAACGCCAACGACGCCAGCCTTTTTCGCTCGGCCAGGGTGAATCCGCCATTGCGCACCGCGACCAGCACACCGTCATAGCCGCGAGGGTCCACCACCACCGCAACGCTTGGATGGTTCTTGGCGGCCGCACGCACCATCGACGGTCCGCCGATGTCGATCTGCTCGACGCATTCGTCGATACCTGCGCCGGAGTCCACCGTCTCGCTGAAGGGATACAGGTTGACCACCACCAACTCGAACGCCGCGATCCCGAGCTTTTCCAGCGCCGCGGCGTGCTCCGGCTTGCGCAGATCGGCCAGCAGGCCGGCGTGCAGGTGCGGATGCAAGGTCTTGACCCGGCCGTCGAGCACCTCGGGAAAACCGGTGACCTGCTCCACCGGCGTTACCGGAATGCCCTTGTCGGCAATGGTTGTCGCGGTCGATCCGGTCGAGACTATGTCGACGCCGGCCGCATGCAATCCGCTCGCGAGCTCGGCGAGCCCGGTCTTGTCGTACACGCTGATCAGTGCACGCCGGATCGGCCGTTTGCCCGAATCGTCGCTGCTCATCCGATAGTCGCCTTTCGTCCGTTCCAGGTCACGCCGCCGGTCGCCACCGCGGCCACCACATCCACCAACAGCCGCCGTTCGGTGACCTTGATGCGCTCGTGCAGGGTCTGTTCGTCGTCATCGTCGAGCACCGGGATGGCCTGCTGGGCCAGTATCGGGCCGGTGTCAGTGCCCGCATCGACCAGGTGCACCGTGCAGCCGGTGACCTTCACGCCGTAGGCCAGGGCTTCGGCCACCCCGTGCGCGCCGGGAAACGCCGGCAGCAGCGTCGGGTGGGTGTTCAGGGTGCGGCCGCAGAACTGGGTAAGGAACTGCGGCCCAAGGATTTTCATGAAGCCGGCGGAGACGATGAGATCGGGTGCATGCGCCGCGACCGCTGCGGTGAGCGCCGCGTCCCAGGCGGCGCGATCGGGGTGATCGGCCAGTCGCACGGTGAAGGTCGGCAGCGACGCCGCGGCAGCGATTTCGACGGCCCGGCAGTCGCGGTCCACTCCGACCGCGACGACCCGGGCCGGATAGTCACCGGTCGCGGCGTCCAGCAACGACGCCAGCAGCGAACCGGTACCCGACGCCAAGACGACCAATCGTGCCGGCGCGCTGGGAGGCACGCGGAACGGTTGATGCACAGGGCGAGCCTAATCGGACTCGGCTGGCGGTGGATCGGCGGCGTCGACGACACCATCGTGCTCATCGCCGTCGGACTCATCGACCGGGTCGGCCGCAACCTTTGGTTCGGCGGGCGGCTGCGGTGGCAGCGGTACGGGTCTCGGTTTCCTCGGCCGGTATCGGATGCCACCGGCCATCGCGACGGTGATCCAACCCACGCTGGCGAACCAGAGAACGACCGCGAAACCGAAGGTGCCCTGGTCAGTTCCGACGTCGCCGAAGTTGCCTAACTGCCCGCCCGCGGCGTAACCCAGCAGCGCCATCGTCAGCGCCGCCATCAACGCCGCAACTCCCAATTTGGCCATCGCCGGAAGGATCGGCAGCGGCCGGCGCGCGCACTGCTGCCCGACCGCTACCCCCGCCGATGCGCCGACGATCAGCAGCGCAACCCACGCCGGCCCCAACGGCGGATGGGGAGCCGCGGCCAGCACCGGCAGCGCGGGAAGGTCGCCGCCGAACACAGTGAACGAGCTGAACGTAGCGAAACCCAGGTGGGCGCTGGATCCCACCGCAACCGCGGCCGTGCCGACGATGACATTGGGCACATAAAGCATCGACAGCACGGTCAGGCTGAACTGGCCGAAAATCGAATTGGTGATCGCGTACAGGTCCTGCATCGTGCCCCAGTGCACGACCAGCGAGGCCGCCGTCACCATGCCGGACAGCCCGAGCAGCGCCAGCACGCCGGCCATCGCGGCCCGCAGCGAGTCGGCCAGCCAGTCCGGCAGTGGCGAGGCCCGCAGAACCCGGCGGCCGACCCGGGAGCCCACGCCGATCGACGCACCGATTCCATGGACTACCAGCACGTTCAGGAAGGCACGCAGCGCGCTCGGCGTCTGCAGCTCGGTGATCACCGATGCCGCATCGTGGATGACCGCCAGCGAGATGGCGGCGATCAGCAGCGGTCCGCCCAGCGCCGACGCCACGATCCAGCGGATGACGAACCAAGACGCCTTCGCGGGCGTGGCCTGCGCGGTGACATGGGCGCTGCCCCACACCATCAGCAGCACCGGCAGCAGCGGCATCACGCCCAGCTCGCGACCGCCGATCGAGATCGGCACCTGATGCACGCCGAGCCACATGCTGGCGATCGCACCCAGCGCGCCGGTCATGTCGCTGTTGGCGATCAGCAGCTGCAGCAGCGTCACCGCCGCGATGACAACCAGCGCGACCAGCGCGGGGCCGAAGGCGACCCGCAGTAGGTCACGGGCCTGACGGGCGCCCGCCGCTGGACTGTCCTGCACCCGCGTCACGGTTCGAGGACGTTACCGGGCGGCCCGTCTAGGCGCAGACGCGCCGCGCCCAAGTGCGCACGGTCAGGACTGTGACGGGTCCGACGGCGACGACGGCGCATGCGGCTGCTGGCCCTGACCGTAGGAGTGCTGGCCCTGGCCGGAACCGGCGTGATTCGCGCCGTCACCCTGGCCCGAGCCGCCCGACCCAGAGGACGGCGGCGGGCTGAAGCTGGGGAAACCCGTTGGTGGGGTGGGCGATCCCGTTTGATGTGACTGCGGCGATCCGGACTGCGGCGAGTGAATGGGTCCGGACTGCGGGCCGACGGAGCTGAAGCCGCCGGTCGACGGCCCGGACGGGTAGCCGCCGTACTGCGATCCGTACGCCGATTGCTGAGGCGACTGGTAGGGAGACTGCTGGCCGTAGTAGCCGCCGTACTGCCCGTAGTGCCCGTAGTGGTCATATTTGGGCCGGGGGGCCGGCGCGGTGACGACGCCCGCGTCGAGCAAGAGCGCGGTGATCGCAAGGATGGCCTGGACCACCCCGCAGCCGAGCGCGAACCAGAGCGCCCAGCCCCGGCCGGACGCGCCGATGGTGTCCTCAATCAGCAGCAGCCCGCCCAGCACAGCGACCGCCGCCACCACTGCGGCGAAGTTCTTGGCCTTGGGCAACAAACTCACGCCGCCCAGCAGCGCCGCCAGCAGTGCCAGGTCAATCGGCAAGGTGCTGCCGCTTTCGACGATTTCGTCGCCGTTCGGCAGAACACGGGTGATCATCGGGCCGTAACTCAGCAGGTAGGTCGCTAAGCCGAGAGCCACCACTCCGACGGTCAAGTAGAGCTTTAAATTGCTCGCGCCGTCATCGGATTTCGTGAACGAGGTTGTGGAGGAGGCCCCGTAGCTGCCCGGCGACTGCGCGGGCGGATATCCGGGACTGCCGGGCGGGTAGGTCATGGCTTCTCCTGTGCCTTCCAGTGCTGTTTGCGGCGCCGCTGTCGTGCGGCGCTGGGTACTCCCAGGCGGACGCGTGCCGATGAACCACGCTAGCGCACCTTGGGCAGTGGGCGCCGCTGGCATCGACGTGACATCGACCGGTTTGCGCGACCGACGCGGTGACCCCCGCCCTTGCCCGCAAGATTGGAACACGTTCTAATTCAGGGCATGGATTACGGGCTCGTGCTGTTCACCAGCGATCGCGGTATCACTCCGGCGGCGGCGGCCACGCTGGCCGACAATCACGGCTTTACGACTTTCTATGTACCCGAACACACCCATATCCCGATCAAACGTGAGGCCGCCCACCCGACGACGGGTGACGAGTCGCTGCCGGACGACCGCTACATGCGGACACTGGACCCCTGGGTCAGCCTGGGCGCGGCGTGCGCGGTCACGTCGCGGGTGCGGCTGTCCACCGCGGTGGCGCTGCCGGTTGAGCACGATCCGATCACGCTGGCGAAATCCATCGCGACTCTCGACCACCTATCCGGCGGACGAGTCAGCCTGGGTGTCGGGTTCGGCTGGAACACCGACGAACTCGCCGACCACGGCGTGCCGCCAGGGCGGCGCCGCACCATGCTTCGCGAATACATCGAGGCGATGCGGGCGTTGTGGACCGAAGAGGAAGCGTCCTACGAAGGCGAATTCGTGAACTTCGGGCCCAGCTGGGCGTGGCCCAAGCCGATTCAGTCGCACATCCCGGTGCTGGTGGGCGCGGCCGGCAACGAGAAGAACTTCAAATGGATCGCCCGCAGCGCAGACGGTTGGATCACCACTCCCCGCGATTTCGACATCGACGCCCCGGTGAAGTTGCTTCAGGACACCTGGGCCGCTGCCGGCCGCGACGGCGCACCGCAGATCGTGGCGCTGGACCTCAAGCCGGTGCCCGAGAAGTTGGCGCACTGGGCCGAATTGGGCGTCACCGAGGTGCTGTTCGGATTGCCCGACAAGTCCGCGGACGAGGTCACCGCGTATGTGGAACGATTGGCCGGGAAGCTCGCCGCGTTGGTGTGAGTCAGGAGCCGCGTCGTGACAGATCAGAACGACCAGGGCCGGCATTTCCCTTTTCACTACGATCCTCGCCTGACCCCGATGTGGTTGCCGTTTTGGGCATGGCCCGGCGCGGAGGGTGTGACTGTGACCGACGACGGCCGTCTGGTCGCCCGCTACGGGCCATTCCGTGTCGATGCACCGCTGTCGCGTGTGCAAGACGCGCACATCACCGGTCCGTACCGTTGGTGGACCGCGGTCGGCGCCCGCCTATCGGCTGCCGACGACGGACTCACGTTCGGCACCAACGCCGCCGAAGGTGTATGCATCCACTTCGAGCCGCGGATACATCGCGTGATCGGTCTGCGTGATCACTCGGCGCTTACCGTGACGGTCGCGGACACCGAGGGGCTGGTCGCCGCAATCAAGGGCGCGGTTTAATCAGCTGAGCGCGCAGCGGTTTCCGTAGTCGAACGACCGCACGACGACCGACCGCCCCAATGGGTCGCCGTCGGTGAGCAGCGCGATCATGTCGTCGTCCTCGGTGGTCGCCAGGAACCGGCTGTCGTCGGTGTCGAGCCGGCCGATCACGATCCCGGTCGGCCGGCCGCCGTCGCGGCGCACCGTGTAGGTCTCGACGGTGCCCGGGCCGTCGGCGTTCTCGGTCACCGGCTGGGTGGGCGCCTGTCCGATCTGCTCCTGCAGCCGCGCGCTGCCGTCCGGTTTCCATTCAGCGGGCGTGGTCGAGTAGATGCCGACCGAATACTTGCTCAAGATGCCGCCGTTGGCACCGACGAGGCCGAATTGCCCTGGTGCGCTTCGGCATTTGGCGATGGTTTCCGCGACGCCGTGCATCGAGTAGTTGTTGCCGGCGCCGCCGAAGAACGGCAGGCCACCGGTTAGGGTCAGCCCGCGCGGGTCGTCCGGCGCGATTCCCATGCCGTCGAGAATGTTGAACACCGGGACCGGGAAGCAGCTGTACAGGTCGAAGGTGGCGATGTCGTCGATGCCGATGCCGGCCACCGCCAACGCTTCGCGCACCGCCATTACCGCCGACGGAGCATGACCAAGATCTGGCCGCGCCAGCAGGCTCTGCTCTTGGAGATCGGCGTGACCGTGCAGGTAGACCCAATTATCTTCGGGTACACCAAGCTTGCGTGCGGCTTCGACCGACATCAGCAGCGCCGCGGCACCCTGGTTCACTTGGTCGCGGGCGACCAGCAGCCGCGGGTACGGCTCGGAAATCTTCCGGTTGCTTTCGGTGACGGTGATCAGTTCCTCGACGCTGCGTTCGACCGGCGCAGCGGCAAACGGATTCTCGGCCGCCACTTTGGTGAACGGAGCGAACAGTTCGCCCATTCGCCGCAGATAGTCGGCGGGCCCGAGCCCGGTTCCGGCCCGTCGGGCGTTCTCCAGCAGCGCGTACTGAGTGGGCGCGTCGACAAGTCCGTGAATCACCGTGTAGCGGCTGATGATTCCATCCAGACCGTGACCGCGGTCCTCCAGCGAACCGTCGACGGTCTCGGAGAAGTCCGGCTTGTTGTCGGCCCCGGCGAAGTAGCGGTTGGTCGACGTCGCGTCGGAGCCGAAGATCAGCGCGACCTCCGATCGGCCGGCGGCAATCTCACTGGCAAGTTCGGTGATCAGATGCTGCGGGCCTTGACCGCCAACGACTTCCAGAATCGCGCGGGCAGGGTCCGCGCCGATCCGGTTGGCCACCGACCGCGGGTAGTTGTTCGATTTGCCAAGGACCGCCTTGGCCGGTCCGGAGATCTCGAATTGCCTTATGCCGGCGATGGTGTCGATCGACGCGGCCACCTTGGCGGCGTCGGCGCCGCAGTCGTCGAGCGCCGCACGAGCGCCCGCCGCCGCCAGTTCGACGGCCGACATTCCGCGGTAGTACGGGTCGTCGATGCGTTCCGCGGCCTGCCCGACACCGACAATGACCGGCGTGTGCGCGTCGACGGTCACCGGACTAGAGGCTCTGCAGGATCTGCCGGGCGAGCTCAGCGGTTTCCGACGGAGTCTTGCCGACCTTCACTCCGGCCGCTTCCAGCGCCTCTTTCTTGGCCGCGGCCGTGCCCGACGAGCCGGACACGATGGCTCCGGCGTGTCCCATCGTCTTACCTTCCGGCGCAGTGAATCCCGCGACGTAGCCGACGACCGGCTTGGACACGTTGGCCTTGATGTAGTCGGCCGCGCGCTCCTCGGCGTCACCGCCGATCTCACCGATCATCACGATCACTTTGGTGTCGGGATCCTTCTCGAACGCCTCGATCGCGTCGATGTGGGTGGTGCCGATGATCGGGTCACCGCCGATGCCGATCGACGTGGAGAACCCGAAATCGCGCAGCTCGTACATCATCTGGTAGGTCAGCGTGCCGGACTTGGACACCAGCCCGACAGGCCCGCTTCCACTGATATTGGCGGGAGTGATCCCGGCCAGCGCCTCACCGGGCGTGATGATGCCGGGACAGTTCGGCCCGATGATGCGGGTCTTCTCGCCCTTGTCGACGTTATACGCCCACGCATACGCGCTGTCCTGCACCGGAATTCCCTCGGTGATAACCACCAGCAGCGGGATCTCGGCGTCGATGGCCTCGATGATCGCGTCCTTGGCGAACTTCGGCGGCACGAAGACGACCGACACGTTGGCCCCGGTCTCCTTCATCGCTTCCGCAACGGTGCCGAATACCGGCAATTCCACATCCTTACCGACAGCGTCCACGTGCGACACGGTGGTGCCCGCCTTCCGGGCATTCACCCCACCCACCAGCTGAGTGCCTGCTTTCAGCATGAGCGCGGTGTGCTTGGTGCCCTCACCGCCGGTGATGCCCTGGACGATTACTTTGGAGTCCTTGTTCAGGAAGATCGACATTAGTTGGCTCCCTTACTTGTTCGCCAGCTCGGCGGCTTTGTCAGCGCCGGCGTCCATGGTCTCGGCCTGAACCACCAGTGGGTGGTTGGCGTCGGCGAGGATTTTGCGACCCTGGTCGACGTTGTTGCCGTCGAGCCGGACCACGAGCGGCTTGTTGGCCTCGTCACCGAGCATGTTCAACGCGGTCACGATTCCGTTGGCCACGGCGTCGCACGAGGTGATACCGCCGAACACGTTCACGAACACGCTCTTGACCTGCTTGTCGTTCAGGATCACGTCCAACCCGGCCGCCATCACCTCGGCTGAGGCACCGCCGCCGATGTCGAGGAAGTTGGCGGGCTTGACCCCGCCGTGTTTCTCGCCGGCGTAGGCCACCACGTCCAGCGTCGACATCACCAGTCCGGCGCCGTTACCGATGATCCCGACCGCGCCGTCGAGCTTGACGTAGTTCAGGTCGTGTTCCTTGGCCTTGAGCTCGAGCGGGTCGGTGGCGTCGCGGTCCTCGAACTCGGCGTGGCCGGGCTGCCGGAAGTCGGCGTTGGCGTCCAGGGTGACCTTGCCGTCCAGCGCCAGGATCTGATCGTCGGGGGTGCGCACCAGCGGGTTCACCTCAACCAGCGTGGCGTCTTCGCCGACGAAGACCTCCCACAGCTTGGAGATGGTGACCGCCGCCGAGTCGAGCACCTCGGCCGGCAGGTGACCCTGCTCGGCGATCGAGCGGGCGAACGCGAGATCGACGCCCTTGACCGCATCGACCGGCACCTTGGCCAGCCGCTCGGGCTTGGTGGCCGCGACCTCTTCGATCTCCACGCCGCCCTCAACCGAGCACATGGCCAGGTAGGTGCGGTTGGCCCGGTCGAGCAGGAAGGAGATGTAGTACTCCTCGGCGATGTCGCTGGCCTCAGCGACCAGTAGCTTCTTGACGACGTGGCCCTTGATGTCCAGGCCGAGGATGTTCTTCGCGTGGTTGTAGGCGTCCTCAGCGGTCGCGGCGTATTTGACGCCGCCGGCCTTGCCGCGTCCACCGACTTTGACCTGCGCCTTGACCATCACCGGGTGACCGATCTCTTCGGCGATCGCCTTGGCCCCTTCGGCAGTGTCGGTAACCCGGCCGGGTGTCGTCGGAACGTTGTGCTTGGCGAACAGCTCTTTCGCTTGGTATTCGAAAAGGTCCATGGCTCACTTCTGTGTGTCGGCCTATTTGCAAGCAGGCCCAGGTTTTCCAACGCCCGCTTGCGGGAACTGTATCGACACGGCCGGAAGGTTCCATCGGCGGTATCGGCGGATGTGGCAGATCTCACCGCTGTGCCCAAAGTGATTCAAATCACATTCACAATGCGGATTTCCGGCATGGCTTGCGATGCCCCGCGATCGGCGGTTAACGTCGCAGGGTCCAGATCACGTTTTGGTTACGCTCCGAGGGACAATCAGCTTGACCCAGCTCAGCCCAGCACGGTTTCTTGCGCCTCAACGCGCCAGGCAATCGCGCGGCTCTGGACTCAGCGGGCTGGAGCTTCACCGCAACGAAGTCACCGACATCATTCCGTTCAACGAATTCGGGGAAATCGGCAGCTTCGATGACCTCGACTTCAGCGAAAACTCGCCCTTCGAGAAGGAAGCGCAGGTTCTCCGCGCGCCCGAGCTCGACGACCTGGACGAGACCGACAACCTCACCGTGCTGCCGCTGGCCGGCCCCAGCGAGGTCGCGCGGCGCATCGACCCGTACCGGCGTGAGCTGCGCAGCCGTCGAAGCGAGCCCGAGCTGCCCGGACGCTCAGGCCAGCACCGCAAGCAGCCGACCGGCCCCGTCCGCGGCCGGGTGTTGATCGGCGCCATGGCCGCCGGTGCCGCGGCCGCCGCCGCACACTCCGCCACCCACACTTCTGATCACGCGCACGCCGAGACCGTGCTGGCCGCCGACTCGGCGAAGATGAACGGCGGCACCACCAGCACCTCGGCCCGCGGTATGCAGATGGTCGTCGTACAGCCCGCCGCCAACGTCGCGGTGCACAACGCAGAGCTGGCCAAGGGCGTCGCGTTCGCCCAGGAGCGCGCCCAGCGCGAGGCCCGGCTGCAACAGCCACTATTTGTCATGCCGACGAAGGGCATATTCACCTCCGGTTTCGGGTATCGCTGGGGTGTGCTGCACGCTGGTATCGACCTCGCGAACGCAATCGGGACCCCGATCAGGGCGGTATCCGACGGAGTTGTCATCGACGCCGGCCCGACCGCGGGCTACGGCATGTGGGTCAAACTGCGGCACGCGGACGGAACGGTCACGCTCTACGGTCACGTCAACACCACGCTGGTCAGCGTCGGCCAGCGCGTGATGGCGGGCGACGAGATTGCCACCATGGGCAATCGTGGCAATTCGACCGGCCCCCACCTGCACTTCGAGGTGCTGCTCGGCGGCACCCAACGCGTGGACCCCGTGCCGTGGCTGGCCAAACGGGGCCTGTCCGTCGGCACTTTCGCCGGTTAACCCGGTGACCGGCCCGAACAACCCCACGCCAGACGATCAACCCCAGACACGCATCATCCGGCGGGCGCCGACTGCGCCGATGCCGGCGATTCTGGACGACGCCCACACCACCCACATCCCGCGCCAGCCACCGCCTTCCAGCTACATCGCACCTAGCTCGCGCCCGGGCACCGCAAGCACGCTGTCCGGCGAACCCAGCAACGCGACGGCGGTAGCAGCCGCCGCCGTCAGCATCATCAGCGGCTGGGCGACCTCGGTGGTGGCAACCGACCTGATCGCGGGCTGGTGGAAATCCGACCGCCTGTTCTGCGTCGCGGTGGCATTCCTCGCGATGGTCTTCGCGCTGGCCACGATCGGCGGTGTGATTTCGTTGCTGCTGCGGCGGTCCGTCGGCCGCTACCTGATCGTGGCCAGCGCTGTGATCGCGCTGTTGACCTACGGTGGCGTGTTCATCGCCGGTGCACGGGTCGCCTGGATCGTGCACCTCCTGCCGTTGCTGCCGATATCCAGCGTGGTGCTGGTGCTGCTGCCGCGCACCAAAGAATGGCTGCTGGACGACTGAGCCGGATTGCCCGCTTCCTCCTCAGGCCGTTCCGGCCTGCATCGTCACCGGGCTAAAGCTTGCTGACCGGAGCGTGGTTGTGCATCAGCTTGACCCGACCTGAGCTGCCGAAGTCGATCAGCGACATGGCCGATTCGCCGACGCCGGAAACCTCTTCCACCCGGCCCAACCCGTATTTGTCGTGGGTGACCCGGTCGCCGGGTTCGAGCACCAGCAGCGGGCGCTTGCTCGCCGACGCGCGCGCCGGCGACGGGCGCGGCGAGCCGAATCGCCCGGCGCCGCTGACCGGCGCGCTGAACGACGGGGTCGGATCGATGCGCCGCCAGTCGATGAGCTCCTGCGGGATTTCCTGCAGGAAGCGCGATTCCGGGTTGAGCATCGGCTGGCCCCACGACGAACGCACTTTGGCCCGGCTGACATACAGCCGCTGACGCGCGCGGGTGATCCCGACGTAAGCCAATCGCCGCTCCTCGGAAAGCTCGGTCGGATCACCCAGCGCCCGCATGTGGGGGAACATGCCGTCTTCCCAACCGGTTACGAAGACCACCGGGAATTCCAGCCCCTTTGCGGTGTGCAACGTCATCAGCGTGACCACGCCCGCGCTGTGCTCGGGGATTTCGTCGGAGTCGGCGACCAGCGACACCCGTTCCAGGAATTGCGCCAGCACACCGGTGTCCGGCACGTCTTCGTCGTCAGGTGTGCCGACTGCCTCATCGAGCGCGGCCGCGTTCTCCAGGTCGGTGGCGAATTCGTGTGCGACGCTGACGAGCTCGTTGAGGTTGTCCAGCCGGGCCAGGTCTTGCGGGTCCGACGACGATTCCAGCTCCGCGCGGTATCCGGTGCGCTCCAGCACCGCTTCGACCAACTCCCCGAGTGGCGCGTCGAGCCGGCCCCGAAGATCGTCGAGCATCTCGACGAAACCCGCGATCGCCTTGGCCGAACGGGTGTTGAGCATCGGAACCTTGCCCTCGGCGGCGGCCTCGAGCGCGTCGGCGAAACTGGAACCGGTGTTCTCGGCGTACACCGCGACGCACGCCTCGGCCCGATCGCCGATGCCGCGCCGCGGCGTGTTGAGGATGCGCCGCATGCTGACCGCGTCACCCGGATTGTCCAGCACCCGAAGGTATGCGACGAGGTCGCGAATCTCCTTGCGCTCGTAAAACCTAACGCCCCCAACGACTTTGTACGGAATGCCGGCGCGGATGAACACCTCTTCCAATGACCGCGACGAGTTGTTCGTGCGATAGAAAACCGCCACGTCGTTGTACGTCAACTCGCCACCGGCGACCAGCGCGTCAGTTTCCTCGGCGACGAACCGTGCCTCGTCGTGCTCGTTGTCGGCGACATAGCCGACGATCAGCTCGCCCTCGCCGGCATCGGTCCACAGCCGCTTTTCCCGGCGTCCGGAATTGCGCGAGATCACCGAGTTGGCCGCGGACAGGATGTTCTGCGTGGAGCGGTAATTCTGTTCCAGCAGGATCGTCGTCGCGTTGGGGTAGTCGCGTTCGAAGTCTTCGATATTGCGGATGGTGGCGCCGCGGAACGCATAGATCGACTGGTCGGCGTCGCCGACGACGCACAGCTCGGCCTGCGGCACACCGTCCGGCTCGTACCCGGTATCGGGGCCGACCAGCTCGCGCACCATCACGTACTGCGCATGGTTGGTGTCCTGATACTCGTCGACCAGGATGTGCCGGAACCGTCGACGGTAATGCTGGGCGATCTGCGGGAAGGCCTGCAACACCGCGACCGTCTCGCCGATCAGATCGTCGAAGTCGAGTGCGTTGGCTGTCCGGAGCCGGTGCTGGTATTCGGAGTAGACAGCGGCCACCGTGCGGGCCAGGTCATCGGCGTGATCGTCATCGGAGAGGTTGGTCACCGCCCGCTGCGGGTCGATCAGCTCGTTCTTCAGGTTGGAGATGCCGTTGGCCAGCAGCCGCGGCGAATACCGCTTGATGTCAAGGCCCATGTCCTTGGCGATCATTTGCAGCAGACGCCGCGAATCGTCGGCGTCGTAGATCGAGAAGTTGGAGTTGAGGCCCTCGATGAGCGACGCCTGGTTGCGAAGAATCCGCACGCAGGTCGAGTGAAACGTCGACACCCACATCGAACGTGCCCGCGGACCGACCAACGACACCACTCGTTCCCGCATCTCGGCGGCGGCCTTATTGGTGAATGTGATGGCCAAAACCTGACCGGGGCCGACGTCGCGCGCCGCCAGAAGGTACGCGATGCGCCGGGTCAGCACGGCCGTCTTGCCGGAGCCCGCGCCCGCGACGATCAGCAACGGCGAGCCCTCGTGCAGCACCGCCTGACGCTGTTGCGGGTTCAGGCCGTCGAGAAGTTGGTCTGCTCCGGCCTCAGTCACGTTCACACTCAATATTGCGCCGCTCCTCCTCATCGCCTCGCTGTGCATCGTCGTCGGCGGCTATGCTCGCCCCAAACTTACCGCTGTTCTGCGACACCTTTGCGCTACCAGGCCTTCAAATGGCACACTCAGTCCGTGCTCAATATGCAGCGGCGATTTTTCTACGGGTACCGGCCAGCGGTGCCCGTGGCTTAGCTGCTTCCAGAGCCCCGTGGTCCGCTTCTGAGATCCGGGGCTCGTCTCTTGTGTGAGGCCCGATACCGGATGAGACCACAACACCCTCCACACAACGAGAATCCGGAGTCTGAAATGACAGTCGAAATCGAACAACCCACCGACATCGACGACCTACGCCACGAGATCGACCGGCTCGATGCCGAGATCTTGGCCGCGGTCAAGCGTCGTACCGAGGTGTCCCAGGCGATCGGCAAAGCCCGGATGGCCTCCGGCGGCACCCGCTTGGTGCACAGCCGGGAAATGAAGGTCATCGAGCGCTACAGCGAGCTTGGCCCCGACGGCAAGGACCTGGCGATGCTGTTGCTCAGGTTGGGCCGCGGCCGACTCGGTCACTGATCGGCCGGTTAGCACCGCGTTCACCTCGCCTTCATCGCCGCCCTGGTCAAGCTGACTAGGGTCGAAGCCATGACTGCGGTGGAACAGATTCCCGACATCTCAGCGACGCCGGCCTGGAGCGCCCTGCGCAAGCATCACGAGCAGATCAAAACGACGCATCTGCGCCAGCTCTTCGCCGACGATCCCGACCGCGGCAGTGAGTTCACTGTCTCCGTCGGCGACCTTTACATCGACTACAGCAAGCACCGCATCACCCGTGAGACGGTGAAACTGCTGACCGACCTGGCCCGGGCCGCGCACCTCGAGCAGCGTCGCGACGAGATGTTCGAGGGCGTGCACATCAACGTCTCGGAGGATCGCGCGGTGCTGCACACCGCACTGCGGCTGCCGCGCGACGCGACGCTGATCGTCGACGGCCAGAACGTCGTCGAGGATGTGCACCAGGTGCTCGACGCGATGGGAGACTTCACCGACCGGCTGCGCAACGGCGAGTGGAGCGGCGCCACCGGGAAGCGAATTCGCACGGTGGTCAACATCGGGATCGGCGGCTCGGACCTCGGACCGGTGATGGCCTACCAGGCACTGCGCCACTACGCCGACGCCGGCATTTCGGCGCGGTTCGTGTCCAACGTCGATCCCGCCGACCTGATCGCCACGCTGGCCGACTTAGACCCGGCCACAACGCTTTTCATCGTCGCATCCAAGACGTTCACTACGCTCGAGACGCTCACCAACGCCACCGCGGCCCGGCGCTGGCTGACTGACGCGCTCGGTGACGATGCAGTGGCCAAACACTTCGTCGCCGTCTCGACCAACAAGAAGCTGGTCGACGAGTTCGGCATCGACACGGCCAACATGTTCGGATTCTGGGACTGGGTCGGCGGACGCTATTCGGTCGACTCGGCGATCGGGCTCTCGGTGATGGCTGCGATCGGGCGGGAGGCGTTCGCGGACTTCCTGTCCGGGTTCCATCTTGTCGACGAGCATTTCCGGACCGCGCCGCTGGCATCCAACGCGCCGGTGCTGCTCGGGCTGATCGGACTGTGGTACTCGAATTTCTTTGGCGCACAGTCGCGTGCGGTGCTGCCATACTCCAACGACCTGGCCCGGTTCGCGGCGTATCTGCAGCAGTTGACGATGGAATCCAACGGCAAGTCGACCCGCACAGACGGCACCCCGGTCGTCACCGATACCGGCGAGATCTATTGGGGCGAACCGGGAACAAACGGCCAGCACGCCTTCTACCAGTTGCTGCACCAGGGCACGCGGCTGGTGCCGGCCGACTTCATCGGGTTCAGCCAGCCGATCGACGATCTACCCACCTCCGACGGCACCGGCAGCATGCACGACTTGCTGATGAGCAACTTCTTCGCGCAGACCCAGGTGCTGGCATTCGGCAAGACGGCCGAGGAAATCGCCGCCGAAGGCACGCCCCGCCATCTGGTGCCGCACAAGGTGATGCCCGGCAACCGGCCGACGACGTCCATCCTGGCCACCCGGCTCACCCCATCGGTGCTGGGCCAACTGATCGCGCTTTACGAGCATCAGGTCTTCACCGAGGGCGTGGTCTGGGGCATCGACTCGTTCGACCAATGGGGCGTCGAACTGGGCAAGACGCAGGCCAAGGCGCTGCTGCCGGTCATCACCGAGGACGCCTCGCCGGACAAGCAATCGGACAGCTCGACCGACGCGCTGGTGCGCCGCTACCGCGTCGAAAGAGGCCGGGTCGGCTGAGCCCGGTGCGGTTGCCTTCAAGCTCGCAACCTAAGGTCAACGATGTGACCGGCGGCCCTGCCTATGTCGATTTCCACTTCGACGTCATGTGCCCTTACGCGTACCAGACGTCGCGGTGGATCCGCGAAGTTCGCGATCTGACCGGCCTCACGGTGAACTGGCGCTTCTTCAGCCTCGAGGAGATCAACCGCCAGGAGGGCAAGAAGCACCCGTGGGAGCGAGAGTGGTCCTATGGCTGGTCGATGATGCGCATCGGAGCGCTGCTGCGCCGCCGCTCGATGGCCGATCTCGACGTGTGGTACGAACGGGCCGGCCGCGCCTTGCATGTCGAGGGCCACAAACCGCACGAGAAGGCCGTCGCGCGGCAGCTCCTCGAAGAGCTCGGCTTCGATGCGGCACTTGTCGACCAGGCGATCGCCGACCCTACGACGAGTGATGAGGTGATGGCCGAACACCAGCGGGTCGTCGACGCCGAGGGCTACGGGGTACCGACCATGTTTTTTCCCGATGGGCAATGCCTTTTCGGCCCGGTGCTCATCGATCCACCCAGCGGCGAGGCGGCCGTGCGACTGTGGGATGCCGTCACCGCCTGGACGGAGTTTCCGCACTTATACGAACTGCAGCGGCCGAAAACACCTGCCGACCAACGGCTGATTAGCGAGACCTTCCGCCCTTACCTGGAGGCGCGGGACTGGGTGTCGATCAACCGGGGCAAAGTCATCAGTTTCGATGACCGCGAAACCGGACCCTAGGGAGCGGTTTCCGGCTTACCCAAACCGCTTGGCCAGCGGCGGCGGCAACACCCGCATCAGTTGGACCAGCGGCGCCCATGGCCACCACGGCACCGCCGCGCGGCCGGGCTCCCGCTCGACGGCAGCGACCAGCGCCTTGACGCCAGTTTCGTTGTCCACCAAGAACATTGTGCTCTGCGATTTGGCGGTCATCTCCGACTCGATGTAGCCCGGCTCGATCACCGACACCTTGATCGGCCCGGTGGCGTATTCGGCGCGCAACGATTCGCCGAGCGAACGCACGCCGGCTTTACTGGCCGCATAGGCCGCCTTCACCCCGGGCACGCCCTTGGCGCCGAGCACCGAGGAGATCAGCACCAGATGGCCCGACCTCTGTTCCTTGAACATCTGCAGCGCGGTTTCGATCTGGACCAGGGCCGCCACCAAATTGGTTTCGATGGTCGCCTTGTTGGCCCACAGCTTGCCCGACCCGAGCGGCGCACCCTTGCCGATACCGGCGTTGACGATCACCCGGTCGATTCCGCCGAGCGCGTCGGACAACTCGGCGAAGACCTTCGGCACTTGCGCGTGGTCATTGACGTCGAGCGCGGCGACGGCCACCGTGATGCCCGGATACTGTTGCGACAGTTCGGCTTTGAGCTCGTCGAGCCGGTCGGTACGGCGGGCGCACAGCGCCAGGTCACGCCCCTTGGCCGCGAACGCGCGGGCCATTCCGGCGCCAAGGCCGGAACTCGCGCCGGTGATGAGGATCTTCTGCCGGGTCATGCCACTATTTCAGCAGACGCGACATTCGCCGGTCGGCCAGCACCTTGCCGCCGGTCTGACAGGTCGGGCAGTACTGAAACGACTTGTCGGCGAACGACACTTCCCGCACGGTGTCTCCGCATACCGGACACGGCAAACCGGTACGTGCGTGCACCCGCAAACCGGATCGCTTCTCCCCCTTCAGCGTGGCGGCCTGCTGTCCGACCGAGCGGGTCACGGCGTCGGTCAGCACCGACACCATCGCGTCGTGCAATGCGGCCAGTTGTCCGTCCGCGATCTTGCCCGCCGTCGCGAACGGCGAGATCTTCGCGACATGCAGAATTTCATCGCTGTAGGCGTTGCCGATCCCGGCGATCACCTTCTGGTCGGTGATGACGGACTTGATCCGGCCGGTGTTCCCGGCCAGCAACTTGCCCAAGTCGTCGAGGCTGAGCCCGAGCGCGTCCGGCCCGAGCGCGGCGATGCCGGGCACCTGCATCGGGTCTTCGACGAGCCACACCGCCAGCCGCTTCTGGGTGCCCGCCTCGGTGAGGTCGAAACCCGGCGCCTCGCCAGGCCTGCCCAGGTGGACGCGCAGGGCGATCGGACCCTTGCCAGGGCGCAGCGGCGCGCCGGCCAGCTTGTCCGACCATTTCAGCCACCCGGCCCGTGACAGGTGGGCGATCAGGTTCAGTTCGCCGACCCGCAGGCCGAGATATTTGCCCCACCGGTCGGCGCCGGTCACGGTCAGACCGTGCAGCGCGTTGATCGGCGGGTCGAACGTCTTGAGCACCGAGAACGCGACGACGTCGACGCGCCCGATCGTCCGGTCGACGGCGTGGTGGCGCAGGTAGTCGGCCAGCGCTTCGACCTCGGGCAGTTCAGGCATGCATCCAGTGTGTCAGCGCCGCGCTGTGCGCCGCACATCACGAACCACCAGCGACAGCACCCAGCTGACGATCGACAAGACGATCGCGGCCCAGATCGCGGTCCACCAGAAGTGGTCGATCGCCAGGCCCCAGTGGGTGGTGTGTTCGGTGATCCACGCGGTGATCCACAACATCAGCGCGTTGATGACGATGTGGATCAGGCCCAGCGTGAGGATGTAGAGCGGGATCGACAGGATCTGCACGATCGGCTTGATGAACGCGTTGACCAGACCGAAGATCACCGCGACGACGAAGATGATGCCGGCTCTCTCCAGTCTGGTGTCGCCGCCGACGAAGGTCAGACCATGGACGACAAGGGTGACCACCCAGAGTGCGAATCCCGTGAGGGCGGCGCGAATGACAAATGGTCCCATGCGCTGAACCTACTCCGCGCACCGCAATAAATTTGGTGTCCACGATCTAGGCGAAACCATCGGTACCCGGTACCATCGGTTCCGACCATCTTCAGCGGTGTGGGGGTACCACCCAGCCGCGCAGCGGCGATGAGGAGGGGACCATGACCACTGCGGTGCAGCCCGTCGGCCCAGGTCGTGAGGAGTTTTCCGACCGTCTGCTCAAGGGGTCGGTCAAGAAGTCGTATGCGCCGGTCGTCGACATCGACTGGGACGCGCCGCTCGACCCGGACAAGTTCTACCTGCCGCCGCGAACGGTCTCGCTGTACGGCACGCCGATGTGGGACCAGATGACCCGCGCCCAGCGCATCGAACTTTCCCGCCAGGAACTGGTGAACACCCTGTCGGCCGGCATCTGGTTCGAGAACATCCTCAACCAGGCGCTGTTGCGCAAGCTCATGCACACTGACCCCACTAGCCGGGCCACCCATTACGCGCTGACCGAACTCGGCGACGAGACCCGGCATATGGTGATGTTCGGCAAAGCCATCGAGCGCGTCGGCGCCAAGCCGGTTCGCCCGCGTCTTTACCACCGGATCATCATCAACGCGCTGCCGTTCTTCTTCCGCGGCTCGGTGCTCTGGGTCGCCGCGTTGATCGGCGAGGAGATCTTCGACTCGCTGCAGCGCCAAATGATGGATGACCCCGAGCTACAGCCAATCATCCAGCGGCTGATGCGAATTCACGTCACTGAAGAGGCCCGCCACATCCAGTTCGCACGCGACGGCCTGCGCAAGCGGGCGCCGCGGATGCGACGGCCGGAGCGGTGGTTTGTGAGCAATGTCAACGGCCTGGGCGGGTGGTTCTTCCGCTACCTGTTCACCAACACCGTCCAATACAAGCGGGCGGGCCTGGATGCGCGCCAGGCGCGCCGCATCGCACGCACCAGCCCGCACCGCCACCAGGTCCAGGTGGCGGGCTTCGCCCCGCTGGCGGAGTTTCTCGACGAGGTAAATCTGCTGGGCCCGATCGCGCGCCGCGGCTGGACGCGCACCAGGTTCCTGTGATCGACGACGTCATCGTCGTCGGCGGCGACCTCGCCGGCCTTCCGACGTTGGACGGCCGCGTGGTCAGCGCGGTGTTCGACGACGACACCGACACCTGGACGCTGACCACCGGCGACGGCGAAACCCGCCGGAGCCGGCTAGTGGTGTCCTGCACGTCTCCACTCGTGCCGTGGATTCCAGATCTTTTCGGCCGCAGGGAATTTCGCGGCGTATCGTTCCACGCGGCGACAGCACCCGCCGATTTCGACCCGGCCGGTCGAAGGATCGCGGTGGTCGGCGCCGACGCCGCCGCCGGGCGATTGATCGGCCGACTGACCAGATCGGGCGCAACGGTCAAAGTTTTTGCACTTCCGCCCCGGCGGTTCGTTCGGCAAGCGCGGCGAGCCAGGGGCTATCTGCGTCGCCAGCCCGAGCTCGTGACATCGCCTATTGAGGAGGTGACAGCGGCGGGTGTCCGAACCGCCGACGGTGTCCATCACGACGCCGACGCGATCGTCTACGGCACAGGGTTTTCCCTGCGGGTCGGGCTCTCACCCGACGCCCTGGTAGGCGCCAACGGCCTGGCCATCCAGCAGGCCTGGACGAACGGAATGGAGCCTTACCTCGGCGTAGCGTTGCACGGCTTTCCCAACTACTTCATCGCTGACGGGCCGGACTCCCAAGAAGCCATTCGCTACACCGTCGAATGCTTACAACTCATGAAACGGCCCATCCGCGTCGAGGTGCGCCGCAGCAGTCAACAGGTGTTCAACGAGCGAGTCCACCTGCACCAGCCCCGTCGCCGGAGACTTACATCGGCATTCGACTTGTCGCCGTCCGGAGGCGTGCACGGCGACAGCTACGACGGCCCGGCAACCCTGACCGCCGTGGATACCTCCGAACAGGTCCGGGTCCGGCTGACCGGTCACGTCGATCCAATTGACGGCCAATATCACTGGCAGGGAACCGTTTTCGATCAGTTACCGGCAGACCTGACGCGCGTCCGCACGGTGACCTTGACAGTGGGTGAGCGCAGCGTCCAGGCACGCATCGTTGAAGAAACACCGCAGGGCACACATTCCATCGCCGGGGTGGGCGCGCCCCCATTCGCGCTGGCAGACGTCGAACTCACGGTGCCTCGGTTTTGAAGCGCGGGAGGTCCGTTCGCCGCCAAATCCGCGTAGTCTGACCAGGTGCCTCGATAACGGATTGCTTCGGCGGTCCGGTGGGTACCCGTCAGAACGGTGGCAATCCAAATGCCGGTCGAAACTAGCACCACAAACGTGGTCGCGGTTGGCGCCTCGGCCGGTGGTGTCGAAGCCCTGACGAACTTCGCCGCGAGCCTGCCATCGGATCTGCCGTATGCGGTCCTGGTGGTGTTGCACGTCCCTGTTGGGGCGCCGAGTGTTTTGGACCGCATCCTGTCGCGTAACGGACCGCTGCCTGCGGCTCCGGCTGTCGACGGGGAACCGCTGAAGCCCGGTACTATTCGGGTCGGAATTCCGAATCGCCACCTGCTCGTGCACGACCACCGAATCGTGCTGTCTGAAGGCCCGACCGAAAACGGTCACCGCCCGGCGATCAATGCGCTATTCCGCTCCGTGGCTTTGCATTACGGACAGCGCGCGGTTGGGGTATTGCTGTCCGGTGTGCTCGACGACGGCACGCTCGGATTAGCGACCATCCGCTCACGCGGTGGCACGACAATCGCCCAAACACCTCAGGAAGCTTTGTTCACCGCTATGCCGCTGAACGCCATCGAGGCCGGCGTCATCGACCACGTGGTGTCGGCAGTTGAGGTGGGCGGCCTGCTAAAGCAATTGGCCGGCCGAGGTTTTAAGGAACGCGAGATGGAACCGGATGCCCGTATGGAGCTGGAAAACCGAATAGCGATGGCACGACGGTTCTCAACGGAAATCGACCCCGAGCCGCTCGGCGCGCCATCCGGATACACCTGCCCGGACTGCAACGGGGGGCTGATCTCTGTGAGCGAGGGCAATTACCGTTGCCATGTCGGACATGCCTGGACCGCCGATGCGTTGCTGCGCGCACGCGACAACGAGACCGAGAGTGCGCTGTGGGTCGCCATCCGCAGCCTGCAGGAGAAAGCCAAGCTGGCTCGGCGGCTGGCCGACCAAATCAGTCCCGGGATGCTCTCCGGGCGGTACGAGACGATCGCCCACGAGGCAGAGCACGCGATGTTGGTGCTGGGCAACCGGCTCTGCGAGGCCTACACCAAACACAGGCAACCTGATGGGCAATCCGATTAGTTCCTTGATGGTTTCCGCGGACACGGCGGGAGCTGTCTGTCTGCTCACCGTAAACGGCGTGCTCGACAGCAGCACCTACCGCAGCCTGCGCGATGCGGTCATCAAGGTGGCGCTGGATGAACCACAGGCGGTGCTGATCGACGTCGATGGGCTCGACGTTCCGTCGTCCTCCGCGTGGTCGGTGTTCACCAGTGCACGCTGGCACGTCAGCAGGTGGCCCGATGTTCCGATTGTCTTGGTGTGCGGCCACGTCGGCCGCCGGAGGACCATCGCACGCACCGGGATGACGCGCTACGTCCCGGTACACGCCACGATCGAGGCGGCGTTGGCTGCCGTCACAGACGGACGACGTGCCCGCAGGCGGGTCCGCACCGAACTGCCCGCCTCGCTCGCCAGCCTGCGCAGGGCCCGCGAATTCGTGGCGGAATCGCTCGCACAGTGGTCCCATCAAGCGCTCATCCCGGTGACCACCGTCGTCGCAAACGTCTTTGTCGAGAACGTCTTGCAGCACACTGCCAGCGGGCCGGTGCTGATATTGGAATCCGACGGCACGGCGGTAACGGTCTCGGTGCAGGACGGCAGCTCGACACCGGCGGCCCGCCATGAGGATCCGTATCGCGGTGGCGAGCTGGTCTCGGGTCTGGCGATCCTCGCGTCGATCTGCCGCGCCTGGGGCAGCACACCGATGCCGTCGGGGAAGACGGTCTGGGCCGTCATCGGCCCCGAAAATCAGCTCTGACCGCTCGACGGCGAGGGCTGGAACACCGCAAGGAGGGGTCGCGCCATCGGCGCCCGAGTAGTGTTCGGTTCGCGGCATGTTCTGGGCGGACGGGACGATATGGAAAGCACGACCGACGAATCATTCGAAGCCCTGCTGCGCTACATGCGGGACTCACGCGGGTTCGACTTCACCGGATACAAGCGCACCACGCTCGTGCGGCGGGTTCGCCACCGCATGACCCAGGCCGGCTACGAAACCTTCGAAGAGTATCTCGACGCGCTGCAAGCCAGCTCCGACGAATTCGACGCCCTGTTCAACACCATCCTGATCAATGTCACCGCATTCTTCCGCGACCCCGACGCGTGGGAATACGTCGCGACGGACGTCATCCCGCGATTGCTGGCCGAGCGCGGCCCAGACGCCCCAATCCGAATCTGGAGCGCGGGCTGCGCCTCCGGCCAGGAGGCATACACACTGGCCATGCTGCTGGCCGAGACGCTCGGCCCAGAGTCCTTCCGGCGGCGGGTGAAGATTTACGCCACCGATGTCGACGAGGCCGCACTTACCGAGGCACGCGCCGCCATCTATGACCAGAAGGCCGTCGAGTCGGTGCCGGCAGAGCTGCTGGAAAAGTATTTCGAACAACACAACGGCAGCTTTATCTTTCACAAAGACCTTCGGCGCGCGGTGATTTTTGGCCGCAACGACTTGGTCAAGGATGCACCCATATCCCGGGTGGATCTGCTGGTCTGCCGCAACACACTGATGTACATGAACGCGGACACGCAACGGAATGTCCTGGGGCGCTTGCATTTCGCGCTAGCCGCTCAGGGCACGCTATTCCTCGGCCACGCCGAGATGTTGTTGAGCCACACTGATCGGTTCCTGCCGCTGAACCTCAAACAGCGAGTCTTCCGCAAAGCGCCGGGGTCACACGGTGGCTTGGAGCGCTACGATCCCGCCGCGACCATGTATGAGCGACACGGCGATCTGCCCGGCCTCATCACCGTGCGCGAATCGGCTTTCCGCGCCAACCCGGTCGCCCAGATCGTGGTCACCGGCGACGACACCGTCGCGATGATCAACCAGCAGGCCGAAACCATGTTCGGGCTGTCCGTCCGCGACATCGGCCGGCTGTTGCGCGACCTGGAGGTGTCCTATCGGCCGGTCGAGTTGCGCGCCTATCTCGAACAGGCCAAAGTCGAGCGCCGATCCGCCCGCATCCAAGATGTCAAATGGCAACGCCCCGGCGCAGAAACCGTCTGGTTCGAAATCCACGTCAACCCGCTGATCGACGCGGAGAACGGCCTGCTGGGCGTGTCGATCGTGTTCTTCGACGTCACCGCGACCAGAGCGCTGCTGGACAA
>Ga0335073_10002420_pt1 | contig 25515 bp, 20 predicted proteins | sample Lox_Sample_22_FD_207093 | JGI IMG/M metagenome (GOLD analysis project Ga0335073, IMG submission 207093) | Soil microbial communities from Loxahatchee National Wildlife Refuge, Florida, United States - Lox_Sample_2.2 | ecosystem: Environmental > Terrestrial > Soil > Wetlands | place: USA... | reverse complement strand
CACACGTTCCTCCTGATTGAAGGTGACCGCGCGATGAGTACCGGGCTGCATGACGCATCGCGACCAATCCGCCGGGAGACGCGCCGGCCTGGGCACAGGCGCCCTGCCTGGCTGGAGGGGCTGGCGGTCGACCGAGAGGCGGTGACCGTAGCGGCCGGGCTGGTGGCGCCGCTGGCGGTCGCCGGGGTGCTCGCGCCGTTCCGTGCCACCCTCCCCGTCACCGACGCCGCGTTGTGCCTGGTGCTTGTCGTGGTGGCGGTCGCCGCGGGCGGGAGCAGGCCGGGCGGCTACCTCGCGGCGGTGTCGGCGACGGCCTGGTACGACTTCTTCTTCACCAGGCCGTACGACCAGTTCGACATCAGCAGCCGCAACGACATCGAGACCACCATCCTGCTGCTCGCCATCGGCGTCGCGGTGACCGAGATCGCCGTCTGGGGACGCCGCGAGCACCTCGCGGCGAGCAACCGGGCCGGGTATCTCGACGGCATCCGCGCGGCGGCCCAGGCGGTCGCGTCCGGTGCCTCGTCGGTGTCACTGACCGACCAGGTATGCCTTCAGCTCACCGCGTTGCTGTCGCTGCGCGCCTGCCGGTTCCAGGCCGGCATGGCGGGCATCGGCGAGCCCGCCCGGCTAGAGCACGACGGCCGGATCAGCACGCCGCATCAGACGTGGAACGCCGACAGGGACGGCCTGCCGCTCAGTACCGACACCGAACTGCTCGCCGAGGCGGACGGGCTGCTCCAGGGCAGGTTCCTGATGACGCCGCTGCCCGGCGCGCACCCGACGCTCGAGCAGCGACTCGTCGCCGTCGCGCTTGCCGACCAGGCCGGCGCGGCGCTGGCGAGCAGGCGGCCGGTATAGCGGTCACGCCTTCCAGGTCGTGGGGCCCTTCGGGAAGGTGCCGTCCGGCTGGGTCAGCGTGAGCAGGCAGTTCGACAGCGAAAACTCGAACAGGGTGAGGCTGTCGTAGTCGGGCCACAGCCGGCCGAAGTCGGCGATCACCTTGTCGCGGACGATGTCCCGTGTCACCTTGTCGGTGATCTCGGCCGCGCGGCCGGAAACGGCGAAGCCGTCGTCCTCGCGCGGTGGCGGGAACGTCTCGCTGTGCAGCGAGTAGCGGCCGTCACGGCGCAGATCGCCCCGCTTCGGACCGGGGAGGATGAGCACGTGAAGTCCGGCGGCGCTGATGACCGGGCACACCGGGTGCACCCGGGGTCCGCCGTCCTGCCGCACCGTGGCGAGGAAGCCGAGGCCGAGGCCGTGCTGATAGAACATCGCCCGGCCGGATTCGGCGAGGACGGGCTGCTGCCGGGTGAACTGTGTCCAGGTGATCATGCCTGTGGACGCTAGCGGGTCAATGCTGACATCTTCTGTCAGTGATCCCGGCTACGGTTGGATGCGTGCGCGCTGACCGCCTGGTATCGCTCGCCCTGCTGCTGCAGGCGCGCGGGCGAATGTCCGCGGCTGACCTGGCCACCGAGCTTGAGGTGTCCGTCCGGACGGTTTACCGGGATATCTCGGCGCTGAACGCGGCCGGCGTTCCCGTCCTGGCCGAGCCGGGGCCGAACGGCGGCTGCCGTCTGGTTGATGGCTACCGCTTTCCGCTGCGCGGCCTGTCACCGGACGAGGCGGAGGCGCTGCTGCTGCTCGGTATCCCCGCCGCGGTCGCCGAACTCGGGCTGGCGGACGCACTCACCACGGCGCACCGCAAGGTCAGCACAAGCGCCGGGCTGCGAGCCGGTCCCGGCTCCGGCCCGGCGCTGGTTTACCTGGACATGCCCCGCTGGTTCCACGGCACCGAGCCGGTCCCGCACCTGCGGACGCTAGCCCAGGCGGTGCGGCTGCGCCAGCGCCTGCTGCTCGGCTACCGGCGTGACGACGGCGGTCAGGAAAGGACGCGCGAGGTCGAACCGCTCGGGCTGGTGAACAAGGCGGGTACCTGGTATCTCGTCGCGTCGCGGCCGCGGCGCGAGGAGCAGGCCACCGGGAGCGGCGACCCGGCGGTGTTCCGCGCCGGACGGGTCACCTCGGCCCGGCTGCTGCCCGGCATCGCCGCCCGCCCTGACGGCTTCGACCTGGCCTCCTTCTGGGAACGCTGGTCGGCGGCGTTCGTGACCAGCCGCTCGCGGGTTGAGGTGCGGGTGCGGGCGACGCGGACGGCACTAGCGATCTTCCCCTACGTCTTCGGCGACGCGGGCCGGCGCGCCGCCGAGGCGGCCGGGCCCGCGGACGAGGACGGCTTTCGTGAGGTCACGCTGACCTTCGAGGACGAGCGGGTCGCGGCGCACCGGCTGGCCGGTTTCGGCGGCGAGGTAGCGGTGCTGTCGCCAGAAGCGGTACGCGCCGACCTCATCGCCACCGCCCGCGAACTGCTTGCCCGCTACGACGGGGTCCCCCGGGCGTGAAATCACGGAAACAGCCGCTGATCACTCCGTCTCGCCAGGGCGTCTCCGGTGAGGGCGTCGCGGGGCAGCAGCAAGACCGGACCCAGGCCAAGAGCGGCGATGGCCGCCACGACCGCCACGCTCACGCTCACGGTCATGGTCATGGCATGGCCGGGGCCGGCTGACGCCGCCTGGGTGAAGTACACGGTGGCACCACGGCCGGTGAACCCGGCGATGCCGGCAATCCTCGTGCATGGCGTTTGCGATTTGCGGCGAGAAACGGGTAGCTGTGTGACATGCGGTCCAGCGAACGCGCCCCGGCGGCGGACGGCGAACCGGGCACGGACCCAGACAGCTCGCGGGACCGGTGGCGACGCTGGCGCGGTTGGCTGCCCCGGCTGGCTAAGCCGGTCCGGCTTGGCGTCCTGCTGTTCATTCTGGCGATCGTCGTCGAGTACCTGGTGGTACCGGAACTGGTCGGGGCAAGCAAGGACCTGTACCTGCTCGGCCGGATCAACGCGTTCTGGGTGGTCGCGGGCGTCGCGCTCGAGGGGATATCGCTGTTCTGCTACGCGGTGCTGACCAGGGTGCTGTTGCCGCCAGGCTGGAAGCCTGGCCTGTCCCGGCTGTTCAGGATCGACCTGTCGGCCGCCGCGGTCGCGCACGTGATCCCGGCCGGCACGCTCGGCACCGCGGCGCTCGGCTTCAAGCTGTTTACCGGCGAGGGGATCACGGGCAACGATGCCACGGTGATGATGGCGGCCAAGGGGATCGGCTCCACCGTCGTGCTGAACGTGCTGCTGTGGATCTCCCTTGTCATCTCCATACCGATGGCCGGGTTCCAGCCTATTTACGGGACGGTCGCCATCATCGGGAGCATCCTGCTGCTCGCGGTCGGGCTGGTGGTGCTCGGCGTCACCCGCGGCGCCGGGCTCGCGTCCCGCGTGCTGCATACCGTCGGCGACAAGATCCCAGGCCTGAGTGGCGAGCGCGTCGAAAGCGCCGTTCTTGACGCGACGCGCTCGTTCGCCCTGCTGGCGCGAGACAAGCGGGTGATGGCCTGGGCGCTGCTGTGGGCATCGCTCAACTGGCTGCTCGACGCCGCCTCGCTGTGGTGCTTCGTGGCCGCGTTCGGTCACCTGGCGAACCCCGTCGAACTGTTCGCCGCCTATGGCATCGCCAACGTGGCAGGCGCGATACCGCTGACGCCCGGCGGCCTCGGCGTCGTCGACTCGGTCACCCCGCTGCTGCTTGTCGGGTTCGGCGTGACCAGGAGCGTGGCGACCCTGGGCGTGCTGGGCTGGCGGGTGGTCAACTTCTGGCTCCCCATCCCGACCGGCGCCGCCGCCTTTGTGTCACTCAAGGTGAAGCCGCACTCGGGCATGTCGGCCATGCGCTCGGCTTTCTCCGGCATGTTCTCAACCGCCAGATCCCAGGATCCTGACGCCTCGGACGCTGGCGCCTCGGACGGCAGTACATCGAAGGCCGCCGCCCCGGACGGCGGCGCCTCGGACGGCAGCGCCTCGGGCGGTAACACCTCGGACGGTTACGCCGCCTCGGATGCCGGCGCCTCCGGGGCCGGCGCCTCGGAGCAGGCCCCGGAGCGAAACGAGGAAGAAGGCCAGCCGCCGCCGACGCCGCCCGGACGCCCGGAGCATGACGTACGACCCCGGTGAATCGCTCCTCGGCCTAGGCCGCCGTGCCGTTCAAGTCAGTGACGTTCCCGGTCTCAGTGACGTTCCCGGTCTCAGTGACGTCCACGTGGCCCGTGCATCGGATCTCCAGGTCGCTAGGCGTACAGCTCAACCACAGCGAACTCTAATGAGACCCTCAGCTATCGTGCGGGCTACTCACGACAAATTGGCAATCCTGCCGTTGTCAGCCGGAGCCTGCCTGGTGGCCGGTCTCCGGGATCATGATGACCTCGATCCTGGCGGCATCAGGCACCGGTCAGATCGCGGTAGGCGCCGGCGTCCATCAGGTCCGCGAGCTGCCGGTCCAGCGTGGACGGGTCGACCTCGGCCTCGAACATCCAGCCCTCGCCGTAAGGGTCGGTGTTGACGACCTCCGGGGTGCGGGCGAGACCGTCGTTGCACTTCCTGACAGCCCCGGTGACGGGGGCGACTAGGTCGTTGACGCTCTTGACCGACTCGATGTCCCCGCAGGCCTCGCCGGCGGTGAGCATGTCGCCGGGCTTGGGCAGGGTCACGTCGACCACGTCGCCGAGGGACTGCTGAGCGAAATCCGTGATGCCGACGCGGATCATGCCGGTCTCGTCCACGGCGCGGGCCCACAGGTGGTCGGCGCTGTACCGCAGGTCGCCGGGGATATCGGGCATTTTTCCTCCAGTGTGGTGGCCCGGTTGGCTGATGTGACGCGGCGTCAGGCGGCTGTCCGCCCTACATGTCCAGGACGATGTCGGTACCGGGACGGGCGCAGCAGATGAGCACCTCCCCGTCGGCCGGGGGCTCCAGCGGGTCGGGCGAGTAGGTGATGTCGCCGGATAGCAGCGGGGTCACGCAGGTGTGGCACACGCCGGTCCGGCAGCTCCACCGGGTGGGGACGTCGCAGGCGTCGGCGAGGTCGAGCACGCTTCGCCCGTCGTTGGGGAATCGCGTCGTGATGCCGCTGCGCGCGAAGGTGACAACCGGCCCGGTCCCCGGCGGCCCTGGCGGCTGGTGGGGCGGCCTGGCATGCTTGCCGACGAGCCCCGGGGTGGTGGCGGGCAGCGCCCCGAAGAGCTCGGTGTGGATGGCGGCCGGGGCGAGGCCGAGGGCGGTGAGGGCGTCACCCATGTCGGTCATGAACGAGGCCGGCCCGCAGATGTAGGCGCTGGCGTCTCCCGGGATCGCCAGTCCTTCCAGCGCCTCTTTGGTGAGCCGTCCGCGAACGGCGTGCACGCGGCGTTCTGGTGGCGTGGCAGCGCTGTAGAACACGTGCTCGCGGACATGCGGCAGCGAGGCGAGCAGGGCGTGTGCCTCGGCCGCGAACGGATGCTCGTCCGGTCCGCGCGCGCCGTACAGCCACCAGACTTCCCGCTCGCTGTGTGCTGCCGCGAGACGGTGCAGCATCGACAGGACCGGGGTGACGCCGATGCCGGCCGAGACGAGCAGGATGGGGCCGGTGCCGTCGTCCAGGACGAATTCGCCGCGGGGTGCGGCCGCGTCAAGGACCGCCCCCGGTCGCAGGTCGTGGTTCAGGTAGCTGCTCGCGGTGCCGTGGGGCTCCTGTTTGACGCTGATCCGGTAGGTGCCCCCGTCCGGCGCCGCGGACAGCGAGTAGCTGCGCACCGGGGCCGGCTGCCCCGCTCCGGTGATCCGCAGGGTGAGGTACTGGCCGGCCCGGGCGGCCGGGAGCGCGGTGCCGTCCGCGGCGGCGAGGTAGATCGAGGCCACGGTCGCGTCTTCCCTGACGATCTTCGTGACGCGCAGCTCACGGAACGCGGGCCAGGCCGGGGCGGTGTCCGCGGACGGCGTCCCGGTGCTGCCGCCGCCCCCGGCCGCGGCGAGCAGGTCGCGGAACGAGCCCTGCCAGCCGGGGCTCAGCGCGGGGATCTGGAGGGCGGTGCGCAGCTTGGCCAGGTCCCGGCCGGGCAGGTACAGCAGCGCGTCGGTGTCGGCCACCGACAAGCCGCCGGGCCCGGTCGCGGTCTTGACGATCGCGTCACCGGCCTCGACGTGTCCCTCGGTGATGACCCGCATGTAGAAGCCGGGACGGTGGTGAGAGACCAGCAGTGCGGGCATTTCCGGCTCGCCCAGCCGCAGGCCGACCCGGTAACAGGTGACCCGCGGCTGGCTGACCTCGAACTCCGCTTCGCCGATCCGGTAGCGGTCGCCGATGCACACCTCGTCGTCGGGCATGCCGTCGACCGTCAGATTCTCACCGAACATGCCGTAGCTGAAGTCGGTGCGCCCGAAGTGCTGCTGCCAGTGCCGGTAGGAATCGATCTGGTACACCAGCACCGCTCGCTGCTCGCCGCCGTGCCCGGCCAGGTCGCCCTGGCCGTCCCCGTCGATGTTCAGCCGCCGCACCATCTGCGGCCCGTCCGCCGGGGACTTCCAGACGCCGGTATGCACGGTCTCGCCCTGCCAGGGGACGTCCTTCGGCATGCCTACGTTCACCGACAGCAGTACCGGCGCCGCGGGGTCTCCTGCCGCGGCCCTGGCCGCAGGCGTGCCCGGGCCGGAAATCGTCACAGCCGCCCGCCCGGGGGCGCCCCGTCGAGGCTGAGGTCGCGGTCAATGCCGTGCGCGATCACGCTCTGGCCTGGCTCCAGCCGCAACTGCCTGCCGTCAAGGCTCACCTGGATCTTGTCCGGCTCGAACGAGATGAAGCCGGCGACGCGTCCTACCTCAGGCCAGGCGTCCAGGTATGACCAGGCCGCCTGGCGGGCGTCCCCGATGTCGTAGTAGCTGCACACCCCCTTGTACGGGCAGAACGTCTTGAACTCAACGGGGGTAAGCGCCGACTCGTCCACGTCATCGCGCGGCACGTACCAGCGGGGCGCGAACCCGGACTCGTACAGCGCCAGCGGCCGGCTCGTGTCCGCGATCACCTGATCGCCGCGCTTGACGACCAGGTGGCGGCTGGACGGCCGGATGTCGATCCGGTGGTAGCTGTCGGCCGCGTGGCCGGCGATCCGCTGGTCTTCCTCGTAGAAGGCGTCCATCGCCCGCCAGGCGAACGCGACTCGCCCCTTCAGCTCGCCCGCGTAGCCGGGCAATTCGGTGTGCTGCCAGGCCGCCCGGTCCTTGGTCTGCTCCCCGCCCCGGACGGCGTACCAGGACGTCGGCCCGAGGTCCCGGTGCCGGGTGCTGTGCTCACTTGGCTCGAGCACCCCAGCGGTGATATCGCTGGCCGGGAAGTAGGCGACCGGATAGTGGCCGGGCTCGTGCAGGAGCGTGACGTCTTCGCTGTCGGCGATCCACGTGCCGCCGAACTTGACTCGCATGCGGCGGCGCAGCGGCTCGGCGAACAGCAGCCGCTCTGGTAGCGGATCGGGAACGAGGAACCGGCCGATCGCGCCCGGGGCGAGCGGTCCCTGCTGCCAGGCTAGACCCACTGTCGGAGTTCCTTTCTGGTGAACCCGGGCGATGGCGGCCCGGGTGCGGTTGTCATGTCAGCGGCTCGTCGCCGGCCGCCGGGGCGGCGGTACCGGCGCGGGCGGGCCGGGTCTGAACGTGTGAGACTTACCCGGTCAGGAACTCGCCGATCGCGGCGGCGACCTCCTCGACGTGCGTTTCCAGGGCGAAGTGGCCGGCGGGCAGGAAACGGACGTCGGCACCGGGAATGTCGCGTTTGAAGGCCTCGGCCCCGGCAGGCAGGAAGAACGGGTCGTTTCTGCCCCATATCGCAAGCAGCGGTGGCCTGCTGGTGCGGAAGTACTGCTGCCACGCTGGGTAGAGCTCTACGTTGCTTGCGTAGTCGAGGAACAGATCGAGCTGGATCTCGTCGTTGCCGGCGCGGGCGAGGTAGTAGTTGTCGAGGCCGTAGCCGTCCGGGCTGACCCGCGTGGTGTCGGGGACGCCGTGGGTGTACTGCCAGATCGTCGTCTGCGGCTCGAGGAGCATCCGGATCGCTTCCCTGTTGGCCTCCGACGGGTCCTTCCAGTACGCCTGGACAGGGTTCCAGGCGTCGCTCAGCCCCTCTTCGTAGGCGTTGCCGTTCTGGGAGATGATCGCGGTGATCCGCCCGGGGTGCCGGGCGGCGATGCGGAACCCGACCGGCGCGCCGTAGTCGAACACGTACAGCGCGAACCGGTCGAGGCCGAGCACTTCCGTCCAGCGATCGATGACGTCGGTGAGATGCTCGAACGTATAGCGGAAGTCGCTTCGTGCGGGCATGTCCGTCTTGCCGAAGCCTGGCAGGTCCGGGGCGACGATGTGGAACCTGTCGGCGAGCAGCGGGATCAGATCGCGGAACTGGTGGCTGGCGGACGGGTAACCGTGCAGCAGAAGCAACGTCGGTGCGTCAGCTGCCCCGGCCTCCCGGTAGAACACCGTCAGGCCATCCACGTCCGCCGTGCGGTAGGCGATGTCAGCCATAAGAATTCTCCTTTCTTCCCGACTCGACCTCACGAGCCGCTTCAAGCACGATGTCGACGACCGCGGACGGCGCCGTGATCATCGGCATGTGGTCGGCGGGAACGGTGCGCCCCCGCGCATTCATCCGCTCCGCCATGAATCGCTGCGTCTTGGCGGGAATCATCCGGTCTTCTTCGGCCGCCAGGAACCAGCTGGGCCGGTCCTTCCAGAGCGGCCGCCGCACGGGGACGCCGATGCACGCCGCCGCGAGCGGCCGCTGAGTGGCGGCCAGCACGGACACTTCGGTTTCTGGCATCTCAGGTTCCTTCCTCCGTTCGCTTCCTCTTGGGCCCTCTTGGGCCACTACCGAGATGCGGAGCGGCGCCAGGCCCGCAACAGGCGGAACAGCACCCGTCAGCCGCAGTGCACGCCCTCATGAGTGAGGCTCCGGCACGCGCCCCACCGAGCGCATCGCTTAAACGGGTCACATTGACCAGATGCCCGCGCCCGAGCCACCACCGGTGCGGCCGCGTGCGGTGACGCCTGTGCCTGCGCTTGGCAAGGGACGCGGCGGCCGGCCACATCGAGTCGAAACAAGCACAGGGACTAGACTCGGCAGGGCCGCCGAGTGGGCATGTGCCGACGGCGGCAGTTCTGCGGAGCTGATCGGACCGGGTGCGACGGCAGGCTGGTAGCTGATGAATGCCCGTTCGGATAGCGAGCCTCTTGCGACCTTCGGCCTTCGGGGGCGGCGGGTTCAGCTGGAGGCGCTGCGTGACCAGATCGATGCGCTGCGGGCGGGACGTGGCGGCGTCGTGCTGCTCACGGGCATGGCCGGCATGGGCAAGACCGTCCTGCTCGACGCGGCCGAGGGCATGGCCGCCGGCGACGGGATCAGGGTGTTCCGTGGCGCCGGGGATGTCGCCGCGCAGGTGATTCCATTCGGCCCGCTGCTCGAGGCGCTGATGTCCGCGCCCGACGCACCGGTCGACCGGGACATCCTTCGCGATCTGAGCCAGTCTCCTGACCTGCGGTTCTGGATGTTGCGCGAGGTGCAGGAGTCGCTGGAACGCGTCGCGCTCCGCGCGCCCGTGCTGATCGAGCTTGACGATGCGCAGTGGGCCGACGCGGCCACCCTCATCGCGCTGGGCACGCTGCCCAGACAGCTCGCCACGCACCGGATCCTGTGGCTGCTCGCGGTCCGGTCCGGTGACCTCGGGCCGGCGGCGCGCGTGACGCTGGCCCGTCTGGAGGCCGCCGGCGCGCTGAAGGTCACGCTGCCGCCCCTGGACGAGGCCGCTGTCGCGGGTATCGCGGAGGACGTGCTCGGCGCTGCGCCCGACCCCGCGCTGCTGCAGGTCCTGGCTGGCGTCCGGGGCCAGCCGTTCCTGCTGACCGAACTGCTCCGCGGGCTGCGCGAAGAGAAGCTTGTCGAGGTCGACGGCGGACCCGCCCGGCTGACCGGGAGCCGGATACCGCTCCGGTTCGTCGACTCGGTGAATGACCAGCTTGGGCGCCTGTCCCCGGATGCCAGAGACGCGCTTCAGATGGGCTGCGTGCTCGGCCGGCGTTTCTCGGCTGACGAGCTCGCCGGGCTCACCGGCATCACCCCGGCGGCGGTCTTCGGCGCGCTGCGCGAGGCCCTGGCCGCGGGGCTGGTAGTCGAGGACGGCGACCGGGTGGCCTTCAGACACGACCTGGTCCGCGAAGCGGTGGACGCGACCCTGCCGAGGACGGTCAGGCAGAGCCTGCGCCGGCAGGCGGTTGACGTGATGCTGCGGCACGGCGCGCCGCCCTCGGACGTCGCGGAACTCGTGATGGAGGTGGCCCAGCCAGGGGACACGGCGGCGATCTCGATCCTGCGGCAGGCCGCCGCGGAGACCGGGCGGGTATGTTCGACGGTGGCCAGCGAGCTCAGCCGCCGGGCGCTTGACCTGACACCGCCCGGTGATCCCGGCCGCAGCACGCTGACCGCGGAGACCCTCGCGTATCTCATGTACGCCGGCAAGGCCACCGAGGCGGTCAAGCTCATCACGGCCGCCGCGGGAGATCTGGCCGACCCGGCGGCGGAGGCCGGGGCAAGGCTCAGCCTCGCCCACCTCTCGATGCAGTACGCGCCCGCCGACGTCATCGAGCAGTCGCAGCGGGCGCTCGAACTGCCTGGCCTCCCGGATGCGCTGCGGATCCAGCTGCTGTCCGTGCTGTCGGTAGGGCTGGACCTGGCGGGCAACCCCAGCGCGGCGGAGAAGGCGATAAGCGATGCCACCGAGGCGGCCCGAGTGAGCAGTGACCCGGATACCGAGGTAGTCACACTCGTTCCTCGTGCCGCTCAGGCGCTTGCCCGCGGGGACGCGCGGCTGGCGCTCGACCTTGCCGGGCAGGCGGCCGTCAGTAAGCACACCACTGCGGGACCGGCGGTGCGGCTGTTCATGCCGGACTCATGGCAGGCGCTGATCCTTATCGGCGTCGCCCGCCTCGACGAGGCATTCGCGCTCATCGACGCCGGCATGCAGGCGGCCCAGCGGGACGGGATATCCGCCAACATCCGCGTCTGGTCCATGCTGCGGTTCCGTGCCCTGTTCTGCGCCGGGCGGCTTGCGGACGCCCAGGCCGAGGCCGAGGCGACGATCGAGATGGCGGACGAGATCGGCGACGGGAGCTACGGCTACATCAATCACGTCGCCCGCTACATCCTGGGCCGGGTGGCCCTGCATACCGGCGAGCCGACCGGACTCGCGCAGGCCCGCAAGACCGCGGCACGGCTCGAAGAGGCGCGGGAATCCGTGCCAAGCCAGCGCCTGGGCGCGTGGCTCACGGCCCTGGTGGCCGAGGCCGGCGGCCATGCGGCGCTGGCCGCCCATGCCGGGGTGCAGGTGCTTGACCCGCTGGCCGCCGGCCCGCTGCCGGTGACAAGCCCGCGGATGTACGCGGACGTCGCCGCGGCGGCCCGCATCCTGTTGCAGGGGGGCAGGCGGCGCGACGCGGAGTCGGTGGTGACCCGCCTTGAAGACTTCGCCGCCCAGCACCCCGACTTCCCGTTTCTCGACTCAGCCGCCGTGCACGCCCGCGCGGTGCTTGACGGCGACCCGGTCGGCGCGCTCCGGGCAGTCGAGCTGAGCAGCAACGATCCCCGCCCGCTGGTCAGGGCGGCGATGCTGGAAGACGCTGGCCGGCTGCTACCCGGCACGCGTACGGGCGAAGCCGTGCCCCTGCTTGAGACCGCGCTCGCTTCCTACGCCGCGGCCGGGGCCGAGCGGGACGCGGCCCGGGTGCGCAGCCTGCTGCGCACCCGGGGGGTCCGCCCCCCGTCCGCAAGCCCCCGATCCGCTCCTGAGTGGCCAGAACTCACCGAATCGGAGTTCACTGTGGTCAGCCTCGTCGCCGAGGGCGCCACCAACCGCGAGATCGCCGAGCGCCTCTACCTGTCTCCGTTCACGGTCAACTCCCACCTGCGCCACGTATTCACCAAGCTCGGCATCCGCTCCCGGGTCGAACTGGCCCGGCTGGCCACCGAGCGCCGGTCGCCGGGCCAGCGTGGTTAATCCGGGTGATGCGCGGCTGGAATAGCACTGGCCGGCCTCGCGTTCAAGCCTTCCGTCGGTGCGTTAGTGTCCCCCGGGCTCAACCCACTGCCTTCATGGAATACCGTCCGGCTGGAGCCATGATGCGCCTTTCGCCGTGAGGCGACCTGCGCACCGGCCACGGCACGCCCTCGTGAGCGCACGCTCCCGGGGGCGCTGTCCTGTCCGGCCTCGTCCGCGGAACCCGTCACCGTGAGATACAGCGCGAGCCGCCGTGCGTCAGCAGGGTCACAGCCTGAGCAGGAACTCAGCTGTTGTTGCGGGTCAAGTCTGGCGGTTAAGCTCGCGCGCCAGGATCATAAGGCCAGACGACGGGGAACAGCGGATGGTCCATGACCGAGCCGGCGGGTAGGGCGGCCTCCAGGCCGTCAAAGGGGGGCGAGGTACGCCAGGGGCGCGGCGCGTGCCGGGCATCGGCGGCCAGGTACCGCAGCGACAGGACACGCCGCCGGGACTGGTAGGGGAACCCGGGTGCGCCGTGCACGGTTAGGAAGTCGAAGAAGACCGCGTCGCCCGGCTCCAGGGCGAACCGGCGGATCCGGAACGCGCGGGGGTCGGCGTCGATGTCGGGCAGTTCGGCCAGGCTGCCTTCGGGGAACCAGCGCGCCTGCCGGGTCAGGAACGTCCGGGGCATCAGCCACGGGCCGCGGTGCGTGCCGGCCGCCAGCGCCAGGCTGCCGGCCTCGGGCACCGGGTCCAGCGCGATCCAGGCGCTGACGCCGTGGCCGTCCACGTTGTAGTACGGCTGGTCCTGATGCCACGGGGTGCGCTGAGCGGTCCCGGCCTCCTTCACCAGGACGTGATCATGGTAGAAGCGGAGCTGTGGGGTGGCCATCAGCGCCGCGGCCACCGCGGGCACCCGCGAATGCCGGGCCAGCTGCTCGATCTGCGGAATCTCCCGCCACCGGCAGAAGTCCTCGACGAACGCGCCCGGGTCATCGGCCCCGCTGGCGATCTGGGCCAGCGGGCTGGGCCTGGCAAGCACCGCATCGACCGCGGCGGCCGCGGCAGCAACCTCGCTCGCGCTGAGGACCTGCCGGACGCATGCGACGCCGTCTCGAGCAAAGGCCGCCACAGTTTCCTGATCCGCAAGCACCGGCTCCATTAGTAGTCAGGGGCGCGGTGCCTGTGCAGGCCCGTTTCCCCATCCCCCTTTCAAGTGATCCGTACGTGCGGTTTTCCCGCATACGGCTTACCGATGATCTTCTTGGCATGGTTACGCTGCCCTCGGATAGCGGACCTTGCCGCGGAGCCTGTAGAGCCCGTTCCCGTTGAACCAGTCCTGTGTCCAGGCCTGGACCTGCCCGGCTCGCAGGTTGCGGCCCCGCTTGGCGATCATCAGCCTGCGGAGCCGCCACACCACGTAGTCGCCGGCCTGGCGGAACTTGACAGCGGCGTTCCCGGTGCGGAAGTAGTTTCCCCTGCCGCGCAACAGCGGGTTCAGGTCAGCCCGCCGCCTCTCAGCGACAAGCCGGGGCCCGCTACCGGGCGCTCCGGTGCCTACCCGGACAGGACTCCCACCGGTAAGCCTGGACCAGCTTTCAGGACGCAACATAGCCGCACTCTAACCTTGGCACCGCACACCGAGAAGAAACCCGGGCGCTCAGCGGCGTGAGCGGCTGCTGACCCCAGCCCGCCGCCCCGGCGGATGCCGCTCTCGTAGGCTGGGCGTGTGAACCCGATCGCCGTCACCGCAATCCAGGCGATGGTCGCGCCGGTGGTGCTCATCACGACGGCTGCGATCTTGTCTGCTGCCCTGCTGACGATGTACGGCTCGGTCAACGACCGCATGCGCGCTATGGACCATGAACGTCTGGTCATCCTGACCAGCGCCGACGGGACGCTGACGTCAGCTGCCGAGGTGCCGGCCAGCGGCCGGGAGCGGCTGACCCAGATCGACACCCAGCTGCCCAGGCTCCTCAGGCGCCACCGCCTGCTGCACAACGCCGTTCTTCTTATCTACGCGGGGGTGGCCGTGCTGGTGCTTGGCGTGATCACCATCGCCATCGCGGTCACCGCTAGTTCCGGCGCCGCCGGGACCACTGCCCTGGTCCTGGTGCTGACCGGGACGGTAATGCTGCTCGGCGGATTGCTGTTCGCCGCGCGATCGATCATCATCTCCACGGACGCCATCGACTACGAAGTGCGGCGCACCCTGTCACTCGGGTCTTGATCGAGGGACCTTGCCGGCGACCGGGAGGCTGACGTGTCGTGGCAGGACTGATCCCCGGCGGGGTGTCGTGCTGTGCGACCGCGACCTGGCGCGGAGGGGGCGGTCACGCCCGAATGGCGAGACGCTCAACCGCCTTGTCGTCATCGAGCGGGCCGACTTCGGCGCGAAAGGCCCGCATCAGCTCATCGTGCCTGGCGGCGGCGCCCTCGACGAGGGCGAAGTGCGGCTCGTGGTGGTCGAGGGCCCAGTCGTAGGAAGGATGGGCCGCGTCGCCGGACTCCCACACGTGGAAAAGGCTGCTGCGGCCACGGTGAATCAGATAGCGGTCATTCACAAAGGGAAACTCGGAGAGCGTCTCGCCATGGGCCTTCGCGGACTGGAGCAGGTCGCCTGCGGGGTCCCCTCCGTCGGCGAAAGACTCGATCCCGTCGCGCCAGGCACGTACCGGATCGATCAGCAGCGAGTACGCGAGAAAACTGTACGTTTCGTGCCAAGGGTCCCACCACGACTCGCCGACGATGGCCGCGTCGGTCTCCTCCGCCCGCTCCACCGCCCGCCGAAGCGCATCGGGCCTGCTGATAACCACGTCCGAGTCGAGGACCCATACCCACTGCGGAAGCCCGGACCCTGCCGAGGCGAGGAACGACATGGCCTGGTTGAGCGCCGGGCCGTGCATGGTGTTTCCCGCGTTCGCGATGAGCCGGCACCCCCCGGCCGCGGCGATCTGCGCCAGCAGCTCAGCCGATCCGTCCTCCGAGCCGTTGTCGACGACGACTATCTCCAGTGATTCCCACTCGAGAATCCGGCGCAGCGACCAGAGCAAGAGCGCGGTGAGCTCGCGCGTGTTGTAAGAGACCGTGGCCACCGCGACCTGGCCCGGCGTAGCCGGGCGGTCCGGCCAGCGGACGACACCATCAGCCATGCTCGAAGTCTGTCGGCCGGGGCTAGCCCGTGACAATCTCTTTTCCTATCAAGAGGGCCTCCCGTCAGGCCGGGCGGAGGGATCGACTCGTCTTCCGCCTGGAGTGGAGCGATGATGTCGATGGCCGGAAAATAGGTCCGGTACCGGCGATGACAGGGAGCCTGATGGAGGGTGACAGAACGGAGGGCGTCGTCTTTCCACTGTCCGCGGATGGAAGGCGGAGCACCTCTGCGCTGGGCAGGGCGGTGGTTGCCGACGCGCTGCGCCCGGTGGACCCGGCGGGCGCTCTCAGCGCTGAGCAGGAGACGAACTGGCGTTCGGGTTACCTCGTCCATTTTCGCCGCCTGGTTGAGTCGGGACTAGCGTCGAAGACCGCCGCGTTGTCGGTTGCCCGCGACGGGCTGAGTTCACTGCACACCCGGATGCGGGTCTGCTGGCCGGACGGCGCGGAGACAGGACTGGACGCCATGCTTTCAGCACCTGCGCAGGCCTCCTTCGCGATGCTCAGCGTGCCGGGCGCCGGGCCGCGGGAAACCGAGCTGTCGCTGCCCTATCGTGGCCAGCGGCTGAGCGGCGACGCGCTGGCAAGCCAGCTGGAGACCTGGGTCAGCGGCGGGGTCATCGAGCCGTCGTGCGCGGATGCCGTCAGGGAGGTCGCGGCGCATCCGGAGTGGCTGCGGCTGCCGGGGCAGACCGTGATCACGCTCGGGGCAGGCGCGGAGGTGGGCCCGCTGGAGGCGCTGATGCGCTGGGGCGCCCGGGTGGCGGCGGTTGACCTGCCCAGTCCGCCGGTATGGGAACGGGTTCTGCGCACGGCCAGGCAGGGCGCCGGCGAGCTGCTCGTGCCCGTGAGCCGGGAGGGGCCGGCACCGCTGCAGCCGGACATGGGCGACGAGGCCATCGCGCGATGGGCAGGCCTCAACCTGGTACGCCAGGTCCCCGATGCCGCGGACTTGCTGGCCGGCCTGGACGGCCCGCTCGTCCTCGGTAACTACGTCTATGCCGATGGTGCGGCGAACGTGGCCGTGTGCACCGCGGCGGACGCGCTCACCATGCGCTTGCAGGCGGCCCGGGGCGATGTGGCGCTGGCGTTCCTCGCCACGCCGACCGACGTCTACGCCGTCCCCTCCGATGCGGTCGCCTGCTCCGTCGGCGCTTACGCCTCCAGGTCGCGCACCGCGAAAGTGGCCGGCCTGTCGCTGCGGGCGGTGTCCCGCGGGCGGCTGCTTTGCCGGGCCTACGCGCCCGGCGCCGACCCTGGCATCAACGACAGCTTGGTACCTCAGCAGGGTCCGAATTACGCCCTCGCGAAGCGGCTGCAGCGGTGGCGGGCCACCGTCGCACGGGACGCGGGGGCAACCGTGTCGCTCAACGTCGCCCCGCCCACCCGAACCCGGTCGGTGACTAAGAACCGGATGCTGGCGGCTGCTTACGCTGGCACGCACTGGTTCGGGGCCGAGGTATTCGAGCCTGCCACCACCAGAGTGCTCATGGCAGCACTGCTCGTGTATGACCTGCAGGCCAGCAGACCAGTACACGCGCACCCGTGGCAGGACGAGGCACATGCCGCCGCGCACGGCGGGCTGTGGCGCATCGCCTATGCACCCCGCAGCGCACTGGTGCTCGCCGCCCTGCTCGGCTACCCCGCGGCGCGCCGTTGAGCCGGTCCCGCCGTCCTGGCCGGCTACGGCTGGACATGACAGCGCCCCCGAGAGCGGGTGCTCACGAGGGCGTGCCTTTGGCCGGCGCGCAGGTCGCCTCACGGCGAAAGGCGCAGCATGGCTCCAGCCGGACGGTATTCCATGAAGGCAGTGTGTTGAGCCCGGGGGACACTAACGCACCGACACGAGGGAGGAACGCGTGTCTCGCCGGTGCTATTCCGCCGAACATGCCCAAAACCGCACCGGAACCAAAATGACCCCGAACCTTGTGCAGGTCCAGGGTCATTCGGATGTCTCGCGACATCACGGTGGCTCCCGCGATAGGACTCGAACCTATAACCTACCGGTTAACAGCCGGACGCTCTGCCGATTGAGCTACGCGGGACCGTCAGCACGGCGGGCCGGCCAACCGAGCCCGTTGCAGTGCTGCGCCTAAGACTAGCGCACGTTCAGGGGTGCCCGCTCACCCCGAACTGCCATCCCTGGCCGAACCGTGGGCGCCGGCATCCAGCCACGGACCAACCGGGTAGATGATCACGCCGCCCGCTGCCGTCCCGTGCCTGCCGATCGCGGTGAACACCGTCAGCATCCACGGTGCGGCCCAGGCGCGTTCGACGATGACGGCGCCGATCCCGGCCGCGCGGACGTAGCTCCTGAACTGCCGTACCCGGGCGGGGGTGTCGTGACCGACCCCGGCGACCGGGCCGGGGAGGGCGTCCGGGCGGGTCAGCGAGGCGTTGATGTAGCCGCCGGCGATCCGGAAGTAGAAGTCCACGTCGGCCTGGAACAGCATCCCGGCGTTGCCGCGGTAGGTGACGATCACGACGGTCTCACCGGGGGCCAGGTACTTGCGGTAGAGGCCGTCGGCGATGAACGGCGGCACCTGGTTGACCGGGTGCATGGTCGCCGGGGGCCTAAAGCCCAGCTGCACCGAATCCAGTGCCGGGTAAGAGAAGGGCGGATCCGCGATGAGCACGGCGACGGCCAGCACGCCCAGGGCCCAGTGCGCGGCCCGCAGCAGCCTGCTCCGGGCGGGCGCCGCCAGCCACAGCGCCAGGGCGATGGCGAGCACCAGGTAGCCGAAGATCATGTACCGGGAGGGCTCGGCGCTGCGCGCGATCGGCAGGCTCCACAGCCTGGCCCACGGCAGCCTGGAGCTCCACCTGTTGCCGATGATCAGGTTGGGGCCGGCGGCCAGCGCGACCACGAACACGAAGGTGACGGCGAGCAGCCGGCCGATCCGGTTCGACCCGGCGAAGATGACCAGCGCGAACGGGATGAGCAGCAGCGGGATGCCGACGTAGTCGTCGATGTTGGAGCGCCCCACATGGTTGGGGTAGAGGATCAGCGGAGACAGGCCGAAGAGCTTGTCCGATGTCGGCAGGATCAGGCGGACCAGGTCCAGCGAGAAGCCGGGCTCCTGCCTGATGAACGTCGTCGGATAGTGCCTGAAGGCGTAGTAGAGGTACGGGGCGGCCAGCGCGATCGCGCCGGCGTAGGCGGCGGTGAATAAAACGTGACTGTCCGTAAAATCAGTCACGGCACGTCTCTGCAGAGAACGACACTTATGGTAGCTACAACAACACTCAGAGTAGCTATCATCCGATACGCACTTTTCCCGCCCCCCGCTTTCCCGTACCCCCGGACACGCGCACCCGGAACGAGCCCTACGACCCCTGTCGCCACAGGGATAAGCGGCCCTAGGCTGGGTAGCCTCCGGCAACGAAGGACAGTTAGCCTAGAACGGCCATCGCTCCCGAGCGGTGGCAGCCGGATCGTATGAGGCGTCGGGCATAAGGGGTGGCTACGACCATCGACGCCCGCACTGGAAAAGGGGACCAGATGCGCAAGGCAGTCTTTATCGTCGGCTTCGCCGTCGGCTTCATCGCCGGCGCGCGGTCCGGCCGGGAAACATACGACAAGATCGTCGGTTACGGGCAGCAGGTCGCGGGGCACCCGAAGGTTCAGCAGGCCACGTCGGCCGCGCAGGCCAAAGCCACGGACCTGGCGAAGACGGCGGCGGCGAAGGCGCCCGACTACGCCAAGAGCGCCGCTAAGTCAGCGCAGGCACAGGTCTCGCAAGTGCCGAAGTATGTCTCAACCGCCAGCCAAGCGGTCACGAGCAAGATCGGTGGCGGCTCAAGCACGGTCGCCAGCGGACAGGACGACGTAGGACCCGACGGCAACCTCGTCTACCCGGCGGAGGGTGAGGCCTCGTCCTTCAACGGGGCCCCGCGTTAGGGCTCGCTACACCCCGGACAGCCCCTGAGCGCGGGACGCGGACGAAGATCCTGAAACGCCGGACAGGCCGGCGCCGACCCCAGCGTCGGCGCCGGCCTGCTGCAAGGTCCCCGCGGAACTAGTCCAGGTACTCGCGCAGCAGCAGGGCGCGTGACGGGTGGCGGAGCTTGGCCAGCGTCTTCGACTCGATCTGCCTGATCCTCTCCCTGGTGACGCCGAACTCCCGGCCGACCTCCTCAAGCGTCCGCGGGTGCCCGTCGGACAGCCCGAAGCGCAACTGGATGATCCGCTGCTCCCGGTCAGACAGCTCGCACAGCACCCGGTCGAGCTGGTCCTGAAGCATGATGAACGCTGCGGCCTCGATCGGCACCACCGCGTCCGCGTCCTCGATGAAATCGCCGAGGTCCGACTCTTCCTCTCCGATCGGCGACTGGAGCGAGACCGGCTCCTGGGCGATCCGCTGGATCTCAGCGACTCGTTCCGGCTCGACGCCCATCTCGGCGGCGAGTTCCTCGACGGTCGCCTCGCGGCCGAGTTCCTGGTGGAGCTGGCGCTGCACCCGGGCGAGCTTGTTGATCGTCTCCACCATGTGCACCGGCACCCGGATGGTCCGCGCCTGGTCGGCGATGGCCCGGGTGATCGCCTGGCGGATCCACCAGGTCGCGTAGGTCGAGAACTTGTACCCGCGGGTGTAGTCGAACTTCTCCACCGCGCGGATCAACCCCAGGTTCCCCTCCTGGATCAGGTCAAGGAAGACCAGGCCCCGGCCGATGTACCGCTTGGCGATCGAGACGACCAGGCGCAGGTTCGCCTCGATCAGCCGCTGCTTGCAGCGCACGCCGTCCGCCGCCAGGCACTCCAGGTCGGCGCGGTCGCCCGCCGACAGGGTGAACCCGCTGTTCACCTTCTCCTCGGCGTACAGCCCCGCCTCGATCGACTTGGCCAGCTCGACCTCGTCCTCGGCGGTGAGCAGCGGCACCCGGCCGATCTCCCGCAGGTAGATCCGCACCAGGTCGCTGGTTCCGGCTCTTCGCGCGGTATCGGCGTCAATATCGGGCAGCTTGGTATCGGTTTCTTCTTCGGCCTGGGCGTCGAGCACTTCGATGCCCTCGTCGGCGAGCACCCGCACTACCCCGTCAAGTGCGTCCCCGGTTAGCTCGGCCCGGTCGATTGCCGCGGTGACGTCCCCCGTCGTCACGAATCCCCGTGAGCGCCCGAGCGCCACGAGGTCCGTCAACTGCGCTGTAAGCGATGGTCCGCTCGTTACTACGGTGAGGCTCACCCGACCAGTGTGCCCCCCGTCACCCCGGTTTCGGGGGGCCCAATTTTATTACTCTGCGCGGAGGTTTAACCTGGCCGCAACCTGTGTAAGTACTATCGGCAACATTGTGCGGGTTAGCTCCGATAGCTTCCTGATGCCGCCGGTTAGCCCCCGGTCGCCCGGTCGAGCAGCCACTTGCGGCGCTGCTCGAGCCCGACGAGTTCGCCGAATATCCGGCCGTAACCCGCTTGGTCTTCCTCCGGGTTCATCCGCTGCAGGCGGGCCTTGATCGCGGCGATCTTGCGCCCGACGGCCAGTTCCCCGACCCGGGCGAGGACGACATCCGCGTACTTCTGGTCAGGCTCGCCGGCCACCTGAAGCGGCTCGACCGCCAGCTCGGTCACAAACGCTCGCGCCCGGTCGTCCGGTGCCGCCTCGAGCAGCGCCGCGGCCCAGTCCCGGGCCCGGCCCGCGGTTCCGACTCCGCCGCAGGTTTCGACCAGCCCGAACACCGCGGCGTGGGCCGGCACGGTGAACGCCGCGGCGCCGAGCGTGTCGAACTCCGGCCCGGTGAGCGCCGGCCACTGCACCGCGAGCTTGAGCGCCTCCCGCTCGACCCGCAGCACCGGGTCGGAGCGGTCGTACGGACGCCCCGCCTGCTCCTGGCCCGCGTTCGCGCGCCGCTGCCCGTTCGCCTCCGCAGCCATCGTGGTAGCCCCCGAACGTACCGGGGTCCCCCTGCCCCCCTTCGTTGCCCCGGCGGCGTGCCGCACCCGGTCCAGGATGTACCGCTCGTCCATGAAGCCGATCCACCGGTCGAGGTCGACCGCGTACTGCTTCCACTTCGACCGGTCCTTGATCCTGACGATGATCGGGGCGGCCTCGTCGATCGCGGCGAACTGGCCTTCCCTGGTGTTCAGGTCATGCCGGGAAAGCGCCGTCCTGATGGCGAACTCGAACAGCGGCACGCGCCGCGCCACCAGATCCCTGACGGCCGCCTCGCCGTGCTTGAGCCGCAGGTCGCACGGGTCGAGGCCATCCGGCTGCACGGCGACGAAGGTCTGCGTGACGAACTTCTCCTCCAGGCTGAACGCGCGCAGCGCGGCCTTCTGGCCAGCCGCGTCGCCGTCGAAAGTGAAGATCACCTCGCCGGTGGACCCGTCGGTGTCCATGATCAGCCTGCGCAGGATCCTCACGTGCTCCTCGCCGAAGGAGGTGCCGCAGGTCGCCACCGCGGTCGGCACCCCCGACAGGTGGCAGGCCATCACGTCGGTGTAGCCCTCCACGATGACCGCCTTGCGCTGCTTGCCGATCTCCCGCTTGGCCAGGTCGGCGGCGTACAGCACCTGGCCCTTCTTGAACAGCGGCGTCTCCGGGGTGTTGAGGTATTTCGGGTCGTCTTCCGGGTTGAGCTTGCGCGCACCGAACGCGATCGTCTCCCCGGTCAGGTCCCTGACCGGCCACATCAGCCGGCCGCGGAACATGTCGATGATGCCGCCGCGGCTGGTCCTGCGGGCCAGGCCGGCCTTCAGCAGCTCCTCCTCGGTGAAGCCGCGGGCGCGCAGGTGCTTAGTCAGTTCGTCCCACGCCGCCGGGGAGTAGCCGACGCCGAACTTGTCCGCGTCGTCGAGCGAGAAGCCTCGCTCGGACAGGAAGGCCTGGGCGATGCGCCCGGAGTCGGCGTGCATCCGTTCCGCGTAGAACTCCTGGGCCATCCGGTGCGCCTCGGCCAGCCGCCGCCGCTGGCCGGTTTCCTGGCCGGGTACGTAGCCGCCCTGCTCGTAGCGGAGCTCGATGCCCGCCCGGGCAGCCAGCCGCTCGACCGCCTCGCCGAACTGCAGGCTCTCCATCTTCATCAGGAACTTGATGACGTCGCCGCCCTCACCGCAGGAGAAGCAGTGGTAAAGCTCCTTGCCCGGCGTCACGTTGAACGACGGCGTGCGCTCGTCATGGAACGGGCACAGGCCCTTCAGGTGGCCGCCGCCCGCTGGCCTGAGCTGGAGGTACTCCCCCACGACGTCCGCGATGGGTGAACGCTCGCGCACAGCGGCGATGTCTTCCTGGCGAATGCGACCTGGCATGGTTGCGAGTGTAATGAGCTAGTCCGGCGCGTGCGTTTTCAACGCGCACGGGATTGCGGGCGGTAAGGTCCGCGGACCTGCCGGGCGGGCAGGTCCGAATGGTTGTGACAACGATACGGTCATAGACGTATGGCTGCCGCAACCATCGCCCCGGCGTCAGCCCTCCGGTCCTGCGGGGTGAGGCTGTGGTGGTGCACGGTAATTCAGCGGGCTCCTCTATGGGCCGGGGAGCGGTAGCCGGCTGCTCCGGCAGGTCCGGGGGGCGTGCCGGCTCCGGGCTGCCCTGGGCGGGTGCGCGGCCGGTGAACAGGGTCGCGAGCAGACCCGCCGCGCAGGCCGCGAGAACCAGGACCGGCGGGCTGCCGCCCGGGGCGAAGCCCGCGATCGCCAGCCGGATCAGGCCGAAGCCGGCTATAGCGACGCCCGCCAGCAGGAGCGCCGGAGACCACCAGCCAGGCGGCCCGAGCCCCGCGGGCAGCCGGAGCATCGGCCGTTCCGCCTGCGTCACGGCGATGACAAGCGGCACGAGTACCACCGTCAGCAGGGCCCACCACACCAGCCGCAGCGCGAACCACTCCGCCGATCCCACGCCCGGCTGCGGCAGCAGCCCGGTGGAGTAGAAGGCCACCGCGATGATGATGGCGGGCACGAAGTGCCACAGGTAGACGTTCATCACCATCGAGTTCGCCCGCCTGACCACGTGCCACCGGCGATCGCTTGACAGCAGCCTGGACACGGCCGGCTCGGCCGCGAGCACCAGCCCGCACTGGGCCGCGGCGTAGGCGAGCAGCGCGACCGACGGCGGGTTGGTGTTGCCCGACCCGACCATGTCGGCCATGAAGGACCGCGACGTCACCAGGCCGGCCAGCAGTGCCCCGCCGCCGACGGCCAGCGCGTACGGACGCCACCGCGGCGAGGTCAGCGAGCCGTCGAGCCAGAAGAAGCCCCACTGATGGATCGACCCCCACACGAACAGGTAGTTCGCGTAGCCGATGACGTGCACGTGCGGGCCGGTCACGGCGATGCTCACCAGGCCCGCCGCCGCCGCCATCGCCACCGGGACGGCGATGCCCCAGCGCCGGTGTGCGGCGAGCAGGGGCGGGGTCAGCGCGATCAGCACCATGTAGACCGGGAGGAACCACAACTGGAGGGCGATGAGCCAGCCCGCCTCGGCGACCTCGGCGGCCGGCGCGCCCGCAGCCCGCGCCACCGTGACCGCCGCCACCGCCACCACAACGTACACCGCGGTCGGCCACAGCAGGCGCAGCACGCGGTCACGGACCCACACGGTCCAGGTCTCCCCGGCCGCACTGTGCGCCCTCCAGGACATGGCGTTGACGTATCCGCCAACCAGGAAGAACACCGGCATCACCTGGAACGCCCAGGTGACCCATCGTCCCCACTGGACGTAGTTCAGCGCGTCCACGCCTCCAAGCTGCCCGTCTCGGTAGGTGACCGAGACCAGCAGCCAGTGGCCGTAGACCACGCCGCCGATCGCCAGGACCCGGAGCAGGTCCGCGTAGCGATTCCGCTCCATATCACGACCATCCCGCGCCGGTGAGCCCGTGGTCTAGGTTATGCGGCCAGTCCGCAGCAGATCCACAGGGGGCCCGAAGGAGCGATGCGGCGTGGCCGGCGGGACGGTGAAACTACGAAACGTTCCTCTGTCCTGATCTTGACCTTGATCTAGGCCTTTATCGTGGTAGTGCGCTACCGGGGCTTATGTGCCTCAGCTTCGCATTCCGGTATGACGCTACGGGTGGTCCGCTTATCCGCTATTAGGGTGACTATTACGGGGACACGGGACGGCGTGTACCGGTGCGCGGCTCTCGTGCGGCCTTTGCCGTCTTTACCGCCTTCATGGATCTTCATCGCTCTTCATGGATCTTCATCGCGCTCATGGGATCTTCATCGCCCTTCATGGATCTTCATCGTGTTCACGGAGGCCATGACCTTCATGGCCTTCATGGCCTGCTTAGGGATGTGCCGAGACGGGTATTCCTATTCGTGTTTCCTTGGGGCCGCGGCTGGTCGCACACCGCGCTAGCCTGGGTGCTCCACGGAGTTTTTTCGCGGTATTTTCATGCTTTTACCGCGGCAAGGCGAGGGCGCATTGCTGATGCGCCCGGGAACAGGGGGGGCTCATCCATGGACGACGTCCTGGTGCTCTGGGACATCGACGGCACGCTGCTCAACGCCGGAGGAGTTGGGCGTGACCTGTACGACGTGGTCTTCTCGCAGCTGTTCGGACGGTCGCTATCGGCATACGCGCCGATGGCGGGGAGAACCGACCGGGCGATCATCCTGGAGACGCTCGTTCTCGCGGGGGTGGATGAGCCCCGCAGGTACGTGGACCCGTTCATCGCGGGTCTCGGCGCGCACGCGTCATCGGTGCGCACGGCGGTCGAGGCCCGGGGGCGGGCGCTGCCGGGGGCGGCCGAGGTGCTGGCCGCGCTCGCTTCTGCGCACTCGCTCGGGTCACTCGCCAGCATCGGCGTAGGACAGACGGGCCTCGCCGGTCTCGCTTCCGGTCCGGTCGGCGGGGGACCTCGCGCGGACGGCCGGGCCGGCACCGTGGACGCGCCGGCCGGGGCGCGCGTACCCGTCGGGGTCGGCAGCGTCGCCGCCGGTACCGCCGGTACCGTCCTTGGCGCCAGCGCCGGTGTCCCGGCGCCGCAGGGCGTCCCTGGCCGGCTGCGGGCGGATGGTCCGAGCGGTGCCGACGGCGGAACCGGCGTCGCCGACGGCTTCGCGGCCGGCGGCGGCGTGACCGCCATCCGGGTGCACCAGTCGGTGCTGACCGGGAACATCCGGTCCGTGGCGGAGATGAAGCTGGCTGCACTCGGCTTGCGCGAGGGGCTTGACCTGTGCATCGGGGCGTACGGGGACGACCACGAGGACAGGACCGAACTCGTCCAGGTGGCGCGGCGCCGGGCGGCGGCCGTCCACGGCCGGACTCCTGCCGCGTTCGACGGAACCTCTACGGTGGTGGTTGGCGACACGCCCCTCGACATCCTGGCGGCGCTCGCCGCCGACGCCCGGGCCGTCGGCGTGGCGACCGGCACTTACCCGGCCGCCGAACTGACCGCCGCGGGCGCCCACGCGGTCCTCCCCGACCTCACCGACACCACGGTCGTCCTCAGCGCCCTGCTCGACTGCTGACCGGCCCGTCACGTCACTGGCCCTGA
>Ga0335073_10002419_pt1 | contig 25519 bp, 24 predicted proteins | sample Lox_Sample_22_FD_207093 | JGI IMG/M metagenome (GOLD analysis project Ga0335073, IMG submission 207093) | Soil microbial communities from Loxahatchee National Wildlife Refuge, Florida, United States - Lox_Sample_2.2 | ecosystem: Environmental > Terrestrial > Soil > Wetlands | place: USA... | reverse complement strand
CCATTTCTAATCGATATCGCTGCGATTAGAAAACGCCGCAACTCCCGTATTTGCACCAGATCCAAATTTCTAATCGATAGTAAATCAGCTGTTTTGGAGGAGCAAAAGCGCACAAAAGGCGAAGCGAGAAGACACGCGATGACGTTTTCGAGCTACTTGCAGCTTGGCGCTCGTCACCCGCGCCGCAGCCACGCTCTTGCGGAGGCGGGAAATGCATAAAACGATCAAAATTCTAATCGCAAATGAATAAAATTAAAAATCGACCTAAGTCGCTGAAAACAAAGACCGAAGAAATTTCTAATCGCGGTCAGCAAGGGGGGTAAACGAGCGACGCGATTAGAAATGCATAAAAGGCCCGACGCTCAGGCTGGCTCGACAGCGCTTCGCTCATGGACGCCGAAGGAATCGGAAGTAGAACGCAACAAACACCAAAACGATGCCGACATTCAATGCCAGCCGTTCCCAGAATCGGTTTCTGAAGAACGCGACGTCGAGACCGACGATCACGGCGGCCATCGCCACAACATAAAGCGCGGCGACTGCTTGTCTACTCATCTTGGTGGCTCGGACCCGGAAGCAGTTGTGCGCGGGCCACAACCTTTTGTTCTGTGTGTGGCGCCGTCAACTTACCGAACGCTGCGAACGGATTCGCTTCTCGCCGGGTTCTAAGAGTTCCTGCTCGGCCTGAAGCCAGTCCGAGATCTCCTGGCCGTCGGCGCCGCCGCGGGAGATGTAAATTTCATAAGCGCGTTCACGAATTTCTTGTTGCTTAGGTAGGCTTCCCGTCTTGCTCATAAAAGTCCCTTTCTTTTTCTTTTCCCCGGTGAGCCCATCATGCAGGATTGCCAGTGAAAAGAAAATCGGGTTGTTTCTGTAATGTGATTCCCCGCCCTCCAGGAACCACAGGCTTGACCTTCTGAAAAGTTTCGTCCAATCGTGTGAGAAAGATTGCCGAATTGAACGTCAAAATTAGCAGGAGGTGAAATGATGGCGAAGGTCGGAGGAGCAATCCTTCCGGGGCGAAATGCCAGACGGGTCTGCGAAGCCTGCGGCAGGCCTTCGGACCAAATCATTTGCGAAGCGTGCTGTATCAGAATTCGCGCCGAAGCGCTTGTCCTGAAAAAGCACAAGGATCGAGGTGAAGTGTGATGGATCCCCGACGGCCTCATGAGGACGCAGGAGTGTGCTGTGAAAACGAATACTGAAGAAACCGCGAAAAGTGGAAAGATAGCAGCAATAATCTTGGGCTCGGATTTTATGGGGATGCTGATCGCGATAATCGTGATAGCTGCTATCGCCGCTTATGTAATGCATGGCGGGCATGTGGTCGAAGCGAACACAGCGTTGCATCAAATCCCCTACCCACAGTGAAAGCGGCCGAGCTCGCCTCTGGCGGCCCGGGCTTCGCGCTGTGCGAGCGCCGGGCCGGCCGAAGGCAGAAAAATTAAAAGCTAAAGACGAAGAGTGGTTATTCGCTGATGGCTACGCCGCTGAAGGAGGCTACGCCGATTGCGGGTGACGTTGCGAATGGCGTGAGGTCGCCGAAGCTATCGATTGCGAAGACGGCGACGTGCGCCCCGTCACTGCCGCTGTAGATGACGGCGAGCCACTTCTGGTCGGGGGAAACGGTGATATCGGTTGGCACGCCGGGCAGCGGGACGGATTTATAGAATTCGCCGCCTTGCGCGTCACTGAAGAAAATGGAAACGGCCTGGCCGGGCGAGTTACCCGTGTACCAGACGCTCTTCGGCCCTTTGGCGACCCAGCAGGGCGCATTTGTCGGATACGGCGGTGTGGGGCCGACAACGGGGAAAACGTCGCGATCGTCGTTCACGATAGCGAAGCTATCCGGGCTATGCGCGGGAGTGAAGCCGAGGACATCGCCCCAGAACGCCTCGCCCAGCGGAGTGTTGTTGGCGTCGGCTGGAAGCGTGATCGAAGTACTCGTCCCGGCGAGGGGCCCGCCTTCGTGCGAGAGCGGAAGTTGCAGGACGGAGCCGGAGGTCATCGTCACGGCGGCCCACGTCTTCCCTACTGCGATTTGCGCGGCAGACGGATCGGAAAGGCTTACAGCCGTGCCGTCGATGTATCCGAGCGGCCACGCATAGCTTTGCGCGCAGTTCGCGCCCACGACAAAAAGCTGATCGTCCGTGAGCGCCACGGAATCGGGCTTCGTGCAGCGGCTGCCGAGGCTGAGCAGCCTGCCGACGCGAATGAAGTCGTCATAACGGACGAGCTGGCTCACGTTGTTGGAACCGAAATTCGCGACCGCGCCGAGATCGCCCTTGAATTGAAGGATTCCGGCGTTGCCGCCGGCGCCGCCGTTGCCACCCGTGGGCAGCGTATCCGCCAAGGAAAGGGTGTTTGTAGCCGTGCCATTCAGCTCGAAGACTTCGACGGCATTGCCGGTGGGGCTGTTGGTGCTGGTGAGGACGAGGATTTTGCGCTGTAACTGGGCGCCGGCAAGTCCCGCCGTGAGGAACAGCGCGGCCAGCAGAGCGCCGCAGCGGCACATATAGGATTTGTACTTTTGCAGATTCATCGAGTTCTCCTTGTGATTTGTGGTGAAAGCGGGCTCGAGGTCGCTCTTGGCGAACCGGATGTGCGACTGAGCATCTTCACGGGTGTGTATTCGATGTGGCGGAGGGAAAAGTTACGGTGCGGGCAGAGAAACTTCTGAATATTTGCGGGAGGTATCGGCCGTAACTTCCTGGCCAGCCCGAACGAATATATAGATGAAGGAAATCTCGGCTAGCTATTAGCCGCTTCTTTGATTTGGAAGCAGTCGCGAAAGGCACGGCCAATGGTCGCCGCTGCAAAGGCGCCGGCCGGGGTGCGCGTTGCCAGCCAGCGGCCAAAGGAAGGAAACGCGGGTCACGATTGCGTTTGCGTGAATGTGCAACTCCTGATAGAGATTGCATGAACGCTCATCGATCCCATGTGCCCGGAAGCCGATCTGGAGTTACTGATGGCCGGATATCAGGCCGGCGATTTCGCCGCGGCCACGGCGCTCATTAACCGGGTGGGCCCGCAGCTGCACCGGTTTTTCGTGGCACAGTCCGCCAGCCGCGCCGACGCAGATGACTTGCTGCAGGAGACGTGGCTTCGCATCCACAAGGTGCGGCACACGTACCGGCCGGGCGAGCCGGCGTTGCCGTGGTTCTATGCCATCGCGCGGCACGTTCGCGTGGACCACTATCGCAAGCTGGTTCGCACTTCCGCGCGTGAGCAGAAACTGGACGACCTGCCGGACATTCCTGCGTCGCATGTCGACGAGCCAGGCCACGCCGCGAGACTCGATGAACTATTGGCGCCGTTGCCGGAAAGCCAGCGCGAGGTGATCGAAATGTTGAAGGTGGCGGAGATGTCGCTCGAAGAGGTTGCCCGCGCCACGTCTTCGACGATTGGCTCGGTAAAACAGAAAGTGCACCGGGCTTACGAAAAATTGCGCCGGACCATTGCTGAAGCAGAGGCGAAGAAGAGCCGGAGCGGAGCTTTGTTGTGAAGGACAACGGTGTTGTGAACGACAAACACATCGATCCAATACTGGATCGCGCCGCAAAGCGCCCAAACGAAGTCGATTCAGCGCGCCTCGAGGCTATCGCGGATTCGATCAAGGCATCCACGCGGCCCGTGCGGGCGTTGCCGCCGGCCTGGACGCTGACGCTGGGGACAGCGCTGGTTGCCGCGGCCGTGGCCATTGCGGGAGCGGCGCGCGTCGGATTTCTGGGATTCGAAAAGCAGAGCACGCTGGACCGCGCACTGATTTTCTCAATGCTCGCGATTTTCGTGTGGCTGGCGTCGACGGAATTCGTGAGCCAGATGATTCCCGGCAGCCGGCATCGGGTGACGCCGGGCGCGCTGCTCGCTGCCGCTATTGCCGCACTGCTCGCGATGTTCGCGCTTCTTTTTCATGACTATCACATGACACAGTTCGTCTCCCTCGGGCTTGCATGCCTGAGCACAGGATTGTTGCACGCTGTTCCCACGGCGCTGATTTGCTGGCTCGTGCTGCGGAGAGGGTTTGCCGTAAATTCCGTGGCTGCGGGACTGGCCGCGGGAACTTTGGGTGGGCTCGCGGGCCTTGCGATGCTCGAACTTCACTGCACGGATTTCGAGGTTCTGCACATTATGGTCTGGCACTGCGCGGTCGTACTCGTCAGCGGCGCGCTCGGCGCATTGGTCGGCTGGGCGCTGCGTTTCCTGCCTTCGCGAAACGCCTGATCGCAGCGCATCAATGTGCCGGCGGCAATTCTCCCGAAGACTTCGGCGGGCGTTTCATTATGGCCACAAGCGGCACCAGGCCGAGGACGATCACCGCCATCACCGAGACAATATCCTTATACGCCACGGCGGAAGCCTGCGCATAAAGGAGCGCGTCCATCCGAGCGTATGCCTGGTGCATAGCCTGAGCGGCGGACATTCCATGCGATTGCAGACTCGCGGCCATGCCATTGAGCGTCTGCTGAAACAGCGGGTTGCCATGCTGCATCCGCGAGGAATAATAGGTCCGTTGCCTTTGCGTCTCGCGCGTTAAAAACGTATTGAGAAGCGCGATCCCGATGCTTCCGCCCACGTTGCGCGTGAAGTTGATCTGGCTTGAGACCTGATTGAATTTTTCGCGCGGAATGTCCACGTAAGACAGCACGTTCGACGGTATGAAGACGAACGGGAGGCCCATCACCTGAATCACGCGCACCCAAAAGACTGTGCTGAAATCGACGCCAAGGGAAAGATGCGTCGCCATGTAATACAATCCGAATGACGTAGCCGCAAACCCGCACGCCATCGCTTTTCGCGGGTCGGCATGACTGACCACCTGGCCCACGATGGGCATCACGATCATCATGACGAACCCACCGCCGGCGAGCGCCATACCTGCCGTCACGGCGGGATATCCCAGCAGCAGTTCCATGAACTGCGGCAGCAGCACCGTGGTGCCGTAAAGCACCATGCCGAGCACGAACAGGAAGAAAACGGCCGCAGCGAAGTTGCGATTCTTCAGCAGCTTCAATTCGACGATCGGCTGAGGGTGACGCCACTCCCAAATCACCCAGGCCCCCAAGACCACGACAGAGAAAATCAGCGCCCAAGTGATCAGGGGTGAGCCAAACCAGTCTTTTTCCTGCCCCTTATCGAGGACGAGTTGCAATGCGCCTACACCGAGGCCGACGAGGCCCAATCCTGTCAGGTCGATCTTCGCGCCGCGATTTTTCGCCTGCTCAACTTTCAAGTGCGGCGGGTCTTCGACGACGCGGGATGTGAGATAGAGCGAAATGATGCTCACCGGCACGTTGATGTAAAAAATCCAGCGCCAACTATAGTTGTCGGTGAGCCAACCGCCGATCGTGGGGCCGATCGCCGGCGCGACGACCACCGCCATACCGTACATCGAAAAAGCAAGGCCGCGTTTTTCCGGCGGAAATGTGTCTGAAAGGATGGCTTGTTCGCTGGGCTGCAATCCCCCGCCGCCCGCGCCTTGCAGGATGCGGAAAAACACGAGGATTCCGAGGCTTGGCGCCAATCCGCAGAAAAAGCTGCTGGCGGCAAAGAGCGCCACGCACGTCATGTAAAAACGCTTGCGGCCGAAACGCGTGGCAAGCCAGGCGCTAATCGGGAGAACGATCGCGTTGGAGACGAGGTAGCTCGTGAGCACCCAGGTGGATTCGTTCGTGCTCGCGCCGAAGCTGCCTGCGATGTGCGGCAAGGCGATGTTCGCGATGGACGTGTCGAGCACCTCCATAAAGGTGGCGAGGGTCACCGTCATCGCGATCACCCACGGGTTCGCGCGCGGCTGCCAGACGGCTTCGTCGAATGTGGCTGTGGCGGATGTCAGATTCAGCTCCTGTTATGCACAGCGGTTGTGCGGCGGTTCGGCGCTAATGCCGGATGCGGAGGCGCGCTTCTGCGCGCATGCCGCGTGAAGCGCGGCTACACTTCGCCGCAATCAAATGTTTCTACGTTCGGGTCTCTGAAATTGTATCAGATGACCGGCGGTCACAAATGTAAAAATGCGGGCAAATTGCGCAAAAAAGGCGCGGCACAGCCCTATGCCCGGCCGCGCCACAGCGATTTTTGCGAAGCGCCCTCTCCGGATTAGTCCGAAGCCGCGGCCTTCTTTTCGGCCGGCGGGCGTTCGTAGGTGAACGCAGGGCGCCACGGATGGATGGACGTGCCGCCCGTGATGCGCGGCTGGATCACCGGCGTGAAGAAAATGTACGGATGGCCGGGCTCGATCGCGCTGGCTTCGTCGAGCTGCTTGCGCAGATCAGCGGGAATCTCAAACGAGATTGCCGCCAGGTTATCGTCGAGCTGCGCGGTGGTTCGCGCGCCCAGAATTGTCGAGGTGATCCCCGGCTGCGTCGCGACCCAGTTCAACGCAACCTGAGCTGGCGGCTTCGCGAGTTTTTTCGCAGCGGCAAGCAGCGTGTCGAGCACTCTCCAATTGCTCTCTTTGAAGCGATTGAAAAATGGGATGGCGCCCGGCGCCGTGAGGCGGCCGTCGCCTTTGCCACTGGCTTGCCCCTCGCGCGTATACTTCCCCGCCAGAAATCCTCCGGCCAGCGGACTCCACGGGCAAATTCCAATGCCGAGCTCCTGCGCGACGGGAATGTGTTCGCGCTCGATATTTCGTTCGACGAGCGAGTATTCCAGTTGCAGCGTGGCGAGGCCCACCTTTCCCTGCAGTTCAGCCAGCGTTTGGGCTCGCGCGATGTACCACGCGGGAGTATCCGAGAAACCGTAGTAACGAATCTTGCCGTCGCGAACCAAGTCGGTGAGCGTGTCGACCACTTCTTCCACCGGCGTGACCACATCCCATGCATGCAGATAATACAAGTCGATATACTCTTGCTTGAGCCGGCGCAAGGAAGCGTCAACGGCGCGATAAATATTTTTGCGGCCATTGCCGCCTCCGTTCGGATTGCCGCCTCCGAAATTGAACGTAAACTTCGTGGCCAGCACGACAAAATCGCGCAGGTTGCGGTCATTGATGAATTTCCCGACCAGCTCCTCACTGTGGCCCATCGTGTAGCCGTCGGCGGTATCCACGAAATTGCCGCCCGTGTCGATATAGCGGTTGAACATATCGCGCGAAATGTTTTCCTCCGCCCCAAAGCCCCATTCGGTGCCAAAGGTCATGGCGCCCAGGCAAAGCGGGCTGACGCGAAGGCCGGTGCGCCCCAAGGTGACGTAGTCGGTCAGGTTCATTGCGGTTCTCCTCGATTAAGGATCTCAGATAAAAGCATCGGATGCGAGATTGCGGTTTACGGATTGGGGAAAATTACCTCTTAAAACGAAATTTTACGCCCCACGGCCGCTTTCTGGCTTGCGTTCTTCATACCGGACCGAAAACGCGCAAAACAAGGGCGTCGTGTGTGGTCACGGGCCAACCGCAGGAGACACTTGCCAAGCGCCGTGTCTCGTAAGCGCGGCCCATCCGCGAGACCTGCTGTGACTTCCGACTTCAAATGTAAGACGACGGTTGACCGATCGCGGTACTGATGTGCGGTTGCACCTTTTGTCTTTCGAGTGACGCCCAAGCGTCTTGAATACGCGGCGACTCTCAAGGGAAAGAAAGGCTTTCGGTTGGAAGCCGGCGCCGCCACATGACGGCAACTGCCACCCGTTAGGCGAGGACGAGGATGACGGCTAGGCGGCGGGGGCCGTGGACGCCTTGAATGCGGGTCATTTCGATGTCGGAGGTGGCGGAGGGACCGGAGATTGTGGTGATTGGGGCGCGGGCGGGGTCTTCGATGGAGCGGATGGCTTCGGGGACGGTCTCGACGACATGCGAGGCGCGGACGATGCAGAGGTGGTAATCGGGAATGAGCGTGAGAGCGCGGCTGATCCCATGCAGGTGGCGGATGATGATCGTACCGGTGAGCGCGATGGCGACGGCGCAGCCGGTGAGGACGCCCTGGCTGCGGTCGAGATCTTCGTAAGAGAGGTTTTCGTCTTGGACGAAGGAGAGGGGCGCAGAATTCGCGTCGGGCGCAAAGGCCCCTTTTTCGGAGACCTCTTTCAGGTCGGAGCCAAAGCTCCGGCCGCCTGAACCGTGCGCGGGGAGGGCCGAGGGCGGGACGTCTTCGGCAACGAGCAGTTGGTCGATGCCGGCCGTGCGCATGGCTAGGGCGATGGTTTCGGGAAGCTGGGCCGGCACGCAGCGATAGACTTCGGTCCCATAGTCGCGGAGGCGGTCTTCGAAAAGGTCGAGGCGCGATTCAGGGTCGAGCGAGCCGGATTGGACGTAGTCGCGCGGGATGGAAGCGTGGTCTTCGGCGGAATTGCGCGCGGTGGGCGGGAAGCTGCGCTGGATACGCGCGAGTATTTCGTCACGGGCGCTCATGCGTATTCCTTGCCAGGGAGACACAGAGGCATAGAGCAATTCGGGCTTGAAGCAAAAAGCGGAACTACAGATTCCTCGGGCGCGAACCGCCCTCGGAATGACAGCGCGGGACGGGAGGCTTTCATGTTCGGCGGCCTCTTTTTTGTTCGCGGCTGGCCCACCATTCGCGGAAGGATTGTTTCGGCAGCGCGGGCATATCGCGATATTCGGTCCAGCTCTTGAGAATGCCGGGAAGGTTTTGCAGTTTGCCGTCGCGTTCGTAAAAGCGCTGCATGAAGCGGGCGAAGCCCTCGGCGAACCCGAGGCGGCCTCCACCTGAGAGCGCGAAACCTGCTGCTTTCATACCGAGACGTTCGCTGAAGGGCGATTCGCCCGCCGCGACGACTTTCGCGCGCAGGTGAATGAGAATTTCAGGGATGTTGATTTTCACCGGGCAGACTTCATAGCAAGCGCCGCAAAGCGATGACGCGTATGGCAGCGATTGCGAATGCTGCATCGACTGCAACTGCGGCGTGACGATCGCGCCGATGGGGCCACTATACGTAGAGCCGTAAGCATGGCCGCCCGTCTGGCGATAAACCGGGCAGATATTTAGGCAGGCGCCGCAGCGGATGCAGTGGAGCGTCTCGCGCGATTCGGCATCGGCGAGAATGCCGGTGCGGCCGTTGTCGATGAGCACCGCATGAAATTCCTGCGGGCCATCGCCAGGATAAACGCCGGTCCAGATGGAATTGTAAGGATTCATGCGCTCGCCGGTGCCGGAGCGCGGAAGAACCTGAAGAAAAACTTCGAGATCGTCAAAGCGGGGAATGATTTTTTCGATGCCGATCAGGCTGATCAGCACGCGCGGCAGCGAAACGCACATGCGGCCGTTGCCTTCGGATTCGACGACGCAGACGGAGCCCGTCTCGGCGACGGCGAAATTCGCGCCACTAACGCCGACTTTCACGCGCAGGAAGCGTTCGCGGAGATAAAGGCGCGCGGCTTCCGTGAGCGCTTCGGGCGTCTCGCCCAGTTGCTTGAGGCCCATCTTTTTGAGGAAGATTTCGCGGACCTCCATGCGGTTGCGATGGAGTGCGGGCGCGACGATGTGCGAAGGCGCGTCGCCACCGAGCTGGATGATCAGCTCAGCCAGATCCGTCTCATAGGGCGTGATGCCGGCGGCTTCCAGCGCCTTGTTGAGGCAGATTTCGTCGGAGGTCATCGTTTTGACCTTAATGACTTCCTTTTCGTTGTGCGAGCGGACGATATCCACGACGATGCGGCTGGCTTCATCGGCATCGCCCGCCCAGTGGACCTGGCCACCGGCGCGGGTGCAGGCATCTTCGAACTGCTGAAGATAAATGTCCAGATGCCGCATGGTGTGTTCTTTAATGCGACGCGCCGATTCGCGAAGAGCCTGCCAATCGGGCATCTCTTCTACGACGCGATTGCGCTTCGTGCGCGCAATGTCCGTGGCGTGGCGTAGATTGCGGCGAAGCTGCGTATCGCGCAGAAGTTTTTTCGCGGCGGATTCGAAGTCAGGGGCTTGCGCGGCGTCGCCTACGCGGACGTTCACGATTTGCCTCCGCGGCTGGATTGCGCGTCGGATTCGGTGCAGGCGAGGATTTCGGCCAGATGCATGCAGCGCACGCCGGTGACCTGGCGGCTGAGCGCGCCGCCGATCTGGAGCAGGCAGGAATTGTCCGTGGCAGCGCAGATTTCCGAGCCGGTATCGAGAATGCAGCGAACTTTGTCCGAAAGCATCGCGGCGGAAACATCAGCGTTCTTTACGGCAAACGTGCCGCCAAAGCCGCAGCATTGGTCGTAATTGGGCAGCGGCGTGAGCGTGACGCCGCGGACAGCTTGCAAAAGGCGCTGCGGGCGGTCACCGATGTTGAGCGAGCGAAGCGAATGGCAGGGCGTGTGCAGCGTGACGGTGTGCGGAAAGAAGGCGCCGACATCCGTGACGCCGAGCTTATCGACGAGCAACTCGGTAAATTCGAAGACGCGCGGCAGAAGCTCATCGACTTCGCGAATCAGGGTGCCGTCTTTCGTGGCGACGGCCATTTTCGGGAAATGCTCGCGGACCATGGCAACGCACGACGAGGATGGAACGCAGATAATTTTAGCGTCGCGGAACATTTCGACGAAGTGCCGCATCAGCTTGCGCGCTTCCCGCTGATAGCCGGAATTGTAATGCATCTGGCCGCAGCAGGTTTGCGTCGAGCGAAATTCCACGGTGTGGCCCAGGCGTTCGAGGACGGCGACGACGGCTTTGCCGGTCTCGGGAAAGAGCGCGTCATTATAACAGGCAACAAAAAGGGAGATGAGCATGTGAATGCAAACAGCTTATTCTGCGGCATCCGGCGGGGCGTCTGCCAGTCCCTTTTGGTGGAATTTCAATAAGGAAATTAAGGACTGGACGCGCGGGCGGCGCGGATTATATGCTTGGGTCACTCTTTCGAGGCGAAAACGAGTTGAGGAATTCATCATCGAATAATCTTTACGTCATTCCGGTCCTGTCAAAAGCGCTCGACGTCCTGGAACTGCTGCAGAGCGAAGGCCATCCGCACACGCTGGACGAAATTTACAAGCAGACTGGCATCTCCAAGAGCACCGTTTACCGGATTTTGAAGACGTATGCGCATCGCGGATACGTGGCGCAAACGGGTACGGGCGCTTACCGGCTGGTTTCGCGGCCGCGGAAGATGCGCTTTGGATTCGGCAGCCAGTCGGCGGACATGCCGTTTTCCGTTGCGGTGACGGAGAGCTTGAAAGCGGCGGCGTCTTCGGCGGGCGTCGATCTGGCGATTCTTGACAACAAATACGATGCGACTACGGCGCTGCAGAATGCGGAAGAGTTCGTGCGCGAGCGAGTCGACCTGGTGGTTGAATTTCAGATCGATCAGCAGATTGCGCCGGTAATCGCCGATAAGATCAGCGGTGCGGGGATTCCGATGATTGCCGTGGATATTCCGCACCCGCACGCGACCTATTTTGGCGTGAATAATTACCGGGTCGGATTCGAAGCGGGCGCGTGCCTCGCCCAACACGCAAAGGAAACGTGGGGCGGGAAAGTAAGCTGGGTGCTCGGAATCGATATTGAAGAGGCGGGGCCGCTGGTGCAGAGCCGCATCAAGGGTGCGTTTGCGGGAATACGGCTGCAATTTCCGGAGATGCGAGACGAGGCGTTTGTGCTGGTCGATGGGCAGGGCTTGCGCAAGCGAAGCTATGAGTTGACCGCGGAGTTTTTGCGCAATCACAAAAAGGATCAGGGAATCTTGATTGCGGCTGCGACGGATACCAGCGCGCTGGGCGCCGTCGAGGCGGTGCGCGAGGCCAAGCGCGAAAAGCAAGTGGCGATCGTGGGGCAGGATTGCATCCCGGAGGCTATCGACGAAATGCGCAGGCGCGGGACGCCGCTCGTGGGATCAGTCTCGCACGAGGCCGCGCACTACGGGCCGCGGCTGATCCATTTGGGGCTGCTGATCCTGCGCGGCGAAACCGTGGCACCCTACAACTATATCCAGCACCGGCTGGTGACGCCGGCTTCGCTGAAGAAGAGCAATGCACCGGCGACGAAGCCCACCCTCGTAGCCGCGGCTGCAGCGCGGAAATAGCCACGGCATTTGGTTTCTGGTCGATCCTATTTTGACTGGAAGAGCATCGGGGCGACCTGCGTCAAATCGCCACGCCATACAGACCAGGTGTGCGCGCCGGGCGTTTCCACCTGCCTGAACGAGATTCCCTTCTTTTTAAGCCAGTCTTCGAACGCGTGGTTCACACCGAGAAGCGAATCGGACGTGCCGCAGGCGATATAGAGCAGCTTGAGCCGCGTGGCTTGCTTGGCGTCAAAATTCGGAAATACTTGGGAGAAAACAGACGGGTCGATGTGCGGCGGTTCACCGCGGCCTTGGCCTTGAATGGCGCTCACTGCGCCCGGGTACATCACGAAGGCGCTGCTCATTCCAGCGACGTAGGCAAATGTATCGATGTGATTGAGGCCGATGTAGAAGGTTTCCGCGCCGCCCATGGAAAGACCTGAGAGGGCGCGGCCCTCGCGACTTTTGATCGTGGGATATGCTTTGTCGATCATGGGAATCACTTCAGTGAGCAGCGATTCGCTGAACTTGCCGAGGTTTTGGTCGGGGTTCGGGATGATCTCGTTAAAATGCTCGCCGGGATTTGCGATGCCGTAGCCGAGCGTATTGACCATGATCATCGGCTTGGCTTTGCCATCGGCGATCAGATTGTCGAGGATGACGTTCGCGCGGCCGATGGTAGTCCATGCGTCGGCGTCGTCGCCTAGACCGTGCAACAAATAGAGGGCCGGATATTTCGTCCTACCGCTCGGGTCGTAATTCGGCGGGAGGTATACGTAAAAGTCGCGATTATCGCCAATTACGTTGGAGCGGAAGAACTGGTGGACGATCGAGCCATGGGGCACGTCGCGGGTAACCCAGCTTTCGTCCGGGCTGCCAACGAGAACAGTGCTCTGAAACGAACCGGTCACGCCGGTCTTGCGTTCGAGGTTTGCGGGATCCGGGACCGATGCGCCATCGACGTTGAACATATAGGTGTAAATATCGGGCTTCAGCACGTCCGAAGTGGCGGACCAGACGCCGTTTTCGTCTTTGGTGAGGTGCAAATGGGCATTACCGGGAGCGATGCCGCTGATGTAGACTTGCTGCGCCTCTGGCGCGCGCAGGCGAAACGTGACGCGGCCATCGGCGCTCACTTCAGGCGATTTCACGGGAGTCGGGCCGCGGCCCTGCGGCGCGCCGTTTGGGGCCGCGTTCGCAGGAGGAGCATTATTCTCTTGAGCGCTCACGGAAGACCACGCTAGAGCAAAAAGCAGAAAAGCCAGCAGGCAGAAAATCGTCTTCATCTGTTCCCCCCCCCGCAACGAAAGCAGGCGCGCTGGGCAATGCAACCGGCGAGAAGCTAATTAACACAATCGCGAAGCACATTAAAGAGCGGATATCAGTCGTGGCCACCGGCGAACAGACGCGCAACGGCGACAAGCAAAATAGCGCCGACCGTGGCCGCGGCTAGGCTGCCGAAGAAGCCAAGCGCGGAAATGCCGAGCCGCGTGAAGATCCAGCCGCCGACGACGGCTCCTACCAGGCCGAGGAGAATATCCACTAAGCATCCGAAGCCGCGGCCACGCGTGATCGTTCCCGCAATCCATCCGGCGAGTAGCCCGACGACGATCCAGGCGAGCCAGCCGTTGAGCGCGAAAACGACGATATGGGTTCGCTGCTCGACGGCGAGCGCTGTTACGTTCAGCAATATGTCAGTACGTCCCATTCAGGGCGCGGCTCCTTGGAAATTTCAGCCCTGGCAAAAGATATACCCAAGGCATTTGTATACCAGCTTCGCCGCAAGAAAATCCGAGGCGTGCTGCCCCGCCTGCGGCAGCAGCTCGACCACATCGATGCCAACAATTTTCTTGTGGCCGGCGGCCGCCTTCAGTAATGCCGTCACCTGATACCAATCGAGGCCGCCGGGCTCGGGTGCCCCCGTGGCAGGAACGAGCGAAGGATCGAAGCCGCCGAGGTCTATCGTCACATAAACGTTGGGATTCAGGTCCTCCAGGACCTTGGCGACCCAGGTCTTCAAGGGCAGACGCGCGATATCCTTGGCCCAATAAATTTTCGTATTCAGGTGAGGAATCGCCTGCGCCTCTTCGACAGAAAGCGAGCGGATACCAACCTGCACGGCCGGACAGATTTCGACGACGCGGCGCATCGCGCAAGCGTGGCTCGAGGGATTGGCCTGATATTCCTCGCGAAGATCGGCATGAGCACCGATCTGAAGAACGCTGAGATTCTGGAACTTTTTCGCGACCGCCGTGACCAGAGGAGGGGTGAGCGAGTGTTCGCCGCCGAGAGCGATGGGCAGCTTGTCGTCATCGAGAAGCGCGCACTGCGCCGTGAAGATTTCCGTAAGAACCTCATCGAGCGTGCCGTCCATGGTATCGATCGGCCGCAGAGTGTGAATGCCGATCTCTTTGTATGGCTCGGTCTGGAGTTCCTCGTCGTAGAGCTCCATGTTTTGGCTGGCCTTGAGGATAGCCGCCGGGCCTTTGCGCGTGCCCGTCTCGTAAGTGGTGGTGCGTTCGAGAGGGATCGGGAATATCACGGCACGGGACGTCTCATAACGGGAGTGCTCTTCCGAGAGGCCGCCGAAGTTTTCGGGCGGCATGGGCGTGTATCGTGTCATTGTTCTTTTACCATGGACAAGTTCGCAGTTGGATTACATTACCTGCGAGCAAACCGAATGGCAAAGCATAAAGACGCTCATGAAGACAATGAATCAGAGCGGGCGGCGGCTAATCGTCGTCGCCCAGGAGGATGGCGGCGGCGAGTACGGTGGTCCAGAGGCCGCGCTTATCGCCCACTGCGGACTGCGTAATGTTCATAGTGCGGACGATCTTGTTGGAGATGCGGTAGACCTCTTTTTTTTCATCCCAGGAAAGATCGGGATCGAATTCTACGTTGAGCGTGGTGGCAAGCATCTCGGCCGCCAATTCTTCCGTGTATTCGCCGGCGACTTCCTCTGTTTCTCCAAACGAGTGATGTTCGGAAAGGTAGCCGTACATTGATTTATCGCCCGGAAGCGCCAGCCCCACTCCCGCGGCGATCAAGCGATGCGGTTCGCGCGTCTGGTTCTCGCTGATCACAGTGAAAGCAACTTGGCCCGGCTTGATCTGCTTCAATCCTTCACTGCGGGAGATCAGCTTGCAATGAGGGGGGAAAATCGAGGAGACGCGAACGATATTGCAAGCCGCGATACCCGCGCTTCGCAGGGCCAACTCGAAACTCGAGAGGCGCTCGCGGTGCTTTCCAACTCCCTTGGTTAGGAAAATCTTTTTCGCGACGAACGCCATATTACGAGCCGGGTTGCGGTGCCTCCGATTCCAGCGGAAAAAAATCGCGCGAGAAAATTAGCAAGCGCATGCGGCGATGTCAACGTAATTCGCTTTGCGCTATGTGACAAAAATCGCTTGCGGGCAGAGCGTTAGCGGGCGGGCCCGACTTGACGGCCCGCCGCCTGCGCCATGGGGGCAAAAGGCCGGCGGCCCGCAAATACGAGGATTCCTGCGCGTAGTGGTCGCCATAATCTTCGGCAAACGTGATGATCATCGAGCCGCGCGTCGCTCCCGGCGGCCCCATACGAACAGGCTGCGTCAGATCCGAATCTTGAAGATTGGCCAGCGCCTGCGTGCAATAGTCAAAAGAGGATTTCAGCTCCGCGGTTAGCGTGTCTTTGGGGTCGGAATCCCGAGGCCGGTTGAATTTCGGCAGGTCGGAGCCGGAGAGCGCAGAACACAAATAATAATTCGCACTGATCGTATGACCCACGAGGTGCCCGAAAGTATGTTGTCCAGGCGTCGGGTGAAAATCGTATTTATCGGGCGGCATCTCTTCCGCGCCGGCGACAACATTTTTCGCCATGCTGGCCTCGAGCTTTCGAGCCGCGTCAGTGATTGAGGTGGCGCTGGGTGGCGGGGCCTGGCGCGCACCGGCCAGAGTTGCAAGGACAAGGAGAAATGCTGCTCCTAAAACGGCTCGCTTCACAAGTCGCCTGCAAAGCCGCGATTAGCGATATCACATGTGGAGGCGCCGCGAGCTTCCGCAATTATGCGCTGGCAGCGCCAGGCTTCGAAATTTCGCGCGCTTTCTGGAGCAACTGTTTGCGATTGGTGGAATCCATCTTCTCGACGAACCGCAAGAGCGATTGAATGTACTTCGCGTCGCCCTCGTTCTTGCCGAAAGGCAATTTGCGACGGCCATCCGTCACGAGCGGCTCGACATCAGGCGGTTTCTCCCCGTCGTAAAAGACCTGGTAGAGCGGCATCTCGAGCGCTCGGGCAATTTTTTCGATGGTTTCCAGCGACGGCACCGTGTGGCCGTTTTCGACGCGAGACGTATAGCAGCGAAGCAAGCCAGTGCGCTCCTCGATGTCGCCTTGCGTCAACCCGCGGCGCTCCCGCAACATCCGAATTCTTTCGCCAATCAACATGAACCCTCCCGAAGCCGGCTGACGCCCCCGGAGGCGGTTTGCCTCCGCTTCGCCGTGGAATGATAACGCAGTAATAATATCACGTCGATTACGCAATAATAATATCACCATGAGCCGCTTATGGCAAAACCCGAGTCTCCCTCCCACTTGGTTCGGCGCGGCCGAATCGGCCGATGCCCGCAGCGCGAAGCCCGATCGCGGCGAGGTTGGGGTATTCCCGCCTTGCAATTTACGGTGGCGGACTTATTCTGGGGTGTGGTTCAGCGATTCACTGCTCAGAGAGGTCCAATATGGTCAAGCGCACGTTCAGCGGTCACAGATTCCTGCAGAAGCTCCTGGTCGCAATCGTCTTATTTGCCGCAACAGCATTCGTAAGCGTCAAAGCCGCCTCGCAAGCCGCGGCTGATTGGCCCGAGTTCGGCTCTGACGTGCAAAGCACCAGCGCGCCAACTTTTAACGCGGGGATCACCGCGGCGAACGTCGGCTCGATGACGCGCCACCCCGTGAGCATCGATGGAATAGTCGACGCCTCGGCAATCTATCTCCACGGCGTCACGGTGAAAGGCGCAAAGCACGACGTGTTCTTCGTCACGACCACCTACGGCAAGACAATCGCGATTGACGCGGATGCCGGATCGGTTCTTTGGGAATATACACCGCCTAAATACGACTCCTGGGCGGGCAGCCGCCAAATCACGAACACCACGCCCGTCGCCGATCCGGATCGCGAATACATCTACGCTGCCGCGCCTGACGGCACGGTGCAAAAGCTTGCCGTCTCGGACGGCCACGTCGAATGGACCACGCCCATCACTCTGCTGCCCGAGCGCGAAAAAATGGATTCGCCGCTCAAGATCTTCCGCGGCCACATCGTCGCGGTCACCGGCGGCTATATAGGCGACCGCACACCATATCAAGGGCACGTAGCGATTCTCGACGCGGAATCCGGCAAGCTGCTGCACGTCTGGAATTCGCTCTGCAGCGACCGCACCGGCCTGATCCAGCCGAGTTCCTGCTCGGGCCAGCGCTCCGCGATTTGGGGCCGGGCCGGCACGGTGATCGACCCGAACACCGGGAATATATTCGTCGCCACAGGCAACGGCACCTATGACGGCAAAACCAATTGGGGCGACGCGACGATCGAATTAAACCCCGATGCGACGGAAATGCTGGGCAACTACACTCCGGAGGACAACGCCGAGTTGGACCAGAGAGACCTGGACGTCGGCTCAACTTCGCCAATCCTGATGGGCGATCAAATCCTCGCGCAAGGTGGAAAAGACGCGTTGATCCGCTTGATCAGCATCCAGAAAATGGCCGGTACCTCGCCGCACGCGGGGGGCGAACTTCAAAGCGTATCGACGCCCTCAGGGGCAAAAATGTTCACAGCGGGCGCGGTGTGGAAGCACGACGGACAGACATGGCTGATCGTCGCCGATGGCGGCGGCACGCAAGCCTGGAACTTCACCGGAGGCAGACTCGTTTCGGTCTGGAAAAATGAAAACGGCGGCACGAGCCCGGTTGTGGTCGATGGGCTCGCGTTCGTTTACGACCCGCAAGGCGGGCTCCGCGTCTACGACGCCGCAAAGGGCACGCAGATCACGGACCTTAAATGCGGCCCCGGCCACTGGAACAGCCCAATCGTCGTCGACGGCAAAATCGCTCTGCCCGAGGGCAATGCCAATCGAGCATCGCCGACGGGTGTTTTTGACATCTGGACTCTCGCGCCGAAGCACTGAGGCTCTGAGTGATCCGTCCGCGCTTCTTGACGCAGCGGAAGAAGGCGCGCCCGGCACGGCAACCCGACTACGGGATGTTGGTCCGATTTTGCGGAGTCTCTGGTTGCTGATTGTCAGGCGTGGGCTGCGCGGGGTTTTCCGGCGTCTGCGGATTTGACTGTTCGGGGTTAGCTTGTTCCTGGTTTGGCGTTTGCTGTTGCCCCGGCGCTTCTTGTGGCGCCTGGCCCGGGTTAGCGATCTGGACGCCGGGGCCAAACAGGTTCGGCGCATTGGGCTGGCTAGCCGGTTGAGCCACACCTGGCTGCGCGCCGGGCTGCTGAGCACCAGGTTGAGCGGTGGGTTCCTGAGCACCGGACTGCGCTTCGCCCGGTGGGACAATCGGCGCAGACCGCTCCTGCGCCGGCCCATTGAAGACCGGCTCCGCGCCGGGGCCTTCAAGGGCGCCCTGCCCCGCGTAAATTTCGCGGTCCTTGCGGTCTGCATACCGCACCATCCGCGGCGTGACGAGAATGACGATCTCCGTGTTTTGGTTGTTGAGGCTCTGATCCTGTGCGAGCCATTCGAGGCCCGGCAGACCCACAATTCCCGGCGTTCCGTTCACGTTGACGCTGGTCTGCGGTGCAAGATAACTGGCAACAACGCTCGTCTGCCCCTCTTTCAGGCGGACCGTATGCTGGATACTTTCGTTGTTCAGAACAGGAATTTCATTGAAACTCTGCGCCGCGAGGCTGCTGATCGTGAAGTCCAAGTCGAGAGTGACTTCGTCGTCCGGATGAATGTGCGGCGTCGCCTTCACTTTGAGGCCGAGATCTATGTATTGGACGTTGGGATAGGGCGTGCCGATCGAACCGTTCAGGCCGGTGCCGCCGCTAAAGACAGAGGACGAATTGAGAATGACCGTCACATTATTCGAGCCGAAGTTTGCGGTGGCGATATCCGGCTCCGAATCGTCGTTGAAATCAGCAGACGTGACGGACTGCGGGTTGGTGCCGACCGGCAATTCGAAATTCGAGCTGAAGCTGCCGTCGCCGCCGCCGATCAGAACTGAAATTGCGTTGTCGCCTGTGGCGCCGGTTGAAGCATTGTTGCCGTCGGCTACGACGAGGTCTGGAAGGCCGTCGACATTGAAATCGCCGACGACGAGCGAAGTGGGGGATGCGCCGGCGGGGTAATCGCGCGTCGGGCCGGGAGCGAAGGTGCCGCTCGCAGTGCCGGCGGAAGTCTTCTGGCCGAGCAGAATGCTGACGGAGTCGCCGGAATTGTTTGTGGTCGGCGCACCATTGTTGGCAGTGGCGAGATCGAGAATGCCGTCTTCGTTGAAATCGGCGGCGGCGACGTAAACGGGGGAATTCCCTGTGGCGTAATCGGTGCGCGGCTGAAATGTGCCGTCGCCGTTGCCGAGAAAAACGGAGACGGAGTTGTTGCCTTCATCAGCCACGACGAGGTCGATGTTGCCGTCGCCGTTGAGATCGACGGCCGTCATGCCGGCGGGTTCATAGCCTGCCGGAAGCTGCAGGATCGTGGCTGGCGTGACAAATGTGCCGTTGCCATTGCCCGTGAAAATCGAAATCGAGTTGTCCGCTTGATTCGTTACCGCGAGATCGACGTGATTGGCGCTAGCGCCTGTGTGGAATTGCGCGGCGATTACGGAAACGGGCGACCGCCCTGTGGGAATCGTCGTAGCGGCCTGAAACGTGCCGTCGCCGGCGCTATTCTGCAGCAAGATGCCAACATTGTTCGATGCTCTGTTGGCCACGGCGATATCGGGCAAGCCGGTGCTTTCGTCAAAAACGCCCATGGCGATCCAGACGGGATCTGACGCAGCATTAGCGGGATCGGTCGAATAGGTAACCTGATTCGCGAACGTGCCGTCGCCATCAGTCACACCGTTGCCCAGAAGGACGCCAATGTTGCCGCTTTGCTCGTTGGCGACGATCAGGTCATTGATCGCGGTGCTCGTGCGCAAAACCGTAGTCGCAACGAATTGAGGGGCGTTGCCGACGCCGTAGTTCGTCGTGGGAAAGTTTGAGGACGAGACACCGGGAATCGAAGCGCCGCTCAGGCTGGAAGAATAGCTCGCCAATGAGACGGGGTAATGTTCGCCGAAAAATTCGGTGGCTGCCATGCTGTCTTCGGCGCGAAGGAAAAGGCGCATGCCGTGTTTTACGAGCGAAAGTGTGCGTCCGAAATTGGCCACGGCACCGGGCAGCGTGGCGAGAAATGTGCTTTCGCCTCCGCCAAATGCGATGAGCGGCGGCACAAGAGATGAGGCGCTAAGGTTGCCGGAAGCGAGCAGGCCGGCAAGTTGCGTGGGTGAAAGGCCGGAAACCGAACTCGGCAAGCCGAAAATCTGGCTGATCACGGCGACAAGACCGGAAGCGGACTGGCTGGCTTCGCTGATTTCGGACGGCGTCAGCGCGTAGGCCTGCGCGTGCTGCGGCGGCGTGATGCCGATCTGGCGCGCAAGATTTTTATCGACCTCGAGCACTTCGATCTCGATGATCATCTGGCCCAGCGGCTGCTCGATTCCGTCGATCACGTCGGAGGCGACGGCGAGCGCCTGTGGCGAGGCGCGCATGGTGATGGTGCGCGCGCTGGTATCGAGATTCGCGCGCGTGATGCCCGTAATATCGCGCACCACGCGCAGCGTTTCAGTCATCTGATCGGGCGTGGCGGAAGACGGCAGAAGCACGGTCTGGACAGCCTCCTCGCCAAAGTCGCGCCGTTTCTGCGCCGTATCTTGCGCGACGAAAAAGATGCGGCCCGAGAGCGGCCGCCAGAACGTGTCCGTCATATCCCCCAGGATTCGCATCACCGTGGGGAAATCGACATTCTCGAGAACGAGATTCACGGGCCGCGTAGACAACTCTGGATCAAACGAGTCCTGGACTCCGAATTGGCGCGCGATCTGGTCATAGGCGCCGCGCGTATCACCGCGATAATTGATGTTTTGTGCGCCGGGACGATAGTTGAGCTGTGGTTCGCCCTCGAGCTGCGGTCCCTGTGGTGCAGCTGGGCGAATATCAGCGAGAAATTCCGCGAGGCGCTCGCGGATCATGGTGTTAGTGGGATCGAGATCACTTGCGATGAGAAGCTCGCGGCGCGCGTCGTCCAGGCGGTTCGAGATTGCGTCGCGCTCGGCAGTGTCCACGTGCGATTGCACGAGCGCAGCCTTGGCGTTTTCGCGTTTCACTTCGTAGATCTGGTTTTTTGGTGCGAACTCCACCGCTTGCGAATAGTATTCGTACGCGGTTTCCCAATCCTGGCGACTTTCGGCCTCTTCGGCCATTTGAAAAGCACGCTTGGCCGCGTGCGCATCCGGCTTCACTGACTCGGCTGCATCATCGGCGGATTGGCTCGCCGTACCCTGCTTCCCCGCTTTTGGCGTTTGCGGATACGCCTTTACCGCGGCGAAAGCAAAAAGCAGCCAGACACCGGCCAAGGGCCAGCCAGACCTGTGGCGCGAATTAGGGCGCGGAGGCATAAGTGTTTACGATGCCCATTGTACAGGATGGGGTTGATAGGCAATTTACCGAACGCGCGAAATCGCCAATGCTGCGGCCTTGCGCTCTTCTTCACGAATAGTGCGAACGCTACATTGGCTTTTGGCCGGCGAAAAGCGCGAGTTCCCGCCACTTCCAGTGGCAGTCGACTTTCGTGAAGCCGATCTCGCGAAGCCATGCGAGCTGCGTTTCGATCTCGAGCAATTTGTTCGAAGGGTCTTCTTCGTCGCACGAAATGGCCCGCAAGAAAGCCGCGTGCAGGCTCGGTGTAGCCGAGGCCACATGTTCCAAATTGCAGAAGACGCCGCCCGGCACGAGGATCCGGAAAATTTCGCCGTAAAGAGCGCGTTTGCGGGCGTGCGGCACGTGATGAATGGCAAAGCTCGAGACGACCGCGTCGAAATGGCCGAGCTGCGGCAGCGGGTTATCCAGATCGTGGGCGACGATGGAAATCGATGACTCTCGTACAAACTTGCCGCTAAGCGTCTCGAGCATCGCCGGCGAGAAATCGAGCGCGACAAATTCCGAGTTAGGCCGCGCCGCCCGGACGAGGCTCAGCAGCCGCCCGCCGCCGCTGCCGAGGTCGAGAATGCGGTGCGGGTCTTGCGGCAGAAATTCGAGGAGGGTCGCCTCGCCCTCCACGCGATGCGGAATCGAGTCGGCACGGCGCAGGTAATCCAGGGCATGTTCGGGCGATTGCCAGAGATTGACGTCTTGCGTTTGTGACACGGAATATTTCCTCCCGTTTCAGTAGACGCCGCTCTGCCCGTTTAGTCCAATTTATAGTGATGTCTAAAACTATAAGGGATGCTTATGGGCCGCTATTCCTCGACGAGTGCGGGAAGATCAAGACCGGCGATTTTGTCGGTGCGCTGGAGCACGTAATCGACTGCCATATCACGCAGATCGACGCCGGTGACGACGAGACCGGAGGCAAAGGCCTGTTCGCATTGTGCGCGAAAATCCGATTGGATGCGGATGGCCGCGTCGGAATCTTTGGCCTTGATCTGGCCGATATCGCGCGGAAGCGAGATACGCGCGGCGATTTCCCCGTGCGGCAGAGTACGGTCATCGGCGATGGCGCAGGCGCGTTCGGAGGCCAGCCACCATTCCGCGACGAAGCGGTCCGTCGGGATGCCCGAGTGCAGCGGACTCGCCGTGATTCCGTAACAATTGGGAATGTAGCGTCGGACTACGACGCCGAGCCGCGCGATGTTGAAGTAGCCGTTTTTGATTTCGAGCGGATCGAAGGTCCATTCGACGAGCGGAAAGCCGCGCTCGAGTGCGTCTTCGCGCTGGAAGACTTTCAGGCGGCGGCCGATGCCGTGATTGCGATAATCGTTGAGAACGGCGGTGAGATGCGAGTGCAGAAATGGAGTGTAGTTCCCTACCGCCGTCGTCTGGACCGAATGCGGCGAGAATTTGCGCACGCCGACGACGGCGAGCGTGAAGCCGATCATTTTCGCGCCGTCATATGCGGCGAACACCTGGCCGCCGGTGTGGTGAGCGACGATGAACATGCCGTTGGGGACAGCGATTTCCGGGCCCCAAACGGCGTGCTCCACCTCAACGCACTCGTCATATTCCGGGACGGTGGTGCAGTGGCGAATCGCGATCTGTGGCGCGGCAGAGGCGTTGGTCATGGGCCGAGGAAGGAACAGGATACGGGAGATTGGGGCTTCCGTGAAGTAGCTACCGGAAATTTTGGCAGCCGGCTCGTCGCGCGAAAAAGCCTCACCCGTTTCGCGGAGAACGCGCAAAGGGGTGAGCTACATGAGGCTGCGGTGGTGCCAATCAGTTCGGCGAAGGCTGCGAGACTTTGTCGATGACCATGACTTCGACCGGCGCTTTCGTCGAATTGATCTTCAATCCGGTCTGTTGCTGGATCGCGGTGAAGAGATCCGGCGGCGCGTCTGGCGCATCACTCGGCGCACTCTTGATGCCGCCAAAGGTTTCGAACTGGCCCTGATCGGGCGTCCACTTCAGTTCGAAATCGTATCGCCCCGTGATTCCAGTATGATCAACCACGGGCTTATCAAGGACGGCGCTCTGCATCAGGCCAGCAAAGTCGGCCATTGTCGCGTTCCGGACCATGAGGTCGGCGGGATTGATACTTCGAAAGAAGAGCCCCGGAAGATTATTTTGGATGGCGGTTGGAGTGAGTTTCGGACCGTCTTTTCCGATGACGATCTCGTACACGGAAAGGTCCTGCGTATCCTTGTGGAAAGTAAGGCCGAAGCGGCTGACCAGGAGCTTCTGCAGCATGATCCTCATCTGATTCTGATTTGGGACGCCTTCGGCGTCAGGTTGGCCTGTAATATCGAATCTATCCTTGTCGAACCAATCCGGCGCGTTGACCAACTGCTTCGGATGTACGCCGTAAGCGAAGGATATCAGGTCATCCATCGTCGTACCTTTGGTGATAACTTGGCGTCCTCCGCCCGACACCGTGAACAGCTTGCCTCGGTCATTCGGGTCGGTGAGCTTGATCGTGGCCACATCAAACGAGGGATCCGTGGCGGTCATTGGTTTTGGCGGCGCGGGAATCGCCCATGCGGTATCGGCGGTGGCGCGACCGAGTTCAAGATCGAGGGTTTGCGGCCCTTGCGTCCATTTGCCGGTTATCGTGCTGCCGTCGGCACTGAGGGTGCCTTCAAAGGAGCCATTGATCACGGCGACGGCGTATTTAACGGAGCTACCGTCGAGGGAAACCGAACTCGCGGTAATTGCCTGGCCGCCCTGGTCAATGCTGTACATAACCGCTCCCAGCTTTCCATCCGGCGCTTTGGAAATCTTTAGGACAAGGCGCAGATCGCGGCCGGGTGTGTGCAAAGTGCCCTGCCACGTCCCGCTGATGTCTTGCGTTTGGGCGTGAACCGGCGCGCCCATAAGGAACAGAAGCAAACAGCAAATCGAAAGCACGAACTTTTTCATGATGACCTCCGGACGAAACTGCGGCATCCCGCACTTCTGTTAAGGTGAATGGTGGCCCTGAACGCACACGTTGAGAATTGCGGCACGTGAATCGTATGCTCTTCCGCTTTGCCCGGCAAGATAATTGATTCCTGGGCCGCACCGCTCGGGGCGTCCGGCACCCTGCGTCGAACTCTTGGCCGCGCCTTGTGAGAGGCCGGAATCGGATGCTAGACTGAATTGCAGACGGAAGAGCGAAAACTGCTGCGTAAGTAACCCCGATTCAAGAGGAATCCGTGGCTGAACCGAAAGAGGAAGGTTTTAAGGTAGTTGATCGCCGGCTCTTTACCGAGCAGGGCGAGTTGCGCCAGGACGCGGTCGAGCAGGAGCGGCGCGAGCAAGAAGCGGCGTCGAAAAAGGCTGCCGACCAGGCGAAGGCTGCTGCGAAGAGCGGCGACGGATCGAAGGCGGGAAAAACGGGCGAAGCGGAACCCGAGGCGGGGACGATTCCACCCTCACGAAGCTTTCAGATGCTGGTCGACTTTCTCACACGCAATGCCGCGGCGATGCTGGGCGGAATGGCCGACCCGAGGACGGGGCAGCCGTTTGTGGATATCGAGGGCGCGCGGGAAATGATAGATATGCTTGACGTGCTGCGCGAGAAGACTAAGGACAATCTCGCGAAGGCCGACGCCGATTTGCTGGTCGAGGTGTTGGGTAGCCTGAAGCTGACCTTCATGGAAATTTCGAAAGCCGCGGCCGAAGCAATGTCGAAAAAGGGAATGAAGACCGGCGGGTGAAGCGCGAGCGAAGGCTCGACGCCAAAGGCCATTGCGGCGCAGAGACTGCAGAAGAAAAACGCAGAGAGTCCAAGATTTCCTTCCTGTGAGTGAGTTCATGGCAGCGATTCAACTGACAATCCTGGGATCGGGCACGTCAATGGGCGTGCCGACGCTCGGGTGCCACTGCGCCGTGTGCGAAACGGCCGATCCGCACGACAAGCGCAC